>Ga0208047_1001012_pt1 | contig 10448 bp, 8 predicted proteins | sample Kivu_220m_FD_184162 | JGI IMG/M metagenome (GOLD analysis project Ga0208047, IMG submission 184162) | Freshwater microbial communities from Lake Kivu, Western Province, Rwanda to study Microbial Dark Matter (Phase II) - Kivu_220m (SPAdes)... | ecosystem: Environmental > Aquatic > Freshwater >...
ATTTACTACTATAAATTGTTTGACCTTTCACCAATTGCATGGGAAACAATAATAGAGAATTTAGACGATGGAGTAATCCTTTTTAACAGTCAAAACCAGGTCGTTGACGTAAACAAATCATTTAAACGTATCCTTGGAATAAAAAAAGTCACCATAGGTGCAGGAAAAGATGTTTTGTTGGAAAGATATCGGGAAATAAATTTATTCTGTGATTCGAATACTGGAGGTGGGAAAAAAGAAATCTCTATCAATAAAGAAAACAAAAAAATTTTCCTGGAGCTTAGCTGCTCTAATCTTTACGATAAAAAAAATAAAAACGTTATTGGCTGGATGCTTATGGTAAGAGATATTACTGAAAAGAAACTTGCTGAAGAAAAATTGATAGTTGCGAGAAAAGCTGCGGAATCAGCAAATATCGCTAAAAGCCAGTTTTGTGCTAACATGAGCCACGAGATCAGGACACCTATGAATGCAATATCTGGTTTTTTGCAGCTTCTTGATAAAACCAGGCTTAATAAAGAGCAAAAAGAATTTGTAAATAACATTAATTCTTCTACAGAATCTTTACTGAATATCGTAAATGATATCCTTGATATATCGAGAATAGAATCGGGGAAACTCCAGTTAGAAAAGATAGCTTTTGATATACGTCAGGCAATAGAGAAAGCGGTAATTCCTTTTAGCGTTAAAGCTAAAGAAAAAAGCTTAGAACTTAATCTTCTGGTGTCCACAGATATACCCCAAATGGTTGTTGGAGATCCAATAAGATTAAGGCAAGTCATAAGCAATCTTATAAGCAATGCCATAAAATTCACAGAAAAAGGCAATATTTTTTTAGAAGCTTCATTAAAAAGAGAGAACAAATCGGAGCTGGAGATTCTATTTAAGATAAAGGATACAGGCATAGGTATTCAGGCAGGATTGATAAATAAGCTTTTTAAACCTTTTACACAAGCGGATTTATCATCAACTAGAAAATACGGAGGCACGGGACTCGGCCTTTCTATCTGTAAAAATATTGTTCAGATGATGGGAGGAGATATAAGTGTTTACAGCAAGCCTGGTAAGGGGGCAACTTTTATTTTTTCTGTTATCCTTAAAAAACCAAAAGACGAAAAAAAATCTGCTGTCCCTGATTATTCTATTTTAAAAGGTAAAAAAATACTTATTGTAGACGATAGTGCCATGAACCGTAAAATAGCTAAGATTTATCTTCAAGAGACAGAGTGTGTGGTAGATGAAGCAGAAACAGGTTATAAAGCTCTGGATAAAATTATAAGAGTTGATGGCAGATCACTATTTGATGTTGTTGTCCTGGATTATCAGATGCCAGGTACGAGTGGATCAGGTCTTTTAACTGCACTCAAAGCTATTACCTTCACTAAAAACATTCCTTTGATTTTAGTTACCTCTGTTGCGTCTAATAGTACGCCAGATAAGAAAAATTCTAACGTTTTTTCAGGTTATCTTACCAAGCCTTACAGAAGAAATGAGCTTCTGGATTGTGTTGTCATGGCTGTGCAGGGTAGAAAATACAAAAAAGCTGCAAGGGACATTATTGCAACAGAACAAAAAGACCAGAAGCAAGAAGTATATGCAGGAAAAAAAATTAGGATACTTTTAGTTGAAGACAATGAAGTAAACAGGTTGTTTTTCATTAAGCTTCTTCAATTAAAAAAATTAAACTGTGATGTTGCAATAAATGGCAAGGAAGCTGTGGAGGCCTGTAAAAATAAAGATTATGATATTATATTTATGGATTGCCAGATGCCTGTAATGGACGGGTTTGATGCAACAAGAAATATTCGTAAAGCAGAATCAGAAAATAAGCATACGATCATTATAGCGATGACTGCCTATGCCACCAAAGAGGATGAACAAAAATGTCTGGATACCGGTATGGATGGCTATATTAGCAAACCTGTAAACCTGGACAGAGTAATGAAGATTATAAGAAGTAACATGCTGGCAATAAAGAAAAAACATATTAAAAATACTAAAGATAACCCTTTTAAAGAAAAAGTCATTAGAAAAGCCCGGATAATAAATTCAAAAAAGACAGACTCCATAAAGTTATCTTCCCAAGAAGTGGTAGATGAGAAAGAAATGGTAAAGTTAAAATCTGATGAGGCAGGCTCAGTTGATATAGAGATGGTATTTGAAAAAATCAACAGGGATTTAGTTTTTTTAAAAAATATGGTAAGAAAGTTTAAGTTAAATTCGGCAAAATTATTAAGTGAAATAAATTCTGCTATAGAATTAAAGGATAGCGATACTTTAAGAATGGCTGCTCATTCACTAAAAGGCATATTATCCGTTTTTTATGCTGAAAAGGGGATGGCAGTTGCAAAAAGATTGGAAAACATTGGTAAAAGCGGCAATTTTGTAAATTCTTATAACGTTGTTAAAAAACTCGAAAAAGAATTAAAAAGTGTTATTAAAAATTTTGAGTATTTTATTAAAAAAAAGAAAAATGATACATTGACTGAATAAAAAGAATTAAAGAAAGGATAGTCAAATATAAATGATAAAGATTATGATAGTAGATGATCAGCAATTACTTTTAGATTTGCTTGAGCAGATGCTTCAAAATACAGATGATATTCAGATTGTAGCCCGTGCCTCAGATGGTGACAGGGCAGTGGATTTAGCAAAGGAAAACCAACCTGATGTAGTTCTAATGGATATTATAATGCCAGGCTGTAATGGTATAGAGGCAACAAAAAGGATAAAAAAGGAAAATGAAAAAATCAAGATACTTGTCCTGACTATGTCTGAAAGCGAGGAAGACATTCTGGAAGCATTAAGAAGTGGTGCAGATGGTTACATTCTGAAAAGTGCAAGTAAAGAGGAATTGCTTTTGGCTATTAGGGGTGTATACCATAATATGGAAATAATAAATAGTGGTGTAAAAAAAATAATCCATAGCACCAGGGAGAAATCAACAGATAAGACACAACTAAAAAAAAGTGTTATAGTCAATGAAATCGAAATCTTTTTATCTGAGAGAAAGCTTAAGATCATCGAAATGATAGTTGATGGCAGAAATACGAAAGAAATGGCAGAGATTCTTTTTATCTCAGAAGGAAGGCTTAGAAATATTATAACAGGGATTCTTTCCAAATTAATGCTCAATGACCGTAGACAACTCGCAGTATTTGCACTGAAAAAAAATCTCTTAAAGAAGCCGCTGTAAATTACCTGCTTTACCGGATGTAACAGGCAGCACTGCGGTAAAAGCCCCAGTATACATGGTCGCAATCCATATAGTAATCTATAATATATTCATCAAAATCATCAGGGTCCTCTATCTTAGGTGGAGGTCTTTTTCTTGTCTTTGGGATATTTTAATATGGAAAATTCTTGTAAATCATTTTATCCATTCCCAGGCTCTGATATGTTCGATACCGCTGCGATTTCCAAAAGAAACAGAGTCAAGAGTGACAACAACTTTTCTATAGTTGTCTTTTATAAGTCCGAGATTGTCAAATTCACGATCAAATACTTTTTCGTTACTCAATAGATAAACTGCCTGAACATACATAAGTGAATTTTTTTTCTGTGCGACAAAGTCTACCTCTTTGCCTGCAATCGATCCGGCTTTAACAGAGTATCCTTCTCTTAAAAGATGCATAAGTACAGCATTTTCAAGATATTTTCCCGGAGCATTATCCCGGATAAATGTGCTGTAAAAACGAAAAGACGGATCGTTTAAATAAAACTTCCTTTCTCCAGTCAATATTTTTTTCCTGATACATCATATCTTGGAATCTCATGGATAAAAAAACATCTTTCAGGTATTCTATGTAATTACCTATCGTAACAGGATTTGTTTTGATGCCCGATGATGTAAGTGTATTGGCGATTCCGGTGACAGAAAAATAACTGCCTATTGAATCTATTAGCATTACTCCTTTATTATTAAATTCCCAAAATGATAAAAAATCTTTGACAGGGCAAAATAATTATGCTCCACGTATTTTCTACTTCGATATCATTATTTTCAGTATTGTTTAAATCCGATAATACCCGGTTATGTCGACTTTTGGGTAGTTATATGTTGGGGATCCAGAAGGAAATTCCTATTATATACATAATTTTTATGTATATAATAATTTTATGTATATAATATATACGGCCTCAGTTTTGATGAATTCATAAATTTTGAGGACAAAATCCAAAATTATTCCAGCATTTCTTTTGACAATGCCACTTCTGGAAGCATCAATTCTATAAACAGCATATTCCTAAATAAATATCTTTATTGCGGGGGTTATCCGAAAATTACCGCTGACCTTCTGACAGACGAAGAAAAGAAAGAAGAATTAAACGAAATATATACCTCATATCTTCAAAAGGATATTAAATCCCTTATAAGCGGTGAAAACATCATTGCATATAATAATTTCTTGAAATGCATTGCCTCACAAATTGGAAATCTTGTTAATGTAAATGAACTCTCAAATACGGCAGGGCTTACCCGCAGCCAGGCAGAAAATTACCTGACCATTCTCAAGGGAACTTTTATCATTAAAATGCTTCCACCGTTTTATATAAATAAGGGAAAAGAAATATCTAAAATGCCAAAACTATTTTTTTCCGACCAGGGCCTTGCAAATTTTATATTAAACGATTTTTCAGAAATTTTTACCAGGAGCAATACTGGAAATATAATAGAGAATTTTGTTTTTAATGAAATAAAAAGAAGTATTGGAGTTGCAGATAGAATATATTTCTGGAGAACCCTTCAGGGAAGCGAAATTGATTTTATTATCCAGACAGGGAAAGGCCTTATTCCAATTGAGGTAAAATGGAAGATGCTTAAAAAAGATACCTCCCCGGGAGCATTACCAACCGTTCCCAGAAGCTTTGCCTCATTTTTTTTGCTGCATAAAAATATAAAATCTGCAGTAATTGTAACTGCAAATCATACCGGTAAAAGAACCTTTAAAAACAAGGAAGTCTACTTTGTCCCTGCGGTGATAGTTGCAAAATTTATTAAAGGACTGATTGCTGGCCTTTAGGGCCCAGATTTTATATATTCAAGGTATCTGGGAATAAAAATACCGTTATGAAGATTCTTAAAATATTTATAATTTCATTCCGCAGCCTGATTATTCGGCGATCCCTGCAAAAATAATAAGTCTTCTTTTTATTTATTCCGATAATTTATAAACTTGACTTTGCAAATTATCGGGTTAAAATATAAGTATGATAAAGAGATTATTATTAAATGATTTAAAGTCTCACCTCGCAAAAAGGGAATTCAGCCTGATTATTGGCCCAAGGCAATCAGGTAAAACTACTTTAATGCTTCTTTTGAAGGAGTATCTTCTAGAGAAAGGTAAAAAAGTTGTTTTTCTAAATATGGATGTTGAATCAGATAGAATACATTTTTTATCCCAGGATAAATTAATAAACAAAATAAGACTTGAATTGGGAAGCGGTAAAGGTTTCGTATTTATAGATGAGATCCAGAGAAAAGAAAACGCCGGGTTATTTCTTAAGGGTATCTACGATATTGGCCTGCCTTATAAATTTATTGTTTCCGGTTCGGGCAGTCTTGAACTGAAAGAAAAAATTCACGAATCTCTGGTCGGACGTAAAAGAATTTTTGAACTTACAACGGTAAATTTTACCGAGTTTGTAAATTACCGCACGGAGTATGGGTACGAGAATAATCTTTATGATTTTTTCAGAGTTGAATATAAGAAAGCAAATGAGTTATTGAATGAATATTTGCGTTTTGGAGGATATCCGAGAGTGGTTACTGCAGAATCTATTGAAGAAAAGAAAAAAGAAATTGATGAGATTTACCAGAGTTATATAGAAAAAGATATTTCTTTTCTTCTGAATATTCAGAAAACAGAAAAAGTTTCAGACCTTGTTAAACTCCTTGCCTCGCAGACCGGGAAGCTCGTAAATTACTCTGAAATTTCAAATACGCTTGGTTTATCAACTGAAACGGTAAAAAAATATTTATGGTACCTTGAAAAGACTTTCATTATAAGAAGAGTTACTCCTTTTTATAAGAATATAAGAAAAGAGATTACAAAGTCTCCTGTTTATTACTTTCATGATTTAGGTTTTAAAAATTATTTACTGGGGTTATTTGCGGGATTTGATGAAATTACTTATGGAGGCTTTTTATTCCAAAATCTCATTTATAACGTTTTAAAAGGTATTTATGCTGAAAGTTCATCGTCTATTAATTTCTGGAGAACGCTTGATAAAGCAGAAGTGGATTTTATTATCTCGTCAGGAATAGAATTTATCCCTTTAGAAGTAAAATACAGGATCCTTAAATCCAGGAAAATTGGAAGGTCTCTTAGAAGTTTTATTGAAAAATACAATCCCAAAAAAGCATTTATTGTAAATTTAAGTTATAAGGATTCAGTTAAAATCAATAAAACTGAAGTCATATTTTTACCATATTACGAGTTATGGAACATTGAAAAATAAATTTAAAGGTAAAAATATCATTTTATATTTTAAAATTACCCTTATTTTTCTCTCTGAAACTGTTATTAAAGATTACAAGATTGTAAAGAAGATCCTTGACTGGCCAGGAATATATGAATTTGAAAGAAAAAGACCACCTCCTAAGGTAGAGGAGGACCTTTCTTATGGATCCCGCGAATATATCATTGATGACTATACAGAATGTGACCATGTTTGCTGAAATTTTTTACTGGGTTTTATGATATAAGCCTGCCATAAAATAGGCCTTGATATCGGACTTTCTTTATTTTTCTTCTATTTTATGTGTTTTGTGATCTTGTATTGTGACCGGTCATCATTTTTGTCTCCGATAATCTATAGATATGTCTTCTTTGGGGGAATTATAGATCAGGGATCCAGCAAATTCTTATGTTATTATAAAGCAAAGCGGGGAATGATTGAACATTGATAATATTTTAATAGAAATTCAACATTTAAAATAATTACATATTCTTATAATATGCAGATAAAAAAATATTGAATAAATTATTGCAATAATATTTAGTCAGGATTTTAAAAAGTTTTGCTTCATGTATTGGATATCCATAAATGGTAAAAAGAAAAGAAGTATCCTGAAGAAAATTTTCAAAATCCTCTGCATTTCTTATCTGGCTGCTTTCTTTGGGTGCAAACAGAAGGAAATCAAGAAGGTAAAATCCTGGATCAACTCTTTCAAAGTTTAATTCTTCAATACCTATTTGAAAAGCTTTAGCACAGGTATTATTTCTAATCTCTAAATATTTCTCATATTTATATTTTGCAATACTTACCGCTTCTGATTTGTAAAGGCAGCAATTTTTATATTTTTTTCCACTGCCGCATGGACAGGGGTCATTTCTTCCTGTAGTTGTCATAAGATAATTTTACTTTATATGATAATTTTAATAAAAATTTTAGCCATTAAGCAAATATAGCATATAAATTAGATTAATGATTATATTATTTTTGCAAGGACTTTGGCTATATTTTCCAGGGCTGACTGGTCTGGCAGTTTCAGTTTTAATTCCAGATTGCCTTTATCATCCGTTTCCATATAGTTTTGCAGGTAGGACTTGATAGCATCTTTCTTTTGCTCAAGCATTTTATCATCTGGCTTTTGCGGAATAATCTGTTCTAACAGATTGAATGCCGATATGAATAGTTCACCTGCAGCTGCAGCTACTTTTTCCTTGCTGGCTTTTCTCTTAGCTTGCTGTTTTTGCCTTTCCAGCTCACTTATGTCAACAAGAGCATCCTCTGGACGACCTAATAATATTTCCAGCCTGCGTTTGAGTGCCTCAGCTCCACTTACTATATCAACTTTTTTAACATCACTGTTAATATCCAGTGCAGCAAGCGCAACTTCTTTTTTGGCTGAAAGCGTACCAAGCATTCCTTCTTCAATTGTGCTCTCTGTTACAAGGATATAGACCTGCACAGGATTTTTTTGACCCATACGATGAGCACGGGCAATACGCTGTTCCAGTACTGCCGGGTTCCATGGCAGGTCAACATTAATTACTGTATCAGCTGTTTGCAGATTCAGTCCGGTTGAACCTGCATTTGTTGTGATAAATAATTTACAGCTCGAATCATTCTGAAATTTATGTACAAGCTGGGCACGTTTTTTCTGTGGTACAGAGCCATCAAGCCTGACATAATCCATTTTCAGCTTTTGTAATATAGGTTCAATTAAGTTTAACATTGTCGTCCATTCTGAAAATAGCACTATCTTTCTGCCTTCTTCAGCATTTAAGTCTTCAAGAAGTTCCTTCATTCGCTCAATCTTTGTTGAATAACCTGGTGGTTGCTTGTCTACTAAAAAAGTACTATCAGCAGCCATTCGGCAAATCAGAAGTGCTTTTTGCAAACGAAGAAGATCCATCTCTGTAAGGTATGGTTTGTTAACAATCGACTGAATAATCATTTTCTGGGTGCGGTTAATCTCAAACTGTTCATCACTTGGAGGTATTCGAATTATATTATCTGTGCGCTGCGGAAGCTGCCTTATAACTTCATTGCGCGTTCTGCGAAGCAATACGGGTTTTAGTTTTTCCCGCAGTTTATCAAAGTTTTTATAACCCAGCAGTTTACCCCTTTCATCTACTATACGGTGGGTGTTAAAAAATCTAAAAGAAGGTCCTAACCGCCTATCATCAATAAATTCTACTACTGAAAATAAGTCATCCAGCCGATTCTCAAGTGGTGTTCCTGACAGTGCCAGAGCGAACCTGCTGCGCAGGGATTTTATCGTTTGTGTGGTTTTAGCCTCCCAGTTTTTTATGCGCTGTCCTTCATCAATTATGATTAAGTCCCAGCTTATCTGTTCAATCAATTTAAAATCCCGTAAAACCTGTTCATAGTTAGATATTGTAAAGAAACAGTTATTGTTGTATTGTGCTGCTCGCTGTGGTGCACTACCAAGGATTAAATGACAATCTCTATTAGAGAAACAATGAATTTCACTTCGCCATTGTGATTTCAGTGATGTAGGACAGATTATAAGCACCTTTTTGATATCAGATACACGGGACAGCAGTTCTGCAACCCCAATTCCCTGTATTGTTTTGCCAAGCCCCATATCATCAGCAAGCACTGCACGGCCAGCACCAGTGGCAAAGGCTATACCATCAAGCTGATAGGGCAGTAGCTCCATTTTAAGTAGAGTTTTTCTCAATGGATGCTCGGTGGGGTTTTTTCGGATTTGTTTTACCAGATCATTTACACGTTGCCTATGAAGTAAAAAATCAATATATTCCTGTGCATCAGGATAGATGTTTACATTATAGCCTGCTGCTTCAATACTTCGAATACATTGTAATAATTTATTCACATCTTTTATATTACGATTCTTTACTGGCTTAATTATTTTGTTAATTTCTGCAGGAATTTTAACTGGACATAGCAACCTCAATTGTAAATCATTGCCATAAAGGATATGCACTGCAAATTCTTCCTGTATGTAAGGAAGCTTTTTTATAGCTGCACTAAATTTAAGTTTCACATCCCGCTGAACATTCATGATATGTTTACATGTACCCAGCGTATTTTTTTTAAAATCAGGGCATGAACAGTATGATTCACCACGCTTCCATCCGCGCAGCGCTACGCGATAACTCTTGCCGGACTGCAAATTAGTGACAATATAATCTGTCCATAATTTTTGTGGGTTGCTGCTTCTAACAGTCATTCGCTCTGTTTTTGACCGCTCATGTCGTTCTTTTAGAGCTCTTGCTATAAGTTCTCTCTCACCTAAACTCTCAGCAGGTATTCGTTTAATTGGTGGTTTAGCAAGCCCCAGTATTATTTTTTCCTCAAGTATTAAGGCAAATGCTGCTCCGATATGTTCACAAGGAGCCTGGCATTTATTACAGTTAAAATGCAGCTGCCCGCGGCATTGCCATTTAAATTTATTGTAACAACTGCTCCATCAATAAATAGTTGAAATAACTTATTGTCCAGAAAAACATTTTCTTCTATTAAATTTATTTCAAACTTTCCACCCTGCATAATAAGCTTACTTCCCTCATGTCCAAGAAGTTTACATGCCTGAATAAAGGTCAGCCTTGAGAGTCTATCTTTAAGTGTTAATTCTTTTTTTGCCATATTTGCCATGATAACTCTAAAGCTACAGCTTAAATACTTACTGATATTTTAAAGGAGAGTCTAACTATATTGTCAATTAATTCAATTAATATTTAAAAATATGTCATTAAAAAAAGCCCTGTAAAGTCAATATATCATTAAAATAATTCAATCTTTAAATTACCAGTTTATTTTTAATATTTGAATCTTTTTATGTATTATATCAAATGCAGCTATAACATTGAATTATTTAATTAGAAAAGGTTATTTTTTAGATTGATCAGTGCCTTTAAAAAATTGGTTCGAAATTTCACTACTTGGGGCAGCTACTCCGGTATGTATGTCATAAAATCTCAATATATTTAATCGAGTGAAGTAAATAA
>Ga0208047_1001013_pt1 | contig 10434 bp, 8 predicted proteins | sample Kivu_220m_FD_184162 | JGI IMG/M metagenome (GOLD analysis project Ga0208047, IMG submission 184162) | Freshwater microbial communities from Lake Kivu, Western Province, Rwanda to study Microbial Dark Matter (Phase II) - Kivu_220m (SPAdes)... | ecosystem: Environmental > Aquatic > Freshwater >...
GGCCTCCTCGAAGAACCGGACGTGGCCCGAGTGGAAAAAGTCGTAGCAGCCGGTGACGATGGCTTTTTTCCTCGTTATTTCGGCGCCGGCCGGTAAATCTTCGGCGGTCAGAAAGAGGCCCGGCCCCGGAAATCCGCGGAGCGCGTCCTTCCGAACGATCCGATATTCGGTTCCCTGCAAAGCGGCGACGGCCCCGTTCCCCGGCCGATCATCTTCCTCGGCCACGGCCCAAAGGTCATGTTTTAAAGGACTCGTCGCGTCGATAGGGAATTCCGAGGCGGAGACGATCCTCGCCCGCGCGACATATTTTATCGCCGAGACGACGTAGAGGCGCTCGGCCGCCGGGAATTTCGGCGGCTTTCCGGCCATGGCCCTGACGGCCTCGTCGTCTTGGACGAAGGCGGTCAGTTCCCCGAGCTTGGCCGCCTCCTCCAGAAACCGGATATCGCGCGAACGCAGGTCATCGAAGTTTCCGAGAACGGCGACGCGCTTCATCTTACGGACCATTATAAGCGATCATTCGCGCTCCCGCCAAAAAGCGGTTATGACCCTAAAAGGCAGATCGGGCGTCTTTCCCGTCCGACGGTTATTCATGGATTTCGGGCTGTAACGCTCGACGAGGGCGAAGCGTTTGTATAGGTAGTCAAAGGAGACGGAGGAGGAGAAGCATGGCCGTCGAGGGGAAATCGATCTGGGCGGGAGTTCTGGCCGTCGGGGCGGGGCTATTCCTGGCTGTATCCCCGGTCTTGGCGCAGAGAATTGAGGTCAAAGTCGAAGACGGGGTGACGGTGGTCCGGAATCCCGTCGCCCCCGCGCCGAAGCCCGGCGGGCCGTCGAAAGTCATCCTCACGGAGGATCTGGTCATCGGCCGCGAGGCCGCCATGGAAGGATATCTCTTCGCCGAGCTTCGCTCGGTCGGCGTGGACGACGAAGAGCGGATTTGGACCCTGGACTGGGAGGACATCAAGGTCCGGATTTTCGACAAGAAGGGGAAGCTCCTGGCGACCTTTGGAAAAAAAGGTGGCGGGCCCGAAGAGATCCAAAATCCGACCCGGATGATCGTCAAGCCGGAGGGCGTCGCCGTCATCGTCGATACGAACAAGCTCGCCTTCTACGCCGCCAACGGCCGCTGCCTCAAGGAGCTTTCGACCGCCCGGGCGAGGATGTTCCGGCTGCGGATCGACAGCCGGGGATGCATCTACGGGGATTCTTTCGACATTGGAGCCGCGAAGTACCGGCTGACGATCGAGCGGTATGACCCGGAGCTCAAGCCTCTGGGGACCGCGGCCGCCTTCGAAGAGCCCTTCCAGCCCGGCCAGATGAACGCCTTCACGACGCTCCTCCTTTTCCACGTCACGAAAAGCGACCATCTGGCCTGGGCGGCGACGCCGCGCTACGAAATCGGCATCGTCGACGCGGACGGCCGGCTTGTCCGGAGGATCCTCAAGGACTATAAGCGCCTCAAGGTCACGGACGAGGTGCAAAAGAGAATTCTCAAGGAGCGTTTCGGCGGCCGTCCGCCCGACATCAAGAATGTTTTCCCCGATAACTTTCCTCCGATGGATGTCTTTGTCGGCGACGACGAGGGCCGTTTTTACGTCCGGACGTACGAGACGGACGAGCGCGGGGCGAGGTGGCACGACGTCTTCGACGCCGAAGGGCGGTGCTTCGCCCGCTTCACCCTTCCCGGCGACGAGATGGCCTTCATCGTCAAGAAAAACAAACTCTATTCCCTTGTCCAAGAAGACGAAGAAGGCCGCCCCCTCATCAAGCGCTACGCCCTGACCTGGAAATAAGCGCCGTCTTCAGATATTCGGACCCCTTTCGAGGTCGGCCGGGGTCGATGAGTCGTAGCATTCGAACGGGATCCCGACCTCGGCGGCGAAGGCCTTGAGCTTGCCGAGGTGGTCGCCGAAGGCCGTCATCGGGTGGTTCGAGTTGAGGTGCCACTCGACCCGGCCGCACAACCTGATGTACCAATGAGGCCACTCGCCGTTGCAGCGGCGCGACCGCTCGCGCCAGACGGCGTCGGTTGGGACGTCCGTCATCCCCCGCCCGGCGGCGAGATAGAGCTTGTGGTCGCGGTACGAAAACCGGGCCCAAGTAACGACGCCCGGGACGCGGACGACGACCGAGCTCGTCCCCCCGCCGTGCTTGAAATACATCGGCGTCTGCCGCTCGGACCAGGCCCCTTTGAGGGAGTCGTGCCGCCCTAAGGCAAAGAAGGGGGCCAGGGCCCCGGAATTGACGAACCAGTAGAGCCCTTCCGTCTCGTCCCAGTAGCGGAAATCGTTGAAGCCGGCCGGCTCCCCGCCGTTGAGGAGCTTGAGGACCTGCATGGTCAGGGCCGCCCCGTCGTCGGCCTCCGTCGCGGCGACGACGGTCTCGCCGTCCGAGGAGGGGCGGAGGCGGTTATTGAGCAGGCCGAGGCTAAGGTCGGTCGCGGGATAATGCTCGACCCAATCGAGCTGGTCCTGGACGCCGAGGAAGTCGAGCCCGAATTGCCGTTTCAACTCGAGGAGAGCGTAATAGACTTTCATCTGGAAGAGGACCATATCCCGGGTCAGGTCTTTTGCCGGGTCCGTCCCGAACTCGATCCGCATCCCCTTGTCGAGGAGGAAGCGGAGGGCGTCCTCGGCCCGGCAGTCGGGAACCCCCTCTGCCATCTTGAGGAGCCGGAGGCCGTCGAAGCCCTCCCGGGCCACGCCGAAGACGGACAGAAAATCCGCCTCGGAGATCTTGTTCCACATCTGCATCGACCGCGGCCCGACGGCGCCGTAGATCATCCCCCGCAGCGCGGCCGCGGCTTTCTTGGCCGCGGCCGCGTCCTCGGCCGTTACGTCGACCTCGACCGGTTTCGGCGAAGCGAATATGTAGGAACCCGTTTTGAGGAATGTTTCGAGGGCGCCGGTGTAAGTCTCGGGCTTCTCGAACTCTTCGACGAAGAGGCGCGAGGTCTCGATTCCGACATAGGCCGTGCCGGCGACGGCGGCCAGGAGGCCGACGTTCCCGGGAAAATCGGGGATCGAGCTTCCGAGCATCAGCTTGGGAAGCGCGCGCGGAAGCTGGGCCATCGGGCTGACCGAGAAGTCGGGGTAGGACCAGCCGGCCATGAAGTTGATGAAGCGCTCGCCCTTGGCCCGCTTGATGACCCGGATGCCCTCGGCCACGCTGGAAACGAATTTATCGGGATTGAGGACGTTCGGCTCCCAGCCGCACGCCCGAATGACCTTCGTCAGGGCCTCGAGTTGTCGCATCGCGACCGGCCAGACGGCGGCGTTCGGAGCGTCCCGGCTGTCCAGGGGGAGATAGATATCAACGACGCGTTTCATCGTATTTCTCCTATCGGTAAAGGAGGGGCTCCTTCCGCCAGTCTTTGTCCTTGTCGTGTCCGTAGGCGGCCACGCGGGGACGACGTTCGAGGAAGCGGACGGATTCGACGGCGCAGGCGAAGCCCGCGCTCCGGGCATTCTTGCCGACGCCTTCGAGGCGCAGGATATAGGCCCCGGGCTCCGGCCAGAAGTCGAGGAGCTGGAATTCGTGCCGCTCGCCGGTCTCGGCGTAGAAATCGATCGGCCGGCCGATTTTCACCCCGTCGATAAGAACCTGGTAGCGCCCGCCGTCTTCGTTCCGCGTTCCGCGGAGGACGAGATGGAGGGGCTCCTTGGCCTTGACCTCGAAGGGGATTTCGATCCAGGCGCCGGCCGCCTGGCCTGGCTCATAGACAAGATCTTCCGCGCCGAAGGGGTCGCTCGTCCGCTTGGACAACGCCCCCAAGCCGCGTCGCGCCTTTGCGGCGAGGTCGGCGGCCTTGACCGCCACCCTGTCCAAGTCCGGGAGACGGCGCTCGGCGGCCCCCGGCGCGCGGGCGGCGAAGGTCGCCTCCCCCGTCTGATACCAATAAGCGACGCTCGCATAGTCGTCTTCGCGCTCGTTCCAGCTCGTCGATTTATATTCGGGGTTTTCGTCAGGCGAGATCCAGCCCATGTGCTCGAAGGTCACCATGATGGATTTCTCGAAAGGCATCGGGTCGGCGATATGCCAGCGGTAAGAGCTCGTGTGCCCTCCCACGCCCCTGGAGTCGAAGAACGGGACGCCGAAATAAGGCGTTCTCGTCGTCGAGAGCCCCCAGGCCGAGAGGAAATAATCCTCGGTCCCCGTCCCCCAGATCGAAGGCTTCGCCTCTCCGTCCACGTAAATCTTTTCGTCGCCTTCGCCGAACCAGGCCGGGCTGCGCATCCGCGCGGCCATGACCGTGCCGACGTAGTGGCCTTTGCCTCTCGTCTCGAGAACGAGGTAGTCCCGTCCCTTCTCGACGGGATATTCCTGGCGATACTGGGCGTGAAAATAAGGCGTGTCTCGAGGCAGGTCGTCCAGCTTTATCCAGTCGATGTTGAAGTAGAGAAGACTGAGAGGCTTGTCGCTCTGGTTCTCGATTTCGACCCGGGCTGACTTGCGGAATGGCATTCGCCAAAAGCAATTATAGGAGTCGGCGTCCTCGACAACGACCGGAAGGCTGATGACCTCCCTCCGTTCGCCGAAACAGTTGGCGAAGAAGTCTCCGAGGGGCGCCTCGACCGCCGGCCGCTTCCGGCCGTCCCAGTACATCCGGAGCAGGAGTTCCTGATGATTGGCCGATCCTTGGGGGGCCCAATTATGGGGCTCCGGCCCGAGGAAGGTGATCCAGATGTGGGTGATGACTCCGGGACCGGCCTCGTCCAGGAGGACATGCGTCGCGCCCGGCGGGACGTTGTAATTGTCCCAATTGCTCTGGACCTCGGCATCGCCCTTGAAGTCGGCCTTGGGGTCGTAAAAGCGGGGGCCGGCATTCCGGTCGCCTTCCGGGCCGCGCCGCAGCTCCCCGACGCGCATCGCCGACGTGGCCCGCATCGCCCGGCCTTCGACCGGCCGGGCCAGATCTCCGAGAAAGCCTCCGCCGCCGAGTTCCGCGGCGTTGTCATCGCGGCAGGCAGAATTCCAGAAGAGGGGGATGAGGGCCAGGGCGAAGACGATCAATTTGTTCCGGCGGAATTTCGGGGATGTCATGAATTCTTCCTCCTCTCTCTTCGCGGCCGCGACGGGCGGCGCGGCTTTGCTTTCAACCCGTACGCATAGGCCCGACGAAGCCATTCCCGGACCTCGTCATTCAGGTTAGATTCCTTCCAGCGTCCAGGTCCCCAGAGATTTCATCGGGGATTCGAGGCCCGGATGGTCAGTCCGTGATCGTCCGCTTTCCGGCCTTGCGCAGATAGAACTGCTCCTTGATCCAGGCGTAGGTCTTGGCCAGGCCGTCCTTGAGCGGCGTCTTCGGTTCCCAGCCCAGCGTTTTCCGGATGAAGGTGTTGTCGGAGTTCCGGCCGTGGACCCCCTGCGGCGCCGTCAGGTCGTATTTCCGCTTGATCGTCACTCCAGCGATCTTTTCGATGATTGAAACCAATTCGTTGACCGTCACGAGCTCCGAGGTTCCGAGGTTGATCGGAGTGGCGATAAGGGCGTCGGTGTGGGTGATCATGTCGATCCCCTTGACGCAGTCATCGATGTACATGAAGCTTCGCGTCCGCGTCCCGTCGCCCCAGATCTGGATCGCCAGGCTCTTGTCGTCGATCGCCTGGATGACCTTCCGGCAGAGGGCCGCCGGAGCCTTCTCCCGCCCGCCGTCCCACGTCCCCCACGGCCCGTAGGCGTTGTGGAAGCGGGCGATGAACGTCTTCATCCCCCGCTCGGCCCAGTACTCCTGACAGAACATCTCGGAGATGAGCTTCTCCCAGCCGTAGCCGCGCTCGGACATGGCGGGGTAGGCGTCGGATTCCTTGAGGGCCGTGACCTTGGGATCCTTCTGGAGGTCGGTGTTGTAGACGCAGGCCGAGGAGGAGTAGAAGTAGCGGTCGCAACCGGCCTTGTAGGCCGACTCGATCATATGGGTGTTGATGAGGACGGAACGGAGGCATTCGATCCGGAAGCGCTCGATGAAGCCCATCCCGCCCATGTCGGCCGCGAGCTGGTAGATCTCGGTCGCCCCCTCGACGGCCCGCCGGCAGTTCTTCTCCTGGCTCAGGTCGAGGCAGAGGCTTTCGACGCCGGGCGTCCTCTGGTACCAGTTCGAGAGGGGCTTCTTGTCGACGGCCCGGATCCGGGTGAAGCCCTTGTCCTTGAAGTAGCGGCAGAGATGGCCGCCGATGAATCCTCCCGCCCCGGCGACGACGATCTGGATGTCCTTGTCGACGGCGGCGGATTTTTTCGGGCTCGCGGTCTTGGGCATGGAATCCTCCTCGGTGGCTTTGACGATTCGGCCGAGAATGACTATATCGCCGGACCCGGAGCCAAGTCAACGCGGCCCGAATTCCGTCCGTCGAACCGTTGGCTCATATCGCTGAAAGAACGGGGCGTGTCGCGGCGGCATAGCCGTCCTCTAACCCCGGCCCCGATCTTCCCGGAGGGAGAGGGCTGTGCTAGGATGGAACGGCCGAAGAAGTCGACGACGGCCCGTTAGAGGAGCGAGAATGAAGCGCAAAAGATTTCTGGCCCTGGCGGGAGGCGGCCTTTGCGCCCTGGCCGGGAAAGCTGGAGCCGGGCTCTCCCAGACGGCCTCGGACCGGGAGGCCGAGATGAAGAAGTTCCGGGAACGGTGGGTTTCGACCCTGATGACCGAAATGGAATCCCATCTCGACGCAACAAAAAGGACCTCGCTCATGGAATCCTGCGGCCGGGACTGCGCCAAGCACAGCTCGGTCCACGGCGTCGCGGCGTCGTGCGGGGGCGATGTCTCCAAGCTCGTCCAGACGTTGGCCAAATTCCTGGGGAATGAGAACGCCGTTCTCGAGGGCAAAACCGTCCGCCTGACCTATCCGAAATGCTACTGCGAAATGGTCGCCGACGGCCCGGCCCGCCTCCCGGACGCCTATTGCCTCTGCTCCCAGGGTTGGGTCAGGGAGATGTTCGAGACGGCCGCCGGAAAGCCCGTCGCCGTCCGGACGCTGCAGACGGTCAAGCGCGGGGCGGATTCCTGCAAGTTCGTGATCACGCTCTAAGCCAAAGGAGGGAGCCATGGGCATCTTTTCGAAAATCGCGGATGTCGTTACCGGCGGCGGGGTCAAGGTCCATCTCCAATGGTCGGAAACGGCCCTCGGCAAGCCGATCGAGGTCCGGGTCAAGGCCGATACGGTCAAGTCGGACAAGGACATCACAGAGGTCTACGTCCGGGTCATGGCCAGCGAGAAGGTCACCGTCCCCAAGGTCAACGTCGCGGAAAAGTTCGGCGACCAGGTCCGGCAGAAAACGGAGGACGTCTCCCATTCCCAGACGACCTTCGACCAGAAATTCCCGATCGCCGGGGCCCAGTCGCTCAAGGCGGGACAGACCTACGAGTGGACGGGATCGGTCACGATTCCCGCCGACGTCCTTCCGAGCTACAGGGGGGTCAACGCCAGCCATACCTGGAAGATCCTGGCCGGCCTGGGGACGAGGGGGAACGACCCGGACAGCGGCTGGTTCGAAATTACGCTTGGGCGCTGACGGGTCGGGCCTCGCCGGACGGGTGACAGGACGAGACGGGCGGAGTATAATGGAAACCCATTTTATTCAAAGGAGAGAAACATGAAGGGCAACAAAGAACTCATCGCCACCATGAATTCGCTGCTGGCCGACGAGCTGACGGCAATCAACCAGTACATGGTCCACTCCGAGATGTGCGACGGCTGGGGCTACGAAAAGCTCCACAAGCATTTCGAGAAGCGGGCCATCGACGAGATGAAGCACGCCGAGACGCTCATCGGCCGGATCCTGTTTCTCGAGGGCCTGCCGGTCGTCAGCGAGCTCCGCAAGATCATGATCGGATCGGATGTCCCGAAGATGCTGGCCCATGATCTCCAATCCGAGATCGAGGCCGTCAAAGCCTACAACAAAGGCATCGTCCTGGCCGGCAAGGTTGGCGATTTCGCCACCCGCGAGGTTCTCGAGAAGATCCTCAAGGACGAGGACGATCATATCGACGGCATCGAGGAGCTCCGGGATCAGATCGAGCATATGACCCTGCCGACCTTCCTCACGACCCAGGTCGTTTGAGCCGGGAATAAATACGGGGACACATACCATATCTGTCCACTTTTGAGGACAGATATGGTATGTGTCCCCGTATTTTTGGATTCACGCCTCCTTGAAAAGGAGATTCGGCGATGAGAAGAGCCTTGTCTTGGGCTGCGGTCTTTCTGACGTTCGGCGCCGGGTCGTTCCCGGAATCCGCCGCGGCGGGAGAGGATAAGGTGTATTCCCTTCTTTCGCCCGACAAAAAAATAGAGCTCAAGGTCGCCGTCGGCGAAGACATCCGGTACGGGATCGCCTTCCAGGGCCGGACGATTCTCGCCCCCTCCGCCGTGTCGATGACCCTCGAGAAAAGCAAAGTTTTGGGCGTGGGTCCCAAGGTCAAGGACGAAAAGCGGAGAAGCGTCGACGAGACCCTCATCCCCGTCGTGAAGCAGAAATTCGAAAAAATCCGCGACCGGTTCAACGAGTTGACCCTGTCGTTTGCCGGAGATTACGCCCTCGTCTTCCGGGCTTACGACGACGGCGTCGCCTATCGCTTTGTCACCTCGCTCCCCTGGCCAATCACGGTCATTTCGGAGCAGGCCGAGTTCGCCTTTGCCCAAGATCACAAGATTTTCTTCGCCGAGGAGGAAAGCTTCCAAACCCACCAGGAGCGCCTCTCGAAAACCATCTCCTTGAGCGAAGTGACGGCCAAGAGGTTCTCCCTCTGCCCGGCCGTCGTGGACATCGCCGGCGGCCCCAAGGTCGCGATCACCGAGGCCGACCTCGAAGACTACGCCGGGATGTACCTGACCGGCGTCGACGGCGCGCCGACGACGCTCGCCGGAAAATTCCCCGGCTTCGCCCTGAAGGAGGAAGCCAAGAACGACCGCAACGTCCCGGTCACGGAGAGGGCTCCGTTCATCGCCAAAACCTCGGGCCGGCGCGCCTTTCCGTGGCGGGTCCTCGTCGTCGCCGAAAAAGACGGGATTCTGATCGAAACGACCATGATCTACCGCCTGGCCAAGCCCTCGACCGGCGATTTTTCCTGGGTCAAGCCCGGCAAGGTGGCCTGGGACTGGTGGAACGACCTCAACCTCGCCGGGGTCGACTTCCGGGCGGGGGTCAACACGGCGACCTACAAGTATTTCATCGACTTCGCCGCCGCCCACGGGATCGAGTACGTCATCCTCGACGAGGGCTGGTACAAGCTCGGCGACCTCCTGACCCTCAATCCCGACATCGACATGGCCGCCATCCTGGCCTACGCCAGGGCGAAAAACGTGGGGATCATCCCCTGGGTTATCTGGAAAACGCTCGACGACCAGCTCGAACCGGCCATGGAGCAGTTCTCGAAGTGGAGGGTGGCCGGCCTCAAGATCGACTTCATGCAGCGCGACGACCAATGGATGGTGAACTACTATTACCGGATCGCCGCCGAGGCGGCCAAACACAAGCTCCTCGTGGATTACCACGGAGCCTACAAGCCGACCGGCCTCTACCGGACCTTCCCCAACGTCATCACCAGCGAGGGGGTTCTCGGCCTCGAGCATTCGAAGTGGAGCAAGAACGTCACCCCGGAGCACGACGTCACCCTGCCCTTCACCCGGATGCTGGCCGGGCCGATGGACTTCACCCCGGGGGCGATGGTCAATGGCACCCAGAAGAGCTTCCAGGTCATTTACAACCAGCCGATGAGCCAGGGCACGCGCTGCCACCAGCTGGCCATGTACGTCGTCTTCGAGAGTCCCCTCCAGATGATGGCCGACACGCCGACGAATTATCTCCGCGAGCCGGAGTGCCTGGCATTTCTTTCCAAGGTCCCGACGGTCTGGGACGACACCCGGGTTTTGGAGGCGAAAATCGGCGATTATGTCCTCGTCGCCCGGCGGAACGGGACGAGCTGGTATGTCGGAGCCATGACGGACTGGACGCCGCGGGACATGACCGTCGACCTCTCGTTCCTTGGAACGGGGACCTATGAGCTGACATCCTACCAGGACGGGGCGAACGCCGACCGGAACGCGAGCGACTACAAGATGACGAAGCGGACGGTCACGGCCGCCGACAAGCTTTCGATCAAGCTCGCCCCGGGCGGCGGCTGGGCCGCCGTCCTCGTTCCGGCGAAATAAATTTCTTCTTCGGGCCCGCGGAAAGTCCAAGGCTCGTTTCAATCGAAGAGCGGCGTCCAGTCTCCCGTCCGTGCCATCCGGAAAAAGAGCTCGATCTGGCGGTGCGTCGTCCGGGCGGCGGAGAGGGTCAGGCCGGCCGCTTCGTCCTCGGTGAAGAATTCGACCCCGTCGGTCTCCGAGGAAGGCGCCGCCTCCCCGCCGACGATTTCGCAGAGGAAAAAGGCCTTGTAGATGCGGAAGGGATAGGGCGGAACGGGGGCCTGTCGGTCGCGGTCGTAGAGGG
>Ga0208047_1001015_pt1 | contig 10419 bp, 11 predicted proteins | sample Kivu_220m_FD_184162 | JGI IMG/M metagenome (GOLD analysis project Ga0208047, IMG submission 184162) | Freshwater microbial communities from Lake Kivu, Western Province, Rwanda to study Microbial Dark Matter (Phase II) - Kivu_220m (SPAdes)... | ecosystem: Environmental > Aquatic > Freshwater >...
TGTCAATGGTTGCAATGATCTTCTCCTTGAGCATGTAGTTCAGGTACTCGCCTTCCTCGAAATCGTGCTTGGTCGGGCCTGGTCCTCCTATGATCACACCGCGAAGATCGCTGATCTGGCCCAGCATTTCATTCGTATGCCGGGCGATTCGCTTGAAGTAATCGTTTATGGCTGCCTCCCTTATTCTTTCGAACCTTCGAGCAGATTGACCTCCCGCGCGATGTTTTCCAGCTATTCCCGACGTGAACTCTTTGAGAACGTTCATCTTCTGGCCGCGCAGAGTTGCAAGGATCGCTTCACTCGAATCGAGAACCAGGACGCCATACGTGTCCTTCTCGCGCAACATATCGAAAAGAGGTTCCAAGTGGAAGTGGCTGTCGCAACGATAGAAGTACACGTTAATCTTCTCAGGTGGTTCTAGCGCGTAGATCTCCATCTTCTCGTTTCCGGGGGCACCGTAGGGAATCGCCCCGCAGAATATCACGAGACCATTCGGCGGAGGAGTCTTGAAGAGCTTCAGTCTCTGCTGTACTTTCTCTATTGCTTCTTGCACGTTCTTTCGGGTGACTCGGGACTTGATGTTTGATGCTGTACCGTATTCCTCTCGGAGGTTGTTCATGACCTCGTGTATCATCCTGTCGGGAGGAACGTACAGACTGATCAGTTCGGTCCCTCTTCCTTCCTTGGAAGCCAGCGTCTCCAGAGTCCGCTTCAGCTTGAAGCGGGATACCGAGTCGCCCAGAGACACTAGTTTCCACTCCTGTAGCCTCATGCGTTTCGAGGTCTAGCTATTATAGGTGGCGCGGAAACCGGAATTGCTGAAATCAAGCAGAAACGAGGAGTGTAGCTCGCGTGCGAGCTACACAAGTCATACATACGGGGTTTGCCAGAACCGTCTTGGGTTGGCAAATGTCGAAGGTTGTTCTGAAGCTCGGCGGGTTTGCATTTGATGCGGAGCTCTCCGGAGCAAAGATCAGGCGCTACTTGGAAGTCATCAGGACATTCTCACGGAAGAACCAGATAGTGGTTGTGACCGGTGGTGGGCCGATCTCCCGGAGGTACATTGCTGCTGCTAGGGAGCTGGGCGCTTCGGAAGCGATCTGTGATCAGGTGGGCATTCACATTTCACGAGCCAATGCTAGGCTCCTTGTGGCCGGGCTGGGAGGTTCAGCATTTCCGGAGATACCTGAGCATTTGGAGGATTTGCTCAGATATGTGACCTCTGGGCTGGCTGTGGTGACGGGCGGATTTCAGCCTGCACAGTCGACGAACGGAGTAGCCGCGTTGGCGGCGGAGGCGACGGGCGCGGATCTGTTTGTCAACGCTACGGATGTGGATGGTGTCTACACGGCTGATCCGCACAAAGACCCGAAGGCAAAGAGGATGGATGAGGTCTCCATTGAGGAGTTGATGAGGATTCTCTCGACGGAGGGATTCCAAGCCGGCGAGTATGCACTCATGGACCCGCTCTCGCTGCGGGTCATGCAGAGATCAGGAATCCCGGTCACTATCATGGACGGCCGCGATCCGTCCAACATTGAGAAGGCTTTACGTGGGAGGCGAATCGGAACGAAAGTCGTGCCCGCCAAGGGATCATCTCGATGACTCAGCTAGTAGACATCTTCCAATCGCGAGCACAAGTGAGGCTGGTCGAGCATCTGCTTGAGAATCCCGGCAAGGTGTTCAACCAAAGCACTCTCGCAGGCTTCCTACAAGTCTCCCCGTCGACTGTTGCAAGGATCATTGAGCCGCTTGTGAAGCACGGACTCGTTCTATTCGATCAATACGAGCGTGGAATGAAGATACTAACGCTGAACCTAGAAAGCCCGAAGACAAAGGTGCTTATGGATTTCCATCAGAAACTGAAGGCACTGTAGTCTGCTCTGACGAGGAATCGCTTGAACTTGCCTGCTCTATTTGTTCTCCTGATCAGCCACAGACCTGAACTTCTCAGCAAGTGATTCGCATATCAGGGAGCAGACCCGCCACTGGCGGAGGTTGTAGTTAATGCGCAGTTGCTCCATTGCCTCGACAATCTTGTCCTCTTCATCAGGGTTCATTGAGAGGCCCGCCGCAACGTAACTGCCAATCGTATAAAAAGCTCACTAGCCAAGGTATTTCTCTACCCGAGTGAAGGCATTCGCTCTTGAAGATCCTCACGAAAGACATCAAGCACGGCGTAATGAAGCTGGAGCTTCGAAACATAGACGATCTCTGGGTTCTCTACAATGTGATCCAGAAGGGGGATCGAGTTCTCGGAAGGACTACAAGAGAAGTGAAGTCAACTGAGACGGCGAGACCTTCCAGCAGGAGACTCACTGTCACGCTCGGGGTCACAGTGCAGAAAGTGTACTTTGATCGGGACATGAACAGGTTGCGGGTCCATGGAATAGTCTTCGAGGCCCCTGAAGAGGTCAGAGTCACCGGGTCACATCATACCCTGAGCGTGGGCCCCGAGGACATCGTCACAATCCTGAAGCACAAGTGGCCGAATCACCAGGTCGAAAGAATCGAGAAGGCTGTCGTCGCTGAGGAACCAATAATCATCGTTGCACTCGACTCGGAAGAAGCATCTGTTGCCGTTCTCCGTAGCTTCGGGCTCGACTTCAAGGGCGAGATCCGATCTCGCCTCCCGGGAAAGAACGAAGAAGAGAAACGCCAAGCCGCGACAAGGGACTACTTCCACCGAATCATGACATTGCTTGATACCGTCAGCGTCGAAGTCAGTGGACCGCTTCTGATTGTGGGACCAGGCTTCACCAAGGATCACTTCGCAAAGGAGCTCGAACCTGAGGCGAAACGTTCCGGATCACGAAGGGTCGCTGTCAAGGCCGTGGGGAGCGGCGGAATCGCAGGTGTCCACGAAGCCATCAGAGTGGGTGCAATCAACAAGATCAGGCGCGATTCCCGCGCAATACAGGAAACCGAACTTGTCAATGAGGCGTTGAAACGGCTCGGATCGTCCACTGGGGATATCTCTTATGGGCTCGATCGTGTCCGAGCCGACGCGGACTCCGGCGCTGTGGAGACGCTCTTGATGTGTGACGAGGTGATCAGAGAGGCTGAGGATGAAGAGAGGTCCAAACTCGAGGCTATGATGGGAAGCGTCGAGGATCGCGGCGGCAAGGTAGTGCTTGTGAGTAGCGAGCAGGAGGCAGGGAGAATGCTGCAGTCATTGGGCGGCGTTGCAGCCCTCCTGAGGTATCGCCTCCACCAGGGCTGAAGTGTGCCTCTGGTGGCGGGCAATTGGATCAGAGAGGCATGCTTTTAGTTTAGCCGGTCATTCCTGTCGCTCCATTCCCGGAAGAGCATCGAGGAAGTGCCATGGACCCCGCGATCACCACTCTGCTTCTGTACTTTACAGTCTGGATCGGCATCTATTTGGTCGGCAAGGCTCTCAAGGCAGAGCGCTACGGATTCGTTCTCTCGCCGATCTACTTCATGTACAAGACGACTGCGTTCAACGAATGGATCGGGTCCCTCGCTCATAGGAGCAGGCAGACGTGGCGGATTCTCGGAAATACAGGTGTTGCGGTCGGAGTCGGATTGATGATCTTCGCCATCTACCAGCTCGGACTGAACCTGTTCAACCTCTTCTATCATGTTGAGGCTGCTACATCTATCCAACCTGTGATCCCTCTTCCCGGGCTCACGATAAGTTGGGAGAGCTTCCCATACCTGCTCCTTGCAATCTCTTTGGTACTGGCGACACATGAATTGGCCCACGGAGTCGCGACACGAACGGACAATGTGCCTCTCAAGTCAGCGGGCGTCTTTGTCGCAGTGGCGCTTTTCGGTGGATTCGTGGAACCCGACGAGGAACAACTCGAGAAGGCGTCGAACCAGACCAAGATGAGAGTGTATGCAGCAGGTTCGTTCACAAATGCCGCGCTCGGACTGGTCGTGCTTCTGCTCTTTGCCAACTTCGCTGCGACAATCGGTCCGTTCTACACAACGAATTTGGTCGGCGTCGAAGTGGCTGGGCTCATGCCTGGCTACCCGGCTGAAGAGGCTGGTATGCGAGCAGGAGATGTGATAATTGGCATCAATGGCATGTCGGTCCGCAATGTCGCCGAATTGCAGGGGGCAATGATGGGGGCGCCCCCGGGGGCATTGGTGACGGTTGCCACATTGCGTGGCGACTTCAGCATGAACGCGGAAGCTGATCCGAAGAACAGCTCTCGTGGAATCATGGGCGTGAGCCCCATTAGAGACTTCATCACCTACACCGGAAAGCTGCCGTTCCTGCCGGAGAGTCTGCCATATCATCTTCTCCGCGCCGAATTCTGGACATTTGTCGTGTTCCTAAGCGTGGCAATAATCAACATGCTGCCATTGTACATGTTTGACGGAGATCGGTTCCTTGAAGCCATCTTGAAGTCTCTGGGCGTTGGACGGATCAAAGAGGTGCGGATGTTTGCATCATCTGCGTCCTTGGCAATACTTGGCTTGAATTTCGTTCTCTCAGTCATACGATTCGGGTTCATCAAACTGTGAAGGATAGACGGAATTGGCTGCCTGCTCCAAGTGTGGAACCAGTCAGGTCTTCTACAGGAGAGAGCAGGAAGGCGTCATGCTCTGCAGAAAGTGCTTCCTGGACAGCGTTGAGACCAAGGTTCGGAGAACCATAGCGACCAAACGAATGCTGGATCCTAAGGACAGGATTGCTGTTGGTCTCTCGGGCGGAAAGGATAGCGTCGCCCTGCTTCTGATCCTGTCGAAACTGGAGCGTCGGTTCCCGCCGGCCAAACTGGTTGCCTTGACCGTCGACGAAGGAATCTCCGGCTATCGGAGCGAAGCAATCAACATAGCAGAAGACACCTGTAACGCACTGAAGATCGATCATGTCGTCATCTCGTTTGAGGATTTGTACGGGATAGTGATGGACGAGGTAGCTTCGCGACACAACAAGCTGCAGCCTTGTTCTTACTGCGGCGTATTGAGAAGGAAAGCATTGAATGAGGGCGCGAGACGGATTGGAGCCACGAAACTGGCCACCGCTCACAATCTTGACGACGAAGTGCAGACTGCACTACTCAACGTGATGCATGGCGACGTGGAACGTATGTCACGTGTTTCCTCAGCTCCACAGAAACCTCCAGCGAGATTCGTTCCGAGGATCAAGCCGCTGGCCGAAGTGCCAGAAAGCGAGACAGCGTTGTATGCGTTTGCTGCAGGAGCACGGTTCCAGAGCATCCCTTGCCCGCACGGTAGGGACGCGCTGAGGGGAGACATCAGGACCATGCTTAACAGGCTAGAGCTGAAGCACCCCGGCTTGAAACACACCATCTACGGTTCGGTCGGAAGACTCTCAGAGATGATTGACGCCAAGAGCAGGACTCGCAAGTTTCAAGCATGCACTACGTGTGGCGATCCTACACCTAACGTCGAGTGTGAAGCCTGCATAATGTTACGCACCCTCAAGACTACTGCCCGAGCAACTGATAGGCTGGAGTTTGCTCAGGTCGGCCAGACCAGATAGCATGTCGTCAGAGGTCTCGGCATACTCATGCGATGTCGAGAGTCATCGAGTGATGAGACAAGAGTTAAAGGACACCCGACAAGAGTTTTGGCCGGCGGTGGTGGGGGATCGAGGAGCTAGCCGTTCCTTGTCACCCGAAATCGGCTACACGCGGGGATCCGCTAATTCAAGTGAGAGGCACATCGTTCCTCCCGTAGGCTTCAGTTGCCTACGATGATATCCTGCCCTACCGGGCCGATGGAGGAAGGGGCTCTTTCGAAGGGAAGAGTCGACTTCTTTACGGCCGAATCCGGCGAGACTCGGAAGAGGGCAGTCGTAAGGTCGACATGCTGGCGCTGATAGGATCACAGGGTATAGGAAGCATCTGAGAAACCGCGAGAGGAAACTGTGTCCATCACTTGGAGATGCTGCCACCGCCATATGTTACCGAGCGCCGGGCCCCGCAATGCGCTTTCCTTATATCAAACTCGCATCTACGTTGAGCGAACTCTTGGAAGAGAGAGTGAACTCGGAAGCTGCGAAGTGTCAAGGATGAGCAAGGAAGCAAAGAAGCTCGCTGAGGTCAAGGCATTCAACAAATGGAGCCTGAGCGATATCGAAGTGGAAGACGTCAGCCTACAGAGATACCTCAGCACTCGAGCGATGTTCGTGCCTCATAGCAGCGGCCGTCACGAGCACCAGAAATTCAGAAAATCAACAGTCAACATAGTCGAGCGGCTTGTGAACAACATGATGCGCCACGGTAGGGTCGGCGGAAAGAAGGGGAAAGCCGTCAGCATTGTCCGCAATGCATTCGAGATCATCGAGCTGAAGACCAAGAAGAACCCGGTCGAGGTTCTTGTCAGAGCCGTCCAGAATGTCGCCCCAGCTGAGGATGTGACAAGAGTCGCGTACGGGGGAATTGTCTACCCAATCTCAGTCGACATAGCTCCACAAAGACGCATCGACTTGACGATGAGATTCATAACTGACGGTGCCCGGCAAGCTGCATACAGCAACCCGCGAACGATAGACGAATGCCTTGCTGAGGAGATCATGTACGCCTCTGCTCGCGACAATCGAAGCTATGCCGTTCGGAAACGGGATGAGATGGAACGTGTCGCGCTAGCCTCTCGATAGACCAAGAGCCTTCAGCGGTATCCTCCACCTGTCTCGAGTCCGGACCGACTGTGTTTCTAGCGGATTTCTTGCTCTTGATCAGTATTCCGACAAGAGATTGAATGATTGCTCGATTCTGGTTTCGGAAATGGCCGGAACGGTGTCGAACCCTTAAATAGATGATCGCGGTCTCACTATACAAATTCGATACCGGAACGGATGGATGATTTCGTGTCGGCAAAGAAGCCCCACCTAAACCTAATCGTCATCGGCCATGTCGACCACGGCAAGAGCACGATGACCGGTCACATGCTGTTCTTGACCGGAAACGTCAAAGAGACTGACATCAGGAAGTATGCTGATGACTCGGTGAAGACCGGCAGAGGCGAGACATTCAAGTTCGCCTGGGTCTTGGACAACCTGAAAGAAGAAAGAGAGAGAGGTGTCACAATAGACCTTAGATTCATGAAATTCGAGACACCCAAGATATTCTTCACAATCATCGACGCGCCAGGACACCGAGACTTCATCAAGAACATGATCACCGGCACAAGCCAAGCGGACGCCGCGATTCTCGTGGTGTCAGCGAAGAAGGGAGAGTTCGAAGTTGGCATTGGGCCCGGTGGGCAGACCAGAGAGCATGCCTTTCTTGCCTTCACGCTCGGAGTGAAGCAACTCATAGTGGCAGTTAACAAGATGGACGACGAGTCGACGAACTGGAGTGAGCAGCGCTTCAACGAGTGCAAGAAGGAAATCGAAGGATTGCTCAAGACCGTCGGCTACGATGTGTCGAAGGTCACAATCATACCCGTCTCCGGGTGGACAGGGGACAACTTGACCAAGCATAGCGAGAAGATGCCTTGGTACAAGGGCCCCACACTTCTAGCGACGCTGGATACATTCACAGAACCGGCGAAACCCTTGGACAAGCCACTAAGGATCCCCGTCCAAGACGTCTACTCCATCACCGGAGTTGGCACGGTCCCCGTGGGCAGAGTCGAGACCGGCATACTGAAGACCGGCGACAGCTTGATCTTCCAGCCCTCTGGCGTCAAGGGCGAATGCAAGGACATCGAGACACACCACGAGAAGATACCCCAAGCCATTCCGGGAGACAACATCGGCTTCAACGTGCGCGGAATCACGAAGACAGACGTCCACCGAGGTGATGTGGTCGGAAAAGCAGACTCACCGCCAACTATCGCAAAGGAATTCAAAGCCAGAATCATCGTCATCCTACACCCAACCTCGATCGCAAAAGGCTACACACCCGTCATGCACGCTCACACGGTGACGATGGCGGTCACATTCACAGAGCTACTGCAGAAGCTCGATCAAAGAACCGGACAGGTCCAGCAAGAGAACCCCGACTTCCTGAAGACCGGCGATGGTGCTGTGGTCAAACTGCGCCCCGTGAGGCCAATCTCACTCGAGTCGATTACACAGTTTCCAGAACTTGGAAGATTCGCAATCCGCGACATGGGCCAAACAGTAGCAGTTGGCGTAGTCCAAGAGATCACAGAGAAGGGCTAACAGACTCCGAACCTTTTTAAAGCCCTCATCTATTCTTGCTCTGTTTCCGGCTAGTGTGGAGGATAGACCATAATGGTCAACAAAGCGCGCATCAGACTCTCAGGCACAAATCCCCAGGGACTAGACTCGATCTGCGGCGAGATCACAAAGATCGCCGAGAAGACCGGAGTGAAACTCCGCGGCCCGATACCGCTTCCCACAAAGAAACTGAACGTCCCCACACGAAAAAGCCCATGCGGCGAGGGCACAAACACTTGGGACAAGTGGGAGATGCGAATCCACAAACGACTGATTGATGTGGATCCGAACGAACGTTTTCTCAAACGACTGATGCGCATACGGACACCCGAGGACGTTTTCATAGAAATCGAATTGCTCTAGACTCAAGTTCAGAGAATGGTCTCTGAGCGACGCTGCTTCTGGCTAGGGCCGCAGCTCAGCACTAGTCTGGTACCTGATTCAGACCCCCAATTCGATCAAAGAGGGCCCTCTTTCGGAGACATGAACGGGATCTCGATGGGCGAGCCCGACGGCGCAAGGCTTTAACTGAAGTAGATCGTTCGCTCGTGTTTGTGGGATGCGGGGGTCCCAGAGCCAGGTCAACACGTGTCTGGCCAGATGGGCGGGTCGCGTCCTGACCACGCGCGCCAAACTCAAGACCAAGCCAACAGCGCGGGTGAGCCATCCCGTGGCGTAGGCCTTCGTGGGTTCGAATCCCACCCCCCGCACTTTGAGCTCCACCCACTGTAGCGGAACTCGACATATCCAAGAAATCGAACCCCAAACCCTCTCAGAAATTCTATCCTTCGGATTCTGGATGCGGAAGACCGGCTACACGTCCTCCACCGTGAAGACGTGCATCCGATCCTTGAAAGCCGTCGCCAGACGAACCCGACTGCTTGACCCAGAATCCGCGAAAAGCTACCTGGTCATGGCCAAGGTTGGCGTCAGCCGGAAACAGACTCTTACAGGGCATCTGGCAAGGTTCTACAAGTGGAAACAAACCCCCTTCCAGCCGCCACACTACAAGAGGATCGAAACCATACCCTTCATACCTTCCGAAACCGAAGCTGACCAACTAATCGCCGGAACCAGCAGCAAAGTCGCCGCCTTTCTACAAGTTACAAAGGAAACTGCTGCACGACCCGGAGAAGCATGGAGCCTCCGCTGGATAGACCTAGATCCCACGCGAGACTCTATAAGAATCACTCCAGAGAAAGGAAGCAGAACTTCGGTCGAGATCGCAAGGACCACCCCGCTGGTTCCGATTGGTGGTCCCTAACCCAGAAAGAAGTGCTGAAGTTGCGCGATTCGCACTCGTCTCCGAAAGCACAGAATACACGAGCATTCCGGAAACGCCGCGGCCAATGTTCGTCGCAACCGCAACAATCATGCTGACGATGGTAGTGTTGAAGAAGAGGAAACAAGATTACTAGTTGACATGCAAACAACAGCAGGCTTGCATGCTGCTGCTCCTGTCTAACTGGGCTCGTGTGCGATTTTTGCAGATCATCCTTGTCGCGAGATTCTTGTGCCGCACTTTCCACAGAAGCTTGATCCAGGCTTCAGCTGGGCTCCACATTCCGCGCAATACGTGGGCATTGGAGTCTCAACGGCTATTGAGGGTTTAGGAGGCATTGCGGTTGATCCGCAGGATCCGCAGAAACTGGAATTAGGCTTCAGGCTGGCACCACAGGATTGACAATACCCAGCGGTACTGGCGACCGCTTCTCTGGCGGTAGCAGTTGGCTGCGCTTGTAGATCCACACCACAGGAGGGGCAATGACGAGCCTCAGGGCGACCTGACAAATCCACAGCGCAGTTAGGGCAGAACCTTGTAGTCGCGAGTGTAGGTTGCTGAAGGGCTGCTGCCCGACCCGTGCTAGGAGACGCGGGCCGGGTCTGCGCGTCGAGGCCATAGAGCCTCCTCAGGCGGCGATACTCGTCATGATTCAGTTTTCGTTGGCCATAGAGCCGTTCAATCTCGCTGCCGATTGCGGTTCTCTCGTCTTGTTTCATGGTTTCTCAGCTACTCCTGCAAGAATTGGCGATTATGTTGCTGCATTCCCACATACCCCTTTGGGAAATCCGAAATCGGCCTATAGTTTTGCTGCATTGGCACGCTGGAGTGGCGCACTAGTGTCAGGATCGCCAAGTAATCTTTTATGGCCTCGTAGTTCCGTGAGACAGAATCCCATGCAGCTTTGATTGTGGGAACCCCAGTCTGGTGAAACATGACCAAAAGTGCCGCGACCCCGCGAATAGCAGTGCCGATGACGGGTAAACCATACAATGTGACCGCAACC
>Ga0208047_1001019_pt1 | contig 10410 bp, 6 predicted proteins | sample Kivu_220m_FD_184162 | JGI IMG/M metagenome (GOLD analysis project Ga0208047, IMG submission 184162) | Freshwater microbial communities from Lake Kivu, Western Province, Rwanda to study Microbial Dark Matter (Phase II) - Kivu_220m (SPAdes)... | ecosystem: Environmental > Aquatic > Freshwater >...
AAAGGATTTTCATATTTAATAAATAATTTTATGTTTTACGTAATATTTTACTTGACAATCATAAAACTCTGTGCTATTTCAAAAAAGGAATCTGCCTTCTGAGGACTATAGAAGAGCACGTCCGCGGGAGGGCTGGATTCAGAGGCTATCTTCGAAGAGGAGTCATAGGCATGCCGATCGAAATAAAGCTCGATCTGGTCATGGTTCAGAAAAAAATGTCGTTGACCGAACTTTCCGCCCGGATAGGAATCTCCATGACCAACTTGTCCCTCCTCAAGACCGGCAAGGTCAAGGGGATTCGCTTCTCCACTCTCGGAGCCCTGTGCCGTGAGCTCGGCTGCCGGCCCGGAGACATCTTGGATTATGTCCCGCCGCGGTCCGCCCGCGATGTCGGCGCGATGATTCCAGATACGGAGGAGACGTCGAATGAATGACCAGAAATACCGAACGGCCGCATGGCTGGTTTTTATCAAGCTGGGGACGGGACTGTTCATGTTCGTCACGGGATTGATTCTCGTGGCGGCCAAGAACTGGACGCCCGCGCCGGTTGCGGTCAGAGGCTTCATCCTGGTCCTGACCGCCGTCTTGAACTTTTTCATCCTCATGCGGCTTCGCCGGCTTCTCTGGGACCGCTATGACTTCCATAAGCTGGACATCCTCATTCCCATCGTTGCCGGCGCCGATATCGTCCTTGAAATCCTCAACCAGTGCACTGAAATGGCCCAGGTCCTAAACCCCGGCGAGGCGGGGAAAATCATCGCCCTCCGTATCCTTTTCGTCATCGTGCCGTATGGCGCAGTCAACCTCGTCTACGCCGCGGGCCTCCTGAAACTGCCTTTTTCCGAGAAAAGCCTGCTCCGGCCCTATGCCTTTCTCAACCTGGCCGCCGGCATCGTCCTCATCTCGATGATTCTGGTTCTTATCTCCCCGATCTTCGGCCTTTTTCTTTTCGCGCTGCTCCTCCTGACCGGCGTGGGATCGGACGTCTTTCTCGCGCTGACGTTCTTGCGCTCTCGGGAAACGGAACAGGTCGAATTCGTCTAAGATGTTTAGCAGCTCATTGGGAGCGTCCCGGGCCGGACGCTAGGTCGGCCACGGCATATTCGTAGACGCAGGCCTGGTCGAAGGGGTCGACAAAAAAGATGTGATCGCCGCGCATGGTCATGTTGTCGAATCGACCGACTTCGCGGGGAAAAGGAATTCGGGACAGGAGTATGCCTTCGGGGCTATAAATCTCGAAGTCAAGGTAATCCCTCATATTAAAATCCTTTGGCATTTGAGACGGGCTGAGGCCCTTCCGAACGCTCAGGACCCAGATGCGGCCCCGGCCATCGATGCCGATCCCTCGATTGACCGGAGTGAAGTCCGACTCGTCGACGGAGACGACCCTGCCGCCGATTTCCATGGACGACTTTCCGTAGCGATGGATGATCTCGAATGGCAGCTTCCGGTCGATCGACAGAAGCAGCGCGCCCGTCGGCGAATACTTCTCGATCCGGTTGAGGGAGAAGAAGGCCACGAAAATATACTGGTCGCCGTCGACGGCGAGGTTGAGAAAATTCGCGTTCCAAGTCTTCCTGGCCGTTTCGAGCAGGAACGGCTCGCCGAACTCGTGTTGGAGCCGCCCCTGAAAATCGAAGACGGCTAGAATGTGGTTATCTCGATTGTTCTCGCCCCCATTTTGAAACGCATAGGTAACGATACGGTCCGAGCCGAGCACGCCAGGACTCATTCCCCTGTAAGGAGGAAGCCGGAAGCGATCGATGAAGACGCCGTCGTTTTCGAAGACGTGGAACTCCGAGGACATCGTCGCGACAACCACCCGTCCGTTCGAGGCGACAGTGACAAACATCGGGTAGCCCATCTCGCCCGGCCCTTGGCCCTTCCGTCCGAACCGGAGGAGAAATTTCCGATCGGAACCGTATTTTTTAATGCAGCCGTCCTTTTCGTCGAGAACGAACAGGTTTCCCCGCCCGTCCTCGGCAGCGCTTATGGGGCGGGCGAACTGATAATTCGGGTCCTGCCCCTCGAGCTCGCCAATCTTGCGGACGAAACGCAGCTCGGCGACCGGCGCTGCGGAAGACGGCTCGAAATTATGGACATACCGGGTGCCGTTTTTAACATCGGACGCGTATGTCTTCTCTTTCCGGCAGCAAAAACTTGCCAAGACCAAGCCGGCGATCGCGGCGCACCAAAGAAAAACCGATGCCCCTGAATCGGACGCCGCGGATTTCATTCGTTCCCTCCGTAACAGCTCAAGGATATGCCAGCCGCCGAAGCAAAATAAAGCCAGCCCCGGGCTCGAGCCCGGGGTATTTAGAGGCTTAATACTGAGCGGCGTTCTTTCCCCGATTTGAAAATCGGGATTTGGCGCCGCGAACGTATCAAGGCGATCGGCTATTTTTTCTCGACGAGCTTGAGGGCGGATTCGGCGGCGCGCCGGACCATGTCCCGATAAGAGGGGACGGAGGCGGCCTGCTTGAGGAACGGCGCGGCCGACGGGTCGCCCGTTTTGCCGATCGCCGTGAGCGCCTCGGCCTTGACCCGCGTGCTCGCCTCCGTCCGGAACAGGTCCTTATAGAATTCGACGAGGGCGCGGTCGTTGAGGCTCCCCAAGGCGGCGAGCGCCGCGGCCCGAACCTGGGAATGCGGGTCCCGGCAGGCCTTCTTCAAGACGGCGATCCCGCTTTTCGCCCCGAATTGGGCCAGGGCCTCGATCGCGCTCTTGCGGACCGCCCAGAACGGATCGGACTGGAGGCTGGCGGCCAACGCCTCCGGCGTTCGGGGGTCGTCCTTGAAGGCGGGGAGCGCCGCCGCCGCCTCCATCCGCCCGATGACGTCGTCGTGCCGAAGCTGATAGAGAAGCTCGTCGCGTTCCCTCGGGAACGCAATCTCCTTGATGAGGACGTTGTCGGCGTCGAAGCGGACGAGGAGGGGCTTCTCCTCGGAGGGCAGATCGAACGTCTCCTCCCGCTTCTCGATCCAGATCGTCCGCAGATCCGTCTTCTTCGGCGTCAAGACTTTGATGGCCACGGGGACCCGGAAGACGGGCACGCCCCGCGAAAAATCCTGGACCTGGGCGACGCTGAGACGGATGACCTTGGCGGCCGGGTCCCAAGCGCTCTTGACGTCGAAGACGGGATGGCCGGGCTTGAACAGCCACTGGTCGAAGAACCAGTCGAGGTTCCGGCCGGTGACGGTCTTGACCGAGCGGATGAAGTCGGCGGTGTCGACCGCCTCGAAGGCGTAGCGGTGGAGGAAGTGGCTGAGCGTCGCAAAGAACGCCTCGTCGCCGAGGAGCGAGCGGAGCATATGCAGGACGCGCGCGCCCTTGGGATAGGAGTGGGAGTCGAACATGTCGCCGGGCGCATCATAGCGGTCCGTGACGATCGGCCGGATGTAGCGCGTCTTGGCCTCCCGCAGGTAGGCGTTCAGCTTGCCGAGAAGGTTGATCGCGCCCTCGTCCTCGCCCATCGCGAAGCGATGATACAGGTAGTCCGAATAGGTCCCGAAGCTCTCGTTGAGCCAGGCGTGGGCCCAGCTCCGGAGGGTGATGAGGTCGCCCCACCACTGGTGGGCCAGCTCGTGGGAGACGATGCCGATGGCCGAAAAATCCGCTTCGTCCTTCTCCTCGACCATGATCCGGTGGGTCATGGCCGTAGCCGAAGTGCTCTCGGCGCCGCCCCCCGAAGGAACCGAAACCTGGTCGTATTTCCGCCAGGGATACTCGTAGTCGAAGACCTTGTTGAAGAACTCGATCATCTTCGGCGTCTGGCCGTACGTCGGCCGGACCTTGGCCGCGTCGTTCGGATAGACCCAGTAGCTCACCGGCAGCGTCTTGTAGGAATCCCGGACGACGACGTAGGGCGCCGCCGCCAGGAAGATGAGATAGGTCGAGTGCGGCTGGTCCTGGGACCAGTGGTAGGTCACCGTGCCGGCGGCCGGATCTTCGACGACGCTGAGGAGGCGGCCGTTCGCGGCCACCTTCAGGCCCCTCTTGACCGTGGCCACGATCTCGTTGGTGACCTTGTCGTTCGGGTAATCGTAGCAGGGGAACCAGTGGTGGACGTTGTCCGGCCAGGAATCCGAGAAGACGAGCTTCGGATTGTCCGCGCTCTCGTCCACGAAGCGCAGCCCGATCTTCGGATTCCGGCCGCGGTAGAAACAGGTGAAAGACGTTTCCTCGCCGAACGTCAAGGGGCGCGGCAGGCGGACGGAGAGCTCCTTGGCCGTCTGGCCGAAGGCGAGCGCTTGACCGTCGTCTCCGAGGACCGAGGTGACCGTGAACTCCTCCGCGTCGAGGACGCACGTCTCGAGGCCTTCCCGGAAGGAGGACAAGGTGACGGTCGCGGCGCCCTCGAAGGACTTCTGATCGAGGTCGAGCTTTATGTGGATCAGGTAGTGGAGCGCGTCATAGGACCGGCTGCGCTCGGATTGGAGCGTCTTCTTCGACCAGTCGACGCCCTGGCCGAACGCCGCCGGCGACAGGGCGGCGGTCAGGAACAGCGCCGCACCCAGACATCCCAGCGCTTTTCTCATGACCTCTCCATTTGCATGAAACCGGAAATCGCCGCCCGGACGGCTCAACCATACTCCCGGCGGGGAGCCAAAATCAAGAAAGGGAGGATTTCAGAATCTCCGCCATGGCCCTCTCGATGACCGAATCTTTTCCTTTCAAGAGGTCGGCGCGGGAGATCTCGACAGGCACGTCGGGGATGACGCCGCGGCCTTCGATCGAGTTCCCCTTGGGCGTTTTCATGTCGGAATGGGCATAATTGAGGATTCCTCCTGTCGGCAGGCTGACTTGTGTGCTGTTGAGCACCCCGCCGACAGACGTTTGTCCCAGGATGACGGCCCGGCCTTTCTCCTGCATGGCCCCGGCGAAGGCTTCGCTGGCGCTTCCGGAGCCGCCGTCGACGAGTATGGCCAAGCGCCCCCGATAGGTGTCCGCGCCCGATCCCTTGTGGGACCATTCCCGGCGCTCTCCCTCCCGCGAGATCTCGACGGCCAGAAGCCCCGGCTCGGCCGAGAGGACGGCTGCGAGATAGTCCACGCCTGGATTGACGCCGCCCCGGTTCTGGCGGCAGTCGAGGATGAAGCCGTCCGAATCCCAGAGGTCCTTCATCGCCGCTTGGAGCTTGGGAACCAGGTCGAAGCCCCAGCCGTCGAACCGGATGTAGCCCACCCGCGGGTGCACGCGGCGATGCTCGAATTTCGTCTTGACCAGATTGGCCCGGGCCTGGAACGGAACATCGCGCGGAAGGGTGACGGACCTCTCTTTGTCATTTTCGTCCAGGACGGTCAGGACGGCCGTGGACGAGGGCTGCCCGGCCAGGGCTTGCAGGGCGGCCGCCACAGCCCGCAGAGCCGACGTCCTGATCTCTTCCGCGGTCGGCAGAGCCGCGTCGCCGGCCTTCACCAGGACGTAGCCCGGCCGCAGGCCGGCGGCCCAAGCCGGCGAATCCGGCCTTACCGAGGCCAGCATGATTCGGCCTTCGCCGAGGCAGAGCGCGATCCCGTCGGGGACCATTTCGATCACGGGATTCGCCTTGGTGCCGCCCGGCAATTGATGGGGGGCGGCAATACCCAAATGGCTCCGTCCGAGCTCCTTCAACATCTGGCCCAGAAGCGAATGAAAATCACGGCTGGTTTTGGACTCTTCGAGCAGGGACTCATAGCGGGACCTGATGGCGTTCCAGTCCTTCCCGCCGAAGGAGGGGTCGAAATACTTGTCCCGGATCGTCTCCCAGACGAGGACAAACGTCGCCCTGCGGATCTCCGGGGGGATTTCGTCGTCGGCCTTGAAGACGACGGCGGGCCGGGCGGCATCTCCGGCTTGTCGAGCGGCCGAAGAAAAGGCCGTTCCGTGCGGACGGAGTGCGGCCAGACAGACCAACAGGGCGAAAAGTTGTTTAAATCGATACGTGCGCATTTGCGGGTCTTTCTCCTCGAAAAACGTCCCCGGCGACTATTACGACGGACCGATGAGAAGAGTTTAGCGGATGGTCATAGAAAAATAAAGCCATCCCCGGGCTGAAGCCCGGGGTATTTAAAGGCTTAATACTGAGCGGCGCTTTGTACCCCGATTTAAAAATCGGGGTTTTGCGCCGCGAACGTATAAAGAAGGCGGGTGTAACAATATTTGACATCTGGCCGCCGCGTTCGGTCGGTTTTACAGGCTTCCGAGCAAGGTGTATTGGCCCGATTCTTGCTTTTTAATATAAACAGATGGAATATTACATCTATTGTTCCTGAAACCGTGAACGGACGCATGAACCATTCGCAAAGCGCTGTCGCCGTCCTCCTCGTCATTGTCTTCATCTCCGCGAATGTCCTGGGCTTCGGACTCTCCCAGGAAAACTCCGCCCGCCCCAAGCTGCCGCAAGCGTCTGCTGCCCGCCAGGAATCGGCCTCGCAACCGGCCAAGGCCGCCATCAATGACAAATCCGATCTCTCCGGCCCCGTGGCCATCCCCGGGACATCGAAGCCGGACACCGAGGTCAAGAAGAAGAAATTCCCATGGCTTCTCGTCGGGGGGCTCGCGGCGGCGGGCATCGTCGCCGCCGTGCTTCTTCTCAAGAAAAAGAAGACGGCGAATCCGGAAGCGGCCGGCACGGGAGCGATCCAAGTGGAGTCCGCGCCGACGGGGGCGAACGTCTATCTGAATAATAACGATACGGGTTTCAAAACCAATGCGACCGTTCGAGGCCTCCCCGCTGGCCAATATGTGGTTAAGCTAATTATGGCCGGATACGATGACTTCGAGCAGTCCGTCCTGGTCGAAGAGGGAGGGACGGCGGCGGTTTCGGCGGCCCTGACCGTGCGCGTTGTCCGCGAGCCGGAGATGGTCAGCCTGCCCGGCGGCACGTTCATGATGGGCTCCGCATCGAGCGAAGCCCTAAATGATGAAAGCCCCATCCATCAGGTGACGCTCTCCAGCTTCGAGATCGGGAAATACGAGGTGACGCAGGAAGAATGGATCTCGGTCATGGGCTCCAATCCGTCCTATTTCAAGGGGGCTCGGTTGCCGGTCGAGAGCGTGACCTGGCCCGCCGTCAAAGCCTTTATCGAACGGCTCAACGAACTGACGGGAAAGCGCTATCGCCTGCCGTCGGAGGCCGAGTGGGAGTACGCCTGCCGGGCGGGGACGGCAGGAGACCGGTACGGGGACTTGGACGCGATCGCCTGGTATTCGGGCAACTCGGGACATATTACGCACGAGGTCGGCGGCAAGGCGCCGAACGCGTTCGGGCTTTATGACATGCTGGGGAACGTGTACGAATGGTGCGCGGAGTGTTATGCGCCGTATTCTGCGGAGCCGGCGACGAATCCCAGGGGATACGAAAACTGCGACGAGACTATCGCCAACACCCACCACATCGTCCGGGGAGGTTCCTGGCTCCAGGATGCCGTCTGCGCCCGGGCTCCATTCCGCAACATCCATTTCCATCACTACGACCTTCTTGGTTTCCGGCTGGTCAGGGATTAATTAATAGTTTAGGTACACACACCGTGGGTGTACCTAAACTAAAGGATGCGGTACTCATTCACCCATGAAATGGGTGAATGTGTGCGTCGTCTCCATTTATTCTCTATCTACGGGTCAAGCCGACCATGATATCGCCGAACTCGCGGACGACGCCTGGCAAGCCCTCCCCTCCCGTCACGTCGGCCAACGCTCTCTCGGCCTCGATAGGCCCGATCCGGTTGTTGGCGAAATCGTTCATGATATCCCGCACGCGCAGAATATGATCCTGGACGGCCCGATTGGCGGCCCCCAGCGGGCTGTCCGCGCCGACCACGTGGGGATTCGCCGGATTGATGCCGGCGAGCTTCGTATTGATGTCCTTGACCAGCGTCCGGCATTTTTCCTGCAGATCGATATAATGCGGCAGGGAAGGATGCCCGCCCGGCAGGCCGTTCACCTTGAACATCGTTACGTCGGCCGCCTGCTGCACCCACCGCGGATCGACGCTCTCGAAGCAGGCGGTGGGGCGAGATCCGGCTCCGATCCAGGCCCGATCGGCATAGGCCTCGCTGTGCCCGGGCGTCGTGAAATTGACGAAGGACTCCCGCGTGCTTCGCCCCTGTCCGACGACCTCCGCGAAGGCATCGTCGAGATGCCTTTGGCCGGCCCGCTCGAAGTCGTAGGTGCTTCTCCGAACTCCCTTTTGAGTGATCCCGCGGAGCCAGTTGTAATATTCGGGATTCGGCTGAATTCGGCCGTTCTCGTCCCGGAGATAGCGTTCCGGATTTCCCACGCCATAGTCGACGTCCATGCCCGCCCTGCCGCGGCTGGCCGAATTGCTGTACGATTGGTAGGTCTGATCGCTCCAACCGTCGTTCCTCATGCGATTGCGGAAGCTGGTGAAGACCCGGCCCATGAAGTTCTGCTCATGCTGCAAATAGCCTCGCAAAAGCTCGCGTTCCCCGCCCGCCGCCAGCTGATTGAGGTGGGCTTTCGAAGCGTAGCTCAGCTTGATCAACATGGCCGCCTCTTCGGCCTGTCGATTCAATGCCGCGATCTCCTCGGCCGAGGCTTTGGATGCCCGGGCTTGGTTCAGCCGTGCCTGGCGCTGGGCGAAGAGCCGGACGTTCATCCGGCCCTGGGCCAAGGCGCTTTGGAATTGGGCCTCTCGGATCTGCGCTTCGACGGTCGGCCATTTTTCTCCGGACGGAACGGCCCCGCCGATCCCCATTTTCTTGGCGATCCAGGGGACAATTTTCTGGATGGAAAAGGCCGCCAGCGCCACCTTCCCGCCTTCCCATAGCGCGCCCGCGATCCCCGCCTTGACGGGCTGGCCGGTCTTGGGATCGATGAGCGGCTTGCCCGTGGAGTGATCGAGCACGGTCTGGTTATAGCCGTCATAGGCCTTGATGCCGGTCATGAGGACAGGATGCAGGGCGGCAAGGGCTTCCCTGACGCCTTGGGCCGGCCCGCCGTCCACGTAGCCGGTGGACCCCAGATACGCGGAATAGATCAGATTTCCGGCAGACACGAATGGCGAGGGACTCGCGGCCCCGAACGAGGCCAGCATCAAAGAAACGTCCGCTCCGGTTTTGAGCCCCCGGGCGATTCCCAGCTTGAGGTCGGCCCACCACGCATCGTTCAGGCTTTTCTTGGCCTCCCTTCCCCAATAGCCCTGGACCCTGGCGGCGATTGCGTCGGTCTGCTGCCTCACCCGGCTGAAATCGCCCGAGCCCAGCGCCTTGGTCATCAGGGCGCTCAGCTCCGCCTGAGCGGTATGGCGCTCGGTCTCGGGCAGGAGGGCGACGAGTCGCGGGCCGTTCAGGATCAGGCGCGTCCGGCCGGCGCTCTCCCTTGCCTCTTCCTGGCCGATCTGGATCATCCGGTTCAGGCAGAAATCGTCGAACGCCGTCCGCGTTCGAACCCACTCCCCCGTCTCGAGCATCTCGATCTTGTCCTGCTCCGCTTGGAGGTCGGCCTGAACGCACATGATCTGCCAATCGATCGCGTCACGATTTTGCGGAAGGGCCTGGGACCGCTGCTGGTTCAGCGAGACGAGGCGATCCTGGAAGTAGGCGATATTCGCACGATAGAAGGCGAGCTTGTCTGCTTTTTCGTCGCCCGTAGAGCGGGCTCCGGCGGGCGCCTCGGCTTGCCCGCCGGCGAAAACGCCTCGATAGATGCAGCTGACATGGAAGTACTCGTTCGACACCGTGAACGCACAGATGCGGCCGCGATAGTCGGAATCATATTCACCGTCGGTAGGGGCCTCATAGTAATTCTGAGTTTCCTCCTCGTCGAGCGAGTAGGGCTCCACATCCGGTTGGTAGTCGGCCGCAAATCCCTTTTTGAAGGCAAAGCCCGTGTGCAGGACGATGTTCTTGCGCGGATTCAAGCTGTTGAGAAATGTCGCCGGACACGGGATCTTTTCCCCGGGGACGAGCGTCGGAGGCGGAGCCGGCCACTGCAGCGTGACGATTTTCCGGGCCTGGCCTGTACCCTCCGGGAAGGTGGCGATGAACATCCCGCCGGCTCTCACGGCGGTGCCCCCGTCGCGGCTCATGACCTGTGTATCGGCGAGCTCCCACCGGACGAGCTTGTCCCCGGGGCGGGGTTCGCTCGCCCCCCCCGCGGGCTTCGACGCCGGCACGCCGGTCTTCTTGGCGATCTTCTCGGCTTCCTCGACCGCGTCCTTATGGGCTTTCCGCCGGCGCCCTTTTTCTTCGACGGGATTTGGCGGATCCCCCAGAAGCCGAATCTCCTCGGCCGTCTTCGCTAACCGGGCCTCGAGCATGAGTATCTTTGTCTTCAAGAGGCCGGCCGCGGCCATGGCCTCGGCGACGGAATCTCCGTCCTCCAAGCCGGCGGCGATCGTCGACTCCCCCATCAGGGCATCAAAGTCCGCGGTGGCCTGGGCCAGGGCGGCCCGGACGGCCAGGAAC
>Ga0208047_1001025_pt1 | contig 10345 bp, 6 predicted proteins | sample Kivu_220m_FD_184162 | JGI IMG/M metagenome (GOLD analysis project Ga0208047, IMG submission 184162) | Freshwater microbial communities from Lake Kivu, Western Province, Rwanda to study Microbial Dark Matter (Phase II) - Kivu_220m (SPAdes)... | ecosystem: Environmental > Aquatic > Freshwater >...
GTACCAGACTCTGCATCCGTCGCTGCTCGGCCCGCTCATCGGGTTCGAGCTGTCCCAGGAACTGAACATACCTGCCTACTTCGTCGACCCGGAATCCACCGACGAATTCCGCGACATCGCCCGCATCTCCGGGTTCAAGGGTATCAAGCGAGTCGCGCTGTCGCACGCCCTGAGCTGCCGCACCGTAGCGCAGGCAACCGCCCGGAAACTGAAGAAACCCTACGCGAAGTGCCGTTTCGTGGTCGCGCACCTCGGCACCGGCATCACCGTGGCCGCGCACGTTGGCGGCCGGCAGGTTGATGCAACGAACGCCAATGACGACGGGCCGTTCTCGCCGCAGCGTTCCGGCAGCCTGCCGCTCTCGGGAATCGTCCGCGTCTGCTTCTCCGGCCAGTACACGGAGCCGGCGCTCATGAACCTGCTCGTGAACCGGGGCGGCCTCGTCTCGTATTTCGGCACCGGCGACATCCGCCGGGTCGAGGTCGCGGTGGCCGGTGGCAACAAGCAGGCTGACCTGGTATACCGCGCGCTCGTCTACCATGTGGCCAAAGAGATCGGTGCGTACGTCGTGGCCTGCGAAGGCAAGCCCGACGCCATCATCCTCACCGGCGGCCTCACGCTCTCGAAGCGATTCCTGACTGACCTGAAGAAGTGGCTCGCGCCGCTGAAACTGAAGGTGTTCGTGTACCCGGGCGAAGAAGAGATGTCGGCGCTGGCCGCGCGCGTGCTCGCCGTCCTGACCGGCAAAGAAAAGGAACGAAGCTATGACAAAGGAATTTCTCTCCGGGGATGAAGCCGTAGCCCGGGGAGCCTGGGAAGCAGGCTGCCACGTAGCGGCTGCTTACCCAGGCACACCATCGACCGAGATCCTCGAAGCCCTTTCAACCTACAAGGAAGTCTACAGCGAGTGGTCCACCAATGAGAAAGTAGCCCTCGAGGTCGCGCTCGGCGCCTCGATCTGCGGGGCGCGGGCAATGGCGACGATGAAGCACGTCGGCCTGAACGTGGCGGCCGACCCGCTCTTCTCCGCAGCCTACATCGGCGCGCGCGGCGGACTTGTCATCGTCACTGCCGACGACCCGGGCCTCCACTCCTCCCAGAACGAGCAGGACAACCGCTACTACGGGTTGATGGCCAAGATACCGGTCCTCTGCCCGTCCGACTCCCAGGAGGCGAAGGACTTCACCCGGCGGGCGTTCGACATCTCCGAGGAGTTCGACATCCCGGTTCTCCTGCGTCTGACCACCCGCAGCGCCCACTCCTCCAGCATAGTTGAGCTCGGGGAACGCCTGCCACGGCCGGTGAAAGCCTACGAGAAACAGATTACGCGGACCATGGTGCTGCCCGCGTTCGCCCGGGTGCGTCACGTCGACCTCGAGCAACGTCTGGACCGTGTCCGCGCTTGGAACGAAACCTGCGACCTCAACCGGGTTGAGCAAGGCTCGAAACGGCGCGGGGTCATCTGCGACGGCGTCGCCTATCAATACTCCCGCGAGGTCTTCCCCGACGCGTCGTTCCTGAAGCTCGGAATGGTCTGGCCTTTCCCTCAGGAACTCGTGCGGCGCTTCGCCGCTACCGTAGACGAGTTGATTGCCATCGAGGAAGTCGACCCGTTCATCGAGACCCAGGTCCGCGCGCTCGGCATCAAGGTAACGGGCAAAGACAAGCTGCCCCGCACCAACGAACTCAGCCCGCGCGTGCTCCGCGCCTCCCTCATGGAGGAAAGTGCGAACGCCGAGGTGCAAACGTCGAATTCCGGTGCCGGACGTTCGGAGTTCGACGTTCGGAGTTCGAACTTGCCTGAGACTGGCCTTCCCAACCGTCCGCCGGCGCTCTGCCCGGGATGCCCGCACACCGGAATCTTCTGGGCGCTACAGAAACAGAAGCTCATCGTCGGTGGCGACATCGGCTGCTACACGCTGGGCGGACTGCCGCCGCACAACGGGATGGACACCTGCATCGACATGGGCGCCTCTATCACCTTCGCCCACGGCTGCGACAAAGCACTCGGCAAGAGCGACCCGCGCCGGCGCGTGGCCTTCATCGGCGACTCCACCTTCTTCCATTCCGGTATCACCGGCCTCGTGAACACGGTCTACAACCAGTCCAATGTCGTCACTATCATCAGCGACAATCGGACCACGGGCATGACCGGGCACCAGGAGCATCCCGGAACCGGCAAGACCCTGACCGGCAAGTTCAGCCACGTCATCAAACCCGAGGACATCGCCACGGCCTGCGGGGTCAAGAATGTGCTCGTTGTCGACCCCTACAAGGTGAAAGAGACGCGCAAGGCGGTGCGCGAAGTGCTGGCCAAAGACGAGCCCGCGGTCATCATCAACCGGCGGGCCTGTGCCCTCCACATCCGGCTCCACAACCCGCCCTACAAAGTGGACCCGGAGAAGTGCAACGGCTGCAAGACCTGCATCACACTCGGCTGTCCGGCCCTTTCCTGGGGACTGCTACCGCTTTCGTCCGACGAAAACGGTGGCTGTACCCAACCCGCGACGGATTCGGATCGTGTCCCCAGCCGTGGCAAGGCCCTCATCACCGAGGACCTCTGCGTCGGCTGCGGGATGTGCGCCGACGTCTGCCCCAAGGAAGCAATCGCGCAGCAGGCCGAGTCGCAACCCGGGGAGGCAGCATGAACCTCCTCGTCTGCGGTGTCGGTGGCCAGGGAGTCATCCTCTTCTCCAACATCATCTCGGACCTGGCGATGACCGCCGGGCTCGACATCAAGAAGTCCGAGGTCCACGGCATGGCCCAACGCGGCGGCTCGGTTACGACCCACATCCGCTGCGCCCCGAAGGTCTACTCCCCGCTCATTGAAGAAGGAGCCGCAGATATCATTGTGGCCTTCGAGATGATGGAGGCGCTTCGCTACATTCACTTCCTCAACCCCAAGGGCCGGCTCATCTACGATACTCACCGCATCGACCCGTTGCCGGTGGCGACCGGCGCGGTCGAGCGGCCTGCTGACGAGACGCTCGGCGAACGGCTGGCCGCACGCGCCGCCAACCGCACAGCGGTGCCCGCGTTCGAAGCCGCGCTCAAACTCGGCAACGCCAAGGCTCAGAACACGGTGATGCTCGGCGCAATCTCCTGCCTCCTCGACTTCCCGGAGGATGCCTATCACCAATCCATCCAGCGCCTGGTCAAGCCCAAGTTCGTGGAGCTGAATCTGAAGGCCTTCGCCGAGGGCCGTACCCTCTGCGGCAAGACCTAGCCAGGCCACTTCCCAGGCAAACAGACTGCGGGCAGGAACCGGCAATGGATTCCCGCCCGCTTCGCAGATCGAGGCATCAGCAGTCCTGAGACCGAACCTTGGCGCTCCGGGCGTCATTGGCGGTTCGTCTTCCGTAGGTCGGGCCAGCGCGGCGTCGAGGTCACGGCTGGCCCACAGCGGGCCCAGTATACACTCGTCAATTGCGCCCTCTCCCCTGCGTTGCCCCGCGCTCCCTGCCCGAGCCGCCGGGCGAACTGGAGTAACCGGTCAACGTCGCATCGCTGTTGACACCCGATAGGGCGATGCGTACTCTGTTCCAGAGGAGCACCGTGCGTGCCATAGCAGGCTTCGCTATTCTGATAGGTCTAGTCGCAGTCGCGTGTGCGACGGGACAGTGGGTCGAGGCGACCATCCAGCTACCGGACACGTTCGAGGGCCTGATCCGACCCAACCGCATCGAGCAGAATCCGGCGACCAACATCCTATACGTGGCCGAGGGGAATTCAGACTACATCATCGGGCTGGATGGCGGCACGTACCAGAAGGTGTCGCGCATCAACATCCCTCGCGGTCTGAACGGCATGCTCTGTAACCCCCTGAGAAACACGCTCTATCTGAGCTTCGAGAACGGCGATAGCATTCTCCTTGTGGATTGCTCTCAGAACCGCGTGGTCCGAGCCATATCATCCCGCCTCCGTCTAGCCTGCTACAACCAGAATCTGGACAAGCTGTACCTTGATGGGGACAGCCTCATCGTTCTTGACGGTCAAACCGACAGCGTGTTGACAGTACTTCCTGTTGCCGGCGGCCTCGCCCGACTGAATCCGGTTACTGACAAGCTCTACATTTTCAACCATACATACGTGACGGTTATAGACTGCAGAGCTGACACGGTTGCGGGAATCATCGAGTGGAGTTGGCCCGTTCAAAGTGCGTGCTGCGACTATGTCCACAACAAGCTATTCTGCACGTGGCCCGGTGAGTGGCCCGGCTGGGACGACGGGTATGTTCATGTAATCGACGGTGCAGTGGATACCGTCATGGACAACATAACCGTCCCCACGTGGCCCTGCGAGTTGACGTTCAATGCGGCAAATGGCAAGGTCTACTGCGAGACATGGTCGTCCATCGTGGCCATAGACGGGGAATCAGACTCGCTGACGTCCAGCACTGAGCGGGCGGGCGGCCTCTGGTATGGCGGCATCCGGTGTGACCCCGTGATCAACCGCATCTACGACATAGATGACTATGGGAGACAGATACTCGTGATCGATGGCGCATCTGACTCCGCCATCGCCAAAATACCAATCCGCGGCCGGACGATGTACTCTCTCTACGCGGATACGATCGGGCACCGTTGTGTAGTGCCGATCCCGGACAACGGCCGTGTGGCCTTCATAGATGGGTCAGCCTGCCGGTATGATACCTCGGTCTACGTTGGCGACAACGGGCCACGCGCATCCTGCTACTCGGCAGGAAATGACAGAACATACGTGGGATGGGGCGAGCGTGCGATGGTGAGTATCGACGGCGGCACGAACCGCATTGTGACTTCATTTACACTGCCCTCGGCGGCTGACCGCCTGTGCTATGTGAGCAAGCACAACCGCCTGTATTGCGCTCGGTCCGAGTACGACACGGCGCTCGCGGTAGTCGACTGCGCGTGGGACAGCGTCGTCGGTCTCATCCCGCTCGCTGGAGCTGTGTCAGCTATGTGCTACTGTCAGGAGCGCGACCGCCTGTACTGCTCACAAGATGATGAGTTTGGCCTCGTCGTAATCAACTGCGAGACCGAGAGCATCACCGCCCGCATAGCCGAAGTCTACGGCACGAGCTTCTGCTACAATGAACTCACGGACAAGGTCTACGTCAGTGACTACTGGAATGACTACCTGTGCATCGTCAATGCGGCGTCGGACTCGGTTCTTGCCTCAGTAGAGGTCGGTTCGTGCCCGTCGGCGCTGTGCAGTGACTCCTCAGGCCGCAAGGTCTATTGCGCGAATGCGGCTGACTGCTGGTGCGGCGAGCCATCTGTGGCCGTGGTGGATGCTCTTGGCGACAGCCTGGCCAAGATGATCTACCTGCCCGATTGTCCGTTTGCACTGGCGTGCCGACTTCCTGGCAACAAGGTGTACTGCGCGTGCGGCGATGACGTCCTGGTGATTGACGGCGACGCGGATGGGGTGGTGAAGAAGATCCCCATTGGGGCGGGCTTTTCCGGCATGGAGTATGACCCGGCAGCAGGCCAGTTGTACTGCACGGTCCAGCCGAACCGGCTTGTCGTGGTTGATTGCGAGAGCGACCAAGTGGCCACAGAGCTCTTGGTTGGCAAACAACCAGGGCCCATGGCCGTGAATACACGGCAGGGCAAGCTCTATGTTGGGAACGGCGGGAATACCAGCATCTCGATAGTCCGGTCCATCCCCAGGCCCGACCGAGCCCCGGACCCGAGCCTTCCGACCGTGGTCGCCGGTCGCCAACTGCTGCTACCGGGATCGATGCCCGCCGACCTCCTGGACGTTTCAGGTCGGAGGGTGGCGCAACTACTCCCCGGCCGAAACGATATTGGCTCGGTCCCGTCCGGTGTATACTTCCTGCGCGTCCACAGGGAACTGCTCAGGAGAGTAGTCATCCTCCAACGCCGACCGTAGACGGTCCGCAGCGGGGCGACCTGCATCGCAGCGGCCACGCTGTCACCCCACTTCGTATCCCCTCCCGACCGGAGACTTGAACTCCAGACCCTCTGAACCCCGCCTGAACGGCTAGCGCTTCGGCCGCGGGTCGGGCGGCAGAGACCCGGCCAGTTCCCGGAAGCGAGCAAGCATGGTGTCCGCGAGCCTCTGCGCCAGCGCCGTATCGAGCCCCAGCCGGATCCAGTTCGGTTCGAGGATGTACTCATCCAACTGCCGCTTCTCCCCTACGCTTCCCGGCTCGTAGTTCAGCGCCGCCGTGCAGCACGCGCCGACCAGCCGCCGATAGACCGGCCTGCGTTCAGCCGGCACGTTCGCCTCGTCCAGCACCGGCTGCACCTCCTGCCAGACCTGCTCGACCGCCGCGTTGCGTGCTGCCTCGTACTCGGCAACCTTGCGCGCGAACTCCCGGCGCTGCTCATCACGCAGGCTCTGCTTGCGTCCCGGCTTGAGCAGGCTCGCCTCGTACTCATCCAGGGTTACGTTTGGCAACCAGTCCAGGTCGCCCCGCATCTCCATCTCGCCGAAGTGCTCCTTCGCCCTGTCCTGCACATACCGGATTACCTCCAGGGGTAGCCGGCTTGCATCGACGAACCAGGCCTCGGACGCAGCCAGCCGCCGGGCGCGGGTCGAAGGTCGCTTGCACCGCGTGTCGTACAGAATCGCGAACCACTGAAGCCCGTGGTTGAAAAGCCCGGCCTTATCGATCTGGGATAGGCCCGGGCCCGCCTTGCCGACCTGTTCCTTGAGGAACTGACCGTAGAGCATCCGCCGCCGCGCCGCCGCCGCCATCTTCTTCGCCCGCTCCAGCCGTTTCCCAAGGTCGGGCTTCGCCTGCGCCCGGGTCTCACCCGCAGCCGACTTCGGAATGTCGATGCGCAGGTCGTACTGCGTAACCTGAGCCTGCCACTTCGCGGGCACGCTCGCCACAACCTTGACCAGCGCCTTACCGAACACCTTCCGCTGAGCTGTCGGCAAGTCGGTATAGAGGTCAAGCAGATCGAGAATGTCCCTGAACCCGGCCTGGCAGCCGCGCAGGAAGTCGGCGATGAGCCCGAGAGAAGGATAGCGCTCATCTCCCCGCTCGATTCTCCCCACCAGATTGCCGGCCTTCTTCCCGACCCGGCCCATGGCCCTTGCCAGCTCCAACTGAGTCAGCCCGGCCTTCAGCCTGAGACCGCGCAACCTCGCGCCCAACTCCTGGCTCAAGACAAACGTATCCGTGGGCCGCTTCATACTCCATCAATCCTACGAATTCGTAGGCTAAGAGTCAAGCCGCGAAGCAGCTCAACTGTCTATAGAACCGACGGTTAGTCTACAATCATCAAAACACACCCCTGCGCTGGGTAGAGACTTCCCCCAACTCTTTGGTAAGCTCTTCCCCGAGCTCTTGGGTAAACTCCTTCCCCGACTCTTTGGTAGACTCTTCCCCGAACTCTTTGGCGAGCTCTTCCCCAAGCTCTTTGGTAGGCTCTTCCCCGAAGTCTCTGGTAAGGTCTTCCCCAGAGTCCTCGGCAGAGTCTTCCCCGAGGTCTTCGGCAGAGCCTTCCCCAGAGTCTTTGGCAGGCTCTTCCCCAAGTTCTTCGGCAAGCTCCTTCCCCAACTCTTGGATAAGCTCTCCCCCAAGCTCTTTGGCGAGCTCTTCGCCCAACTCCTGGGCCAGGCCTTCGTCTGCGGCTCTCGACTTGACACAAATGAGCGCAGGGCTATTATCCATGCCGATGGAGAATGAGTCTCGAACGGCCCCTGCGAAGACTCGTAGCAGGGCACGTGCCCTTGACGTTGAGGGAATTAAGTAAAGTGTCCCCGAAACTCCCCAGGGAGGTGGCAACAGGAACAACCAGGGACAAGCACCCCGTTTCGGAAAGCTTCGGGACATCCGACGCGGCGAAGCCGCCGGGCTGAGGTCAGGGACAAGGTCAAGGTTGAGGTGAAGGTAGACAGGCGGAATGGAGTTTCATCGCAGCCGCAAGCTCTCCCCTGCCCAAGTCATTTCTGATTGTCAATTGCCGATTGGCCGCGGCCCGGCCGCGAGGGAGCGGTCAGGGAAGTGGCTGCCGGCAGTCCGCAGCCAGCAGTACGCGGTTGCGGAAGCGGGCGGGTTCGATGCCGAGGTCGCTTAGTATCTGCACCGCGATTTCAAGGTCTTTGCCAAGGTCGGCAGGGCGATGGGCGTCTGAGCCGATGGTGAAGACCCGCACGCCTGCGTCTCTTGCCTGCTTGAGGATGCGTTTCTCGGGATAGGGCTCGGCATTGCCTCTGCGCAAGGCCGAGGTGTTGACCTCGATACCGGTGCCGGACTCGGCCACGAAGTTGAGGACCGACGGCAGGAGGGAATCTGCCGTCTGCGTGAACCGGCCGTCGAACAGCGACTGGATGTACTTGCGGTAGATGTCGAGGTGGGCAAGGCAGTCGAAGAGCCGGCTCCCGGCCGCGGAGCGGACATTGCGGAAGTAGTGTGCGGCGATCTGTTCCGGGCCCTGCGGCAGGAGCTCACTCTTGAACTGTTCCAGTTCTCCCCCCGCAGTAAGGCAGATGCTGTCGAGAGAGTGCACCGCCCCAAGGACATAGTCGAACTGATGCCGGCCAAGGAAATCGCTGATGATGCCCACGAGCCCGGGGTCGTAGCCAACCTCTACTCCAGCAAGAACAACCAGGTTCGGAAATCTGGTCCGCGCGGCCCGGATGGCTTCCAGGTAGGCACTTGGCCAGTCTGAGTCAACTGGCTGCATCACGCCGTTGACGCGGACGTGTTCGATGACGGCACGGGCCGGGTCGGGTTCGTAGTGGGTGGTGAAGCAGACCTCCTTGAGGCCGACCTCGACGGCTCTCCCGCAGAACTCCTCTATCGAGCCCTGCGCGTCGTGCGAGAAGTCGGGATGGACGTGGTAGTCTACCATAGGATTGACCTAGGACTATAGACCATGGACTGTGGACTTCCAGAAAAACGGACAGAGAACCGAATTCCACGAAGACACGAAGGGCACGAAATCAGCACGAAGAGGCCCGTAGCCCGAACTCGCGATCATCCGTTTCGTGCATTTCGTGCTTTCGTGGCCAGCGCTTCCGAATCAGGACGGAAGCTCGAGTTGCGCGGCGGCGTCGAACACGGGTTGCGGCTTCCAGGCGCAGCCTGCCTTCAGGCCGACCCGCAGCCACTTCATGACGCGGACGCCACAGCCGGCAGAGACACGCCAGCAGGAAACGGTGCTGCTGAAGGATGAACCGATGCGGCCGGCTCCCGGCTCAGGAGCGTGCATCGTGACTCCGGTGCCGCTGACAGCAATGCGGGCTGCAGTCATCCCCAGTTCGGCAGTCCCGAATCGATGTGCCAGGAGACATGCGGCCATCGTGCCCCGCGACGTGCTCTTCTCCGGATAGACGTCTGCGAGAACCAGCCGTGCCGTGGTTCTCGGCCCGACTCTCACCCCTGCCTCGGCCTTTGCTGTCCTCCGTCGCTCCTCTTCGGCTTCGTAGCGCACACCCAGGGTGAGCGCCATGTCCAGCTTGCCCAGTGCCTGTCCCAGGCGGAGTTCGAGCCTCGCCGGAACCGAATCCAGCTCGAAGTCCCGGTACGTATTCCCGCTCACGGACACGCTGGAACCAAGATGGTGCCATGCCAGCCGGCCCGATGCATCGAGACGGTCTTTGGTGCCAGTCAGGCTCGACCAGCGTCCGTGCGGGGCGAAGAACCGGGCCTGATGTCCGCGCAGCGAGAAGCGGGCGTCGAAGTCCGGCCAGCCGCCGGTCAACTCGAACGCGCCGGCCAGTCCCGAACCGCTGGAACCGGCCATCTCCCCGCCCAGCTCGTAGTGTCCCAGCCTGCACTCTCCGTTCACACCGGCAACGAGGAGCTCTCTCCCGGCAAATGAACTGGCCGAGTCGGCCGGCGCGAACGCATGGTTGTACTTCGAGTATTCCGCGACAATCCCGATTCCAAACCGGTTGGTGCGATAGCCACCACCGAACCCGGCGGCAGCCTCGTGGACTGCATTCCGGCCTGCAATCGAAGCCGAGTCGTCATGCACCCCGGACCCGGTCAGGCGAGCCACGGTTCCATCTTCGTTGAGCCGCGCGTCCCGGCCGGCGTATGACCCGAGCAGGCATGCGTTCCATCTTCCGGCTGTGACCTCCACGGCACCGCCGCGCAGGTACGAACCCTCCAGCGCCGAACTGACCAGACGGACGGTCCGGTTCGTCTGCCCGGTTCCGTCCCGCAGACTGCTGCGCCACTGCGGTGCGCTGAGCACCAGCCCCTGCCCCGCGCCGGCCGTGAAGTCTCCGAGTGCGACCCGGGTCCGGCTCATGCTGACTTCCGCACCCCCGCTCAGGAAGTCGAGCGCACTTGCCTCGCCCCGGTCTTTCTCGGTGACGGCCACGAACCGCGCGCGACCGGACCGGAGTTCGAGACGATTGAAGGTCCTGAGCC
>Ga0208047_1001026_pt1 | contig 10342 bp, 12 predicted proteins | sample Kivu_220m_FD_184162 | JGI IMG/M metagenome (GOLD analysis project Ga0208047, IMG submission 184162) | Freshwater microbial communities from Lake Kivu, Western Province, Rwanda to study Microbial Dark Matter (Phase II) - Kivu_220m (SPAdes)... | ecosystem: Environmental > Aquatic > Freshwater >...
GTTTCTTGGAAAAGCGGGCCGCCACGTTCGCCGACTCGGTGTCGCGCGACTTGCCCGACATCTTCCCCGATTGGGAAGATCCGAGCTTCTCGTGAACGCGTTTTCGTGAACGCAATGCAGTGAGCGCGTTGCCGTGAGTGACGCAACGCTCTTTGACCGCGTCGGCGGCACCGAGTTCTTCCAACGTCTTGCGAAGGCGTTCTATGCGAGCGTGCGCACCGACCCGGTGTTGCTCGCGCTGTATCCGTATCCCGATGATCTCGACGGAGCAGCGCAGCGCCTTGCACTGTTTCTCATGCAGTACTGGGGTGGTCCGACGACGTACTCCGATGAGCGCGGCCACCCGCGGCTACGCATGAGACACGCCGCGTATCCGATTGATGAAGCGATGCGTGATCGTTGGCTGTCGCACATGAACGCCGCGCTCGACTCGTGCGCGATGGTGGCGGGCCAATCCGGCGCTGATCGGTTGTCAGCCGAAGTGGTGCAAGAGATGCGCGACTACTTCGTGCGTGCCGCGGATCACTTGCGCAACGTGTAGCAAGCAATCGCGCTCGCGGCTGCCACGTTCAACGAGTCGACACCGTCGCCCATCTCGATGCGCACGCGATGCGTGCACGCCGCCATGATGTCGGGTGCAAGACCTTCACGCTCCGAGCCGAGCAGCAACAATCGTCGCTTGGCCTCGATGCGCACTGCCGAGAGCGGCGTGGCATCAGCAGCAGGTGTAAGTGCAATCGTCGCCACGCCAGCGGCATTCAACGAAGCAACGAATGCCTTTACGTCGGGCACCCGTGCGTACGGCACATGAAATGCATTACCCATCGACACTCGCAGCGCGCGACGGGCGAGTGGGTCGCCACTGTCTTCGTCGAGGAACATCGCATCCCAGCCGAGTGCAGCCGCGTTGCGGGTAATCGAACCGATGTTGACCGGATTGTCGACATGGTCGACGAGCACGCCGTGGGTGAACGTGGTGGCGAGGGTTGACATCTCGGTCGGCTCAGGTCGCTTGAACAGGCTGATTACATCGAGCGGTACGCCCAACCCAGTGATGTTGCGTCGCAAATCTTCACTCGCTAAGTACGTGTATTTCGCGTAGTCCGCGGCGAACGTTGCCAGCCGCGCTTCGCCCTTCTCGCTACACAGCACCGCGACGGGTTCGCAACCGGCTTCCATCGCGCGTTGCGTGACGAGATCGCCTTCGGCGATGAAGAGCGGCCCACCGGCGCGTTGCTGCAACACTCCGGTGAGTCGTCGTTCGCGCCAGCGGAACGGATCGAGCCGCGGGTCGTCGAGATCGGTGATTGCTAGAAGTGCCAGGGGAAGTTCGACCAATCCGGGTCGCGCTTCTCTAGGAATGCGTCGCGACCCTCTTGTGCTTCGTCGGTCATGTACGCAAGTCGCGTTGATTCACCTGCGAACAACTGCTGGCCGACCAGACCGTCATCGATGAGATTGAAGGCGAACTTCAACATGCGTTGTGCAGTTGGGCTCTTCGCGTTGATTTCGCGCGCCCACTCGAGTGCGACCGTTTCCAACTCGGCGTGGTCGACAACGGCGTTCACCATGCCCATGCGATGGGCCTCTTCGGCCGAGTAGTTGCGCCCGAGGAAGAAGATTTCTCGCGCAAACTTCTGCCCGACTTGTCGGGCGAGATACGCCGAGCCGTAGCCGCCGTCGAAACTGGCGACGTCGGCATCGGTCTGCTTGAACTTCGCGTGCTCGCGGCTGGCGATGGTGAGGTCGCACACCACATGCAGGCTGTGCCCGCCGCCGACGGCCCAACCCGGCACCACGCAGATGACGATCTTGGGCATGAAACGAATCAGTCGTTGCACCTCGAGAATGTGCAGACGACCGGTGCGTGCGGCGTTGATGCTGCTGGCGTCGTCGCCGTCGGCGTACTTGTAGCCGTCTTTGCCGCGAATGCGCTGGTCGCCACCGCTGCAAAACGCCCATCCACCATCTTTCGGTGATGGACCGTTGCCGGTGAGCAGCACACAACCCACGTCGGAGGTCTGTCGCGCGTGATCGAGCGCGGTGAACAATTCATCCACCGTCTGCGGTCGAAACGCATTTCGCACCTCTGGCCGGTTGAACGCGATGCGCACCGTGCCCGATTCGACGCTGCGGTGGTAGGTGATGTCGTTGAACGAGCATCCGTCGACCGATTTCCATGCACTTGCGTCAAAGAGCGGCGAGATATTCGCGTCGCGCGATGCCGAAGTCACCCCTTCAGTGTGGCAGCACGAGCGCGTCACGCGTCACGCCACCGCGTCCCGATTGGGCAGGCTAATCACTGGTACTTTTGAGCAGTCAATGGCACTCTTTCTTGCGGTAGCGGCCCATTTCGTGGCGGGTTTCTTGCTGCTGTTCGGGCTTCGCCGGCAGCCTGCGATTGGTGCGGTGGCGGGGTTGCTCGTGTTGCTGGCAACCGCAGCAACGGTCGTCGTCGGGGGTGTCGGCGCGGACGAGCCGCTGCGCGCCACCGTTGGGTGGATTCCGATTCTCGGCTTCAACTTCGTGTTCGCTCTCGATGGTTTCGCCGTGGTGATGGCGTTGCTCGTGAGCGTGCTCGGATTCGCCGTACTGCTCTACTCGCTGGCGTACTTCGACCACGACTCGACCTTCGCGCGTTTCATCGGATTGTTCATGGCATTCGCCGGTTCGATGACCGGGCTCGTGCTGGCCGCTGATTTGTTCACGATGTTCGTTTTCTGGGAACTCACCTCGGTGTGTTCGTTTCTGCTGATCGGATTGAACGACAAATCAGAATCTGCGCGGCGGTCTGCTGTTCGCGCCCTGCTCACCACCGGTGCGGGTGGCTTGTGTCTGCTCGGTGGCGTCGGAATTTTTCAGGTACAACTCGGCACCACATCGTTCGCCGAACTGGTATCACTCGCGCCGACGGGAGACCTGATCGATGTCGCCGCGGTGTTGCTATTACTCGGGGCATTCACGAAGTCGGCGCAGTTTCCGTTTCATTTCTGGTTGCCGGGTGCCATGGCTGCGCCAACCCCGGTGAGTGCGTATCTGCACTCGGCGACGATGGTGAAAGCCGGCATCGTGCTGTTGGCCCGCACTGCACCAGTGTTCGCCGAATCGGGAATCTGGCGCTGGGCGGTCGTGACCGTCGGAATCACAACGATGATGATCGGCGGTTGGCACGCGCTTCGTCAGACCGATGCCAAGTTGCTGCTCGCGCACAGCACCGTGTCACAATTGGGTCTGCTCACGGTGCTGTTCGGTATCGGCTCACCATTGGCCACATTCACCGGTGTCGCCCATCTCGTTGCCCACGCGGTGTTCAAAGCCGGACTCTTTCTCGGTGTGGGCGTTATCGACCACGAGATCGGCACGCGCGATGTGACGCGAATCGGTGTGGCGCGCACGAAACTGCGCGGCACCGTCGTCGCCATCATGGTCTGCACGTTGTCGATGGCCGGCATCATCCCGCTGTTCGGATTCGTCACCAAAGAAAAGGCGCTCGTCGCACTGCTTGAAGCCGATTTCGGCACGGTGGGTTGGGTGGCACTCGTTGGCGTGGTGCTTGGTTCGGTGTTGTCGGTGGCCTACAGCGCACGACTCGTACATGCGTTGTTTGGTGAAGCGGGTCAGCAGGTGGCCACACATGCCGACGGTCACGGTACCGACGCGACCCATCATGGGGCTTCTTCGTTTGCGCGCGTGGTGCTCGCGGCACCGGTGTTCGCGACCGCCGCCGTCTCGCTGATCTTTGGGTTCGTCGCGACACAAGTTGGAAAGTGGCTCGTTGCTCCGTCAACCTCGCTCGATGTGGCCGCCAAGAGCAAGTTGGTGTTGTGGCCGGGAATCAACGATGCACTCGTGATTTCGGTGCTCGTGATTCTCGTCGGTGTTGTGGTGGGTTGGCGGATGCCACTCGCAGTTGCGAACACCGGCGGGTCGCGGGGCGAGCGTGCGTTCGACTCGTTGTACGACGCGATTCTCACTGCATCGAAACGCATCACGCGGGTGACCCAGCCTGGTTCGCTGCCGATGTACGTCGCGGTGACCGTGCTCGTAGTCGGTATCGCGGCGGTGGTGTCGATTGCGGCTGACGGGCTGCCGACACTCGACGGTTTCGTCACCGATTCACCGCTCACGGTGGTAGTGGCAATGCTCACTGCGGTGCTCGCGGTCGGCATCGCCGTCGTATCGATGCGCTTCACCGCGGCATTGTTCCTCGGCGGTGTCGGGTTCGGAATCGCAGCTTTATTTCTCATGCGTGGCGCCCCCGACCTGGCGCTGACACAGGCGTTGGTCGAAACGCTCACCATCGTGATCTTCTTGCTGGCGATGCGTTCGATGCCGAGACAGTTCATACCTGCATCGAAATGGGCACCAGTGTCGTTGCGGGTACTCATTGCCGCAGGCGTCGGTGTGGTGCTTCCCATGGTGATGCTGGCCGCGCACTCGGCGCGCAGGGCGCCGTCAGTCGCTGGTGAATTCGTTTCGCGGTCGGTCGATGAAGCCGGTGGGGCAAACGTGGTGAACGTGATCCTCGTCGACTTCCGAGGCTTCGACACGCTGGGCGAGATAACGGTGTTGGTCGTTGCGGCGCTCGGCGTCGTGAACTTGGTGCGGGTGGCCGAGCGACACCGTCGTGCTCGTGAGCGCAAACTTGCGACCACCACACAGTCCGATGCGGGAAGTGCGACATGATCTTCCGACGTTCGGTGATCCTCGACGAGCTCGTCGACCGCTGGCTGTCGAAGGTGGCGGCGCTCGTGGCGGTGTATCTCATGTTCCGCGGCCACAACGCGCCCGGCGGCGGTTTCGCCGGTGGGTTGGTGATGGGAAGCGTGTTCGTGCTGCAGTTTCTCACCGGCCGCGAACCACATCTTCGCCATCGTCCGATTCGCCGGCCGACGGTGCTGCTCGGTGTCGGGCTACTCACCGCACTGGTGCCGACCGTTGCGCCACTCGCCGTCGGTGCTTCGCCACTCGAGTCGCACATCTGGAAGTTCGATGCACCGATCATCGGTGAAGCCAAACTGGTGTCGTCGACGCTGTTCGACGTCGGCGTCTTTCTCGTGGTGGTGGCCACCGTACTGATGGTGCTGTTGTCGCTTGGTGCGCGAGGCACATCGCTGGTCGGAGACGACGGGGGACAAGCACCATGAGCCCGTCACTGCTCGTGTTGGTTGGTGTGCTGTTTGCCGTCGGCACGTACCTGTTGATGGAACGCTCGCTGACCCGTGTAGCACTTGGTGTAGGTGTGCTCGCCAACGGTGTGAACGTGTTGATCGTGGTGGCAGGAAGCACCCCCGGCGAGGCTCCGATCGTCGGTCGCGAGGGCACACTGGCCGACCCGTTGCCGCAGGCACTCGTGCTTACTGCGATCGTCATCGGGTTCGCGCTGTTGTCGTTCGTGTTGGCGCTCGCATGGCGCAACTGGACGATCACCAACAACGATGAAGTTGAGGACGATCTCGAAGATCGAATGGTTGCCCGTCGCGCAGATCGCACGGAGAAACGCGGCGACGAACGGCACCGCGAGGACGTGCAGCAGTGAACGGCTTGCTCTCGCTCCCGGTGCTCGGTCCGCTGATTGCGGCTGCGGTGATGCTCGTGGCGCGACGACTCGGCGCCCAACGAGTGCTGAGCTTTCTGGCTTTGGGCATTTCGCTCCTGGCCTCGGCGACCACATTCGTGCGCATCTGGGACGACGGCGTTATCCGTGTCGTGCGCATGAGCGGCTGGCCGGGTTCGTTCGCCATCACGTTGGTTGCAGATCGGCTTTCGTCGGCGATGGTATTGATTGCAACGATCGTGGTGACGGTGGTACTCGCGTATGCAATCGGTCAGCGCGCGCCGGACGAGCGATCGTCGTTCTATCACCCCGTATACATGGTGATGGCGGCGGGAATCTCGCAAGCATTCCTGGCTGGCGATCTCTTCAACTTGTTCGTTGCTTTCGAGATCCTGCTCATGGCGAGCTATGTGCTGCTCACCCTTGAAGGCACCGATGAACAGGTGCGGGCGGGCATCACGTATGTCGTGCTCAACATTCTTGAGTCGATGATCTTGCTGATGGCCATCGGTTTGGTGTTCGCCGCGACGGGCACGGTGAGTATGGCGGAACTTCCGGAACGACTTGCAGCACTTCCCGATGGGGTGCGCATGGGGCTGCATCTGTTGCTACTGGTGGCCTTCGGAATCAAGGCGGCGGTATTCCCGCTGTTCTTCTGGTTGCCAGACTCGTATCCGACTGCGCCGAGTTCGGTGAGCGCGGTGTTCGCTGGACTGTTGACCAAAGTCGGTGTGTATTGCCTCATTCGCACACAGACACTGCTCTTTCCGGGCGAACTACGCGAAGTGGTGGTTGCCATCGGCGCTGCGACGATGTTGATCGGGGTGCTCGGAGCGATTTCGCATCGCGACATGAAGCGCATCCTCTCGTTTCACATCGTGTCGCAGATCGGCTACATGGTGTTCGGTCTCGGCATCGGCGGGGCGGCGGCAATTGCTGCGACGATCTTCTATCTGATTCATCACATCCCGGTCAAGACATCGTTGTTCCTTGTTGAGGGCATCGTGGCGCGCGACTCGGGTAGCAGTTCGGGCGATGTCGTGAGTGGGCTGGCACGCCGCTCGCCGATGTTGGGCATACTCTTCCTGATTCCCGCACTCAGCCTCGCAGGTCTGCCACCGTTCTCTGGCTTTCTTGCGAAGTTTGCAGTGGTGCGCGCCGGTGTGGTCGATGCGCAGTGGGTCGGTGTCACGGTCGCACTTGCCGTAAGTCTGTTGACTCTCGTTTCGATGGTGAAGATCTGGGTTGGCGCATTCTGGGGACAAGTGGAGCCCGTTGAAAGAGCATCGACCATCGGAGTGCTGCGGCATCAGCGAACGATGGGCATCTCTACGTCGGTGATCGTCGCACTGTCGCTGGCAATTGCGCTGGCGGCTGGCCCGCTGTACGAATATGCGATGAGTGCCGCCACTCAACTGCTCGACATCGCCGGATATGTCGGTGCCGTGAGGTCGTCATGATTCCACGTTCGTTCGCCCTGTTGCTCTTGTGGATTGCACTGTGGGGAGAACTCTCGATTGCCAATGTGGTGTCGGGGGTTGCAATCGTTGCACTCGTCACCTGGATGTTCGCCGAGCGCGCACAAACCACGTATCAAGTAAGGCCACTCAAGGCCCTACAACTTCTCGTATTCGTTGCGTATGGTCTCGTCACCTCGAGCGCCCGCGTGGTGTGGGCGGTGCTGTTTCCCACGTCCGAGCGCACGGTCACCTCGGTGCAGACCGTGCAGCTGCAGGGCGGTTCGGTGTTCGTGGGGGCGATCGTGGCCAACGCGATCACCTTGACCCCCGGCACGATGACGCTCGAACTTGATGCCGAGTCGCTCGAGTTGCAGGTTCACGTGCTCGGGTCGGTCGAACCCGAGCAGTTCCGTAACGACGTGCTTGATCTTGAGCGTCGTGTGGCTGCCGCAGTTCGCGAACGGAGCTGGACATGACGACCGTCGAGAACGTCGTTCTGGCGGTGCTGGCCCTGGCCGCAATCACCACGGTTTGGCGCATCGTGCGTCGTAGCACGCTCGGTGATCGTGCGGTGGCATTCGATCTGCTGACTGCAATCATCACGTGTGCTCTGCTCGTGTCGGCCGCTCGCATCGACGATGGGCTACCGCTTGATTTGGCGGTGATGCTGGGGTTACTCGGGTTCCTGACCGCCGTCACCGTTGCGCGCTTCATCGAATCACGTGAGGGCGAAGAACAATGAGCGATGTAGTGCGCACCGTGCTTGATGTCATCTCGATCGTTGCCTTCGTCGTGGGTGCGCTGCTGGCGCTGGTGGCGTCGGTAGCAATGCACCGATTTACCAGCACTCGCTCACGAATGCACGCAACCACGAAGCCCGCCACTCTCGGAGTATCTTTGTGCGCGCTCGGCGCGGTTCTGCAACTCTCCGATGCAAGCGACATCACGAAGGTCGCCGTCGTCGTCGTTTTGCAACTCGTTACCGCTCCGCTCGCGGCTCACATGTTCGGTCGATCGGTGGGGGGCAAGTAACCTCAATAGGTGGATTTCTTGACGGTCGTCTGGCTGATTGTTGGCCTCGTGTGCCTGGTGTTCGGCGCCGAGTGGTTGGTGCGTGGCGCATCGTCGGTGGCCACCAAGTTGGGTGTGGCGCCGATCGTGGTGGGTCTCACGGTGGTTGCCTTTGGCACGAGTGCGCCGGAGCTGGCCGTTTCGGTGAGCGGCGCGTTGTCGGGCACCGCCGATATCGCGCTCGGCAACGTGGTCGGCAGCAACACCGCCAACATCCTGCTGATTCTCGGACTATCGGCGGCAATCAGTGGTTTGTCGATTCAACAGCGGTTGCTGAGGTTCGATATTCCCGTGCTCGTCGTAATCACGACCGTGGTGTATCTGCTCATGTTGAACCGATCGGTGAGCCGAATCGAGGGGGCGCTGTTGTTTCTCGGGGTGGTCGTCTACACCGGATGGCTACTACGTGGTGCACTGCGTAGCGAGTCACCGGCGGTGCAAAGGGAATACGAACAAGCCGTCGAGACGGTTGAGGGGCCGACGATCGTCGGGTCGCTCACGTTTCAGATTGCACTCGTCATCGTTGGCTTGTCGATGCTGGTGCTCGGCTCACAGCTGCTCGTCAACTCGGCAACCAAAATCGCATCAGCGCTCGGCGTGAGCGAACTGGTGATCGGTCTCACCGTGGTGGCCGTTGGCACCTCGCTACCCGAACTGGCCACTTCAGTGCTTGCGGCGATTCGCGGTCAACGTGACATTGCGGTGGGCAACGTGGTGGGCTCGAACATCTTCAACCTGCTCGCCGTGCTCGGTGCATCGGCAGCCGTGTCGACGAACGGTGTTGCAGTAAATAGCGATGTGATTCGTCTCGACTTCCCGGTGATGCTGGCAGCCACCATCGTGCTGCTACCCATCTGCTGGAACGGCTTCATGATCAAGAAGTGGGAGGGCTCGCTGCTCATCTTGTTCTATGTTGCGTATGTGGCGTACCTCATCATGGAAGCTGGCGACAGCACTGCACCTGAGCTATATCGCACTGCGATGCTGATCATCGTGCCGCTCGTGATGCTGGTCTACGGTGCCGCCGGATTTCAGGGTTGGCGCAAGTATCGCGCTGCACAGCGCGCGTAGACCCCCTCAGTGGAGCTGGGGGGAATCGAACCCCCGTCCATCAGCCGTTGAGCGCCCGTGATACGACCATCCCCGCTGTGATGCTGTCGCAACACCGTCGGCGGGTCGACTACCTAGTTACCTAGGCCGCGTCTCGTCTTTCCAAGAGGTCATCGGTCTTTCCCAACGTCAGCGTGCTTTCCCGCTGTCATCCTCCGCTTCTGTTGCCGGGCTGCGGTGGATCGGCCCCGTGCGACCTTGCGGCTCACGAGTGCTCTCCGACACCTAATGAATTAGGCGGCGAGAGCGAACTGCTTGTTGGCAGTTGTTTGGTTGCCCCGTTTTTCGAGTCTGAGCAACTCGGGTCGCACGCTCGACCAGCGACACTGACGTCGAAACCTGTCAGCCCCGTTGAACTTGCGTAACTCTTTGAGTCTACGCACGCATGCAACGCGATTGTGCCGGCGACCTGCGCTTGGCACGCGGCGCCCGACTCCTACTCGGGTTTGCCGCGGCGTTGGCGACCGATGGCGCGACGCATCTCGATTTTCGATTCCTTCTCGGCAATCGCGGCGCGACGGTCTTCTTTCTTGCGGCCCTTTGCCAGGGCGAGGTCGACCTTCACGCGACCGTCGCGTAAATGCACGTCGAGAGCCACCAGCGTGAGACGCTCCTTTGCCATGCGTTCTGCGAGTCGGCGGATTTCGGTGCGGTTGAGCAGCAGTTTTCGTGGTCGCACCGGTTCGTGCGCACCAACGCCGTGGCTGAATTTGTAGGTGGCGACGTGCATGTTCTCCAGCCACATCTCACCGTGCGACAAATGCGCGTAGGCATCGGCGATCTGCACCTCTCCGGCGCGAACGCTCTTTACCTCGCTGCCATGCAGCACGATGCCAGCCTCGACGACGTCGAGAATGGTGAATTCGTGTCGGGCGCGACGATTGCTCGCCAGCACGGTGTTTTGTTCGTCTTTCTTCGCCATGTCGCTGATTTGAGCCTAGGTAGCGTCGCATTCGTGAGTTCGTCGCGCCTCGTCATCACGAATGCAATCGAGCAACACATCGTCGAGCACGCGCGGGCCTGCAAGCCGCATGAGATGTGCGGATTGTTGGTGGGGGAGCCGGGCAGCGATCGCGCGCTCGAGTTTCATCCGTGTCGCAACGCAGCAGCGTCGGCAATCGTGTACACCCTCGACCCGAAGGAC
>Ga0208047_1001034_pt1 | contig 10317 bp, 8 predicted proteins | sample Kivu_220m_FD_184162 | JGI IMG/M metagenome (GOLD analysis project Ga0208047, IMG submission 184162) | Freshwater microbial communities from Lake Kivu, Western Province, Rwanda to study Microbial Dark Matter (Phase II) - Kivu_220m (SPAdes)... | ecosystem: Environmental > Aquatic > Freshwater >...
TTAATAAGGTGCATTATGTTTTTATCTATTAAGCTAATTGGCAAGGATTTTTATAGAGAATTAACAAATAGTAAAATTAATTTTGGAGGTTGTTACTATAAAACATAGAAATAAAATAGGGATATGTCAATGGAGTATGCCAATGAAGGGTCCTTATGCTTGTAAGACAGTATCTGAATTAGGATTGGATGGTATTCAATTGTCCGGTGGGTACCACAAAACAGGTTTTCATATTTCACAAGGTATGATTCAAAAGGCTTATATGGAACTACGCAAAATGTATAATATTTCTTTTCCATCTATTGACATTAGGGAATTGGATTATTCTAATGTATTTGGTCCAAAAGATTCCAGGGACACAGAAATAGCTCTATATGCAATAAAATCAGGCATAGATGCTGCATCATATATGAACATACCTTTAGTTTTAGTACCTAATTTTGAAAAAAGTCTGGTAAAATCAAAAGAAGACTTTAAAAAGCTTACAAAAATTTTAAAAGATACTTGTGATTATGCGCAAGACAAAAATATTATTATTGCAAGTGAAAATACATTATCTGCTGATGAAAATTTACTGCTACTAAAAAAGGTAAAGAAACCTAATCTAAAAATATATTTAGATACCCAAAATCCATATTTGCACAAGGGATATAATATTTCAGAAATGATTGAGAAATTGTTTCCTTATATTGTGGAGGTGCATGTTAAGGATGGTAAAAATAAGGATTTAAGTGGAGCAATTATAGGAGAGGGTGATTCAGGATTTTATAAATCAATTGAAACCTTGAAAAGGTTAAATTATTCTGGTTGGATTATTCTTGAAAATTATTACGATCAAGAACCATTAAGACTTAAAAATAATAATTATTTTGAATTAATTACTCAAGATATAGAAATTTTAAAAAATTATTTAATTTAATAAAAGATAAATAATAAATACATAGACATCGGTCACCCGAGTTAATGAGTTAATGCATACAGACATAGACTGTTCCAATAGATAGATCTTTGATAATTGAATATAAATCTTTGGTAAAGGATAATCCAGTTTATAGATAAGTTTAGAGTCATGAAATATCGAAAGACTTTCTCGGTGGTAGCCCATACATCCGGGGACCTTTATATCCAGGTTCTTTCATTTCAATAGTACCTATTATTTTATTGACAATCCTCATACAAAAAAACTTAGTAAAGGGACACACATTAGGAGCAGTAAAATTATTATTATTAAAAGATTTTGGTTCTCAATCCAAGAAAATTTACATAAATTTAATTTCAATTAGTTTAAGAAAAGAAAGGCAAGACTATGAAAAATTATACTCACAGGCAACGAGTAGTAGAAGCTTTAAACCACAGAGAGCCTGACAGAGTTCCCCGTGATCTGGGGGGTAGGGTAAGTTCGATGATGCAGAATTCGTATTTTAATTTAAAAAAGCATTTGGGGCTTGATGAATGCGGTTATGAAACCATTAATGGCGACTGGTTCACTGTTGAAGAATTTGACGAAAGGGTGCTTAAATACTTTGATATAGATTTCAGAAGGGTTTTTTTAAAAGCAAGTTCAGAATATGAGAAAGTTGTTAGAGAAGATGATACATGGATAGATGAGTTCGGGTTTACACGGAAGTTTAGTGGGGTTTATAGTGAAATAGTCGGCCATCCTTTCAGACATGCAAAAGATATAAGTGATATTAAAAGTTTTAAATTTTATGATGCTTATGACCCTGCAAGAGTGGAAGGTTTAAAAAAAAGGGTTGAGTATCTGTATAATGAAACTGATTATGCGATAGTTGCCGCAGGGGCAGTAGGCGGGCTTCTTGAAACCTGCAACTGGTTGAGGGGATTTGACCAGTTTCCGGTTGACTTGATGGTTAATAAAAAACTGGCCCATTTTCTGCTTGACAAACTTTCAACATATTATATTGAGCTCATAGATGTATTTTTAAATGTCGCAGGCCCGTATATCCAGATGGTGGAGATGGCTGATGATGTGGCTATGCAGCAGAATCTTTTCATATCACCCGAATTATATAAAGAAATGATTATTCCCTATTACAAGAAAGAGCTTGATTTCATAAAATCAAAAACAGATGCAAAAATATTCCATCACTCCTGCGGTTCAGTTACAAAGGCAGGGGATTTATTGATAGACGCAGGAGTAGATGTATTAAATTCATTACAGCCCAGAGCCAAAGGTATGGATACAACTTATATGAAGGATAAATTTGGCGATAGGCTAAGTTTCCATGGCGGGATAGATATCCAGAGAGTCATGCCTTATGGCAGTCTTAAAGATGTTGAAAATGAGGTAAAAAGAAGAATAGCAATATATGCTCCAGGAGGAGGGTACATATTGTGTAGCGCACATAACATACTGGACGATGTACCTCCAGAAAATGCAGTAGCTCTTTATAAAGCTGCTGAAAAATGGGGAAATTATCCCTTAAGTGAAGAAATACTAAAACTAAGACAGTCAATTCCCAAAGAGTAGAATAAATATATTATATGTACAGGGGATTTTCTAAAATTAGTGCTGATTGGAATTAATATTATATAACCGGCAAACTTATTTCGGTACAAAGCTTCTTGAAGGTATTATTGAATTTGCCCTTCAAAATGGCTACGGCAAGATTCTTCTTGAAGTAGTGGATACAAATCCAAAGGCAAAGGCACTTTATAGCTAATGCGGGACGGTTCTTACTATCACATTGGGGGCTTATCCTTACTTTTTTAAAAAAAACAAAAAACGCAACGAAGAGTCATGTTTTACACCTGGGTAATTCAGCGAATTTTTATAAATTTAAATGAGCATTAAATACTCCAGTGGGATTTTTGTTTTTTACTGTAAAATCCTCAACCATTGTCAAATCCCTGCTTCCAAATATAAGGACGTATTTACCGTTTACTTTTTTCTGTGTATTTAATACCCGGGAAACCTCTTCTTTGCTGAATACGGAAATCAATATAGTAATATCATTTGATTAGTTCTACCAGAATTTACAAAAAATTAGTTTTATATTTCCTGTTGCGTCATCTAAAAAAGTATCCGAAAGCATATTCGTTGCCTCATTTAAAAATCTATATCAACATAATAATCATATTAAGTATAGGTATATCCGTAAGGTTTTTCATCTGCTGCACGATTCCTTTCCAGGGTCTTCTTTAGAGAATTTAATTTTAACAGTTTATCCTGTAATCTTGAAATCATTCTCTTAAGCTCTGCCGGATTTAAGCACTCATACTTTTTCTCAAGTCTTGCCTTTATTTTATCATCGATATCGCTGCAATCAAGTACTCTTCTGTATGGGGTTTTGGCCTCATCGTATTTTTTAGTAACTTTACTTCCTGCCCTTGTCTTTGATTTAAGTTTTGTAACCGGCTGGAAATAATTTATGTAATAGCCCAAATGAAGGTAAAGCTCATTTAGCAGACCCAGCTCTTCGTCGCTGTCATGCCTGAAATATCCGACCGCTCTTCTTACCACAGAATAATTTTTCTTTTCCACATAACAGGAATCATTCTTTTTATATGCACGGGATCTGGTAAAGGTGATCTTGTTTTCTATGCAATACCTTAGCATATGGGCATTGATAAATTCAGAGCCATTATCAGAATCAATTCCGGCTATCCTGAAGGGAAACCTTGCCGATGCAATATTAATGGCTTCAAATACATAAACCTGGGCTTTATTCTTGCACGCAACAGGAATATCCCAGCATGTTGCGATATCTACAAAGTTTAAGCTCTGGATAAAGTCTCCGCTCATATTTCCTCCATCATGGCCAACCAAATCAGCTTCAATAAAGCCTGGTTTTGCATCATCCCAATCTGCAAATGTTCTTATGGGTATTGCTTTTTTTAGCAGGCTTCCGGGCTTTGTTCCGGATCTGCCCTTACCCAGCATGTATCTGTCTCTTTCAGGCTTAAGCAACCTGTCTATGGTGCAAGCTGAGACTTTAAGCAACTTTTCCCTTACTTCAGGGTATAGGTTTATTTCTCTATGGCGTTCAAGCTTCTCTAAGGCTTCTTTCATGAAAGGGGCAAGTCTTTTGCCACAGATAAAATCAAAGATGGCCCAGATTTTTTTTAATGCTAAAAATACATCATGCCCATATATTTTAACTCTATCTCTTTTTTTCTTTTTCTTTTTTCTTAAGACATATTTTATTCTTTTGCCGCCTGTGGTTATATATCCAAGAACTTTTTCTTTTCTTATTTTTAAAAGACAGGATGCATAGCAACGGTTGTATCCTGTAAGGGCAGTAAACTCATCAAGTATTTTAGCTTTTTCTTTTTTGGAAGCCTTATTATATCTGGTTTTTAGTTCTTTGGTTATTGCTTTTCTTTGCCTCAAATCTAACATCCTTTTTTGCCTTTCTATATTTAAATAAGTTATTTTTTCTTTAAATATAGAGAATCTGGCTCTATAATTTAAATAATTTCGTTTAGATTTTTAAATGAGGCATCGATACTGTTTCATATAGATTTTGAATGAGGCAATTCGAGTACTTGACATGAGCCACATTAAGATTTAATATGTAAGAGTTTACAGAAAACGCTTACATTTTATCTTATTAATATAAATGATAGCTCATGAAAGACAATAAGGTATGAACTCAAAAGAAAGAGTGCTTACTGCAATTTCACACAAAGAAGCTGACAGTATACCTGTTGACAGCTGGTTTGCCCAAAAAATTCACTGCCAAACTTATAAGCCTTTTTATAAAAAATCAAAATTGTTATTTCCGGGAAAGGAGACATTTTTATGATACCTGTATTCAAGCTCGAAAATGGAGTGAATGTAGAAGCAACTGGACTGGGCACCTTTTTAATTAATGATGGAAATGAAGCAGAAAGATGTATTATTGACGCTGCAGGTGTCGGCTATCGCAGCTTTGATACAGCAATGATTTATCTTAATGAATCCGGAGTTGGCCGGGGTATCAGGAAATGCCAGATACCAAGGGAAGAATTTTATATTACAACTAAGCTCTGGAATGACAGCCATGTCTACGAGAACGCACTGAAGGCTTTTAATGCTTCTTTGAAAAGGCTCGGTCTTGAATATATAGATGAATATCTTATTCACTGGCCAGGGGTTGATAGCCAGTTTATCCCTACCTGGAAGGCATTGGAAAAGCTTTACAATGAGGGTCTTGTAAGAGTTATAGGTGTTTGTAATTTTATTAAACCTTTACTTGAAAAATTAATTGATAATTGTGAAATAAAACCTCTTATAAACCAGGTAGAGATGCACCCATTGTTCCAACCGAATGACCTTGTTAACTATTGCCAGAAAAATGGCATACTTGTTGAAGCATGGCGCCCAATATTATGGGGTAAGCTTGAAAAAGAACCTGTAACAAATATTGCAAAAAAATATAATAAAACACCAGTCCAGGTAACTCTTCGTTGGCTATATCAGAGAAACATCCGTACACTTCCCAAGACTTCCCACAAAGACCGGATGAAGGAAAATATTGATATATTTGATTTTAACCTGGATAAAAGCGATATGGCTGCAATTAATAAAATGAATACATTTGTCAGGACAGGTGAATCACCTGATGAGTTTTTCAGCACAGATTCGTTTAATTAATATCATATATTTTTAAAAACTTTATACCTTGACTGGAGGAAGTTTAATGAAATCAATAATATTTAAGGGACCTGGTAAGTATGCTTATGAAGACAGGCCAAAACCTGTTCTTGAAAACCCCACTGATGTAATAATCAAGGTTTTAGGTGTGGGGATATGCGGCACTGATCTACACATACTTATGGACCCGCCCCTTCATCCGGCAATACCAGGTATAATACTGGGCCATGAATTTTGCGGACAGATAGATGAGGTTGGTTCTCAGGTAGGCTGGTTAAAAAAGGGTGATAAGGTTATAGTTGATCCTCATCCGCCATGCGGTCATTGTGAACACTGTACCAGTGACAGGCCCCTTATGTGCAGCGAGCTTTATGGAACAGTTGCAAAAAAATACCCTGAGCATAAGGGCCATGCATATACAAGAGGAATATTCCAGGATGGCGGCCTTACAAGTTATGTATGCCTTCCTGCAAACAGTGTATTTAAAGTAAAGGAAGAAACACCATTTGAGGTTGCAGCACTCGCAGAGCCATTATCTTGTGTGGGCTGTTCAATGGAAAAACTCAAAATGCAGCCAGGAGACACCGTGTGCATACTTGGCGCAGGCCCCGTAGGGCTTCTGTTTACATGTATGGCAAAAGCTGCCGGTGCAGTGTCAATAATAGTGTCTGAGCCATCAGATTACAGGCGCAACAAAGCCTTAAATTGTGGGGCCACCCGGGTGGTTAATCCTTATAAGGAAAACCTCAAGGAAGTAGTTTTACAGGAGACAAATAATCTGGGGGCTGACCATTGCATAGAAGCGGTCGGCGCAGAGATGATGACAGCGATAGACATGGTAAGATGCAATGGTAAAGTTCTGCAGTTTGGACACGATGAAACAGCAGCGCCTCCTATTAAGCTTGGCGAAATAGTTAAAAAGGAAATAGAGCTTTATGGCGGATTTCTTGGAAAATATTATTTTGAAAAGACAGCAAGGATTATTGAAAGCGGAATCCTTCCTCTTAAAGAAATTGCAACCCATACTCTCCCTTTATCAAAGTACGGCGAAGCACTTGAGCTTTTAAATAACAGGCAGGGCTTAAAAATAATTATTTATCCTGAAGAATATTAAGACAGTTGTTATAATCTTTATATTTTAAAGAATCATTTGATTTTTATAAATTTTTTAGGAAATTTATAAGACGCTGTGAAAAAACAGTCAGTTCTATACAGGCCAGGTAATTAAATAAAAGTTCACATATTGTCCTTTTCAATTAATTTTATAGTTGTTTCTTCAATTTTGTTTATAAAATTTTCTGCCTGTTTAAGCCAATCTTTTGCTATTTTTTTATCAAACTTTATAAAATCTTTATAATCTCCTTCCTGCCTTTATTCAAACTTCAAATCCTTCTTTTTCAATATTTTTATACAATGGCATAACTCTGAACAAATCAGATTCCAATAAAATAACAGAAAATACTTGACATGAGTTATATTAAGATTTATTATGTAAGAGTTTACAGAAAACGCTTACATTTTTACCTGATATGATTGATATTTATGATGTTGCAAAAAAAGCAAATGTTTCAATAGCAACAGTTTCCAGGGTTATAAATAACAAAGTAGTAGTTTCCCAGAAGAAAAAAGACCTGGTGCTGTCTGTAATTGAAGAGTTGGGCTATGTTCCTTCATACGCTGCCAAGAATATGCGCATAGAAAGCAGCGGATATATAGGGCTGCTGCTACCCAGTATTACAGTTCCTTTTTATCCATATTTAATAAAAAGTATAGACGATTATATAAATGAATTTAATTACAGTTTAGTGATTTCAAGCACTGATTTTGAGCCAGGTAAAATAAAAAAACAGCTGGATATTTTTAAAAGCAAAAAGATTGATGGCATAATTTATGATGGTCTTGGCACTGAAAAAGAAGAAAAAATACTTGAAGATTTTTTAAATAAAACCCATATACCTGTAGTATTTCTGGAGAACTACATTGATAACGTTAAGAGCTCATATATCATAAATGATAACTACTATGGGGCATATGAGGCGACTAAATACCTGGCAGGGCTCGGCCATAAAAAGATTGCAGTAATAAATACAAAACCCAATTTATACCAGGATAAAGAAAGGTTTAACGGTTATGTCAATGCGCTGAAAGATAGTAGCATTGAATTTGATAACTCGCTCATTTTTACAACTGATGAAGTAAATATAAGTGATGGATATAAAGCGTGCGATGCACTAATTAGCAGTAAAAACAGGCCAACAGCAATTTTCTGTCTGTCAGATGTACTGGCTTTCGGAGCCCTTAAATGCCTTTATGAAAAAAAGGTAAAAGTGCCGGATGAAATATCTGTACTTGGATATGATGACATTGAGTTTAGCTCAATTTGTTATCCGCCGCTTACAACGGTGCATCAGAGGAAAAAGAAGATGGGCCTTTCTGCTGCAAAAGTCCTGATGAAAAATATAGAGTTAATAAGAAACCATGTAAAAGAAATACGTACAAAAATTGTTTTAAAACCATATCTGGTCATTAGGGAATCAACTGGACCCTGCAGGGATTTGTAAAAAAATCATGCAGAATATTTAAATTCTGAAAAATAAAAACAAAATAAAGGAGAAAAGTAGCTGTGAAGAATAAAGAAAAAAGGCTTGATGGTAAAGTGGCAATAGTAACCGGCTCATCAAGGGGCATTGGCGAGGCAATAGCCATAAGGTTTGCTGAAGAAGGAGCCACAGTTGTAATCGCTGATATAAATGAAAATCTCAGCAGCCAGGTTGTAAATAAAATCAAGAATAACGGTTCTGATGCAATATTTATTCACACAGATGTCTCAAAAGAGGAAGATGTAAAAAATGTGGTGGCATCAGCAATAGATAAATTCGGCAGCCTTGACATACTTGTAAATAATGCCGGGGTAGCAGTTTCTGTTCCAATAGAAGATTGCACTTTAAAGGATTATGATTATGTCCACAATGTCGACTTAAGGGGCCTGTGGATGCTCTGCAGGGAAGTTGTAAGTACCATGAAAGAACAGAAAAGCGGCAAAATAATAAATATAGCCTCAACATCAGGAGCTATAGCTCCATTTCCAAACCAGACAATATACTGTGCCGCAAAAGGCGGTGTCATACAGCTTACAAAATCCCTTGCAGTAGAGATTGCAAAATATAATGTGAATGTAAACTGCATTGCCCCTTCATTTGTTGAGACCCCTATATATGAAGAAATAAACTGGTCTTTAAAGGACCCGGTAAACCTTGAAAAGCTGGCAGTTCTTTCCCCAATGAACAGAATAGGAACATGCGAAGAAATAGCAGGGGCTGCTTTCTTTTTAGCCTCTGATGATTCAAGTTTTGTTACAGGACATACCATATTTGTAGACGGCGGCCTTATGGCGTGGTAAAAAATTAAATTGTTTTTTAGAAAACAGGTATAAATATATATGGACAGCGAAAGATTAAAAAATATAGACAAATTAATTGATAAGGTTAACCAGGCAAGTTCAAGCAGAAGAAACATAGAAATAAGCAGTAAAAAAAATAAGCCAGGTATATATGCTCCTATTGATGAGCCAATAGGCTTTACAACTTTATTTGGGTATGATTTTAACCGTATGATAGAGGACCCGTTTTTTTATTTTGAACAGACCCTTAAAAATACCCTTTTCCAGTGGGAGAACATAAAAGATGATGCGCCAATACCAACAAGCATACCCGTTTTTTTTGGCCACTATCCTGAAAGCACTTTTTACGGGCTGGAAGTAAAATATGACAGCAAGGGTGTTCCGGAAATACAAAAGGACCATCCAATTTCCAGGGACCCGGATTTAAAGCTTCTAAAACCCATTGATTTTAAGAAATCAGGCTGGATGCCCATTATTTTTAAAAGATATGAAGAATTGAAAGAAATTGCACGCGGAAGAATGGAAGTCAGTTTTACCAAGGAAGTTCAGGGCATGAGCTATACCACTATCTGGCTAAGAGGATGCCTTGATCTTGCCATTGAAATGCTGGGTTATAATAATTTCATTGTCTACACAACAGAAAAGCCTTCTTTTATACATGACTTATTAAAGTTTATAGTTGAACAGCGAAATAATTGGCATGATGAATTCTATAAATTTATTGGCAAGGAAAAAGAACCTGTCGTTATGGGCGATGACTGGTTAAACATACCATTTATAACGCCTGCAATATTTGAGACATTTGTGCTGCCCCGCTACCTGGAAATTGAAGCACATCATGGGGGCATTGGTTGGATACACTCTTGCGGAAATGTTGCAAAACTGCAGACTATTTATCTTAAGATAAAAAGTCTTAAGATTTTTGAGGTGAGCCCCTGGACCGATTTGAAACAATCCCTGATAAACATACCGGCAGATAAACATCTTCAGATTATAAAGAAAACTGTGGATGTCTTAACACTGCCGGATGATAAGATTGAAAATGATATAAAGGCAACAAATGAGTCCTGTAAGGCCAGGAGTTTTAATCTTTGCACATCAGGCTTAACACCCATTGTTAAAGAAGACAAAGACAACAGTGATTTCTTATCCAGAATAAGCAGATGGGTAGAAATTGCAAGAAAATATGTGAATTAATCTAAATAAAAATAATGAATTGTTTTTTTATAATATTTTATTTTTTTACAAAACGATTAGCTAATCGATTATTAACAGTTTTAACACTTACAATTAATACGTTTTTTATAAGTAAATTGGA
>Ga0208047_1001038_pt1 | contig 10303 bp, 5 predicted proteins | sample Kivu_220m_FD_184162 | JGI IMG/M metagenome (GOLD analysis project Ga0208047, IMG submission 184162) | Freshwater microbial communities from Lake Kivu, Western Province, Rwanda to study Microbial Dark Matter (Phase II) - Kivu_220m (SPAdes)... | ecosystem: Environmental > Aquatic > Freshwater >...
TGGGGGGCTTGGGCGAATTCTTCCGCAACCTTCCGGCGGGATTCCTGAATCCGGCGCCCGAGCCCTACGGCTGGTCCTACCTCGTCTTCACCGTCTTCCTCATCACCGTCCTGACCTACAGCGCCAGCTGGGCCCTCGTCCAGAAATACAATACCCTGAAAAGCGAGAAAGAGATCACGAAGATGATCGTCTGGGTCGCCGTCCTGATGTTCGTCATGCCGCCGGTCTTTTTTTTCCCCGGCCTCGCCGCGCGCATCCTGATCCCCAACCTGGAAAACGCCAAGGAAGTCTACGCCCTGATCAGCATGAAGATCCTGCCCGCGGGCCTCGTGGGTTTCATGCTCTCGGCCGTCATCGGCTCGACGATGTCCATGCTCGGCTCGGAGTTCAACACCCTGTCCGGCGTCCTGACCCGGGACTTCTATAAAAGGAAGATTCGGCCCAACCTCTCGGAGAAGGAGGAGATCTTCATGGGCCGGGCCTTCACGATCTTCATCGGCGCGGCGACCGTGCTCCTCGCCATCCTCTTCAACGCCCTCAAGGGCTTCAGCCTCATGGACATCATGTTCCGCATCTTCAGCGCCTTCGGACCGGCGATCATGATCCCGCTCGTCTTCGGCCTGCTCTTCAAGAAGTTCAACGCCCGCGGGGCGCTTTGGGGGGTTGCCGCCGGACTCGTCACCGGCGTCGTCCTCGTCCTGGCCAACGTCTTTCTGGTCCAAGCCTATGCGGATCAGATGAAAGACGACCCGCGGCTCGATTTCTGGCTGAGGAGCGGCTGGAACTCGGCCGCGACCTTTCTGAGCGTCGCAGCGACCGTTCTGGGTATGTGGCTGGGGACGGCGGGTAGGCCAACCCCGGAGGAAGAGAAGGCCCGCGCCGGAGAATTCTTCGAGGACCTGAAGAAGCCGTTCCTGTTCGAGGAGAAGGCGGAAAAGCCGATGTCGCCGTTCTATATCATCGGCTTCACGCTCATGGCCTTCGGGATCCTCGTCGCGGCCGTCTCCGTCGGCGTCCTCATAGGCGGGCACGACAGCCGGGCGTTTGCCATCGACCTCGTCGTCGCCCTGGCCTTGGTCGCCGTCGGCGGTCTCATGCGCTGGGGGTCGAAAACGAGGGGCCGGGTCGCCTGATCGCGGCCCGACCCGCTTCACTCGAAGCTGATCAAGCGGCGGGCGTTTTTCCCGAAGATATTGGCCTTGTCGTCTGCGGAAATGTCGGCCAGGGCGACCCGCCCGACCTGGGGCCTCGGGTCGAGGAACGGATGGTCCGTTCCGAACATAACCCGCTCCGAGCCGATTTCCTTGACGAAGAACTCGACCTGGCGGGCCGGACACATGGAGAGGGTCAGGTCGAGGTAGACGTTGGGGACTTCAGCCGCCAACTCCGCGGCGTGGCGGCTTCCATACGGCCCCCCCGAATGGCCCATGATCCAAGCGATATCCGGATGGTTTTTGGCTACTCCGGCGAAGAGGTCCATGTTCCCATAGGGATCGTTGTCGAGCCAGGTGTGGGCCAGGATGCACGATTTACGGCGGGCGGCGAACTCATAGATGCCGTTCATCCTTTTGTCGTCGAGGCGGCACTTGGAGACGGCCGGATGGACCTTGATCATCTTCACCGCAGGATCGGCGAAACAGCGCTCGAGCTCGGCGGCCGATAGCTCGGGAAAGTTGCCGCTGACGGCGCAGGCGCCGTAAAGGCGCCCGGGATGGGCGGCAACGGCGAGCCGCATCAGGTCGTTGGCGAAGACGAGGTCCGTATCCCAGCTCAGGCTGGGGGAGAGCACCGTCTTGGCGATCCCGCAGAGGTCCATGATCCGGACCATCCGGGCGGGGTCGCGGGCGGGGATGTGCATGTTGTAATACGGCCCCATATGGGCGTGGACGTCGATGATCTCGACGTCGCCCAAAGGCAAGCCGGCGTGGACGCGCTCGAAATCGGGATTCACGGCCACACCTTCCCGAGGATCTGGCGGAGGTTCCCGCCGGCGATCGCTTCCTTGTCCTTCCGGTCGATGTCGGCGTAGCAGAGGAGGCCGACGGCAGCCGTTCCCGTGTAGCGGGGCATGTTGGTCCCGAAGAGGAGCGGCCGCGATCCGAAGCGCTGAACGACGTCCTCCACCGCCCCTCCGCCCATGAACCAGGACAGCTCGACAAAGAGATTGGTGAATTTTTCGAACAGCGGGTAGAGGAAGCGGTTCTGCCGGTAGTTGCAGTTGGCGATGACGATCGGGAGGCGGGGATACGTCGCGAGCAGTCCGCGGACTTCTTCCCAGGGGATGACCTCGGCGTCGAGGATGAGCGGGACCCGGCCCCATTCGAGGGCCGAGAGGAGCTCGCCGGCGCACCAGTCGGCCAGGGAAAAGCTCTGCAGGGCTTTTGTCGGGAACATCCGGACCGCCCGGACCCCGAGGGCCTTCATTTCGGGGAGAAGCTTCGAGGGGGGCGGCATCTCGCCCGTGTGATGAGGGAAGACGGCCCAGACCGGATGTAACTCGGGATAATCCTGGATCTCGTGCATGAGACGGGAGTTCCCGAGGCGCGGGTCGGCGTCGCGGGCGATCACGTGGTAGACGAGCGCTTCCTCGACGCCGGCCGCTTCCATCTCCCGTTTCAGGCCTGCGGCGTCTGGGATGTCGTAAAGATGGGGATTGCCGGTCCTTCCCACCGAGCAGTTGGCGTCGAAGAACTTGAGCTTATCCATAGGGCACGTATTTAAAATAATGCCATTTTAACGATTTGACAACATCCTCCTCGTTGCGAGCAGGTTCAGCATCAAGTGGCGGGGATGGTGGTAGTTCTCTGCCCGGGCACCTTTGGGGATGAAGGTCGCCTTCCGGTCAGCGCCGTAATCCCAGAGAGCGAAACCGTGCTTGGCCAGCGGCCACTTGTCGTGGACGTAGTTGTACATCTTAATGAACAAGTCCTTGGCCCATTTCCAGCCCGTCTGCTCGGAGACCATGAGCGACCCGATGAGCACTTCCTCCTGGGCCCACAGGACCTTGTCCAGCAGCCAGACGTTCTTGTCCACATCGTTGAGGCTGCGGAAGACGCCGCCGTAAACTCCGTCCCAGGCGACCTCGACGTGCCTCTTGAACCGCCGCGCGGCCAGCTCGAAGAGCGGCCGGTCCTTCCGCCGGAGGGCCTCGGCCATGACCATCCAGAGAGTCTCGATAGCGTGGCCGGTATACACGAACTGCTCCAGGCCGTTCGTCGGGCGGGAGAGGTCGTGGTTGATGATCTCGTTGAAGAGCTCGAATTCCGGATTGAAATGGTAATTCATAATAGCGTCGAGACACCTGTCCGCAACAGCCAGGAGTTCGGCGTCGTTCTTGTATTCGAGCATCCCGGAGCACGTGTTGAGAAGTACGAACCAAGGGCCTATGACCCGGGCGCCCGGCGTCAGGGGCGCTTCTTTCCCGAGGTAGCTCTGGGCCGCTTCCGGCCAGTAGTCGGGCCTGTCGTAGATCCGGACGCATTTGAGGACGATCTCCTTGGCCGTCTTCCAAAGGCCATCATCTTTTGCCGCCCGGGCGTATTCCGCCAGCCCCGCAGCCACGAACATGTCGCCGTAGATCCGATTGTCCGCCGCGCCTTTGGGCTTTCCCTCGCGGGTGAACCACGAGACGTAGAGGCCGTCGCCCGAGGGTTTATTCCTGAGCATGAATTCCGCGGATTTCCGGGCGACCTCCAAATACTTGGGATCGGGATCGAGGTTCTGGTAAAGGAATGAATAGACCCACATCCCCCGGCCTTCGTACCAGGTGTATTTGTCCGTGGAGAGGTTTGTCCCGTCGCGGTCGACCGTGCACATGAAGCCGCCGAGCTCGCGGTCGATGATGTGCTTTTCCATGAACGGGAGGAAGTCCTGGAAGAGGTCATACACGTATTGTTTCTCGATCTGCCGGAGCTCGGCAGGGCTGAATGTCTCCAGCTTGAACTCGTCGGTCGGAAGGAGCGCATGCAGGGGGCCGTCCGCTATCTGCGCGGTCGCTCCTAGGGTATTAGGCTGTTCCGTTTGTTTTTTCTCTGCACTAGGCCGGCACGCCGATTCCAGCCACATCGCCGCGCCTGCCGAAGAAACCCCGATAAAATCACGTCTGTTCATCTGAATTCTCCTAAAAGACGACCCGAACGTCGCCGGCCGGAAGGGCCATCTTGAGCCGCTTCGAGCTCTTGTCGTACTCGAACGATTGGAACGTTTTTCCGTTGACGGTGACCACGGTTGGGCGCGCGGCCGCCGCGAGAGTGACCGTGGCCGGGGCGGCAAGACAGGCCGACATTCCCTCCGCGAGCAGGTCGAAGGTCACGGGCTCCGTCGCCTCGAGGAGGGTCAGCCCGTCCCGGACGAGGATCCAGGCGTCCGCCACGAACGTCTCGTTCGAGTTCCAGGCCAAGGCCAAACCGTCCGTCGTGAATCCGCCGGCCTTGAAGGTCCGGCCGAGGTTCGTGTTGACGGCATAGCGCCAGCCGTCGATACCTCCTTCGACGAACCCGTCGCCCCGCTTCGTTTCCCCGGCGGGGCGGTCGAGGTCGTCGACCCGCAGCAGGTTGGCCATGACCAGGGGCCGCCCTTTTGTGCGCGCGGTGACAGTCAGCATCCCTTCTTTGGTCAGGGGATTCTCCGCAGCCAGCGTCTTGATGTAGATCGGCGTCCTTTCGGCTTTGACCTCGGTATTCTCGGGCGCAAGATGCACGATGTTTAGAGCGTTCGGGGCCCTGACGATCCTCGAGACCGCCTGAGACGGCCGGATGTCCTCGAGCCGGGGCGTCTGGTAGAGGAGCGTCACGTCGACATCCTTCTCCGCGGGAAAGATCGTATCGACCATGAGAACGCTCCGCGGCTTGAGGTAGAGGACGCTGCGGACGATCTCCTCGACCTTGCCCCAATAGAGCCGGCCGATATTTCCGGACGAGAACGCGGCGCTCTTCCCGGCCAGGAATTCGCGGATGAAGGCCCGGCTGTCGAAGCCGTCGATGAACCGCAGCGGATCGCCGACCCGCTGGCTCTGCGGATTGCGGTCGATGAGGACCGTCGAGTGAGCGACGGGCTGGGTGTAGTCCGACTGGTAGTAGGGATCGTCGTAGTAGTGGCTGCCGGAACGCTCCCCGATGAAAACGGTGCCGCGGTCGGCCAGCCAGAACGTCCCCTGGTCGAGGTGCTGGTGGTTGAAGAAGGCTCCCGTTCGCATGACGAACACGAAATCGTCCTTTTCCCAGCCGCTTTTGAAGACCGTCGTCCCGAGGTCGCGGAAAAGGCGCACCGGGTCTTCGGCGAACGGGTCTTTCTTCGGCAAGCCGCCCGTCTCATAGAGGACGTCTTGAAAGGTTTCGCCTTGCTTGAGAAACGCGTAGAGCCAATTGAGCAGGGGATCGGGCCGCTTCGGCAGAAGCCAGGCCCAGCTCATGAGCGGGCCGAGACTGCCGGCGTGACTCGTGATCGGCCCGAGGCTTCCACCCGAGTCTCCGAACTGGAAAAAGAGCTTGTCCTTAATGAGCCCGGCCCAGATCATATCGGGATAGTTGAGGGCGAGGGGGCCGGAGAGGTCCACGCCGAAGACGTTTTCGAGGGAAGGAAGGGCTTTGGACAAGGACAGCATCGTGAAATTGCAGTAGCCGAGACTCTCGCCGTATCCGCCGTCGCGTCCGACGGACTTCCTGATGAGGTCGTCGAGCTTGAGGACGGCCCCCGTAAAAAGGATCTCCTGATTTTCGGCGGCGGGCCCGTCGCCGAAGACCGCGGCCTGGGCCATGAGCGAGCCGCCGGTGATGTGGGCGACCCAGTTGGACGTGGAGCTCGTGACCAGGTTGTCTTCGACATAGCCCCGGTGGCAGCCGGAGATCATGTTCCTCAGGAAAGCGTCCCGGCAGGTTCGGCGCTCCGCCTCGTTCATCAGGCCGTAGAGGAGGTCATAGGCCAGCGCTGCTTCCATGGTCAGTTCGCCGACGGGATAGTAGATGTGCTGGCCTCGCCCCTCGAACCATGGGTGGACCCAGCTCGGGAAAGAGCACATCTTGACGAGGACGGCCTTGCCGTATTCCCCGGCCTCCGCGACTCCGCACAGAGCGTAGGCAAGGGCGCTCGAGCGGAGGGCTTTCTCCCAAGCCGTGATCCGGTCGAACCAGGGATAGATCGATCGGGGGACGTTTCCGATAAGCGGCTCGTCGTCCGGGAAGGCGTCGATATCGAAGACGACTTTTTCCGGCGGAAGCTTCTCCCGGCTGGCCTCGAGATCGGCCAGGATGCCGTCTCGGACGCGCCTGAACCTTTCCTCGGAGAGGCGGGCCTTGAGCGTTGGTACCGCCTTTTCATCGAACCAGAGCCGGGGGTGTCGGCCGCCAGCGCCTGAGGGAACGATGTGGACCGTGAATTCGGTCGCAGCTGCGGTTTCCCGGCCCGAATACGCCGCGACGCAGCCTCGGTAGAGCCCGGGCGGATAAGAAAGCTTGACCGAGCCCCGCCACTCTCCGTCCTTGAGCGCGAGATCGCCAGTGTAAAGGATCTTTTTTCCTTCCGGAAAATCATGGAGCGTCAGTCCGACGCGGCCGGCGTCGAACGGCCATCGTCCCCTGAGGACGAGCGTGTCGCCCGTCAGGAAAGGCTTTTTCGGAATTAAGGGCTTCCACTCGGTGAGCGTGTCCATCGCCGGTTCGGCAAATCGGAACGAGGCCCCCTTTTCGGCGTCGACGGCGATGTCGTCGAGTCCGAAATAAATGGGCATGGCCGGGTCGCCCTTGGGGAATTTTGCGAGGACGGCCAAGCCGTTGACCTTGATATCTCTGCCGCTAAGGGAAGGATTCTCTTTTACGAGGTCGTCGAAGGTTGCGGTTGTCGTCAGCCAGCTATTTGTCCGCGGTTCGGCGGTCGTGATATCCAGGGCGCCGTCTTCGCCCGCGGCCAGTCTTATCTTGACGAACTCGGGTTTGAGCTCCGTCTTTAAATAGATCCGCAGGCTCACCGAGGAGCCCGGCCTGAACCAGGCGTCCAGGACTTTTTGGGCGCCGGCGTAACAGTCCACGTTGGAGTAGGGAGTTACTTTCTGAACAAGCGAGACGTTCGGGTCGCCGGGGACGATCCTGTCGGGCCTGATGTTCGGGTCGAACGCGGTATCCTGCCATAGGGGATAGGATGCCCAGGCGTTGAGCTCGCGCGATTCGAAATTCTCTCTGTAGGCGAAGCGCTCGAGCTTGACGTCGGCCTGCGCCTTCATGAAAGCGCACGACAGAGCGATGATCAAAAAAACGAAGGATTTCTTCATCGAAAATCTCCGTTCTTCGGGGCTATTAAAAGACGCGATATTTTTTCCAAGCGTCCTGGGCCTTGATGCCGCGGCGAAGGGCTTCCCGCACCCGCGTTTCCTTGTTCACCCGTTCGACCGCTTTCCGGATCACTTCTTTCTCGGCTTCCCTGGGGATGAAGATGATGCCATCGAAGTCGGCATAGACGATCTGGCCCGGAGCGGTCTTTCGTCCTCCGAATGATATGGGACAGTCATATTCGACGACCGCTGCCCGGTCGGTTGTGTCGATCGGGGAGACGCCCTTGGCGAAAACCGGGAACTGCATGCGGATGATCTTCTTTGCGTCCCGCGTGAAGCCGTCAACGAGGCAGCCGCGCGCGCCTCGCCGCTTCATGGCCGTGGCCGAGAGCTCGCCCATGATGCCGGCCTCGAGAGGCTTGGTCGCCGCCGCGACCGCCACGTCGCCCGGCTTCAAGCTGTCCATGAATTCGAGCGCCAGCTTGTAAGGATTTTCGCGCCCCGTACGGCAGGGCGCGTTGAGAAGCGTCCGCACGCGGCCGGCGCAGACGGCCTGGGGAAAGAGCGGCCGGATCATGGCCGCCGGGCTCGCGGCGCAGTGCCGATAACCAAGCTCGTCGAGGATGTCAGAAAGGGCGGCCGCGTAGAAATATTTCTCCATGAAGCGGAACATTTCGATTTCGTTAGTGAATGCCATGGTCGCTCTCTTCCCCTCCGTTTTTCATCTTACTTGTTTTTTCGGAGAATACAAGAAGGGGCGGGATTGATTTCGCCGCCGTTTGGCGATAGGGTTATGAGCGGAGGGAAATCATGAAATCCGCGCGTCTATGCCTCATTGTGCTTCTCTTCGCCGGTCTGGCCCCGGCCATGGACCTCGAGATTCCCTATCCCGTCGTCCAGTCGCCCGTCGTCCATTCGGGAAAATACCACATCCTCCACTGCGGCCGGGCGAGCGTCGTCCTCGACAGCTCGAAAGGCCTGGCGATAGCCCGGATTGGTAAAAACGCGGCCGTCAGCGCCCCGGGCGCTAGGGACGAGGTCCGCTTCGCCGAAAGCCTCGCCGATGTCTCCCTCCAGGTCGAATTGACGCGCGGCCTCGAGAAAATTCTGCTGGACCAGGCCTTCGACGGCCATCCGCGTCTCCAAATCATCTCGCTCGGCGACACGCATACCGCGGCCCGGGTTTTCTTCACGATGTATTCCAAGGACGGCCGCGCCTACGGAACGGGGACGATGGATTTCTATGTCTACGACCGGTCGCTGCATCTCGTCCCGAGCGTCTTCATCGATTACTCCGACCCCGCCCTTCAAATCACCAGGGCCGGCCTCGTCGCGCACGTCCCCGTAGAAAATGCCTCCGTCGAGATCAAAGACCGGAGGGTATCCCGCAATCAGTGGAATTACTTCGAGCCTTTCGGCGGGGAGAGCGAGGATTTTCATATGACGGTCTCGCTTCCCGGCCGGTCGCCGATCCGGATCGGATGGCTGCGCAACGTCTATCCCGCGTTCCTTTATTTGAAGGAAATCGACAAGAATCCGGAAACCGACGAGCTCTACGACCGGTGGCCCCCCTGGATTAGTCAAAGAGGGCAGCCGTTGGCTTGGAAGATCGGCCCCAAGTCGGGCGTCGAAGCCAATTTCGGCCAATCCGGCCTGGACAATATCGCCTTACTTTGGGTCCGCAGCGATCTTAAACCTCAGCCGGCTCCCGCCGAAGGCCTGCCGATCCCCGAAGGCGGATACAGCATTTTCAACGGCGCATTGAGCATTTTCTGGGGCCGGGACAAGCCCGACCTCGAAAGCCGCTGGCGAGCGTATCAGAATCCCATCAAGCCGGCGATGGAAACGGGGACTTTTAAATTCTACAACGAGCTCGAAGGGCTCTACGAAGTCGATACCCAAGGAAAGCCCGCTGCCTTGACCATCGACTGCCGGCGCGAGAAGGCGGATAGGCCGATCGTCTTCCGCTTCTGGAACCTCGCCGGAAAGAACGCCTGCATTATCAAACTCAACGGCGAGGCCGTCCCGTTCAGCCTGATGAACGACGGCGGCCTGGTCGAAGACCCGATGGTCTTCATCGTCAAGGAGGCGACCGGGCCGGCGAATTATGCCTTGGCGTCGTTCGTCGCCCCCAAGGGGAAGGTCAGCCGGCTGACGCTGGAGCGCGCCCCCGGGATGCAGTTCACCTGCCAGATGTATACCGAGCACGAGACCTTCGAAGCCTGGTCGGACGAATGTACGGACAGCCCGCTCTTTCTTTTTCATTTGAGGGAGGGGAGCCTCTACCACGCCCGCCTTCCGGGCCGCGAGAATTATGCGTTCTTCAAGCTCCCCTTGTTCTGGGTCAAGAACGGCGTCAATCCGGCGACGTTCATGGACAGCGCCCAGGCATTCAAGATCACGGCCAACGGTCCCGAAGCCGTTGAATTCCAGTTCTTCGCGATCAATCCCCAAGGTTCGGGCCTCTCCACGTATACGTGCCGCGTCCCGTACGAAGCCCAGACCTTGCGCTTTCTCATCTCCGCCGAGTTCACGCCTCTCGACGACGGCAAGCGTTGGACGAGCCTCGAATACTGCGACCTCTATCCTTTCGACGGAGTCTACCGCCGTGATTTCCACTTTAAAGACGTCGTCTACCTGACGCAGAAGGGCTTTTTCGAGCGGACGGGAACGGGCGCCTGGGACCATTATTTCCAGGTCAAGGAAGAGCCGGAAAGGCTGGGCCATTTTGCAGCCTACGTTCCTCGCGAGGGACCGGGATCCAAGGTCCCGCATCCCGCCGACGGGAGCGTCTGGCTCCTTGGCGACAACCCCCGCCGCGGAAACATCCTCTTCAGAAGAGAGGACTTCAACCTGGCCGAAGGGTCAGAGCCCGCTTTCAGCCTCTGCAACGCCTGGGTCGATATCCACAACGCCCTGACGAGAAGCGGAAAAGCGCTGAGTTCCGGGGAGAGGGTGAACTTTGCCGTCGAGGTCTTCGGGGGGCGTTTGCCGGCCGTGGATGATCTCTACGGGATGTACAGGGAAGCGCTGGGAGATAGG
>Ga0208047_1001046_pt1 | contig 10275 bp, 7 predicted proteins | sample Kivu_220m_FD_184162 | JGI IMG/M metagenome (GOLD analysis project Ga0208047, IMG submission 184162) | Freshwater microbial communities from Lake Kivu, Western Province, Rwanda to study Microbial Dark Matter (Phase II) - Kivu_220m (SPAdes)... | ecosystem: Environmental > Aquatic > Freshwater >...
CCTGGACACCGTCCACGAGGTAGGCCACGTCGTCGAACCGGCCGCCGCGGATGTGAGTCCAGCCACCGCCTTGACTCTGGGTTACGCCGGCCTGCAGCCCTACCAGCTCGGCGAGACTGGTCACCGGCAGCCGCTTGAAGTCTTCGCTCGTGATGACCCGCTCCACCGACACGGCGGTCCGGTTGACCGGGCGCCACGCGTCCGCGGTCACCTCTATCGTCCTCCCGATGTCGATGACTGTTGTTGACAGTTTGAAGTCAACCGTGGCGACGTTGTCCTGGACAACCAGCACGTCGGTGATCCGCTGGTCATTGTAACCGGTGTAGGAAGCGGTCACACTGTACTTGTCGGGCGGGATGTTGATGATCTGGTACTGGCCGTTCAAGTCGGTCGCGTTGCCGAGTTCGGTTCCGTCGACGATGACGCTCGCACCGATGAGCGGCTCTCCGGTTTTCCGGTCCGTCACCCGGCCGCTGATCGAGCCGGTATTCGCGGCGAGCGCGATGCCGGCCAGGACCAGCACGGCGAGGGCTAGACATGAAGAGTGAAGTCTGAAGTTTTTCATCTCTGGCCTCCTCTACTTTATCCGAATCGGGATGCCCCAGACGGTCGCGAAGTAGTTCCCACCGACCTCCCAGAGCACCTCTACGGGGATGTGTTCGAGTGACAACCGGTGGATGCCGGGACTCACCGAGTCGAACTTCACCGTATCACTGATTTCGTAGCGCCTGCCGTTGAAGTAGAGGTAGTCGTACCCGTTGTTCTGGAACGCGTACGGGATCGTTGCCGTCACCCAATCGCCGACCGCGTAGGTCAGCAACTGGGTGTCGCGCGAGTAGAAGCGCTGGATCCCGTAGTGAGCAGTGTCGGGCCGCAGGAATACGCTGTCGAGGCGGTCATCCGCGCTCTTCAACGAGAAGCCCCAGATTGGCGGGGCGTCCTGCTGCCCGGGTGCGAAGAAGCGCCCGCCGCCGGCCATCTTCCAGAGCTGCCATACGCCGTCAACCTTCTTCAGTACGCAGCCTTCGATCGTGGAGCCGTCAATCGGCTTCTCGATGATGGTGTCGCAGGAGTCCATCACGGTCGAGTAGCGCGTCAGGTAGATGTACTCATTCTCCGACACTTCAATCGTGTCCACCGCCACCGAATCGGTCTTCTGCCAGGCGTGGATGCGCAGCGTGCCGGGTATCGTCTCGGCCATGGTCACCGTGCACGTTGTCTCCTTGTCCAGCGTATCCAGGCCGGCGATGAACGTGTACTTCAGCGCAGCCGTGTCGAGTACATGCTGAAGCTGGTCCAGACGGAACCGGGACTTGTACGGGTTACCCGTGAGCTCTTTCGTCAGGATTGTACGGGTCGTCCCCGGCAAAGCAGTGTCACACATCTGCATCGCCAGCTCCGCCAGCCCGGTCCGGAAAAGGTTCCGGTTCGCCTCAACCGCTGCCTTGATTCCGGCCGTGTCGTCACTGGTCGGCTCCCAGAATCCCTCGGGCGCGGTCCGGCCGCAGCCGAATATCGCTGCGGCCAGCAGCGCGCACAGCGCCGTCCCGGCCAGCTTGCGCAGCCGATGGCGACCGCTCTGAACACACCACAGACTCATTCTGCCTCCCTTACTCACTCGCCGCAGAGCCGGCCTGGGCCGCGTCCCGCACGGGGACGTTCCCATCGCTGACTACACGGCAACCTTACAGCACACCATTAATGTAGAACCCGGCTACGCTGGCACTTCGCCCCGCGTCGGCCGGATTCCCTCGAACGATAGTTCGATTGGCAGCGATCAAGCTGTCAATCGGCCAACCGGCGCCGGCCCATCGGGATGATCGCCGTCGCCGCGCTGACATTCGACTCAGGCCAGCCGAGGCCCGGGTCACGGAGAACTTTAGGGCAGAAAACGCGGCTGTCAAGCGGAACACGGGTTTCCGGAAGCCCCGGCAGAAGCCGACCGTCGGCGTCCACAGCCGGTAGCGCGGCCGCGCGTCCGGAATCGCTGGTTGCGTCATCGGGGCTGCCTCGCCGCGACTACCCGGGTCTGGCGGACGCACTGCGCCTCGGCTTTCAGGTAGTCGGAAATGTCCCTGGCCGGCGGGGACGCGAGGAGTTGAGTCAGCTCCGCGTCTTCGCCGTCCACTACCCAGCGCTTGAGGAAGACTCGCGCCACGGCCGGCTTCGCGCAGACTTCCTTGACCAGCTGCCGGGCCCGTTCGCGCGCGCCATTGTCGCCGTGGTCGAGAAACAACCTCAGATAGCAGATCAGCAGGTTGCTCGGGATTCGTGTGAACTCCTCCTCGACCAAGCCAAGCTCCGTAACCAGCCGCTGGGCGTCGAGACAGAGCTCGACTACCTTCTGCAGCGCGGCCGGCGAATTCTCGCCCTGCACGTACTCCACCTGGGCGAGGCTCAGGCGGGCCGATACCTGGTCGATCTTCTCGCCGACCTTGGCCTCCGCGGCATCGGACCGACTCCGAACGTCGACGGCCATGACCTTCCGGTAGTACTCCTTCGCCTGCCGGAAGTGGCGGTCGGCCTCCTCCCGGCGGCCCGCACGCTGGGCCCCCGCCGCCCGCGTGAATTCCACGATGCCGAGCTGGTCGAGGAGCTTCAACCGCTGCTCGGACTGCGGCGCCATCGCCAGTGCGGTCTTGAAGAAGTAGCGCGACAGCGTGTAGGGGTCCAGGCCGTCAGGCGGCGCGCCGGTGGCAGGGTCGGGCATCAGCTCGCGTATCTTCGCCACCTCCTGCTTCAGCCCGGGGTTGTAGCTCTCACACTGGGACAGGCGGCGCCTGACGCTGGCCCGCACCTTGGCGGGGTCTTGCGCGCGCACGATGTCGAATTTCAGGTCCTGATTGCTGGACCATGCCCGCAGCACCGACTGCCCGAGGATGCTGATGACCCAGGACAGCCGCGAGTGCAGCGCGCGAACGTAGTGGTCCGTGGGCTTGTAGGCAATGGCCGTGGCCCAGGTGAGACAAGTGGGGCACTTTGCCAGATGCTCGCCGACCGACAGGTAGGGAAACGGCCGGTCCTTGGCCTTGGCCCAGTCGGCAATCAACGTCATGACCAGACCGCAGCTCGGGGATTGAACCGATGAGTTCTCTGGCTCGCTCGTCATGTCGGCCTCGGTCTAGCCCGGCGGCGTCTGGGCTTCGGTTTCCGGTTCCAGCAGGCCCACCTCTACCGCCCAGTCTCGCGCAGCCTGCGAGACGCGTTTCCCCTTGGCTGCGCCGGTCTGCAGCCCGAACAGCCTTGCGCAGAACGCCCGGCCCTCATCGCCCGCCAGCCGGAGCACCTTGAAGCGTCTCAGGACCGCGTCCCGATGCTTGTACACGACCCAGTGATTCCGGTGGACCTTCCTGCCAACTTCCGCCGCCGTCATGCCCTTAGACAGGAGCCAGATGATGTCGCCGTCCTCTCCCATTCCGATCAGCCACTTGACCATCCCGTAATGCCTGCCGTTTTCGTGCGTTCGTGCCACGCGCAGGAGCGCCTGGTTAACTCGGTCCATCGTCAGGCCGTAGAGCCGCGTCAGCTCAAGCCGCGACAGGTTGCCTTCATGCCAGTTGTAGAACATCTGCTGCTCTGCTCCCGGCCCGGGCGCGTCCTCCCGCAGGTGCGCCGGTGGGCACGCCGCTTCCGGACCAACCACAGCCAGCGCCTCAACCGAACCGGTACCGTCGGGCCTGCCCGGGCATTCCTCCGGTCCGGCAAACACGGCAGTGCCCGGCTCATCCTCTCCCGACACTGCCCACTCCTCGGGAATGGCATCGGTGTGGTACGAATCCGTGAGTACCTGATAATACTCCTTGCCGAGCACCCGCAGAGCTGCACGCAGGTACTGGCGGGGTGAATATTCCTCAAGATGGTCGAACAGACGGCGGGCAAGAAACTCCATCGCGCGGTACAGGGCGGCTTCGTAGACATCATTGTACTTCAGGCAGACGTCCAATACTCGGGCTTGCCTGGGGCCGGAAATGCGGATGGTCTCGCCGCGGGCGAACTGCAGCAGGACCAGGTGGACCAGCTCGACGAACTCCGCAGTCTCGGCTTCGCTGAGCGTCGCACACGCCGCCTTCAGCTCCCCGAAGGCGTGCTCGAGCGCAGCATAGGCACTGCGCCGGTCGAATCCCTCGATCCCGGTAATCACCCGGTCCATCTCGGCCAGCAGCGTCGAGATTGCGGTGCCACCGGGGCGGTTCGATGGTTCCATGGTGGCTCGTCCGGCCATCGGCAAATGCCGCCTATCTCACAGTCAGCAGATTGAACCAGCTCCAGATAACAAAGGAAGTCCACCCGGGCGCTTCCTGCGGGGCCTGTCGTGGGCCCGGCCTGAAGCTCTGATCATCCGCGGTGTCCCGGACTACGGTCCCGAAGTAGAATCGTGGGTTCTCGTAGCCGTAGCTGAACTGCGGCTTCGGTGCCGCAACCAATTGGCTTTGACTGGTTCTGGATAGTCCAACGGGTCGAGCCGCTGCCACGCCTGCCAGCAGGAACGGGACCAGAAAGACGGGAAAGAGCCTCTTGAACATGCGCATTGTTCCTCCTCTATGATTATGCGCTGAGGCGCGACTGGCGGTCAGCACTACCGGTTTCATACATAAACATATACTCTCCGGTTGGAAAGACGGTGCACCACGCGCAGCGCCTCTCCGCGAGAGATTTTACCCCCCGGTATTTCGCTGTCAACGCGGACCGGCGGCCTCGCCGTAAGTAACAACGAATCAAGACGATGCGAACCGGCACCCCGGCCCGGCAAGCCCGCCGCGATGGTGCTCGACGCCGCGCCACGGCCATCGTCGCGACACTACATCCGCAATACCGATCGCAGTGACTAGACCCTGATTGGGGCGCTGCGGCGATGAGGAGCAGCGGCCCGTCACCATGCGTGACGGCCTGTAGTTGTTGCGGGTTCAGCCCGGAAAGCCAATCGGGAAGTTCAGGCACGGAGAGCAAGTATACAGGAATCAGCAGACAGAATACAGCACCGAAGGGCGAGGGACGTGCCGGCGAAAATGGGGACTGTACCGCAGCACGTTCGGCGTGCTGCTCCGTGGGACTGTCCCCCTTTTCGCCCAGTCGCTAGTCGCCTTTCGTCTGCCTGCGCTTGACATTGGCCACCCGCGCCATAGCCTGTCTCCACAGCCATGCGCTTCGCATCAACCCCCGGCCCAGCTGGCCAACCAAGGGTGCTTCTCCGCACGACTTGGGCGCTGATGGCGGCCTGTCTGTTCCTGACTCCTGTGCCCCGCTCGCCGTCACGATTCGCCCCACCAGTGCAGTGGACAAAGACCTTTGCGGGATGGGGCGGCGCAAGAGGCTACTGCGTTCAGCAGACATCCGACGGCGGGTACATCGCAGTCGGCACCACCAGTTCTGCGGACAGCACCACGACGTACGCGGTCCGGTTGGTCAAGTTGAACGCTTCCGGGGACAGTCAGTGGGTGAAGACGTTCAAGGCAGCCGGCGGGATGATGGGGGCATCAGTCGTGCAGACTTCCGATGGCGGGTACATGGTGGCCGGGGGCTCAACTGCGAATCGCGGCCACTGGGATCCATGCATCATCCGGACCGATGCATCGGGCAATGAACTCTGGCGGTCTCTCCTTACTGACAGATTCTCGGCGAGGGCCTGCTCCGTTGTAAGACTCGGTGATACAGGCTATGCGGTTGTCGCGAAGAGGGATCTCAGTGACAGCGCCGTGGTCCTCTATCAGACCGACAACATGGGTAACCCCAGATGGAGTCACGCGTATGGCGTATTCTACGACCTCGAAGCAAGGGATGAGGAGCTTTCACTCAGCAGAACATCGGACGGCGGCTACATCATCGGAACCAAGACGCTGCTGAAAGTTGACTCTCTCGGTGCCCAGCCGCAGCTCAAGACTTACAGCAAATTGGGGAACGCCAACTCAGTCATACAGACATCTGATGGAGGGTACGCTGCGACCGGGGAGAAGGACCCCTCGAGCATCTACCTGCTCAAGACGAATGCAAATCTAGGCATCGTTTGGAAGCGGTCGTACGTGCCGAGCGAATGGAGCCGTGGACATTGGGTCGAACAGACGACGGATGGCGGCTACATTATCTGCGGAACGACGAGACCGGGCAACGGAGATGACAAAGTGACTCTGGTGCGCACGTCGTCGAACGGTACGCAGATGTGGACCGACACGCTCTCTGCCGACTATGGGTACTGCGTGCGTCAGACCACTGATGGGGGCTTCATCGTCGCCGGAACATCCGGTGGGCTGTTCGTGACCAAGCTCGCGCCCGAGCGGACGCGCTAGCGGGACACCGCTCGCCACAACAGGCCGGCATGAAAGAGGACTCCAGAAGTGGCTCCGCGTGTTGCCCTGCGGATCACCCCGCAAGTAATCCTGCAAGTTATCCCGCAGGTCGCTCTGTGAGTTGCACGGCGAGCCATCTTTGGAGCGGCTGTGCGAGTGACCTAGAGAATCGCGGTCCAAGTAGCACGGCAAGTCGCGCTCTGAGTCTCCTTCGGAATCGCCCTACAGGCCGCAGTCCGAATCGCCCCTACTATCGCCGTGTAAACCACCTCCGGAATCCGTATCCAAGTGGCTTCCCGAACCGCCCTGGGGACCGTCCCCGGGGTGACCCCCATAGTCACGCCCTGAGCGTCCCCAACCTCCTCTGCTTCAGTCTCTTATTCCCATTCTAGCCCACTGACCCGCGTGAGTCTTATTGGTATCATGCGGACAACGCGAGCCGACCAAGGCAGAAGCGAAGCTGGGCAGTGCTGCCGCACCTTGGGTCAACATCAGGCTCCGCGAGACATTGTGAGTCTGGTCGGTTCTCTTCTTGTGTCTCCTGCCCGCTTTTCCTATCTCTGTAGCACCAGTTTCTCGGTGCCGACGTAGTCGCCCGCTTTCAGGCGGCAGAAGTAAACGCCTCGGGCCAGCTCGCGCCCGCGGTCGTCAGTCCCACTCCAGCTCACGCTGTACCGACCCGGCCGCTTCACGCCGTCAGCCAGCGTTCTGACTACACGGCCGGTCAGGTCATGCACCCGCAGCTCAATCCGACCTTCGGCCGCCAGCGAGTAGCGGACGGCGACGCGGCGGACAAACGGAGTCGGGAATGGAGAGTAGAGACGAGTCACGAGCGGTCCCGCGCTCGGCGAGTACGTTTGCTCCCTGACACCAACCTGCCCTTCCGGTTGCCAGAATCCGATGGACGCCCAGTAGTCTGAACCGGTGATCTGCCCGGCTGCGGTCTGGCCCGCGGTCGAGCCGCACTTGTAGTTCCCGGTCATCTCCCCACCACCGATGCCGTTCACGCTCCAGTCGCAGCGGTAGTTCTGGGCAAGGCTGACGGAACCACATACCACTCCGAGGATGCAGAGTACAATCTGGAATCGGTGATACATGGGTACTTCCTATTGCTGCAGTTTCCGGGGCTGCGTTTGTGGAGTGGACAGCGTCCGCTCGCTGCGCGCCCGGACAGGCTGCGCGCTTTTGTGCTGCTCGGCTTCGCGGGTCCTCCGGAGCACGTCCTCGTAGCGTCTCCTTCCCGCGGCAGTGCGGAAAGAGAAACGACCGCCAAGGCCGAGACGCTGCAACTCGGGCATCGCCCCGACCAGGTTGGCGTCGCTGATGGAACGTCCCACCAGCGCCCCGGTACGGCGCTTCTGGACGGGCGTCCGAATGCGGGTAATCTCGGCAACCTGGTCCTTGCGCTCACCGGTGACCACCCAGTAGACCTTAGTCCCCGGCCGGCCGCCGATGCTGAAGCTGTTACCCGCGACGTCCACCGCAACATAGACGTCCGGATTCCCGACACCGGTCAACTGCACGCTCGGATTCCGGCATAGAGCATCGAAGTATGAAGGCAGCTCGGCGGCGACGAGCCCGTCATTTCCGATCACGGCTGAGCCCCGGAAAGTCACGACGATCTCGGGCGAGCCAACCGCGAACTGGCTCATGATGGTACCGTCCGGGTCCAGCGGGTCATCGAGGGCGTAGGCCATCGAGTTTGAGTGCAACTGGTCGCACCGGAGCTGGTAGTCGTCGTCGGCCACCTCACCATTGAACGCTGCGGAGTTGTCGTAGTAGGAAGGCACTTCCGACCCATCACCGACAGCGAAGCTGTAGTCGCCGTCGGCATAGCAGCCGTAGCCGCCGGCCACGGCGGCATCTTCACCACCTGCGAAGTTCTCTTCGCCGCCGCCGATCGTCGCGCCATAGCCATCGGCGGTGTTGTACTCGCCGCCGCCTACGGTCGCGCCCTCGTCGCTCGCCTCATTGCCAAACCCGCCGCCGACTGTCGCGTAGTTGCCGCTCGCGAGGTTGCCGAACCCGCCGGAGACGGTCGCATTCACAAGACTTGCGGTATTGGAACTCCCACCCGCCACCACCGACGAGTCGCCGCTCGCCGTGTTGTGACTGCCGCCGCCAACGGTGCAGTAGGAGTTGTTCTGGCCTCCCGCGCCTGTGGCGCTGGCGGTGCCGAGGTTCACGTGTGTGTACCGCATTGTGCCAATGAGCGTGTCGCCCGCCCCGCCCCGGGCGAGGCCGAGGTTGTGAGCAGTCCAGAGTATGCTGTCATTCGGCGAAGCCCGACGCACCCAGGCATTATCGCCTGCTCCACCGACGCTGTCGTTTCTCGGGGCCCAGGCGCTCCCGGTCCACTTGATGACTTGCCCGGAGGCGGCTCCGGCCTGGTTGAGCTTCGGCATCGTCACCGCCGCGTCTTTCAGGTCGCTCGTATTCACGGTCGTGTCGCGGATGTCCGCCGATGTGACCGTGCCGTCCAGTATCTTCGCCGAAGTCACGGCGTCGTCCTTCAGCTTGGCGGTGGTGATAGTCGTATCCCGGATATCGGACGACGTAACGCTTCCGTCAGCGATGTTGCCCGACGAGACTGCGTTGGCAGCGATGGTCGGATTCGGATACGTCCCGGTCAGCCCGCCGCCGGCAGCCTGCGACTCATTCACGAATCGGGCGTCGCCCCAGGTCGAGTCGAATCGCACCGTGCCCGAGTCGGTAATCGGATTCGGTGAGCAGACGATGCCTGTGGCCTGCACCACTTTCCTCATCGACCCGACGCCCGAACTGTCGTTGCCGGGTGCCCAGGTGGTGCCGGTCCACTTGATGACTTGCCCGGAGGCGGCTCCGGCCTGGTTGAGCTTCGGCATCGTCACCGCCGCGTCTTTCAGGTCGCTCGTATTCACGGTCGTATCACGGATGTCAGCCGAGGTCACATTGCCATCGGTTATCTGAGCCGAGCCGACCGCGTTGTTCGCAATCGTCGGGCTGGGATAGGTCCCGGTCAGCCCGCCGCCGGCGGCCTGCGACTCATTCACGAATCGCGCATCGCCCCAGGTCGAGTCGAACCGCACCGTGCCGGAGTCGGTCAGTGGGTTGGGCGATATGACAATACCCGTAGACTGAACTACCTTCCTGACCGTGCCGAGGCCACCCACGCTGTCATTGGTTGGCGCCCAGGCGCTACCGGTCCATTTCATCACCTGGCCGGTGGAAGCCCCCATCTGCCCAAGGTCAACCGCCGCAATCGTGCCGTTCACTATCATGCTGCTCGTAACCGACGACGCCTGTCCTTCGTTGACGTAGCGGGAGTCGAGAGCAGTCGTGTCCTTGCCCTGCAGGGTCTTGGCATTCCACAGAGCCGTGGTGTCTTTGCCTTGGAGCAGATGGGAATTGCCGGCGACCCTGGCACTGTCTGAAGTAGGCGCCGCTATCGCGTAGTCGGCGGTATCCGAGTACGGAGCTTTGAAGTTCGCAGCGACGTCGCTTCTCACAATCGTGCCGTTGACTATCATGGTGCTCGTAACCGACGACGCCTGGCCCTCATTCACGTAGCGGGAATCGAGCGCCATCGTGTCTTTGCCCTGCAGCAGATGAGAGTTCCCGGCTACTCGTGCGCTGTCCGAAGCCGGTGCTGAGATTGCGTAGTCGGCAGTATCAGAGTAGGGAGCTTTGAAGTTGGTGGCGACGTCTGCTCTCACAATCGTATTGGGGACTATCATCGCGCTGCTGATCGAGTTGGCTTGGCCCGTACGCACGAAACCGGTCGTGTCCTTACCCTGCAGCGTCTTGGCGTTCCACAATGCAGTTGTATCCTTCCCCTGCAGCAGGTGTGAATTACCGGCCACCCGCGCGCTATCCGACGCCGGTGCGGCAATCGCGTAGTCGGCGGTATCAGAGTAAGGGGCCTTGAAGCTGGTGGCTACGTCCGCTCTCACAATCGTGTTGGCAACGATCATCGTACTGGTAATCGAGTTGGCTTGGCCAGTACGAACAAAGC
>Ga0208047_1001050_pt1 | contig 10268 bp, 9 predicted proteins | sample Kivu_220m_FD_184162 | JGI IMG/M metagenome (GOLD analysis project Ga0208047, IMG submission 184162) | Freshwater microbial communities from Lake Kivu, Western Province, Rwanda to study Microbial Dark Matter (Phase II) - Kivu_220m (SPAdes)... | ecosystem: Environmental > Aquatic > Freshwater >...
GTACAGTGTCGATGTACTCACATCTCCGCAGCCGGTGGATGATAAGGCTCAGCTGGATGCGAAGAAGTACGGGGTAATAGTAGAGGCCGGACGCCGCCGCGGCCTGCTGCTGCCCGACCTCGAAGGTGTGGACAGCGTGGACATGCAGATAGATATCTGCCGTCAGAAGGCCGGCATATCCCCGGCGGAGCCGGTCAAACTCTATCGTTTCCAGGTCAGGCGATACAGGTAACAAAGCGGTTGCTATACCCGCAGCTATCTGTTAAGGTATATATCAGAAGTATGAAGCTGGTAGTAATAGGTATCGGGGATTGCGGCTGCAATATAGCCGCGGAGTTCGTCAGGCTGGGCCAGCGTGCCAGGGCTGAGACCGGCGTGGATGTGATAGTGAGGTCATACGCCATTAATGACGATGTGGCCGGATTGGCGGCCCTGCGCAAGGTGGGGGATAAGCTGCTTACCATTCAAGTGCCTGCCGCAGCCGCTCCGGGCAGAGAAACTGAGGTGGGGGCGGAGCTGATGCGCGCCAACGGCGACCGCATTATAGCCACCATGCGCGCAGGAGAGTTTTTCGAGACGGATGCCTTCATGCTGGTGGCCGCCAGCGGGGGCTGCGTGGGCTCAGGCGGCATATCGATTTTGGCCAGGAAGCTGAAGGAGCGCTATGTCAATAAACCCGTCTATGCATTAATAGTCTTGCCGTCGACCGCCGAAGGCAACGTGCCTTCCAGCGTATACAATACGGCGCTCTGCCTCAAGTCCATCGATAAAGCATCCGACGCGGTTTTCCTTTTTGACAACGAAAAGGTCATGTCCGAAGCCAGCGTGAAGTCGGCCGCGGGCAACGACGCCCTCAACAGGGAGATCGTATCGCCCTTCTTCGACCTGCTGCGCGCCAGCGAGAAGGTCGACCCCAAATTCCTGGGCACCAGCAACATCGGCATCGGCGACATTATTCAGTCGCTCAACGGCTGGAGCGCCATCGGATACGGCCGGGCGCAGATATCGCCCGCGGGGCTGGCGCTTTTCAGGCGGGGAGACCACTTCGAGAGCAAGGGCGAGGAGACCATTAAAGCCATGGAGGCCCTGAGTTCCGCCCTCAGCCACTTCTCCATACAGTGCAGGCTGGAGGATGCCCGCAAGGCATTGTATCTGCTGTGTGTGCCCGGCAAAAACGCCAATATCAATATGACGCGGTCGGTGGGCAACCGCATGCGCGAATTGACCAATAACGGAGAGGTACGGGGCGGTGACTTTTACGGCGTGAAGGACTACGCGGCGGTGACGCTGATAGCCTCGCGCATCACGTACCTTGATAAAGTCAAGGACTATTACGAGAGAGCCTCGGCACAGGTCGAGGAGCTCAAGAAGAAAGAGACGCAGGCGCCATGACCCTTTTCGACCTCGGCTCACCCGGCCTGCAGGGTGATAAAGGCGCCGGGTCAGCGCCGGGTCCCCTTTCTAACGATTCCATGCCGCTGGCGGCGCGCATGCGTCCCCGCAATTTCTCAGAGTACGTAGGACAGCAGCACATCATCGGCGAAGGGAAGGTGTTGCGGCGGGCTATAGAGTCGGACCAGCTGCCTTCCATCATACTATGGGGCCCGCCCGGCAGCGGTAAGACCACGCTGGCCCAGGTTATTGCCAATGTATCCAGCTCATTTTTCGTCCCTATGAGCGCCGTGACTGCGGGTGTGGCCGACCTCAGGCGGGTCATCGACGAGGCCAGGCGCAGGCGCAAACAGACGGGACAGCGCACGATACTCTTTATCGACGAAATACACCGCTTCAACAAGGGCCAGCAGGATGCCGTCCTGCCCTACGTGGAGAACGGCGAAGTGACCTTTATCGGCGCAACCACCGAGAACCCGTCGTTCGAAGTCATCTCGGCGCTGCTCTCGCGCTGCCGTGTTTACACGCTCAATGCGTTATCCGATGAGGAGATCGGCGCCATTGTGGAAAGGGCGCTTGCGGACGCCGAGATAGGGCTGGCCGGGCTCAAGATAAAGCTCGCCGATGACGCCCGCCGCACGCTGGTCACCATGGCCAACGGCGATGCGCGCGTGGCTCTCAACGCCCTTGAGATGGCCGGACAGGCTGTCAAACCCGGCACGGACGGGCAGCGACGCGTGGAGCTAAAAGATATCGAGGAGTCCCTGCAGAAGCGCGCCCTGCTCTATGACAAGGCGGGGGAGCAGCACTACGACCTCATATCGGCGCTGCATAAGACGTTGCGCGGATCGGATCCCGATGCGGCTTTATACTGGCTGGGACGCATGCTGGAGGCGGGGGAGGACCCGCTTTATATCGTACGGCGGCTTATACGCTTCGCCTCGGAGGATGTGGGCATGGCCGATCCCCAGGCGCTGGTGGTCTGCGTGGCGGCCCAGCAGGCGGTGCACTTTATCGGCTTGCCCGAAGGCAACCTGGCGTTGGCCCAGGCTGTGGTCTATCTGGCCACCGCGCCTAAAAGCAATTCGCTCTATACGGCATATGGACGGGTACAGAAGGATGTGGAGACCACGCGCAATGATCCCGTGCCGCTGCACCTGCGCAACGCCCCCACCGGCCTGATGAAAGACCTGGGCTACGGCAAGGGATACAAATATGCCCATGAGTATGAGGGGCATTTCGTGGAGCAGCAGAACGTGCCGGACTCCATGAAAGGTAAGCGGTATTATTTCCCCACGGAGCAGGGATTTGAGAAGACTGTTCTGGCCAGGCTCAAGATATGGTGGGGATCGAGAATGGAGAAGAAGGAATGAGGCCGCTGCAAATCGTCTTTCCCTGCGGCGATATCAAATTGGAGGGGCTTTTTTACAGCGTCGAAACCGGTGGTCCGGCGCCGGCGGTCGTTGTCTGCCATCCTCATCCGCTTTACGGCGGCACTATGCACAACAACGTTACCTATGCCATCGCCGACGCCCTGATGAAATCAGGCATCGCTGCGCTGTTATTTAATTTCAGAGGAGTGGGTGGGAGCCAGGGCAGCTACGGGGGTGGCCTCGCGGAACAGCAGGATGTCGGGGCCGCGCTGGACTGGCTGGGATCGGCGAAGGGAGTGGATGGAGACAGGATGGGCCTGGCCGGTTACTCATTCGGCGCCGGAGTGGCTTTCCCGGTCGGCTGCCGCGATGCCCGGGTGAAGGCCATAGCGCTGGTGTCCCCCTACTTCGAGAGCTCACCTGTTTCGTTGCTTAAAAGCTGCCTCAAGCCCAAGCTCATGCTGGGAGGCAGCATGGATGACATGGTACCGTCTCATGACGTTGAATCTTGTGGGAAAGAGGCAGCGGAGCCTAAAAAGTGCGAGATTATCAAAGGGCCCGATCATTTCTGGGGCGGCTACGAAGGCCCTATGGCCGAGAAGGTTGCGGGCTTTTTTAAAGAAAATCTGTAGGGGCGGGTTTTTAAACCCGCCCGTATCGGGCGCAGCTAAAGCAACGCCCCTACGGAACGCTTCTACGGGATATATCCCTTGCCCTGCATATATCTGATGCTGGCCCGGGCATCTTCGACCTGTAGCGGGTCTTTGGAATGCTCGATGACCTTCTCCAGGTCTGCTGCCAGCAGGGTATAGTAACCCGGATTTTTGGTCTGCTGGGCCAGTATGTCATAAGCTGCGGCGCGATTGATATAGTTCTCGGGAATGGTCGGATCGATTTCAATCGCTTTGTTTATGGCTGCCAACCCGTTTTCGATGTCGGCATTTGAAATAAGAATCTGTCCCAGCGTACCGTATTTGAGGGCTGATTCAGGATCAAGGTCAACCGCTTTTTGAGCGTCCTCCACCGCGTCGTTGAGCAACTGTTTGCCTCGTTTGGAGATCGCCCTTTCCAGGTACATGCTGGAGATATCAACGTGGAACGGGTCCCCCGTTATCAACGGCGTCTTCGAACTCGATGCCAGCACCAGGGCGCGGTTCAGGTCATCCAGGGCCTTATCGTAATCCTCATTGGCGTTATTCAGATGGCCCCGGTACAGGTAGGCCATCGGGTCGCTGTCGTCAAGCTCCACGGCATTATTCAAATCCGACATAGCATTCTGCGGATCCTTGAGGACTATATAGACAAGCCCGCGCATCTTGTAGGCGTCGGCCATATCGGGATCGTACTCTATAGCCTTGTTGAAATCGGTTATGGCCTGCGTGAAATCGGCGTTATTTACGTTCACTTTGCCGCGGTAATTATAGGCGGGCGCCAGATTGTGGTTGATAGCCATGGCGGCATCCATATCGGAAAGGGCATTCATCATATCGCCTCTGGCATAGTAGGCTGCTCCGCGGTTGAAATAGGCATCGTACAATTTAGGATTGAGCTCAATAGCCTTGCCGGCAGATTCTATAGCCTTGTCCCACTGTTGGTTCTGCACATACAGCCAGCTGAGGTTGGTGAAAGCCATGACGGCCCTGGGATCGAGCGAAATGGTCTTGTCCAGGTCGGCTATGGCCTGCTCGTATTTCTCTTTGGCCAGGTAAGCGAAAGCTCGGTTCTGGTAGTTATCCGCCCGGGTGGGATCGAGCTGTATGGCCTTGCTGAGGTCGGCGATGGCCAGGTCCCACTCCGCCCTGGCGTTGTAAACTGCGCCGCGGTGCGTATAGGCCGCTACCAGATTGGGATTGCTTTCGATGGCTTTAGTATATTCAGCGATGGCCTCCACGAACTGGCCGCGGTCATAGTACGTGTCCCCCTGCCTGAGGTATTCAGCGCTGGCGTCACCGCAGGATGTAAGCACCAGGGAGGCTGCAATAATCAGGGCTATCAGGCTTCCAATTCTACTCATAGGGTAGCCACCTTCCAGTTAATATACTTCGCTGTGTTGTGCCGGGGACAGGCCGACCTCCGGGGCAGGCGTGCATAATTTATATAGCATAGCAAATTATTTCTTTTGGGGGGAAAAACAACCTGGCTTTTATTCCAAGGGCAGCTTTTTTGAGGCGACAAGGTCATCGATCTGCCGGCGGAGCTCCTCCAGCGTGCCTGAATTGTCCAGGCAATAATCCGCCAGGGCCTCCGCCCTGCTGATCTGAAATTCCCTCTCCTCGTTTTTGTCCTGCTCCTGGAAGGCCTCAAGGGTCAGGGGGTCGCGCCGCTCGCCGCGCAGCCTGACGCGCTCAAAGCGTATAGCGGGATCCTTAATGTCCACGCTGACCAGTATAAAACCGTCGCCGAACATCTCCTTCATGACGGCCACGTCGTCCGGCGACCTCACGCCGCTGATGCCCGCCACTTTCCAGCCCCGTTTCTGTATCTCCTGGCCCGCCATGCGCACGAAACAGCCCCTTCCGATCTCGGTAAAGCATCGCCTTGATATGGCCTCCAGGTTCTCCCTGGTGCCCACCACTCCCTCTTGCTGGGCCATCTGCCGGACTATATCGCCGGTGGAGATATAGGGCACGCCGTACCTGTTGCGCAGGTGCTTGAGCACCTCGTCCTTGCCCGAGCCTATATCGCCGACAATGCCGATAACTTTCATTTTACGGTATATTAACATTTTGAGTTTATTATTTCCCGCAATTTTGGAATTTTCCTCTGCAAACATAGTAGAATAACCGGACTGTCAATCGGAAGGAGGCCTGTCTTGGACGTTATCGATGCCATCAACAATCGCAGGAGCATACGCGGATTTAAGAAGGGCCCGGTGCCCAAAGAAATCCTACACAAGGTGCTGGAGGCCGCCGTTCGCTCGCCATCCGGCATGAACACACAGCCCTGGGAGTTCGTGGTAGCTACCGGCAAAGTGCTGGACGAGATACGCGAGGAGTGCGGCAGGCTGTTCAACGAGCATACCATCCCCACCAACGATATGTTGCGCAACCCGTACGAGGGGATATACCGCCAGCGCCAGGTGGACCTGGCTATCGAGATATTCAAGATCGTAGGCATCAAACGCGAGGACAAGGAGGCGCGGCACAAATGGATGCTGCGCGGGATCCGCTTCTTCGAATCCCCCTGCCAGATCGTGATCTGTGCTGATAAGGAGATGCATTATCACCTGGATATGCTTGGGATCGGCGGGGTCTGTCAGACCATTGCCCTGGCCGCCCTGGAGTACGGCCTGGCGACCTGTATAGCCGACCAGGGTATTTTATACGATCAGGTCTGGAGGAAATACGCCAAAATCCCCGACAGCAAGAGGCTGGTGGCCGGTATCACAATCGGCTATGCCGACCCGGATTTCCCCGTCAATACCATGGTCACACCGCGCGAGCCGGTGGACAAGATAACCACCTGGGTGGGATTCTGACCCGTTTTTACTAAACAGGGAGGTTGAAATATGGGTGAAACTAATAAACTGCCGGAGATAGGTCCGCAGCAGGTCAAAGAGGCCTTTGCATTCACCGACGAGGTGGTGGAGGGATATCCCAACCGCCTGACCGGCACAGAGTCCTGCCACAAGGCCGGCCGCCGGATAGCCCGGGAGTTCGAGAAATTCTGCGATCCCGGCACGGTTAAAATCGAGGAGATCACTACACACCCGCTAAGCTTTCTCAAGTATATACCCGGTATGGTCGTGCTCTATTTCGCCTGCATGCTGCTGTGGTATTTCGTCCCCTCCCTGGTCTGGATTTCCTTCGCCGGCCTTGCCCTGGGCATCTTCGTCTTCTACGGGCAGTTTTTAAGGTACTGGCACCTGCTGGACCCGCTGTTCCCTGAAGCTAAAGGCTACAATGTCTATGGCTCAATTGAGCCGTCGGGCGAGGTCAGACAGCAGGTCATAGTCTCGGCCCATCACGATGCGGCATACGTATTCCAGATACTGGATCGCCTGCCCAAGCTCTATTCGCCGCTGCTGGCAGGGGGCGTGCTGTTGCTGATCGTCGGGCTGCTGGTGACGCTGACAGCCGGCGTGATGCTTTGCTTCGGCATTATTCTGCCTCAGTGGGTGGCGCTGGTGCTGATCATACTGGGCATATTCGAGATTCCCTTTCTTTTCTTCACCACCGGCCAGGTGGCGCCGGGTGCGGGCGACAACATGATCGCCGTGGCCGTCGCCGCCGTCATCGGCCGGCTTTTCGGTGATGCCAGGAAAGCGGGGAACAATCCCCTCAAGCATACCCGGCTGATCATACTTTCCTTCGATGCCGAGGAGTGCGGATTGCGCGGCGCCCGCGCATGGATTAAACGCCATCAGGAGGAGCTTAAGAAAACAAAGACCTACGCGCTCAACATGGATACTATATACAAGCTCAAGAGCCTCAACTTCTTCGACGCCGACCTGAACTCGACGGTTAAACTCTCGAAGGAAATGGCGCAGCAATGTGTGGATATCGCCGCGGATCTGGGCTATAGCTCCTTCATCTCGCGCATGTCGCCCGGCGGCGGCAGCACCGACGCCGCGGCCTTCGGCGAAGTCGGCATCGAGGCTACTAATCTATGCGCCATGAGCTTTATGGTCAAGGACTACGATCAGAACTGGGTGTATCACACACATAATGATTTCAGCAAATATATCGAGCCTGAAGCCGTGGAAGCCTCGCTCAAGGTGGTCCGGGAGTACATTTTGAGGAAAGATTCAGGCTCCTAGATTGCAATCTGCGCTCGAACAGGTCCCATTTGCAGGAGTAATGCCATACAGCCCGATAATATTAATAATCTGCTTTATCCCCGTTCTGTTGCTGTAGCCGGGGCCTCGGCCAGCCCGGACAAGTTCGGTTACCGCGTGCTCTTCAACATTGTTCACAACGGTTTTAAAGGCCGGATTTATCCTGTCAATCCGCGCGAGAGCAGCGTGCTGGGGTTGGAAGCCTTTTCATCGGTGACGGACATACCGGGTGAGGTCGATCTGGCCGTCGTCACGGTGCCCACTGCCGGCGTGAAACAGGTCCTGCAGGACTGTATACAGAAAGGCGTGAGGGCGGCCATCGTGATCACCTCCGGGTTCTCAGAGGTCGGAGGGCAGGGGGCGATACTTGAATCCGAGATCAGCGAAATGGCGCGCCGGGCTGGACTGGCGCTGGCCGGTCCCAACTGTGTGGGGTTGGTCAGCACGCATGTTGATTTCTATTGCCACATGATGCCGTTCTATCCCTCCCGCGGTCCGGTGGCCATCGTGGCACAGAGCGGCAGTGTGGCGGACATGATAGCCAGCCGGCTGGGCGATCACGGCCTGGGCACAAGCCATCTTATCAGCGCCGGCAACGAGGCCGTGCTGAATGTGGGGGACTACCTGGAATACCTGGCCGGGGACGAGAGAGCTTCGGTCGTGCTGGCCTATATCGAGGGTATCAGGGATGGAAGACGGTTTCTGCAAGCAGCAAAGAAGCTAACGGCGCGAAAGCCCCTGATCGTTTTGAAGGCGGGCAACACAGCAGCCGGTGCGCGCGCCGCGCTGTCGCACACGGCTGCACTGGCGGGCGACGACCGGATTATTAATAGTCTCCTGCGTCAGGCCGGCGCTCTCAGGGTGGAAGATATGGAAGAGATGGTGGATGCGGCCTGCGCATTTAACAATCAGCCGCTGCCGCGCGGCAACCGGGTCGGGATCATAGCCCCGGGAGGCGGTTGGGGAGTGATGGCCGCCGATGCCTGCACTCAGCGCGGACTTGATGTCGCTACTCTTGACCGGGCTACGCTGGATAAGCTGGACTCCCTCCTCCCGCCGACGTGGTCGCACGGCAATCCCGTTGATACAGTCGCCGGCGTGACGGGTCATGCCGCCGAAATGGTACAGGCTCTGCTGGAGAGCCCGTCTATCGACGGCCTGATAGTGCTGGGAGTGGTCGGCGGGCTGCAATCGATATGGAAATATATCAGAGCCGGAAGCGGCGGCAAAGTTATTACTGACGGTCTCGCCCGCGGGGCCATGGATCACTTCGATACTTATTACCGTGAGATGATGACACTTAAAGAGCGATTCGGCAAGCCGACGGCCGTGACAATCATCCTCCCCATAAAAGCAGAGCTTATTACTGAGACGGCGTCCCGTCTAACCCGGGAGACCGGCACGACATGTTTTTCCTCGTTTACGCAGACTATTAGAGCCTACTCTGCGCTGAGCCGCTATGCGGCGTATTTAAGGAAAATAAATTTACATAGCGGGCGGGTTTAAAAACCCGCATATTAATTTGTCATCGCGAGGCACGAAGTGCCGTGGCGATCTTGTTAGATTGCTTCGCTGCGCTCGCAATGACATGTGTGGATCTATATTAATTTGAATACCGGCCTTGCGATCTCGCCTGCGGAGTATTTGTCGCCGGCAAAGACAGCCGTGCTCTCTATTTGTACTTTGCGCCCCATGATATCCATGCCGGCCTCCTCCGGCTTGATTCCGGCGAGATTGCCCATGATCCAGGGACCCTCATCCAGCTCAACGATTAGCACTATATAAGGCGCTTCAGACTCACGGCCCTCGGCGGCCACGTAGTTGACCGTGAACGTCTGTATGGCGCCGCTGCCCTTCAAATCCGTGGTTTCCAGCCGGCTGCCGCCGCATTTGGCGCAGATCAGCCTGGGCTGCGCCGATACCTCCCCGCAGTCGCTGCATTTAAGTCCGCTCAGCCTGCCCTGTTTGAGGTTCTCGTTATATTCTTTGAAAGTGAGTTTAGCTTCCACTTCATTGCTCCCTTACGTTTATATTACCAGCCGCGCCTGAGTATCATATTGCAGAGCGTGCCTCCGTCCCCTCCCAGAGTATCGGTCATTCCAACCTTAACTCCCTCCACCTGGCGTTCTCCGCACTCGCCGCGGAGCTGCCTGACGATCTCGAAGGCCTGGGCAGCGCCCGTGGCGCCCACCGGATGTCCCTTGGCCTTGAGCCCGCCCGAGGGATTGAGCGCTATCATACCCCCGATTTTGGTCTCGCCCTTTTCCACCGCCCGCCCGGACGTCCCGTAGGGGAAGAAGCCCAGTCCCTCCAGGGCGATCAGAGCGGCGATGCTGAAGCAGTCGTGCAACTCGACCACGCCGATATCCTTTGGTCCCAGGCCGGACATTTTATATGACTGCTGCGCCGCCAGCTCACGCGACCTTATGCGCGGCAGGAACTCCTTCTGGCTGAGCAGGTTACCGGCGGACGCCTGCCCCACGCCGGCGATCAACACGGGCTTTTTGGTGAGCTTCCGGGCTGCCTCCTCCGAGGCTAGTATTAAAGCCGCTGCGCCGTCGGTGAAGGGGCAGCAGTCTGATAGTTGCAGTGGGGATGCTATCACAGGACTCTTCCTTGCGTCCTCCAGAGTCAGCTCCTTCTGAAACTGTGCCCTGGGATTGCGCGCCCCGTAGTAGTGTGAGTTGATAGATACCTGGTAGAGCTGGCTTTTCAGCGTCTCCAGC
>Ga0208047_1001054_pt1 | contig 10257 bp, 8 predicted proteins | sample Kivu_220m_FD_184162 | JGI IMG/M metagenome (GOLD analysis project Ga0208047, IMG submission 184162) | Freshwater microbial communities from Lake Kivu, Western Province, Rwanda to study Microbial Dark Matter (Phase II) - Kivu_220m (SPAdes)... | ecosystem: Environmental > Aquatic > Freshwater >...
CAGGCCGTAACCGGATGCTATCATTGGTCGTCTCATCTACCTACGGTAGAAGGAGCTCGGCCTCCGCTTTGCGGAGGCTGGCATTTTATTCACGGGCTTCGTACTTCCTGCGCATCTCTGCCCTGCGCATTTCACTCTGCACGTAAAACGCTGTGATTAGCTGCATGCCCCTGTCGCTCTTGCGCAATGGGCCGAGGACAACGACGAAGTCAAACTCGACCAGCCAAAGGTACGTATGCAGCTCTCCGGTGCCCTCGCGGAATTTCCAGTCAAGGATGCCTGGCGCATCGGGATGCTCAATGATGGCTCGAATCCAGGGCAATCTCTCAGCACGGTCATAGTCGGGAGTGCCCGAGAAGTCCCGGAATCCACCTCTCGTAACGAGATGCCAGAATCCCTTCTCTCTGCCGTCTGAAGCCTGCCGGCTATCGTGGATAATGAACTTGCCCCGGTATTTGGGTAGCGACTGCTTGAAGTCAATCTCGAATATGGCGTAGAGAAAGGCAACATCCTTGTCCCAGACTTGAGACAATTGGAGCTTGCTAGGCAGAAAGCCGGGCAGGTCACTCAAGGCCTGACCTCTGTCGGCGTGAACACGAAAAGGTTGAACTTCGACTCCCACGGCGGCGTCGAACGCAGCAGGTCGGTGCTAACGTGCGCGAGAATCCGATGGATTACAGCCTGCTTGGCCTCCGTTACAGTGCTCCGCCGGTGGTGGCAGGTCATGGCCCCCGTTAGGAAGTCTGCCAGTTGCAGCAGACGTAGTTCATGAGACCGGACCAACTGCATGTCGGCTATCGTTTTGTACTCGAAGTCTAACATGCCCCGATGGAGCACGTCACGCAGAGTGGCAACCTTCTCCTTGCCTCGGGTGTCCTTTACGTCCAGAAACACCCTGAACTGGTTGTCTCGTGATACGATGTTGCGCAGCAGATAGTAGTACATCTTGTAGTAGAACGCGTCGTGACTCCCCCGGTTGAACTGCTCGTGGTCCAGCTTCGACTTGTTCTCCACGATGAGGCACCGGAAATGAAGTCCGGGCGTCTTGAAGAACAGGTCGACCAACTCCTCGTAGTAGACGCGGTGGGATTTCGACACCTTGCTCCACTTCAGTTCGCCCTTGGCTCCATGCTTCGCCGCCAACTCGGAGACGGTCTTGGCCAGGTCGCGCGCATCCGCTGACCGGCACCACACCGCCCCAAGTCCCATGACGTCGCACCCGTCATGTTCCAGATGACAGCTCTCGTCGCAGTAAATGTTGTACGCATTATCCATCGCTAGCCACCTCCTCTGCCGGCCTGCCGTCTACTCCTCAGCGTCCGAATCTCCTGCGCTACGGCCCATGCGGTACTGCGCACCAACGCTGAACGACAAGTGCTGAGTACTGAACGCGGTCACGGTTTCAGCCTTGCTTTGACGGTACGGACGCTGGCGGTCAGCATTGCTGCAAGCTCATCGGCCTCCCCGGTCAGCGACTCGACATCGGCCCTTGGCCCGAGGCGTTCGGCGGTCAGAAGCTCCAGCCAGTAGCGGGTCTCCTCAAGCTCCTGCAGCGCGCCCTCAAGCTTGCTGATGAACTCGGCGTCAGACCGGCTTCGCGTTCCCTCACGGTAGTGGGCGCCGACCGACGTTCCGGCCCGCAGCAACTGCTTGCCGAGAACCTGGGCGACCGTTACCTTCGGCAGCGCTGCGTAGAGCCGCACGACTCGCAGCGCGAACTCCCGCGTCCGGTCCTTCAGATTTCCATCGCCGCTCATCGTTCATCACTCATCGCTTATCGTTTTCCCCATGCGGTACTTGATGTCGTAGTTGATGATGAAGTCCAGTTCCTCGTCCGCGAACCCGCAGTGCTTCGCCAGCACTCACGACCTAGCCAATCCGGGCTGCCCTGCTCAGGAGTATGCCGTTCTGCGCCACCCTTGTATGCTGCGGCGTGCCAGCCCGGAAGCGGATGTTGCCTACGGCTACCCAGTGGAAGCCACCTGCCGTCAATCGCCTCAGGTTGGGAGCACTGCGGGCAAGCCAGGAAGTCAACCATTCCTTCTTGCGGATGACAGCGTCCACGTCGTGGGACGACGCGGGATGAACTTCGACGTAAGCGACGCCGTCGGGCCTGTTCTCGTAGCCATACCCGAGCGCGTAGTCCCAGCGTGCATCGTTCGGGTACCGAACAGCGAGCGAGGCATCAAGGTCAACGCTGCCCCTCCAACGACACTGGGTGGTCTTGAGCTTCATCGCGGAGCGGTGCTCGCCCTTCAGCGCTTGGAGTCCATTGCAGAAGGCGCCTGCGATCCCGGGTGTGGCGCGAACCGCGGCCTCGAACGTCACCCTTGCCCCCGCTGCTCTGCGCCAGCAACGACCTCGGCTACAATGTCCGCAATACGGCCACTGAACTCACTCAGACCGCCCCACCCGGCTTCTGCGGCATCCGGCGAACCGGGGTTTAGTCCAGTGATGTCGGTCACGGTCGGAGCCAACGTCGGCACAGGATTGAAATAGTAGGAGCGATACGACTTCTGGAGGACGACCTCTGCCAGCCCCTGCGTCGGCTGGGTGCGCTTGAGTCCGAACATTCTCAACACGGGTTCATAGCCAGCCTGGTGCTGTTGCAGGGTCCGTATTCCCCACACGACGTCCAAAATGTGCGGCGAGTGAGTTGACAACACGACCTTGTACCCGCGCGACACAAGGTCCAGGACTGCCAACATGACTGCCGAGATGGCCTTGGGGTGCAGGCCCATTTCGACTTCCTCGATGACTGCCCACTGGAGTTTCTCGCGCCGCGATACTTTGGCGGGGGGCATCAACCAATAGAGGCCCAGCAACAGCGGTACGAACTCGCGCTGTCCGGCCGACCACACCATGAATGGGTACTTCGCTTCGCGGTTCACCAATGCCAGGCGCTTCTGGCCGCTGACATCGTCTATGGTAAGACCAAACCCGTGGAAGATTGCCTTGTCGAGTTCATCCCGGATTTCTCTCTTCAGCCGGTTGCTCTTGGGAAACAGGCCGCCCTCCGCCTTTGCGAACCGACCCTGTTCCATCAGAAGCCTGATGTTCTCGCTGAATGCCCGGGCGATATAGGGGTCGTTCGGACGGTAGTCGCTGAAGGGTCTCCACCAACCCTGCTGATTCAACGCAAGGACGCGTTGGGCAGGAATGTAGAAGAGTACCTCTTCTGGTTCACGCTTCCCCAGTTTGACCCGCAGCACCTTAGTCATGTCTTCCGCGGTGTCGTCTACCGTCACCTGACTCCCGTTCGCGCCGTTGCTCCACAGGCCGGACATCCCTTCGCCGAGATACAGCCCGAGAAAACTGCTGAAATCCTTCTGCCATTCCAGCCCGTGCTTGCGCATGTCGTTGACGACCTTCCGTGCATCCAGGCAGAGCTTCAGAAACTGCAGGAAAATGCTCTTGCCGCTCGCTTGAGGGCCGACCAGAACAGTTAGGTCGCCAAACTCAACCGTGGCCTGCCTGAGTTGCCCGATATTCTTAAGCTCGAGCTTCATGATTCGATCTCCTTTCATTACATCACAGTGCCGTGGCTGTCCACGTCTACCATAGCCCGTTCATTGCTCGTCGTCTCCCGCGCTGCGGCCCATGCGGTACTGAGCGCCTGCCCTGAGCGTAGTCGAAGGGTCGTAGTTGATGATGAAGTCCAGCTCCTCATCCGTGAACCCGTAGTGCTTCGCCGGCACTGCGGACTGAAACATGGTCACTGGTCACTTGCGGCACCGCCGCGCCGGCCTTCGGGAATCGCAAGGTCGGATGCGGGCAGGGTCGGGGCTGGCCGCCAGAGGTGAGATGAATCGCCTCCTCCATCTTCATTCCTCCGTCTTCCATCCTTCCGGGACGCTTGCCAACTCTGTGCCGCTTTCTGTGGGTTCACAATCGCCCGCCCGTCAACCTTGGCCGCTGGATGCTCGCCCGGACTTCGAGACTATTCGGTTCACGGCAGTTCCGACGCGCTGGACACGACCTTGAACCTCACGTCGAGCGCGTCGCGGAAATGCACGGTGCCGCACCTCACTTTTTGCCTCTCCTCGCTTCGCGCGTTTGCTGGCCAGCCGGGGTCCTTCGTTTCTCGGACAAGATACAGCAGTCTCTCCCCGGTTGGTTCGCCCACGGAGTCGCGCGGTTCCATCACGATGGCCCAATCCGGGTTATACTCGCCTACGGGCGTCGGAACCGCGAACCACTTCGGCAGCTTGATGTAGAGCCGCACATCGCTCCGGCTGTCCAAACCCTCCACGAACTTCCGCTCGATCTCCGACTCGAAGAGGACGCGGTCGTACAGCGAAGCCTGCTTGGCCGGGACCAAGTAGTCTGCCCACGCCTCGACTTCGGCCTGGAACTGCGTAGCTTCGTACCACGCATCTATCTTCTCGTAGCGGACACCATCCACTAGCATGTCCGCCAGCTTCGCCTTGATGATGCGCACGGCCACGGCAGCGAATTCGTGGGGGTTGTCTACTGCTGCCTGTTTCTGTCTCGTCCGCCTCAGGATTGATAACAGGGTTGCCCGCGTAAGCCGGACCGGTGGAGACATACCCTCAAGCAGCTCCGCCATCTTGGCCAAGAGATTGGGCAAAGGATAGCGGCCAGACAAGTCTACGATGGTCTGTGCTCCGCTTGTCACCAGCAGCGGCTGGAACTCGTCGCTCTTGCCGACCTTCTCAGCCTTCAGTTCCACCTTGGTGATGGCGATTCGAGGCTTCCGAATCGTCGCCTGGTCCAGCTCCGCGACCACGTCGGTGACGAGCTTCTCCGTGTCTATGCCGACCATGTACCGCGTCTTGTGCTTGATGCGCTCCCACAGCTCCTTGAACTCGGGCTTCAGCAGATAGGCCTTGCGCAGCTTGGCCGAGGTTCGTCGTCGGGCATTGGGCGGCTTCGGCGGCAGTCCCTCAAGGCCATACTCCTCCACTGTCTCCCGCTGCAGACTCTCAACATACTTCTCGTAGCTTTCATTCGCCACGACCGTCAGGACGTTCACATCCTCATCGCGCACCCGTTCACCGGCCTGATTCACGGCCAGACGCACGCCCCTGCCGACCTCCTGCCGCTTCTTGATCTCAGACGCCGTCTGGTTCAGCGTGCATATCTGGAACACGTTCGGGTTGTCCCAGCCCTCGCGCAGGGCCGAGTGGGAAAAGATGAAGCTGACCTGCTTGCGCCGACGCGCTTCCGCCGAGCCTTCGGGCGACGGGAACGAGAGCAAGGATTCCTTGTCCTTCATTATCAGGTCATACGCTTCCTCGTCTGCCTTCGACTTGCCTGAGGTCGAATCCTGCAGCTCCACATCGCCGCCGCGGTGCCGCCGCTGCGCGAAGTATGCTGCCTGCACGTCTTCGGCCCTGGCGTCGCGCCAGTCGTCGTGCCTTGCCTTCAGCCGGTCAAAGGTCTCCCTGAACAGCCGTCGCAGGACTCCATCCTCGCGCTGGTAGTTGTCCACGCGGTCGATGAAGAACAGCGACAGCACCTTGATGCCCTTGTCGCGTAACCGGCGCTGCTTCCTGAAGTGCTCCTGTATCGTGTCTTCTAGCTGGGCCGCGAAGATGGCCTCTCGGTTAGCGCCTGTGGAGTCGCCCGGCTTCAACTCTACGCCGTTCGCGAACCGCACGTATCTGCTCGTTATCTCGTCCACCTCGAACCCGGCATAGTCACTCCGACCCGACAGGTCCTTCAGATCGTCGCCGGGTCGCAGAGTCACGACCTTCTCCTTCACAGTCCTGTCGGCCATCAGCTTCTGGATTGCGACGCGCGCCGACAGCCGCGTCTTCTCGGTGCGTATGCCATCAAGGCGTAGGAACGGCAGATTGGCGTCGTCCACCTGTTCCACGCCCGCGACCTCAATCCGCTTCACCAGGCCCTGCCGATAGGCCTCAAACGGCGTCAGACGGTAGACAAGGTTGTAGGGATTGCGATGGGTCGCGCTGTAACGGAGGGCAAACAGCGGATCGAGCGCGGCCAGCGACCGCACGCTCAACTCGCTCTCCATGTTCTGCGGCTCGTCCAGAATCAGGATGGGCCGTGCGGCCTGAATCATGTGCAGAGGCACTTCTCCACTCAACTGGTCACGGCTCTGCCGAATCACGTTGGAGGCCTTGTTGAACGAGTCTATGGTCATGACCATGAACTCGACAGAATCCGACGCGGCGAACGTCCTCACCTGGGCAAGACTGGATGAGTCATAGACCCCGAACCGATACGGGACGTTCTGATACAGGTCGCGCAGATGAGGCTTCGTGACTTCGAACGTCTTGAGCACGCCCTCGCGGATGGCCACCGAAGGCACCACCACGACGAACTTCCTCATGCCGTAGCGCTGGAACAATTCCAGAGCCGTTCGGATGTACACGTAGGTCTTGCCCGTGCCGGTCTCCATCTCGACCGAGAAGTTGCCGAACCCGGCCTGCTTCGGACCGGCCACGGCCTGAATCGTCTCTTCGATTGTCTCCAGATTCTCGTCCGGCTTGAGTCCGTTCCTCGCCTGCACCTTTCCGAGATTCGCCAGAACTGCTGCTTCGTCCAAGTCCAGCCGATTCGGAACCGCCGCGAACGCCGCGCCCAGCTCGAACCGCAGGTCCTTCTCCACGCGCATCTGGCCCTCGAACAGGTCCACGACCGCGGCTATGGCCTGAAGCTGGTATTCCTGGTTAGCGTCGAAACGGAAGAGCATCGCTAGACCCGGCGACTACTGTGGAATTGCCTCTGAATTAGGTTGACGCCTAATCTCCGCCCTGATTCTGAACTAATGGGCGGCGTCACGCTGACGTAGCCTAACCGCAGCATTATCAGCTGGATGCAGGACAACGGTTCGGAATTCCGGACGGCGGACTTGCTGCGAAATTGCAGCGGGAATTGCTTCCGGAAGCAATTCCGGAAGGCTGGATTCCATTTGCAGTCAACCTGTCCGGACGGACAATCAAGTACCCATCAAGAAGTAACGGCTTCATGTGCTAACTCGCTGATTCACCGCCTGTTATGCAGTCTGCCTGTCGGTTTGTGTCACGCCCCATCCGGATGCGCATCAAGTTCCGTGGAGTCCCTGAGCTGGCTCGCCTGTCCACTGGAATGCTTGTTCAGCATTGTTATTGCTTAATCAGCATTCTTGGCCCCCGGCCGAAGCAGCCATCTGCTACCGCGGCCCCGCCCTGGTGGTTCGACGCAGCCCTGCTCAAGAAGCTCATGCATTAGCGCCCATGCGTGGTTCCGATCCACCCCGGTTAGCTCGCGGACTTGGGCGTTCGTCAGAGGGCCCGCGCGCAGTGCCTTGAGGACCCTCGCCCGCGCGGTCTCCTTGGTGACTCGACCATCCAGGTGGTAGCTGAGCGCGTCGAGCAGAACATTGTACGCACTGAGCGAGAGCCGGTAGTACCGTCCCTTTCCCGCGCCGCAAGGCTCAAGCAGTCGCCACTGCGTGACAAGCCGCCCGAGTGTCTCCCGCACGACCTCCGCCGGCCGCTGACAGATAGCCGCAGCAGTGTGAACGGTGACTTCGCGGTGGCGTGTCAGGTAGTGTAGCACCAGCAAGTCGTCTATGTCCAGCCCCGCGTTCTCCTTCACCAATTGCAGGAACTCGCGACGCGCCTCCTGTCCCTTCACGGTGACGCGCACGGCCTGTCCGGAAGCCCAGTAGACCGGTGGTTCTTTCCCCTCGCTCAGCAGGTCCCGGTATACGCGCGGCACGCCGAGATTGGAGGCATTTGCCAACCGGATACGCGTGAGCGCACCAAACAACGCCGGATTCCTTGGCACCGACGGGTGGTGCAGGATGTTGTCCGGCGTCACGCCACCCACGAATCCGCCGGGGTTGCTCAGCTCAAGTCGGTCGGGGTAGAGCTTCAGCGTTACAGCACCGGGAGCCCGGTAATCCCGGTGAGCCAGCGCGTTGACAATCAGCTCTCGCAGAGCGAGCATTGGGTATCGAGGAAACTCCGGATGCACAAGCCAGCCCGGGATGGTCACGATGGGGTTATTTGCGCCGACCAGTTCGCGCAGCCGGCGCAGCGCCACCGGGATGCTGTCATACCCATCATCTGCTTGGTCATACTCCGTATCTGATTTCATGCGCCGGAACTGCCACTGCGCGTGCGGAACGACCTTCCGAATGATCTCCGGCCTACCGGCCAGTAGCAACCCGGCCACGACTAGCTGTCCGTCTCCGGACACGCCGCCGAGCGCGCGCAGCAGGTCAATGTCGCCCTGCCGCAGCAAGTCCGGTGCCGCGCCCGCTTCTTCCATCAACTTCCGCAGTTCTTCCATACCTGCAGCGCTGATCATCTCGACCGCATTGCCGTCCACCGGCATTGCCGTCATTTCCAGTCCGGTTTCCTCGAAGATACTCCTGAGCCTGTCTTCGGTCATGGGAGTCAGGGAGTCGCCGGACCGCATCCAGTACACGCCGTTGTACCGCAGCGGCACACCGATTGGTCGTGATGGCACGTCAAAGACGACCACGCGCCCATCAGGATGCATGACTTCCACCGCCTCAACTCGGAGGTGCAGGATCTGGGTCAGATCAGACCGGCGGTGCTCCAGGTCTCGGAAGGCCTCAGTGCCGACCACGCGGCGCGGCTTGCGGTTGGTAACACCCAGAATGAGCTTGCCGCCGCGCTCGTTGGCCAGGGCGCAGCAGTACTTCCGCAGCTTCTCGATATTGAAGTCGTGCTCGGCTTTCTTGAACTCAAGATGCTCATCTTCCACCGTCAGGAGCAACTCGTTCAACTGCTCGACGGTCATCTACGTCATTATCTCCGCATACAGCTTCGCCGCCAACTCCGCCGCGCCCGGCTCGAACCTCAGGCCCTTCTTCCCGCGCATCTGACTCTCGAACAGATCCACGACCGCGGCTATGGCCTGAAGCTGATACTCTTGGTTGGCGTCGAAGCGGAAGAGCACTGGGGCCTCTCCGTATCCCTTCGGCGATTGGCCTAGAGTTGATGCCAGCCTGATACGGTCACCGGCGTGCGGCCCTACCAAACCGACTGGCTCCTTCATTTCACCGGACCTGTCGGAACTGGACCTGCCGCAGCAACTGCTTGCCGAGAACCTGGGCGACCGTCGTCTTCGGCAGTGCGGTATACAGCCGAACGACCCGCAGAGCGAACTCCCTCGTCCGGTCCTTCAGGGCGCCGAAAGTCCTTCATTATGTCACCGGAATAACAGTCGCGGCAGTTCACTGGCCCAACCTTCGACAATCGCAGCTCGCCAGCGGTCAGGCCTGTGTCTGCAGGCTACAGCACGCTGATGCCGCCCAGCAGCTTCGCCATGCAACTTGTGTCCTCCAGGAACAGAATGTGCTCTGCCTCAAGCTCCTCCTGCGTCACGCCGCGATGGTCTTTTTGCGCCTGGGTCACTGTTGATGTGGAGATAATGAAGGACGTGAGTTTGACGTTCCCGGGACAACCCGGCAGTGTCTCAAGCTCCCGGTGCAGACTGACTTTGGGAGCATCCATCCACGGCGACTCCAGGTGGTGAAGTCCATGTGGGTCAATGAAGGCGATGCGCTGTTCGTTTCCGGTAACCAGCCACAGGATGAAGTCAGGAAAGAACTCCTCTCCCGTGGCCTGCGAGAAGAAGCCTATGCCCCGACCACGGGACAGGTTGCGCAGAAGGAACAGCTCTTTGTCCGTGAAATCGGCCCGCTGGGCGCTAAGATGTACCCGCAAATCTTGGATGTACTTCTTCTCGCCCTTGTTGAGCCCGGGCGGCGCCGCTGCCTCGATGCCCGGCTCCTCGGTGAGCAAGGGCACATACAGGTGCCGGTCGAAGTGCACGAACGGCAGACGCTGCTCGTCCACTTCGCGCAACCGGTCAGCCTGCCGCACCAGCTCGTTCACCTTCTCGACAAAGTCCGGTCGTGCACGGACAACGTACCTCTGGAAGTCCAGATTCCTGTCCGTTCCGGCGAGCGCGGCAATCCGCAGCCGGTCCCGTTCCCAGGCACGGCGGTGCCGGTCGTAGTAGGCCCCGGCGTACTTGCACAGGAGCTGGATGGCAATGTCCTCGGCTCGGCGCAGGCTTCCGCTACCGTTGGGCCGCAGGGCCTCAGGAGAACAGAGCAGTTCCAGATTCCCCTGACAGAGGCAGTCGCGCAGCAACGCCGGAGTGAAGCTCAGGTTGAACAACTCTCTAGTGCGCTTCCAGTCGAGCAGGCCGAAATAGATGCGCTCCCAGTCAAGCAGAGCTGCGCGGTTTCGCAGTTCGACTATTGAGTTCTGAGCATCGGCCCGCTCCCGTACCGCTTCTATC
>Ga0208047_1001061_pt1 | contig 10235 bp, 9 predicted proteins | sample Kivu_220m_FD_184162 | JGI IMG/M metagenome (GOLD analysis project Ga0208047, IMG submission 184162) | Freshwater microbial communities from Lake Kivu, Western Province, Rwanda to study Microbial Dark Matter (Phase II) - Kivu_220m (SPAdes)... | ecosystem: Environmental > Aquatic > Freshwater >...
CGATTGTAAAAGCCCATATCTTTTCGAAAGTGACATCCTTATATTCCTCAGTCATACTTTCGGTAAATCTTTCCTCATAGTGTGGCAATACCGAACACCCCATAAAAGATAAAAAAACAGAAATACCAATAATTGGGCTCCTCGACGTTTCAAGTGGGTAAGAGTCCCAGATGCCCGGCGATAAGATAGATCATCAGTTTGAAATATTCCACCGATCGATAACCGCGAGCTCGCGCCTTTGCGGCTTGAACCAGGCTGTTCAATCCTTCCAACAGACCGTTATTCAGTCGGCTGGTAAACCAACGCAAGACGCCGTCCCAGTGTCGCCGCAACATCTGGGCAAACTCCATGATCGGCCTCAGCCGCGAACGGATCCCCCATTGATACCATCCCTCCATCGCCGCCGCCGCCAGATTCCCGGGCAAGCTGTAGATCTCCTGAAAGACCAGCTTCATCCGATACGCCCGCGCCGTCTTCAGCTTCGACCGAGACAGGCCGTGGACCGTCGCCGCCTGGACGTTGGTCAGATTCTTCGGGTTCTTCAGCCAGATGTACCGGGTCGACTTCAATCCCGGTTCCGTCCGCTGCTCTTCCCGTCGGACCTCGTCCACCGCCGTGTTGAGAAGCTTGACCACATGAAACCGGTCGAAGGTGATCGCCGCCTCGGGCAGATGCGTTTCCACCCCGGAAATGAAGGCCGGAGACATATCGCAGGCCACCTCCGTCACCGCCTCCGGCGCCCCGCCGTGGCTGACCAGATGGCCTCTAAAGGCCTCGATGGTCTGGGCGTCCTTGCCCTCGGTCACGTAGACGACCTTCCGTTCGTCCATATCCGCGAACAAGCTGACGTAGTTATGCCCCCGCCGGGCGGCCGTCTCGTCCACGCCCATCGAGGTCATCTCGGACAAATCCATTTTTTCGACATCGGCCAGGATGTAATGCTTCAAGACGCGCCAGACCCGGTGGTCGGTCACGCCCAACAGTCCGGCGATCGCGTTGACCGGCATCTGCCGGGCCAGCATCATCACCAAGGCCTCAAACAGCAGGGTGAAGCCGCTTTGCTGGCGTCCCCAGGGAACCTCCACCAGCCTGACGCCGTGGTCCTCGCACGTCATCCGGGGAACCCGGGCATGAAGATAGGCCTCATGCTGAAAAAAGTTCAGATGCCGCCAGGTCTTCTCCTCGGTGTCGTAAGCTTTGCCGGGTTTGCCGCACTCCGGACAGGGGAAGGAATGTCCTCGTTTGAAATCCAGGAACAGATCCAGCCGTTTGGCGGCCGGATCGAACTTCGTGTCACTCACAAACCATGGCTCCGATAAGCCCAACGCCAGTTGAAAAAGGGTTTTTTCGTTCATCCCCCAATTCTATACTACCCACTCAAAACGTCGAAGAGCCGTAAAAGGTGACGACTCCGTTGCCGCCGTTGGGCAGGCCGTAGGTGAGGAGCATATACCCCCAGCCGGCGCGGGTGTTGTTCGGATGGTTGGGATACGCCTGGGCGACGTCGGGCCTGGCCCCATCGACGAAAACCCCGTCTCCGATGTAAAACTCCGCCCCCCCCGGGAGCTGGCCGAAAATTTTCACGACCGTGACTCCGACATCGTCCAGCGCCCAGCCCGTGACGGGAATGCTTCCCTGAAACGCGCCGTTCGCCACGGGGGTTTCGAACCGGCCGAAAGGCGGCTGGTCTTCGCTCTGGTCCTTGACCTCGACCTTGACGTTGACGTTGACCGGATTGCAGGACGGGCTGGAGATCGTCACCATCCCGTTGTGCGTCCCCGGCGCCATCGAGGAGGAATCGACGCTGATGTTGACCTTGCCGTAATTCCTCCCGCTGGACGGGGAGGCGTACATGTAGCGATGGCTGAGACCGACGTTCCAGTCCAGGTCCCCGCTTCCCCCGTTGTCGATGGTGATGTTCTGGTCGTCGGTCGCCGCGTCGCCGGCCCGGCCGAAAGTCAGGTCCGTCTTGTCGACGACGATCGACGGCGTCCCCCGCCCTCCGATCTGGATCGACCGCTTGGCCGTCGGCGAGTCAACCGTGAGCATCGCATTCGTGCCCTGGACCTGAACGTCGTAGACGCCCGCGTTCGGCCAGACATATTCCCGGGTCGATGTCGCGGTCTGGCCGACCGTCTGATAACCCGTCTGCCCCGTCGCGACCCAATTGAACAGGACGGGAAGGGTGGGCTGGACTCCCCCCGCACCCACGGCCTGACTGGTAAAGAGCTGCGGCACGTTAGGGCTCCCGGTCGTCGGTCCGTTGAGAGACACGTCGGTCACCGGCTGATAATCCTGGACGATGTTGGTCATCATCGAGGCCCGGGGGGCGTTCGCGTCCGGGATCTCGTAATCGTCGAAAAGGTTGGAGACGATGAATTCGACCGTCTTGTTCCCGGCGGCCGTCCACATGTAGGAGACGGTGACGGTCGGGGACGGACACCGCGTCGTCCCCGTCCGGTAGTCCGTGGCCGACCATGTCTTCAGGAACGGCGGGGTCGCGTCGAGCGGGAAAACGATCCCCGTGTAGGAATAGGAACGATTCACCCCTCCGGCCAGTGGGCCGGTGAGGATCGCCTTGGTGACGATCGTTTTCGTCGAGACATTGATCCAGATTTGGACAAAGCCGATGAATTGGTTATCGGCAGTCAAGGCCTCGACGACGATAGACTTGTCCCCCGTCGAACTTCCGAAGTTCAGGTTGAACGTCGTCGAGAGAGTGCTCGTCTGCTGGGTGAAGGAGGTGATTCCCGAGGCGAAAATTCTCCAGGTGATGGGCGTCGTCAGGGGCAGGGTCGAACTCGCCGTGGCCGTATAGCTTCCCGTATCACCGGGGAGAAGATGGGTCGGGCCGGTGACGGTGACCGTGCCAATGCCTCCCGCCACCCGTGTCTGGGCAGAAAAGAGCGTCGTCAGGACGATCAGCAAAAAGATCGAGATGGCGGAGAAAACCCGGCCTCGTTTCATGGATTTCCCTCGTTCCAAAATGATTTTCTGCCCCATAGCGGTGCTCACGGCCATTATAAGTAACGAAAAAAAGCGAAGTCAACAGATTTTTTGCTAGTCCACCCAGACCATGAAAAGCTTGCCCCCGTCCCGGATCCGGACCGTCTCCCTCCGCCCTCTTCTCTCGAGTTCCCGGAGGAGCTTGCGAAGGTGGATCCGGCATCCGGACCGCCGAACGAGGATCGTGGAGTCGCCGTCGCGGACGACGGCTTCGACCAGCCGCAGGGGAAGAGTCAGGCGGATGTCTTCGCCGCCGCGGCGGGCGTCGACGACGACGAGGTTGAAGCGGAGGCGATCTTTGCTTTTCCCGTCGGCCGGCGGCCCGACGAGTCCGGCGGCCAGAAGGAGGAGGACGGCGGCGGCGGCTTTCTTCATTTCAGCCAAATCCTGAACGTCTTGCCCGAATCTTCATCGTTGACCTCGAGGATGGTCCCTTTGCCCGACCTGAGCTCCTTGAGGATCTTGTCCAAGTCGTAGCCCTTGGCCCGGAGCGCGGCCCGGTCGTCCGCCGAGATCGCCGAAAAGGCCAGGTCCCCCAGAATCCAGGGGATGTTGAGGGCGAAGAGGCTCTTTCCCGTCCGCCGGTCGACGATCTGGAAGTGAAGCATCTGTTTCTTGGAGGACGCGGGCTCCTCCTCCATCTCCTCCTCGAGCTCCTCCGGCGCCAGCCGGGCCAAGGCGATCTTCGCCCGGTCGCGGACCTCGAGATTCGTCTCCTCCCGGAGAATCCTCTTCAGCCCGGGGATGCTCCTCTCGGCGTCCCTTCTCTCCTTCGCGAAGCTCAGCTGGATGGCGGCATAATCGCGGACGTTCTTGTCCGGGCTGTCGAGCCGCTCGACGACGTCGGGCAGATAGGACCGGTCGCCCTTGGCGGCGAGCTTCAGGGCCAGGTCGATGACGGCGATATCGGCGGCCTCGGCCAGGCTCACGTTCTTGTCCTCCCGCCGGAGATAGGCCTGATAGGCTTCCACGGCGGCCCGTTCCCGGCCGTCCTGATGATCGAGGCATTTCCCTTTGTAATAGAGAGCCTGGCCGGCGGACGGACTGGAGGGGTAGCGAGCCAGAAACTCGTCAAGACGGACGAGGGCCTCGGCCCACTTCTCGTCGAAGATGAGAAGCTTGATTTCGCGGAAATGGAGCTCGTCGGCCTCCTGGGAACCGAGGGGCGGGCCCAGGGCGACGAGCGCCAAAACGACGGTCGCCAGAGCTCGGATTTTCATGTCAGACCTCGCTTTCCTCGAGTTCCCTGCGGACGAGGCGGATGCGGAAGAGAAGGTTCTTGTCCTCGACGAAGCGCTGGATTTCAGCCGCCTCCCGCGGGGTCAGCTCATCGCTGAGCTGGGCCAGCTCCAGGAAGAGAATCTCGATTTGGTTGCAGATCTCCCGGGCCTTGGCCATCCGGATGGACTCGAGCCCGCGGTTGAGGTACCGTTTCTTGGCCAGAAGGTCCCGGGCCCTTCGCGAGGAATCGCCGCCGCTCACGGACCGGGCCGCCGCCTCGGGGGTTGCCTGGACGAAGTCGAGAAGGAGCGCCTGGCTTTTGTCCAGGTAGTCGATCGCTTCCCGCTTGGCCAGGGAGAACTCGACGCGGTCGACGAACTCGCCCGAAGCGCGAAGCGCCGCGGCCGCCGGGCGCCGGAAAACGCCGGGCCTAAGCACGAGGGACATCGTCCCCGCGCCGAGAACGATCCCGGCCAGGAGGGCGGCGAAGACAAACCGCCGAGGCGGCGCGAAGAGGGCCGCCCAGAAGCCGGCCCGGCGGGCCGGAGCGGCCTCGGTCCGGCGCCGCCCGGCGAAAGCGGTGTCGGCGATCCTTTCCGCCATCCCGTCCCAATCGACGCCGTCCATGGCTTTCCGGACGTCCTCGTGGAGCGCTTCCGCGCCGTCGAGGATCGTCCGGAGGCCGTCCCGTTCCCGTCCGCACTCCGCGCACATGGCCGCATGCTCCTCCCAGCCCTCGGGGGCCTCCGGCCGCGAATCGCCGGCCAGGATGGTCCTCCAAGCCCGGCGGAAATCTTCGCACGTCTTCATGATGAGCACTCCAGGTGCGGTCCCATGAGGGCCCGCAGGTTCCGGACGGCCTTGAAATGGAGGGACTTCACCGTTCCGGTCGAGATTTTCAGGACGCTGGCGATCTCCTCGTTGCCCATGTCCCCGACGTGGCGCATGAGAAAGATCGTCTTCTGGCGCTCGGCGAGCTGGTCGATGCACCGGGCCAGGATCTGCTTGGCCTCGACGGAGCGCTCCCCTCCGGCCGTCCGTTCGTCGGCGATGGGGAGCTCCTCGACCCGGGTTTCCGCGGCCAGGTCCCGGCCCCGGCTGCGGAGCTTGCGGTACTGGTCGATGCAGAGATTCTTGGCGACCTGGAGGAGCCAGGCTTCGAAATTCCGGCCCTCGTCGAAGCCGTCCAGCCGTTCGAAGACGCGGAGAAACGTCTCCTGGACGAGGTCGAGGGCGTCCTCCTTGTTGCGGAAGAAAGAGTAGGTCAAGACGAAAACCTTCCTTTGATAGAGGCGCGTCAGCTCGACGAAGGCCTGGCGGTCGCCGGCCCGGGTGCGGCGGACGAGCTCTCCCGTCTCCATGCCCCGATTTTACCTCAACCAGACCAGAACGTGGTCGCCGTCTTCGCGGATGTCGACGACGAGGCCCGGCCCGAAGTCCCCGAGGTGATGGAGAGCCCGATGGTCGAATCCGTAGCGGCCGGCCCACTCCCGGGCTTCCGGGTCGCAGTCGACGGCCTCGACCCCCGCCTCGAGGACCGGAAGAAAGAGCCAGAAAGGCACGCTGGCCCTGACCAGCTCGCCGTCGGAGGCGTCATGGGCCAGAAGGCAGATTTCCCGGATCCCGCGTCCGCGGGACGGGTCCGCGCCCTCGAGCCGCTCGATTTCGCGATAGGCCCGGTCGAAGTAGGGCCGGGGATCGTCGACGTGGCGGTTAATCTGAAGCCTCAGGCAGGCGGAAAAAACCAGGACTCCGCCCGCCAGGAGGGCGATTTTCGGAAAGGGATTCGTCCGTCTCATGGTGGCCTCTCTTTAGGGCGCGTTCACCAGAGACTACGGATTCGAAAGGCGGAAGGTTTACGGAAGACGGAAAGCCTTCCGCGATCCCTCCCCTCGGACGGGAGGCGGGGAAAAGAAGGTCGAGTCGGTCAGAACTTGCGGAAGTCTCGGCGCTCTCCGAAGCGGGGCTCGCGCGGACCCTCGGCCCGGGGCTTGGCGTCGTTGACGATGATGCGGCGTCCTTCGAGGTCGGTCCCGTTCATCTTCGCCTTGGCCGCCTCCGCTCCCTCGGGCGTGGCCATCTCGACGAAGCCGAAACCGCGGCCCTGAAGGATGTTCACCGAGGTAACCTCGCCGAACTGGCCGAACACCTGGCGCAAGCCTTCTTCGGTCGTCTTGTAGTTGAGGTTACCCACATACAACTTTTTAGAACTCATGAAAGAAAACCTCCTCGACTCCTCGTTCCGTCCGTCTCAATCCGTGAGGAGTTGAGCCCAGAGAAAAAGGGTCGCCTCATTCAATCACAACCCCCGGGCAAAATCAAGACGGGCGAAGGCTATCCGAGATCGCGCTTTTTCTGTTATATTGGGGCCGGCCGGGCGAGGCCGGCCGGCTCGAGGTCGCCATGAAAACCCGGACTTACGTCCTGATCCTGATCCTGGTCTTCGTCATCCTGACCGCCGCCGCGGGCGTGGCCTTCCTCTACGATTGGCTCATCCGCCCGCCCGCGATTCCGTCCCACGCCTACCTCGAAATCGACCTCTCCGGCCCCCTCGTCGACTACGCCGAGTCCAACTTTTGGGCCTCCCTCCTCCTGGGCGGGCGGCCGCTCTCGGTCCATGACGTCTGGACGGGCCTTCGCCGGGCCGCCGCCGACCGCCGCATCGCCGGCCTCCTCCTCCGGCTCGGCCGGCTCGAATGCGACTGGGCGAAATGCGCCGAAATCCGCGAATCCGTCCTTCGCTTCCGGGCCTCGGGAAAGAAGGCCTATGCCTACCTCGAGGAGTCGCCCGAGTTCGACAAGGAATACTACCTGGCCACGGCCTGCGACCGCATCCTTCTCCACCCGATGGGCTGGTTCGGCATCACCGGGATGGGGGGAACGGCCCCCTTCTTCAAGAAGGCCCTGGACAAGCTGGGCATCCGAGCCGAATTCGAGCACGCCGAGGAGTTCAAGACCGCGGCCAACGAATTCACCGAGGAGAAATACAATCCCGCCCACCGGGAAATGATGGAATCCCTCGTCGGGAACCGTTTCGACGAGTACGTCCGGGAGGTTGCCGCGGCGAGGGGGAAGACGGAGCCCGAGGTCAGGGCCCTCATCGACCGGGCTTTCTTTCAAGGCGAGGAGGCCGTCAAGGCCGGGCTCGTCGACGCCCTCCTCTACGAAGACGAAGCGGAGGCCTTGTTCGAGTCCGGAGGCCGCGCCGCCCGGCGGACGACGCTGGCCGAATACGCCCGGGCGGCCCCGGAAACGGCGGGGCCGAAAAGCGCCCGCCGGCTGGCCCTCATCTACCTTCAGGGCCCGATCCACGGCGGGGCGAGCCTTTACCAGACTCTCGGGGCCGATTCCGCGGCCCGCTGGCTGCGGGCGGCCCGGGACGACCGGACGATCGCCGGCGCCGTCCTTCGGGTCGACAGCCCGGGCGGCTCGGCCGTGGCCTCCGACACGATCTGGCGTGAGATCGCCCTTCTCCGGAGGGCCAAGCCCGTCGTCGTTTCCATGTCCGACATGGCGGGATCGGGCGGTTATTGGATCGCCACAGCCGCGAACAAGATCGTCGCCCAGCCGCAGACCCTGACGGGGTCGATCGGCGTCATCGCCGGAAAATTCGACCTCTCCGGCCTGTTCGCCAAGCTGGGCGTCACTTCGGACACGGTCGCCCGGGGGGCCCATGCCGATATCTTTTCTCCCTTTCGGGCGATGACGGGCGAGGAGCGCGCTCTCCTCAAGAAACAGGTTCTCTGGACCTACGGGCGCTTCCTGGCCAAGACTTCCGAAAGCCGGAAAATGGCGCCCGAAGCCGTGGCCGAAATCGCCAAGGGGAGGGTCTGGACGGGACGGCAGGCCCGGGAGATCGGGCTGGTCGACGAAATCGGCGGGCTCGCCGAGGCCGTCGAGATGGCGAAGTCCCTGGCCGGCATCGGGGAGGCGGAGGACGTCCGCCTCGTCGTCTGGCCGAGAGGGACGTCGTTCTTCTTCCCCTTCTTCGGCCCGCTTGCCGGCGCGGGGACGGAGGGGGGAAGGACGGGACGAACGACGCCCCCGGAATTGAGCCGGCTTTGGGATTGGGCCCGGCGTCTCGACCAGGACCGGGTCCTGGCGGTCATGCCCCTCTTTTTCTAGCCTCCCGGTTTTCCGCTCCGGACGACTTCGTAGACGACGAAGCCGTCGTTGGCGAAAGCCGTCCGCAGCCGGACCTCGCCGAGGCTCAAAATCCCATCCTCCCCCGCGCGGGGAAATTCCTGGTCGTGCGGGACGAGGACGTGGGTGACGCCGTATTCTTCGAGAACCCGCGCCTGGACGGCCGGGTCGCCGAAGAACCGGTTGACCGCGTCGCGCCGCCGGCCGATTTCCGCCACGGGGAGATGGAACTCCAAGTAGGAATGAACGGTGTCGTCGAGGACGACGCGCCGGCCGGAGATAAAAGAGACATAGCGGACGGCGAGGGGTTGGAGGATGACGGACCGGCCCGGCGTCTCCCGGCCGAGCCAGCGGGCCGTCTCGACGAACGCCGCCGGAAAGACCCGCTTCTCGGGAACGCGGATTTTCGCCCGGAGGAACAGGACCGTATTCGGAAGGCAGAGGAGGAAAGCCGCCCCGAGGATGGCCGCCCGGGCGGCCCCTTTCCGCTTCGCCGCGGCGAAGGCGGCGATGTCGGCGAAGGTGATCAAGAGGAGAATGAGGCCGACATAGAAGACGTAGATGTTCAAGATTTCCCGCGACAGCTTGCCGAGAGTCGTCCGAAAGAGGAAGAAGTTCAAAAAACAGGCCGCCGCGAGGCCGCTGACATAGACATGAATATGGGATTCCCGCGAACCGGCGAAAAACCGGCGGACGAGAGCGGGCAAGGCGACGGCGCTCAAGCCCAGGCTTCCGAAAAGAGTGATCGCCCAAGCGGCGGCGAAGACGACGACCATCCCCGCCTCGAACGGCGCGCCACCGAGGAGGCCTTTCCAGGATGAGGCCAGGCCGCCGAGCTTGAGGGCTTCGAGAATTCGCCCCGGCCAGTCGATGAATCCGAGCGAAAAAGCGTAGGACATCCCTCCGCGGCTGCCGAGATACGCGGCGAGGAGGAGGGGGGCCGTGAACGCCCCGGTCGCCGCCGTCGCGGCGAGGAGGGCTTTGTCTTTGAACCGCAGAAAGGCGATCAAGCCGACGACCGCCATCGCTCCCAGGACCGGCCCGGCGAAGAAGATTTTGAATTCGGTCGACAGGGCCAGGAGAAGGGCGGCGAGGACGAGTCCTCCGGGCCGGCGCTCGCGGAGGTACCGGGCCAGGGCATAGAATCCGGAGAAAAGAACGGCCGCGCCAGGGATGAAAGAGTTGACCCCCAGTCCGTCGAAGAGATAGAGGGCGTAGAAGGGATTGCCTCCGATGGGAGCGCCGAAGAGGAGCTCCGCGAGCCAGGAAAAACCGCCGCTCCCGAAGACGGCCAGGGCCGAAGCCAGGACGCCGGCCGTCGCCGAGGCCGTGAGCTCGCGGGCGAACAGAAAGATCGCCATAGCGAAGAGGAGCCAGAAGACCGGGGCGAGCAGGCGGTGGACGAGGTCCCAGACGTCGAGCCCGAGATACCGGTTGAAAAGGGAGATGAAAAGGTCCATCCCGAAGTGGTAGCCGAGCGGATGGCCCGCGGCGAACGGCATTTCGGGGGGAAGGTCATGGGCGAGCTCCCGGACGACGGCCTGGCGGAGGAATCCGTCATAGTAGTGCATCTTGATAGCGAGCGACCCGTCGGGGCCGGGGCGGGCGTTGGGGAAGCTGTCGACCGCCAGAAGCGCCAGGACGGCGAGGCCGACGAGCGCCAGAAAAACGCCGGCCGGCGTCGGATGGAATCCCCGACGAGCGGTTCGGGGAGGCTTCCGGAAGAGCCCGACGGCGACGTAGGCCGCCCCGGCGGCGATCCAGACGGCGAAGGCCGCCTCGAGGCCGGCCAGCCGGGCGAACTTGTTCACCGTCGTCGTCGCGGCCGTTCCGGCGACGAGCGAGAGGACGATCGTCTCCAGGCG
>Ga0208047_1001065_pt1 | contig 10177 bp, 8 predicted proteins | sample Kivu_220m_FD_184162 | JGI IMG/M metagenome (GOLD analysis project Ga0208047, IMG submission 184162) | Freshwater microbial communities from Lake Kivu, Western Province, Rwanda to study Microbial Dark Matter (Phase II) - Kivu_220m (SPAdes)... | ecosystem: Environmental > Aquatic > Freshwater >...
GAGCTTTCTTAATTTGTATCTTAACCATTTAACCATTTGACCATTTAGCCATATAGATTTTGTTTGGAGCTTAGAATTCCGGATTTCGAATTTTACTTGTAACCAACCGGTTTCTTCTTCAAGACCAATCCCAATGACAATTTCCGATTTTCTTTATCAACTGATTCTATGAAACAAGAAATTTTATCGCCCACATCAATTTTATAATCAGGAGGAATTTTGGAAATATGAAGTAGACCTTCAATCCCTGGCTTTAGCTCAATTAAGGCTCCATAAGCCGCCAATCGCCTGACTACTCCTTTAATTGGTGTCTCCCCTGCCTTCAATTTCTCCCAAGGATCGGGAGTTAACTGTTTTATGGATAATTGGAGCTTGTTGCCCTCAATTTTCAAAGTTTTGACTTTGACTTTATCACCAACTTGATAGAGTTCCTGAAGATCATCTACTTTGCCCCAGGAAACTTCGGAGATATGAACCAAGCCAGAGAGTTTGGAGGATTTGTCCCGCGGAGCGGGATCCCGCTTTGCGGGAGGGAGTTCAATTGACACTATCAGTCCATAGGGCATTACTTGAACTACCTCACCATCATAAATCTCCCCAATTTTGACTTTCTTTAATAACTTCTCTTCTGCGGCAATTTTTTCGGCATCAGAAACCAATCTTTCCGAAAAAACCAGTCGGTTATCTTTGCGGTTAACCTCAATCACTTTCACTTTCAAAGGCCGGTTGATTAAAGTTTGCTGTTTCCCTTGCCAGGCAGTACCGAGCTGGGAACCAGGAATAAAACCCTGGAGACTAAAAGGCGCAATGGCAACCAAGCCGCCTTTGTTTAATTCTCTACCTTTAACCTCAATTTCCTCGCCAGATTTCAATTTTTCTTCAAAGAAATTCCAGGCGAAATCATGGGTCGTTTTGCGAAGATTTAACAAAATTTGTCCTCGTTCATTTTCTGGGTTACCAACTCTTAATTTAACCTTGTCACCAACCTTGAGAGTCTTAATAAACTCACGACAGGCTTCAAACTCCCGGCCCAAAACCACACCTTCGGTTTTACCACCAATATCAAAATAGATATTCTTACCGGCAATAGCCGTCACTTTACCCTCAATTTCTTCTCCTCTCTTGAATCCCCTCACCTTTTCCCCATACATCGCTACCAATTCTTCCATTGTTTGGGGAGAAGAAAGTAAAGAAGGTTTAGAGGGACCAGAGGGTTTAGGGAGACTGGGTTTCCTAGGTAACTTAGGCAATTTTTGATTTTTTATTTTTAATCTTTGATTTTTTAATGTCACTCACCAATTCCTCCTTTCATTAAGGATTTTCATTATTTATATTTTACACCAGGAAAAATTTTTTAACAAGAGGGAAAATTATGCTTGTCTGGTCACCCTAAGGGTGGCTTTCTATTGACACCCTAGGGATATTGTTTTAATATTTCAATGTTGCTAATATTTTATTACAACTGCTTCAAGGTGAATACTCCGAGCCTCCGTGCTCGGAGATGAGCCGCAGCTCCGCTGCAAGCGGAGTAGCAAAGCAGACGTATCAAGGCCTTTCGGCGAAGCCGAATCTTTCCTTTACAATGTGAAGGAAACCCCCAGCGTTTCGTCTGAGCTCAACGTCGAAGACCTCCGTGCTGGAGGAGGCTTTATTATTATGGAGAAAGTATCAGGAACTGACCTTAGAGATATCGAGTCTCCCACTGAAGGACAACTTCAACAGTTAGGCGAACTTATAAACGCAGCTCTTGATTTTTTCTATAAAGTGGTTTCAAAACCACTTTATACAAGCTGCCGCCAGGCTACAAAACGATCCGCCATAGGCGGAGAGTTTTGAAACAGCTTTTATGAAAGTAAAGATTTATCCACTAAATTAGGTAACGAATCTCCTTGGGAAGCATATTTTCCAGATATTTTACAGGTTTACTATACCCTTGAAGCATCGTTTCGAAATATTAAAGTAGGTAGAACTGAAAGAGATAAGACAGAACGTCTTTACCTTGTAGATAATTATCCTTTACTGAGAGTTCACGGTGACAGAGGAGAATTAGGAATGCTATGCTCCTTAAAATCCGCGCTAAGAGAATTTGATTATTATCATGTGTTTGAACCCTGGTGGAGAAAAAACAGTAGTAGTGTGATTGTGGAAGGTATTTATAACGAGGATTTTTGGCAATGGGAAAACCAACTCACTGGATTGACTAAATCGGAATATGATCGTGAGTATGCCAACGATCCAGAATGGGAGGACTTATTACCAAATGGTTATAGACATTATTATTACGAGAGAAAGTGGGGTAATGCGGTGGAGCCTGAATGGATTCCAATAAGACAATCATTATATCGTAGAATAGATAAACTAATGGGTCAAGTTAAAAAGAAGATGAAAATAGAATAGTTTTTTCTCGCCGGAAGGGTGACAAAATCACGCCGACAAAAAAGCCGGCCCTGATCTATTTTCTCGCTCCCTTGCGAGAGCAATATCGTCGACGCTGAAGCGTTTGACTTCCGTGTTCGGAATGGTAACGGGTCGTTCCACTTCGCTCCAAGAACCGGCTTGCTGATTTTATCAGAAAAGAATCTAAAAGTGAATGGCAATCCCCACCAATTTTAGCACTCGCCTTTTCAATTCTATTCAAATACGGCTCGTGCTGTGGTTTTGGCGGGGTAAATTTTCAAAAGCCTTTCGACCATTAGTACGGCTAGGCTCAATGGATTACTCCACTTACACCGGCCGCCTATCAACCCGGTAGTCTTCCGGGGGTCTTAAGATTCCTCATCTTGGGATCTGCTTCCCGCTTGAGATGCTTTCAGCGGTTATCAGGAACGTTCGTAGCTACCCAGCAATGCACTTGACAGCCACAACTGGCACACCAGCGGAACGCCCAGGAAGGTCCTCTCGTACTGTTCCCAGCTTCCCTCAAGAATCAAAACGACTGCTCTGGATAGAGTCCGAACTGTCTCACGACGTTCTGAACCCAGCTCACGTGTCCTTTTAATGGGCGAACAGACCAACCCTTGGCAGCTTCTTCACCGCCAGGATAGGACGAGCCGACATCGAGGTGCCAAACCGCGCCGTCGCTATGGACGCTTGGGCGCGATTAGCCTGTTATCCCCGGGGTAGCTTTTATCCGTTAAGCCCGATCCGCCACCACAGCGGAATCGAGGATCACTAAGACCTGCTTTCGCACTAGTTCGAGCCGTCGCTCTTACTATCAAGCTAGCTTTTGCCTTTACACAAATCTCCCGATTTCCATCCGGGATTAGCTAACCTTTGTGCGCTCGCGTTACCTTTTAGCAAGCGACTTCCCCAGTCAAACTGTCCGCCAGACACTGTCCCTCCCGTCGCTTCCAGACGGATTAGGTAAGGATTAAATTTATCAAAGAGAGGTATTTCACTGATGCCTCGCCCGCAGGGCGAGGACGCTGAAACACGCAGATAGGCACGCTGAAAAACGCTGAACCAGGTTCGGCGTCAATCGGCGTACTCATCAGCGTCATTCCGCGCCCTTGTCCTACGGACAAGGCTCCCTCCTATTCTCAACAATCAACAAATCCAACCCAATGTCAAGCTCCAGTAAAGCTCCACGGGGTCTTTTTGTCCTAGAGCAGTTAGGCCGCATCTTCACAGCCATTTCAATTTCACCGGGTGAAACCCCGAAGACAGTTGCTTGGTCGTTAAGCCTTTCATACCGGTCTGAACTTACCAGACGAGGGATTTCGCTACCTTTGGACTCTTATAGTTAAAGCCGTCGTTAACCGGGGCTTAGCCCTCAAGCTATCCCGAACTGCTTCCTGTTCACAACCTCTCCGTTTTCATCCGTTTTACATCTGCTTAAATCAAGGCTTTGATGAAAACAGATGACAAGCGGATTTAATCAGATAATTATGGACAGAAAGCAGCACGGGATACCCAAGGGTTTGACCTTCCGGCACTGGACAGGCTTCGGCCCCTATACCTCACCTTTTCGGTTTTGCAGAGACCTGTGTTTTTGTTAAACAGTCGCCAAGCATACATTAGTTGCAGCCTCTGGTTAGATAACCAGTAGGCAAGGGATCTTGCGAACTTACCCCTAGCTTTTTTGCCGAATTCCTTAGGGTTCCTTCTCCCGAAAGCCTTAGGCTACTCGCCCAGTCCACCTGTTTCGGTTTGCGGTACGGTTTCTCCACCATCTTCTAGCGACATTTTTCCTGGATACTGAAAGTTTCTAAGTTGTCCGCCCTTGCGTTTGGACTCCTCATCGCAACTTGACGTCGTCCCGACAGATTTTCTTACCAGGACTGCCTTATTGATTGAACATCGCAACTTCATCGCTATGCTCAGTTCTTCCAGTACCGTCATGCCCCTAGTCAAACGATAGTGAAAAAGTACAGGAATATCAACCTGTTGTCCATCGGGTACGCCTGCCGCCGCAAGCGGCATCAGGCTTCAAATCCTAAATCCGAAATTCGAAACTCCAAACAAAATTTATATGGCTAAATGGTCAAATGGTTAAGATACAAATTAAGAAAGCTCAATTAACCATTTAGCAATTTAGCAATTTGACCATTTAATTTTTAGTGCTTGTTTGGAGCTTAGATATTAGTGCTTAGAATTTGAGGCCCTGTCGCCTCCGGCGACAGGCCTCCCCTTAGGACCGACTAACCCCCCGTTGATAAACATTGCGGGGGAAACCTTGAACATTCGGCTTTCTGGATTCTCACCAGAATTTTGTTACTCATACCGGCATTCTCACCCCCTATTTCTCCACCAAATCTTACAATTCAGCTTCACGGAAATAGGGGCGCTCCCCTACCATAACCTAGGTAACCTAGGGAACCTAGGTAACTTAGGTAATTTCCGGCTTCGGTCTTGGGTTTAATTCTCTTTAAATTTTCGGCGCCAAATTCCTCTCGACCAGTGAGCTGTTACGCTTTCTTTAAAGGATGGCTGCCTCTAAGCCAACCTCCTGGCTGTCTTAGGAATTTAACTTCCTTTTACTTAACCCAAAGTTAGAGACCTTAGCCGAGAATCTGGGCTGTTTCCCTCTCGACTGATCAGCTTAGCCCGACCAGCCTGACTACCCGCCAAAATTGCAACTGTATTCGGAGTTTGGTTAAATACAAGACCTTGCGGCCTTATATCCATCCAGTACTCTACCCCAGCGCAAATTTAGGCGAGCGCTATACCAATATATATTTCGGGGAGAACCAGCTATCTCCGAGCTCGATTGGTATATTGCCTCTAACCACAAGTTATCCTAGAGGATTGCAACCCTCACAAGTTCGGGCCTCTCCCCGCAATTTCTGCGGGGTTCACCCTACCCATGGCTAGCTCGCTCGGTTTCGGGTCTGACTTTCGCTACGCTCAAATCGCCCTTTTCAGACTCGCTTTCGCTTTGGTTTCGCCACAAAGATGGCTTGGCCACAAACGCAACGAAGGTCAACTCGCCGGTTCATTCTTCAATAGGCACGAGGTCATTCGGAACTAAACAAGACTCCCGAAAAGCCTGGATTAACGCTGATTTAAGCGGCTGCGAACCGCCCTCAACTCCTCTAATCTTCCTAGCCGCTTTCGCTGATTACCGCTGATTATTTTTATCCGCGTAAATCAGTGCGCGACACAAAAAGACTTTAAAAAATCCTATGTGGCCTGCGTGTCGCGCTATCCGCGTAAATCCAAGACTATCAAGGGTCTCATTTAGTTCCGAACTCCCTCTGCTTGTTAGCCAATGGTTTCAGGTTCTATTTCACTCCCCGCTTTTGGCGGGGTTCTTTTCACCTTTCCCTCACGGTACTTGTTCACTATCGGTCGGTGAAAGTATTTAGCCTTTCTGGGTGGCCCCAGAAGATTCCCACAGAGTCCTTTCTCCATGGTACTTGGGATTCACCTTAGGTAGTCTTGGGTTTTGGATACAAGACTTTCACTTTCTTTGGTGGTCCATTCCAGAACCTTCTTCTACCCTCAACCATCCTGCTTATGGTGTCCCACAACCCCTCGCGCTCCGCGCGAGGACGCTGATCTAATGCTGATTAAAACGCTGATTAACGCTGATCATAAAAAGGAATAAAAACCTCTTAAAGATCCGCGTCTATCCGCGCCTGCCCCGTAGTGAGCTCTGCTCTACTACTGGGGTTTTGATCGGCGTTCTTCCGCGTCCTTGTGCGAAGCACAAGGTTTAGACTTCTCCCCTTTCGCTCACCGCTACTTGGGGAATTTCTTTTCCTCCGGGTACTTAGATGTTTCAGTTCCCCGGGTTGCCCCCACAGGGTCTCGGTGCTCATTACTACTTACAAACCGCTTCCGTAATTTGTAAGACTTACTGATTTAATCACGCTATGTAGTTTATAAACAGTAAAGAGCACCGAGTAGCCCCGTAGCTCCGTAGAATAACCTACAGACCGTTACCCAATTCGGAAACCGCCGGCTCACAGGCTTTCGACGCCTCCCCGACGACTCTCGTGGTCGTGTCACGTCCTTCTTCGGCTTTCACCACCAAGGCATCCACCATTGGCCTTAAAATGGCTTTTGAAAACTCTCGCCCCGTACACACGCTCTTGCGACGCGAACACGTAGTATTCGGGAGCAAGTAAGTGTTGTGCGGGGTTGCCATTCACTCTCAAATTCTTTTCCCAGATTTTCAAAGAGCGAGGTGGAACGTAAGAAATTTCTTCGAAATTTCAACGTTCCTACCACGTTTCCCGTAAAATTTGCGGAGCAAATTAACGAGATTACGTGGTGGACCCGGGCGGTGTCGAACCGCCTACCTTCTCATTGCAAATGAGATGTTCTGCCAGTTGAACTACGAGCCCGCACAAATTTTTGGCGGGCTGCTCTACCAATTGAGCTATGAGCCCGCATCAAAAAACCTGGCCGGAGCCAGGTTCAAAAGTCGCCAAGAAGCCAAACTTAATCATCACGCCAAAAAAGGCCCTTCCATTTTATACAAAAAATTTTCTGGCTTCTCATTGATACTTTTCCCCTGACTCTTTACCCGCCAGAAAACGCAGCACGAGGCGTGTATGAATAATACCTGAAGCCGAGTGCTAAGTTTCGGCGGGCAGTCTTGTCAAAGTAAGGATATTGTAACAATGTTAAAAGGAGTTGTCAAGAGGGCAATTTCTGGTTATTGAACCAGACTTTGATAAAAAGGAAGGTTTTGGACAATTAATTGGTATGACCTTAAACCTAAAAAAATGTTGCCCAACAAGACCAAAGCCAGAATTAAGATTCCCGTCATCGCTCCCAAGCGACTACTGACCACCACCAGGGTATTAGCCATCATATCATGCCAACCACGTCTTTTTTTGTCTTTCGCCATCCAGATAAAACCAGCCCAAAAAAACATTCCCGAAACCAGATAACCCAAAAAGTTTCTCCAGAAAGCCCGCTTAAAGGAAATTTTTTCTCCCTCAACATCTACAATTTTCGTCCCTGTCAAAAGCTTACCCAAGGTCCCTCCAAATTGACTGATCAAAAAGCTGTTGAGAAATGGGTAAGCCAAAGGTATCAACAGAAAACCCCCTATTACCAAATTTAATAAAGCATCGAACAAACCCGTCACTGTCCTGGCCGAAACCACCCCCAAAAAGAAAAACTGGTAAAAAAGCCCAAGTAAAAGCAAATCAATCAGCCAGGCTAACCAACGCAACCAAACACTCGCCACTTTGTCAACTATCAAAATTGATTCATCCTTCATTGCTCGTTTCCTCCTTGATAATCTCTTTAAAGAATAAATTCCAGTTTGAATAATTAAAAACAGTCAGCAAAGCCCTGATTAAATAATTTAAATTAAGAAATACCAAAAAGAGGATTCCTAAAAAAATGATTGTTGGCCAACCCGGCCAATGAAAACCACCTTTGAAAACAGGCAAAATAACCATCAAGGCAGGGATTCCCAAAATCACCATCAGGATAATCGTCCCCAAACAGCCGACCGAACAACCAATTGCTTGATTGATAATCCCCATCATTAAAGTCGGCAAAAAACTACCTTTGCTTAACTTCAAGCCTTTTTTCCAAGCCTGCCAGGGAGAAAAACCTCGCAAAACAATCAATCTTTCGGCATAAATATTGGTCATCGCCAACAAAACCAAAGCCAAAACAAAGGCTAATCCCCCAAACAAAATAGCCAAAATCGTCCAAACTACTTTTAATGAAGAGTTACCCAAAATCAAGTAGGGGACCAAAAAGAAAATACCTAAAACCAGAATCAAGCCAAAAGTAATTCCCGTGACTAAAAGGCTTAAGATAATCAAGTTTTTAATCTTGGCAATTCCCACAGGTGAAGTCGAAGCCAGAGTGGGACTGAGGCCCTGCTCTGCCTCAACCAAACCCGCAATTAGTCCCCCTTTAGCCCAAGCCTTAAGAATCAAACCAACAACGACAAAAAAGAAAATTAAAAAAACAAATCCTAAAATCAACAAAATCCAGTTCAAGGTCGGCACATTAGCAATCCAAGTTCGAAAAGCATCGGTTGCCTGACCAAGAACTTGAGCGGTTTTTTCCGGCAACTCTCTGGGTACTTCCTTGGGAATTCCTCCCGAAGAACTAGTCGAAGAACCACCACCTCCACCACTCCCCGCCCCAAAAATTGCCAGCACTAAACCATAAACCCAAAGCCATTTGTGAGATTTAGTGATTTCCAAAGAACGGGAAAGAAGAGAACTATAGTCAATTTTGGCCATAATTTCAAACTTTGACTACCAGAGTGCCGGCAATTTTGTCATGCCAGGTTTGCTTTTCTTTGTCCCAAATCATCCAAAAATAACCGAGAAAGAAAATAACCATCGACAAAAACTTACCCACCACTTCTCTTAGAAAAGCGGACACATAACCAGGGGCCTGGTTGGTTTCAGTTTTAATCACTTTAATCTTGAGGGCCTTTTTACCCAAAGTCTGACCACTACTACCGGTAAAGTAAATAAAGTAACCAAAAGAAATCAAAAACGAGAAAAGCTGGGCGATCGCTCCTCCCAGGAAACGACCAGAAATTGCACTTCTTGAACCAGCTACTGCCATACCCCCAGCGGTTATCATTCCGATTATGAAACCAACTAAGATATTCACGACTCCCACTATTGCTCCATCTAAAAAAGCCGCTGCCAATCTTCTTCCAAATCCAGCATAGATAGGAGTTGTGGGGGCCTCTGTATAAACAGCCGTACCGGCCGGTGGATTGGGCGGGAAAACCGGCGGTGGGGTCACAGAATGAGGGGGCAAATTTGGCAAAGTTGAAGCGGTTGAATCAGACGGGGTTTGAGGAAAAGTACTAGTACCCGCAGGACCCGCTGCTGCTGGAGTTTGATCGGAAGGAAAGCCCGGCGACAATTGTTGGTCCATTAATCCCAAGATAAACTTAGTAAAACGTCTTGTCAAGCCCCCAATTTTGGCCTCAATTCAACCCAATGTTTCAATTTTTATGCCGATCAGTAGTCATCTTTTTTTTAATCCCTTTTTTCTTATAACAAACCACCTATAACCTAAATTTTCAATATACGAAAGTATCGTGCCATCGCAGACAAAAACTCAAAAGCTAAACTTTTAATTTTTTATTTCGCGCCTGCGAATACCGCCAGCCTCCGTGCTGGCGGATGAAGCAGGCAAGAAAGAAGCCGACCCCAGAACAGAAACCCCCAGCCTCCGCGCTGGGGGAGGCTTCATTTTTGGTTTTTGGTCTTTCTATCCCAACCCCGCCGCCCGATAAATCCCTATCAAAGTTTTTCCAAATTCAAATTTTCCATAACTGATTTCAAAACCGCGAGTTTTATTGCGAAGTATCAAACTTTGTTTATTAAAACGAGCGAAGTTTTGAATTCAGATATATAAGCTTCCGGCGGAGCCGGACTTCAAAACCGAAGCTGTAAGCAAGGTTTTGAAATAGCTTCTAAATTATTGATAAAATTGCTGACAAAAGTTGGGTTGGCAAAAAAAGGAAGTAAATCAGTTTTTATCACTTGTTTTTTCCTGACCGCTTCTTTGATTTTTTCCCTTAACCTCGCCAAAACTATTTCTTCTGTTTTGAGACCGGTCAAGGAAAAAAGAAATTTCCAGTTAGGGACAACCCCGTTTTCTTTAAACCAAAACAGATCAAAAAAATCCCGGCCCTTAATTCTTGGTCGAACTTCTTTACCTACCGGACCTTTTCTACCTAATATTGCCGCCACTTTACAAGCAAAAAGGTCAGGAAGAGCATACC
>Ga0208047_1001066_pt1 | contig 10173 bp, 7 predicted proteins | sample Kivu_220m_FD_184162 | JGI IMG/M metagenome (GOLD analysis project Ga0208047, IMG submission 184162) | Freshwater microbial communities from Lake Kivu, Western Province, Rwanda to study Microbial Dark Matter (Phase II) - Kivu_220m (SPAdes)... | ecosystem: Environmental > Aquatic > Freshwater >...
ATTCTTGATACATGCCATCTGCCCACGGCTTGATTTTTCCCCGGACCTAAGATAACGTGACTCCGAGAGGGGTTCGGCCCTCGGCGATACCATGGAACGCACATCCCGCCGGGACTTTCTAAGGACTTCAGCCTGTTCGGGATTGCTTTTTCTCATCAAGCCCGAAGAGCTCATCCGAGCGGCCGGCGGTTCTTTCCTGGCTGAAATCGGAATCTGTGCCGCCGTTTCGGACCACGCCCTCTATAAAGAAGCCGGGTGCGCCTATGTGGAAGAGGGAGTCGGCCGCTTTTTGGCCCCCGATGAGCCTGAAGAGAAATTCCTGGAGAGGCTGGCCGGATTGAAAACGGCGAGCCTCCCCGTCCGGGCCTGCAACGGATTCCTTCCGGGCAGGCTGAAGGCCGTCGGGCCCGACGCGAAGCACGCCGAAATCCTGGCCTACGCGGATGTCGCTTTCCGGCGGGCGGCGAAAGCCGGCGTACGGACAATCGTCTGGGGCAGCGGAGAGTCGCGGCGGATTCCCGAAGGATTCCCCAAGGACAAGGCCAGGGCCCAGTTCGCCGATGTCGCCCGGCGGGCCGCGCTCCTGGCTTCGCAATCTCGGGTCGTCCTGGCCTTGGAGCCCCTGAACAGCGGGGAGACGAATTTCATCAACACCCTCGAGGAAGGGGCGGGGATCGTCGAGGCCGTGGCTCATCCCGGCTTCAAGCTGCTCGCCGACCTCTATCACGTGCGGAAGGAAGGCGAGCCGCCCGCCGCGCTCGAATCTTGCGGCAAGCACCTTCAGCACTGTCATATCGCCGAAGTCGAAAAGAGAACCCCGCCGGGAGCGGCCGGGGACGATTTCCGGCCCTATCTCGCGGCCTTGAAAAAAGCCGGCTATGCCGGCGGCATCTCGTTCGAATGCCGCTGGGACGACGTGCGCCGCCAGCTTCCGGCGGCTGTCGCATTCCTGAAAAAGCAGATCGCCGAGGTCGCCGCGGCCTGAGACGGCCGCCGCGATCTTCGGATTTTCGGCCTATGCACGAAGGAGGCGGAGATGAGCATCTCCCGAAGGGATTTCGTCAAGATGGCCGCCCTTGGGACGGCCGGGATGGGCATGAGCGGCGCGGGATTCGCCGCGCCTGCCGCCAGCCGCATCCAGGGCGCCAACGACCGCGTCCGGGTGGGGATCGTGGGCTTTTCCGACCGGTGCCGGAGCTCGCTCATTCTTCCTCTCGTCCGGTTCTCCGCGGAGCTGAACTTCGAAATCGTGGCCGTTTCGGACCTGTGGAGCCGGCGCCGGGAGGAAGGGGCGGTCTTCCTCAAGGAAAAGACGGGCAAGGCCGTCGCGACGACGCGCAACAACGAGGAGCTGTTCGAGACCATCCGGCCCGACGCCGTGGTCATCAGCACGGCCGATTTCCAGCACGCCCTGCTGACAGCCCAGGCGGTGAAGGCCGGTTGCGACGTCTATTGCGAGAAGCCTTTCGCCGAGACCATGTCCGACGCGCGCGTGGCCTTGAAGGCCGTCAAAGACAGCGGCAAGGTCGTCCAGATCGGCTCGCAGCGGCGGAGCGGGGCGAATTACATCGCCGCCAATGAATACATCAAATCGGGCAAGTTCGGGCCGCTGACCATGGTCGAAATGTCGTGGAACGTCAACCAGCCGGGACGCTGGAGGAGGCCGGCGCTGGTCGCCTCGCTCAGGGAAGAGGATACGGACTGGACGCGGTACCTGATGAACCGGCCGGTCGAGCCTTGGGATCCGCGCAAGTACCTGGAATACCGCCTCTTCTGGCCCTATTCGTCGGGGATCCCGGGCCAGTGGATGTGCCACCAGATCGATACCGTCCACTGGTTCACCGACCTGCCCCATCCGCGGAGCGTCGCCGTCAACGGCGGGATTTACGGCTGGAAGGACGGCCGGAAGAACGCCGACACCCTGACGGCGGTCTTCGATTACGGCCCGCTGGACGATCCCGCGACGGGTTTCCAGGTCGTCTATTCCTCGCGGATGCACAACTCCGCCGGCGGGGTGAAAGAGTACTATTTTTCGAACGGCGGAAAGCTCGACCTGGACAAGAACATCGTCACTGCGGAAGGCGGATTGACCCAGGGCTCGGCCGCGGAGATGGGGATGAAGCCCAACCAGCTGGCCGAGTTCAAGCTGCCCACCGAAGCGGCCGGCACGGCGGCCGACATGGGGTCGGACCCGATGACCGCCGCCCATGTCCGCAACTGGATGGAATGCGTCCGAAGCCGGAAGACCCCGAACGCCGACGTCAAGGCCGGCTATAGGCATTCGATCGCCTGCGCGATGACCACGGCTGCCTTCCGGACGGGCCAGAAGGCGACGTTCGACGAAGCGACCCAGGAGGTCATGGCCGGCGGCCGGCCGTTTCAGTATTGAATTCGATCATGCGATACCGGAGTCCGGCCGTCCTCGTTTTCGTTCTGACGTCGGCTGCGCTGTCCGCCTTTGCCCAATCCACAAGCCTCAGGCTTTGGTACAAGCAGCCGGCCAAGGACTGGAACGAAGCTCTGCCCGTCGGCAACGGCCGGATCGGCGGGATGGTCTTCGGCGGCGCCGGCGCGGAGCGCATTCAGCTCAACGAAGAAAGTCTCTGGGCGGGCTGCCCCGTCGACAACAACAATCCCCAGGCGCTGGTCCATCTGCCGGAGGTCCGTGAAGCCTTGTTCAAAGGCGAGCATGACCGCGCCTTCGAGCTCGCCGAAAAATATCTTCTGGGAACGCCGCCGCGGATCCGGTCCTATCAGCCGCTCGGCGACCTCATCCTCGACTTCAAGGAGCAGGGGGAGCTTGCGAACTACGAGCGGTCCCTCTCGCTCGAGACGGGCATCGCGGCCGTCTCCGTCGAAAGCGGCGGGCGCCGCTTGCTCAGGGAGGTCTTCGCCTCGGCCGCGGACGACGTCCTGGTCGTCCGGATATCCGCCGCGCCCAAGTCCACGTTCGATGTCCGGGTCAGGCTCGTCCGGGACAAGGACGCTTCGACGCGGGCGGCGGGCGCGGGCGCGCTGGAGATGACGGGTCAGGTCGTTGACGAACCGGACCCGCTGCGCGGACCCGCCGGAAAGCACATGCGGTTCGCCGCGGCGCTCTTGGCCGCGGCCGAAGGCGGAACGATCAAGGCCGAGGCCGACGCGCTGGCTATCGAGAATGCCCAATCCGCGACGCTCTTGCTCACCGGAGCGACCGACTATGCCCTCGAAAAGCTCGATTTCGACAGCTCCGTCGACCCGCTGAAGAAATGCCGCGAGATCCTGGCTGAGGCACGAAAGCGGACGTACGAGGATCTCAAGGGCAGGCACGCCGCCGAGCATAGAGCGATGTTCGGCCGCGTGTCGCTCGACCTGGGCGCGGACCGGTTTTCGGACCTGCCTACCGATGCCCGCCTCGAGCGCCTGAAAACGGGCGCCGAAGACCCCGGCCTCGTCGTCCTCTATTTCCAGTACGGCCGGTACCTGTTGATGGGCTCGTCCCGCGCGCCGGCCGTCCTTCCGGCCAACCTCCAGGGAATCTGGAACAAGGATTTCGACGCCGCCTGGAATTCCGATTTTCACACCAACATCAACCTCCAGATGAATTACTGGCCGGCCGAGGTCTGCAATCTCGCCGAAACGTCCGAGGTCCTGGCGACGTTCGTCCGGAAGCTGACCATCCCAGGCCGGCTGACGGCCCGCGCGATGTACGGCGCAGGGGGGTGGACGCTCCACCACCTGACCGACCCCTTCGGCCGGACCGGAGTCGCCGACGGCGTCTGGGGCGTTTCTCCGATGGCGGGCCCCTGGATGACGTTCCCGCTCTGGGAACACTATGAATTCACGGGGGACACGGACTTCTTGAGGTCCGTCGCCTACCCGGTGATGAAGGGGGCGGCGGAATTCGCGGCCGATTTTCTCGTCCCCTCGCCGGACGGCTATCTGGTCACGAATCCCTCCCATTCGCCGGAGAACGCCTTCATCGACCCGTCGAGCGGCAAAAAGATCTCGCTGACCTACGCCGCTACGATCGACATCGAGATCCTCGACGCCCTGTTCGAATATTGCCTGCGGGCGTCCGAGGCCCTGGGCGTCGACCGGGAATTCGCCGGCCGCTTGCGGGAGATCCGGGCGAAGCTCCCCCCGCTGCGGATCGGCAAATTCGGAAACATCCAGGAATGGATCCAGGATTACGACGAAGCCGAGCCCGGCCATCGCCATATGTCCCATATGCTGGCGCTCTACCCCCTGGGCCAGATCACGCCCGAGACGCCGCGGCTTTTCGAGGGGGCCAAAAAGACCATCGCCCGGCGGCTGGCGAACGGGGGAGGCCAGACGGGCTGGAGCCGGGCTTGGATCATCAGCTTCTACGCCCGCCTGCTCGACGCCGAAAGCGCGCACCAGAACCTGCTGGCCTTGCTCCGCAAATCGACGCTCTCGAACCTCTTCGACACCCACCCTCCGTTCCAGATCGACGGCAATTTCGGCGGAACGGCGGGGATCGCCGAAATGCTCGTCCAGTCCCACAAAGGCTCGCTGCGCCTGCTCCCGGCCTTGCCCTCGGCCTGGCCCGAAGGCCGGGTGAAGGGCCTCTGCGCGAGGGGCGCATTCGAGGTCGACATGGCCTGGAGCGGCGGCAGGCTCGACGAGGTCCGGATTCTATCCAAGAAAGGGCAACCGCTCCGCATCGTCAATCCGTTCAAGGGCCGCGCGGCGGCCGTCTCCGGCGCCGCCGTCGACCCGGCTGAGCTGAAAAAAGACGTCGTCGAAATCGCGACGAGGCCCGGCCAGCGTTTGATCCTGTTCGCGGAACGTAAAGAGGGCGGACGATGACGGACCGGCAATGGCAGGCGCTCCTAGCCCTCCTCTCGGGCGAGAGGCTCACGCCGTATCCCGTGGGATTCATCATCGACTCGCCCTGGCTGCCGCACTGGGCGGGGATGTCCATCCTGGACTATTTCACCTCGGACGAGCTATGGCTGAACGCCAACCTGAGGGCTATCGAAGCCTTCCCGGACGTCATCTTCCTGCCGGGCTTCTGGGCGGAATACGGCATGTGCACGGAGCCGTCCGCGTTCGGGGCGCGCTGCGCGTTCCCGCCGGACGAATTTCCGTTCGCCCGCAAATCGATCCCTTCCGTCGAGGCCATCGACGCCCTGGAGCCGCCGAACCCGCGGACGGACGGCCTGGCTCCGTTCGTCCTGAGCCGGCTCTCCCGGTTCAGGAAGGCCATCAAGGACACCGGCCACAAGATCCGCTTTTCGGTTTCGCGGGGACCGCTCAACGTCGCCTCGTTCCTCATGGGCGTCAACGAATTCCTGACGGCCATGGTCACCGACCCGGACCGCGTCCGCCGCTTGCTGTCGGTCATCACCGATTACCTCGCTGCCTGGCACGCCCTTCAGCGCGAGGCGTTTCCGTCGATCGACGGCGTCTTCGTACTCGACGACATCATCGGTTTCATCGGCGAGGCCCATTTCCGGGAATTCGGGCTGCCCTATTTCCGGGCGCTGTTCGATGCCCCGGCCGCGGTCAGGTTCCTCCACAACGACGCCGATTGCCGCGCCTCGGCCCCGTTTCTTCCGGAGATGGGCGTCAACCTGTTGAACATGGGCTACGAGGTTCCATTGAAGGATCTCAAGGCGCTGACAAAGAATCAGGTTACGTTGATGGGCAACATCCCGCCGCGGGACGTCCTGGCCGCGGGGACGCCGGAAGCCGTCCGGGCCGCGGTCGACGCCCAGTTCGCCGCGCTCGACGATACGACGCGGATCCTCTTCTCCTGCGGTGGGGGCATGCCGCCCGGCGTCCCGACGGAGAATATCCAAGCCTTCGTCGAGGCCGTCCGGGCGCACGCGTGAAAGGAGACGGAATATGAGAGGACAATCCCAGAGCCGGAGGGAATTCCTGAAGCGGACGCTCGCGGCAGCCGGCGCGGCCGCGGCCTTTCCGGCCATCGTCCCGCCGTCGGTCTTCGGCAAATCCGCGCCGAGCAACAAGATCCATGTCGGCGCGATCGGCCTCGGCCGGATCGCGCGCGAGCACGACCTGCCGGGCATCCTCCAGTACGATACGGCGCGGGTGACGGCCGTCTGCGACCTCGACGGCAAGAGGCTCAAGGAGGGGCGCGAATTCGTCGAAGCCTTTTACGCCAAGGCGAAGGGCAAGGCGGACTATCTCGCCGTCAAGACCTACAAGGATTTCCGCGAGCTCCTGGCCGACAAGGACGTCGACGCGGTGGTCATCAGCACCCCCGACCACTGGCACGCCATCCCGGCCATCGCCGCCGCGAGGGCTGGAAAAGACATCTATCTGCAGAAGCCGGCTTCGCTCACGATCGCCGAAGGCCGGGCCATGAGCGACGCCGTCCACCGGACGGGCCGGATCCTCCAGATCGGGAGCCAGCAGCGCTCCATGCCTCAGTTCCGCTATGCCTGCGAGCTCGTCCGCAACGGCCGGATCGGTGAACTGCGGACGATCAAGATCGGGCTGCCGATCGACCCCGCCGGCGAGGTCGAGCCCGAGATGTCCGTGCCCAAGAACCTCGATTACGACATGTGGCTCGGCTCGACCCCCCTGGTGTATTACACGGAGAAGCGCGTCCACCCGCAGAACGACTATTCCCGGCCGGGTTGGCTCCGCTGCGAGCAGTTCGGGGCCGGGATGATCACCGGCTGGGGCGTCCATCACCTGGATATCGCCCACTGGGCGATGGACCTCGAGTATTCCGGCCCGGTCGAAGTCGAGGCCCAGGCCGAGTTCCCCAAGAAGGGCCTGTGGGACGTCCACGGCAAGTACCGGATCACGGCCAAGTATCCGAACGGCGTGGTCATGACCGTCTGCGACGAGTTCCCCAACGGCGTCCGGTTCGAAGGCTCGTCGGGGTGGATCTTCGTCACGCGCGGCAATTACGCGGTCACGGCCAGCGACCCCGTCGTCCAGAGCGCCAACGCCAAAGCCCTTGACGCGAGCGACCCGAAGATCCTGGCGTCGAAGATCGGGCTGGACGAAGTCCATCTCTACGAAAGCGAAGAGCAGCACGGCAACTGGCTGGACTGCATCCGGACCCGCCGGCAGCCCATCGCCCCGGCCGAGGTCGGACACCGGACCTGCTCGGCCTGCCTCGTCGGCCATATCGCCATGAAGATCCCTCGGAAATTGCATTGGGACCCGGCCCAGGAGCGGTTCAAGGGCGACGACGCGGCCAACGCCCTGCTCTCCCGTCCGATGCGCGCTCCGTGGACAATATGACCGGGACACGTAGCGCGAAAATCCGGTGCGCGGCCGCCGGCCTGGCCTTTCTGGCGAGTCTGGCCGCGGGGCAGGAGGCGCCCGCGCCGGCCAAGAAAAGAGCCCTCGCGGCCGAAATGATGGACGAGATGATCATCGTCCGGGTCGACGACGTCACGTTCACCTGCTACCGCTTCGGCGCCGGCCAGAAATATCCCTATTTCTATCCGGTCAACGGCCCGCTGTCCGGCCTGTCGCTGACGACCGAGTCCGGTCTTCCGTATCCCCACCACCGGTCGCTGTGGTTCGGCTGGGACCGGGTGAACGGCGGCAATTATTGGCAGGAGGGGAACGAGAAGGGCCAGATCGTCTCTCGGGGAGCCAAGGTCACGGCGAACGGTACCGACGCGGTCAGGATCGAAGACGAGTGCGACTGGCGGCAGCCGGGCCGAACGCCCGTCATCCGCGACGCGCGCGAGGTCGTCATCACCGCGCCGTCCGACGCCGCGCGGATCATCGACTTCGCGATCCGGATGACCGCTTTGACCGACGTCGTCTTCGAGAAGACGAATCATTCGCTCTTTTCGGCGCGGATGACGCCGGCGCTCTCGGTCGCCGCGGGCGGAGTCCTCGTCAACGCCGAGGGAAAATCCGGGGAGAAGGAGACGGCGGGAGTCGCATCTCCGTGGATGGACTATTCGGGAAGCCGATTCGGGCTGACCGAGGGTCTGGCGATCTTCGACGCGCCCGGCAATCTCTGGCATCCGAGCCGCTGGTTCACCCGAGACTACGGCTTCTTTTCCCCGACCGACATGAACTGGATCGACGACAAAGGGCTCCGGCTCAAGTCGGGAGAATCGCTCGTCTTCCGCTACCGCGTCGTCGCCCACGCCGGGAACGCCGCGCAGGCGGACCTGGCCGGCTCGTTCGCGCGGTGGGCAAAGGCGCTTCCGAAATAGGCGATGAAGAACGCGCTCTGGATCCTCGCGGCAGCCTTCGCGGCGTCGTGCACGACACCCGCAGAAGCGCCGCCCTTGCCGTCCGGCATCGAGGTCAGGCTGATCACGCTCGACCCGGGCCATTTTCATGCCTCGCTCGTCCAGAAGGTCATGTATCCGGAAGTCTCTCCGCTCGTCCGCGTTTACGCTCCGGACGGCGCCGAGCTCCGCGATCATCTGGCCCGGATCGCCGGCTTCAATTCCCGGCTCGAGGACCCGACGCGATGGCAGGAAGACGTTTACAAGGGGCCCGATTTTCTGGAGAGGATGATCCGGGAGAAGAGAGGCAACGTCGTCGTCATTTCGGGCAACAACAGGGATAAAGCCCGATACATCAAGGCTTCGGTGGATGCCGGCCTGAACGTTCTCGCGGACAAGCCGATGTGCATCGATACGGAGGGATTCGGGCTGGTCAAAACCGCGCTCAACGAGGCCGGGACAAAGGGCCTTCTTCTCTACGACATCATGACCGAGCGGAGCGAGATCACGACCGTCCTTCAGCGCGAGCTCGCCGCCGTTCCCGCCGTTTTCGGAGAATTGTCCAAGGGAACGCCCGACGAGCCGGCCGTCGTCATGTCCAGCGTCCACCATTTCCTCAAATCCGTGGCGGGCGCGCCGCTCATCCGGCCGGCCTGGTTCTTCGACGTTGCCCAGCAGGGCGAAGGGCTCGCCGACGTGGCCGTCCATCTGGTCGACCTCGTCCCCTGGGTCTGCTTTCCGGACCGCGCGCTGGGGGCGGCGCGAGAGGTCGAGCTTGTCGGCGCCGAACGGTGGCCGACCTCGTTGAGCCGGAGCGAGTTCAAAACGGTCACGAATCTCGAAGATTTTCCGGATGATTTGAAGAATGATGTCCGGGCCGAGGCGCTCCAAGTATATTGTAACGGCCGCATCGACTATCGGCTCCGGGGCGTCCATGTCCGGGTGACCGTCACCTGGAATTTCCAGCCGCCGGAAGGGGGCGGGGATACCCATTTTTCGGTCATACGCGGGACGAAAGCCCATCTCCTCATCCTCCAGGAAAGGGAACAGCAATACCGTCCCGAGCTTTATGTCCAAGCGGCTCCGGGCGTCGCCGCAAGGGACCTGGCCGCGAGCCTCGCTCAGGCCGTCTCCGTTCTCGAGAAGAAATATCCCGGCCTCGGCCTGGCCGAAGAAAAGGGCCGCTGGCGTGTCGTCATCCCCGATGCATTCCGCGTCGGCCACGAGGCTCATTTCGGCCAGGTGACGGAACGATTCCTACGGTACTTGAAAGACGGCCGCCTTCCCGCATGGGAAGTCGCGAACATGACCGCGAAGTACGGCCTGACCACGCGGGCGCTGGCCCTGGCCAAGGCTCGTGACCTTCGAAAGGATCAAGCCCTTCCGGCGAAGTGACATGACTCCCCGGGAGCGGATCCTGACGATCTTGAGAGGCGGCCGGCCCGACCGGGTTCCCTGGTTCGGCGACCTCGATTACTGGGCGTCCGCTCTCATCGCCCGCGGCCGGAAGCCCGCGGACTTCAAGACTTCGGCCGAGTACATCCGGTGGCACGCTTCGCTCGGCGTGGGATTCTATCTCCAAGGCCATTTTCCCTTCCGGACGATCGCCGAATACGGAGAGAAGACCTGGCACGAGCGCAACCGCCGCTTCCGGGAGGTGGAAACCCCCAAGGGCCGGCTCCGCGAATGCTGGGAGTATCTCCCCGGCTCGTTCGCCGAGGCGCCGGTGGAACACTTGGTCAAGGCGGAGAAGGACCTGGCCGCACTGCGGTACGTCTATGAGCGGACTTTTTACGAGGCCGATTACCGCTTCGCGGAACGGCGCCGCGACCAGGTCGGGGAGCAGGGGATCCTCCTCTGCTATCTGCCCAAGAGCCCCTTCATGCACCTCGTCGCCCTGGAGGCGGGGGTCGAAGCCGTCGCCCTGATCGAGGCGAACGAGCCGGAGGAATTCGCGGCGACGCTCGCGGTCATGAAAGCGGCTTTC
>Ga0208047_1001067_pt1 | contig 10168 bp, 6 predicted proteins | sample Kivu_220m_FD_184162 | JGI IMG/M metagenome (GOLD analysis project Ga0208047, IMG submission 184162) | Freshwater microbial communities from Lake Kivu, Western Province, Rwanda to study Microbial Dark Matter (Phase II) - Kivu_220m (SPAdes)... | ecosystem: Environmental > Aquatic > Freshwater >...
GTAATAAACGGCGTCGGCCGGCGCGTATCCCTTGATATGGCCGTAGGTCAGCCGCAGCGTGTTGTTGGCGTCGGGGATGAAATTTTTCCCCTGCCAGGCCTCCTTGACCTCGCCGAGAAGCGCGTAGAGCGGCGCCAGCGCGCCCGTCCTCTCCTTCTGGCGCTCCCGCATCGCCGCGACCTCCGGATACATCGCCTTGGCCAGCCCCACCAGCAGATCCTTCTCGGCCAGCGCCTCGACCGCGGCCTTCATCTCCGGCGCCGCCTTGCCCAAAAGCTCGGCCAGCGCTTTTTCGTCGTTCAAATTCGACTTCGCGTAGGCCTCCTCGACCCACCGCTCGACGATCATCTTCCTGTGCTCGGGCCGGGCGTCCCGCGCTCCCGCCGCGTCGCCCATGCCGGCGAAGATCCTCTCCACCGCGCCGATCCGCGATCCCTCGCCCAGCATCAGCGCCCGCTCCATCAGCTCGGCCAGCATCTGCTTGTCCACGACGGCGTCGTAATTCCTCTGGCCCATCCCGGCCCGCTGCTTCGTCTGATTCCAGTTGCGGTCCATGTAGGCGCTCTCCCGCTCGAGGTCGGGCTTGGCCCGCTCGGCGGCCGCTTCCCAGGCCGTGAAGGCCCAGCCGACCATGTTGACGCTCGTCCGCAGGTAGTCGAGCACCATCTCGCCCTCGGCCCGCTTCCTTTGTTCCGCGTATACTTTATCGATCCCCGCGAGCACCGCGCCGTATTTGGCCCGCCTTGCCGCCTCCCCCTCGATATATTTCTGCAGCTCCCTCTCCTCGGCCCGCCTCCTCTCGACCAAGCCGAGCTTCTTCATGCCCTTGAGCTTGCCCTGGTAGTTCTTCATCGTGTTGGCCGGCCCCTTGATCCGCGAGGAAAGCTTGAGGGCCAGCGCCGCGTCGCCCTCCCCCCGCTTCTCCATCATGGCGATCTGCCGGCCGTACCAGTCTACGACGTACGGCATCCGCACCGCTTCCTCGTAATCCAGGTAGCTCGCCGTGTAGTGCCTGTAGGTGCGCCCCGGATACCCCAGCAGAAAGACGAAATCCCCCTCCGCCACGCCCGCCGGGTCGATCTTGAGGAACCGCTTGGGCTTGAAGGGGACGTTCTTCGCGCTGTAATCCGCCGGCGCGCCGTCCGGCCCGACGTACGCCCGCAGGAACGTGAAATCCCCCGTGTGCCGCGGCCACATCCAGTTGTCGACCTCGCCGCCGAAATTGCCGATCGACCGCGGCGGCGCGTAGACGAGCCGGATGTCCCTCAGGTTCGTGTAGATGAACAGGAAATACGAGCGGCCGATGAACATTTCCGAGACCTCGGCCCGCTTCCCCGGATTGGCCTTCTCGGCCGCGGCGACGATCTCGCGCATCCGCTTCTCGATGGCCTTGGTCCTCTCGGCGAGCGGCATGCCCGGCTTGACCGCGCTCAGCACTTCGGCCGAGACGTCCTTGAACGTCTCCGTGATCCGCGCGGTCATGCCCTTGGCCTGGATTTCGTCGCCCCGCGTCCGCGCCAAAAAACCGTTCGCCAGGTAATCGTGCTCGGTCGTGCTCGCCGCCTGGATGGAACTGAAGGCCACGTGATGGTTGGTCACGAAGAGGCCCTCCGGCGAGACGAACGATCCCGTCGCTCCGACGCTGACGATGGCGAAAATCAGGCTCGGCCGGTCGGGAGCGAAGATCTCCTCGGGCGCGATGGCCAGCCCTTTCGCCCGCAACTCGGAGGCGATGGCGGCCAGGCTCGAGACGGGGTACATACCCTCTTCGGCGGAGGACGGGAGGAGCGATACGCCGATGACGGCGATGAAGATGATCGCGGGAAGAAGAACGGCTTTTTTGATGGTCATGATGCGCACCTCATTAATTCAAGTCGAGAAAACGCCATTATTATCCATAAGCCACATGCTTTTGTCACCTTAAGGAAGATGTCATCGCGAGGACGGCCCGGCCGGACGTGGCGATCACACCGTATTCTGTCATCCTGAACATTACTCTGTCATCCTGAGCGCAGCGAAGGATCTCCTCTTGTCTCCTCCTTTTCTTAAGAGGGATGGAGGGGGATTATTTCCTTTAATGTCATTGCGAGCCCCGATCGCGAAGCGATGAGGGGCGTGGCAATCTCCAAAATAAATGCCTTCGCGAAGCGCTTTCGTAACGTGGCCATTTCCGATTCCTTAGGCTGAAAAAATTCTTGTAATGATTGACCCTTTTTGAAACAATAAAAATACCCAAGGAAAATGAATTTTCTATTCTTTCATGTCAGGAAGGAGACCAGCCAATGATAAAGAACCAGAACCTCTTAGTCATGCTTATCGCCGTTCTATTGCTGATTGCGGCTTCAGGCGCCGGAACAGCTCAAACCAAGACCGGCTCCTGGTGGAATTTCATCGGCAAATCGAGCTGGGATACCGAGGGATATGGCAAATTGGTCATCGTCATCGACGCCAAGGGGAACGTCAAGTCGGAGGTAAACAACAACGAACTCTATGAGGCCTCTGTATCCCAGGACGGTAAATACATTCGCGGCAAGTGGCGGCATGTCCATTGGGGAAGGTTCTATTTCCGCATCGCTGACAACGGACAAAGCTTCTTCGGCGAATGGACGTACGAGAACGACGACCCCGAAACCAAACCCTACGCCATGTGGCGGGGAAAGCTGACCGGGACCTCGCAGGGCGAAGGCACGTCAACCGGCGGCTCAGGCGGCGCGACCGCCTATCCCTCGATCTCCGGCGCTTGGACCATGGCCGGGCCGATCCATCAGGGGCAAGCCTGTTCGATCAAACAGGATGGCCGCAATCTGACCTTCATCAATGAAATGGGTATGTCTTCTCAAGGATATTTCATTGACGATTCTAAGGTCGTCGCGACGACCTGGTCCAACCTGAACGGAACCCTTTCCGCCAATTTCGATCGCATCAATTGGGCCAACGGAAGCTGGTGGACTCGGAGCCGAACGCCGTCGGATACAGGACCGGCTCCACGGCAATCGGGGGGCTGGTTGCGTTATGCCGGCAAATCAAACTGGGATTGCGGGGAATTGGGAAGATTGACATTGATCATCGACGCCAAAGGCAACGTGAGATCGGAAGGAAACAACAACGAGGTTTACGAGGCGGCCGTATCGCAGGACGGGAAATACATCCGCGGACGATGGAAGTACATGAACAACGGACGGGTCTATTTCCGCATCGCGGACGACGGTTTGAGCTTTTCCGGAGCGTGGAGCTATGGGGATGTCGATCCCGAGTCCAAGTCCAGCGGCATGTGGAACGGAAGCCTGATTCGTTGATAGGCAGCTCCCGCGGCTCTCTTCTTCTCCGTTGTTCAGGCGATGACGCGTTCCGATATCTCTTACTTATTATCGGTGCGCGTCAACAAATGCCTATGAATTCCCTCCCAAGAACAGCTATCATTTTCCTCGTCCCTGTCAGCTGGAGGAACGACCCATGAAACATCTCTCCCGCCTCAAGCGCCGTGCCTACGCCCTGGTCGAAACCGTCTCCTACGAAGACCTCTCCCGCCAGAAATACGACCTCTACGACGTCTTCATGCTCTTTTTCATTTTCCTCAACGTCGCCTCGGTCATCCTGGAGACGGTCCAGAGCCTTCATTCCCGATATCTCCATATCTTCAGGGACTTCGAGATCTTTTCGGTCGTCGTCTTCACGGTCGACTACATCCTGAGAGTCTGGACCTGCACGCTCAACCCCAAATACGAGGCGCCTTTCTGGGGCAGGATCAAATTCGTCCTGTCCTTCATGGCCCTCGTCGATCTGTTCTCCTTCCTGCCTTTCTATCTGCCGATGTTCATCCCCTTCGACCTGAGGTTCCTCAGGGCGTTCCGCCTGTTCCGATTGATCCGCGTGCTGAAAATCGGCCACTACTCCGAAGCCGTCCGCTCCTTCGGCCGGGTCCTGCATGCCAAAAGAGGAGAGCTTTTCGCCGCCCTGCTGGCGATCCTAATCCTGCTCCTCGTCTCCTCGAGCCTGCTCTATTTCATCGAGCACGAGGCCCAGCCGGACAAGTTCAAGAACATCCCCGAAGCCATGTGGTGGGGCGTCGTGACCCTGACGACGGTTGGATACGGTGATATCTATCCGATCACCGGCCTGGGCAAGGTCCTGGCGTCGATCATGAGCCTGCTCGGGATCGGCCTCTTCGCCCTGCCCGCCGGCATCCTCAGCGCCGGCTTCGTCGAAGAGCTGCGGAGCAAAAAAGACCACTCGAAAAAATGCCCCCACTGAGGGGGGAAGCTGGATTAAAAAAATGCCATCGCGAGGAGCGTAGCGACGTAAGGCTCTTTCCTTATCTCCCCCTTTTCTAAAGGGGGATGGAGGGGGATTATTTCCTTTCACGTCATCGCGGGCGACCAAAGGGAGCGTAGCGATCACACCGCATTCTTTCATCCTTGGCCCCGCGAAGGCCCCCTATATCTTCTAATTCCGCTTTTCTCGCCGCTCTTTCGCCCCTCACCTCAGCTTCTCTAGCTCTAACCTCAATGCATTCAATCGTTTGCGCACCAATAATCGATATACGGATATTATTTATTTATATTCGATAAATATATATTGACAATCAGCTAATATCAACCTATATTACCGTTAGCCAAAAATTAGCCGCCAAAAGGAGGCCTGCATGAGTTTTCTCCAGCTTGAGCGCCTTACGGGCTTCGCCAAGGCGGCGATCTACATCGCCTGCGGAGTCTGTCTTGTAGGGCTCCTCTACGGGACCGGCTCCTTCGTCTACGCGATGGTCAAGGCCGACGACCTCAGTGACGTCCTGGTGACCGAGATCCTCGAGCTGCCCTCGCTCGCCCGCGACCAGGCGGCCGGGCCGTGGGAGGCTGAGAGCGGGGCCGTGCGATACAGGCTCCACAAAATCTACGGCGAATTCTCCTACCTCAACATGCCGCGGGGGATGCAGATCGCGGCCTACGTCCGGATTCTCGGCCTCTGGGCGCTCTTCCTCCTCGGGACCGTGCAGATGGCGCTGGTCCTCAGGAACGTAGGCCAAGGAAAGGCGTTCGCCCGCGAGAACGCGAGGCGGCTCCGCATCGTCGGGTACGCGATGGCCGGAGGCGCCGTCTTCAAGGCTCTTATGTATGCCGGGACCCTGCTCGTGTTCCGGAACAATATCGAGATGGCGGGGGGCCACATCCCGTGGCTCCTCTTCGTCAAGGTGGGATTCAGTCCCGAGCTCCTCCTCGGCGGGATCATCGTGATCGTCATCTCCGAGGTCTTCCGCCTCGGGAACCGGCTCCAGGAAGAGCAGGAATTAACGGTGTGAGGCCGCCATGCCCATCATCGTGAATCTCGACATCGAGCTTGCCAGGCGGAAGATGAAGCTGACCGACCTCGCCGAGCGCGTCGGCATCACGATCGCCAACCTCTCCATCCTCAAGCAGGGCAAGGCGAAGGCGGTCCGGTTCTCGACCCTCGACGCGATCTGCCGGGAGCTGAACTGCCAGCCGGGGGACATCCTGGCCTACCAGCCGCCGTCCGACGGCTTGGCATAAGGGCCGCAAGGTTAGGCGCGACCTATGAAATTCGCACATCCAGTCCCGATTCGGGAGGGCGTCAATGAAAACCCTGATTAAAATCGCGACATTGATCCTGGTGATTTTTTCCCTGTTCGGCTGAGAATAACCGGAATCTCGTCTTATTCAGGCAAGTTTAATTTAGTTATCCCCTTCATATCCAATCGGCGACCGGAGTCAAAAAGAACTCCTCGAGCCTCACGCCATCTCTTCCGACAAGGAGAGCCTTCGCTCCCGGATATCGTTTCAGAAAAAGAGCGATTCCCGGAAATCCTTCGCGCGCCCGGCCGCTTTTGACTTCGAGCGCGGCCAAGCGGCCGCCTCTCTCCAGCACGAAATCGACCTCCCTCTGATTCTCGAGCCAATAGCCGACGCGGATGTCCTGCCCGATCGTCGACGCCAGCAAATGGGCGCCGACTGCGGATTCAACCATCCTCCCCCACATCGCGGGATTCGCGCGAGCCGTCTTCAATTCTATCCCTGCCGTTGCACTCATGAGGGCCATGTTCAGGATCTGCAATTTTGGACTCGATGCTCTCGTTCTCACTGGAGCCGCCGAGTATTTTCGCAGCCCGGTCATCATCCCGGCCGTCCCCAGCAAGTCCAAATAATGCGAGAGCGTCGTCGTATTGCCGGCGTCCTGAAGCTGCCCGATCATCTTGTTGAAGGAAAGGATTTGCCCCGAATAATGAGCCCCCAGCTCGAACAAGTGGCGCAGCAAAGCCGGCTTATCGACGCGGCTCATCATCAGAATATCCCGCGAAATCGTCGACTCGATGATCGAATCCCGGACGTAATCGCGCCAGCGTTGCTCGTCCCCGATGAGCGGAGCCGCACCGGGGTAGCCGCCGAAAAAGATGTATTTCTCCAAATCGAAACCGAAGGCGTCCCGCATTTCCCCAAAGGTCCAATGGCCGAGGCGCAATATCTCGAACCGGCCGGCCAGGGATTCGGTCAATCCGCGCTGCAGAAGAAGCGATGACGAGCCGAGAAGTATGACCTTCAGCGCGATTCCATCTCGCGTGTCTTCGTCCCAAAGCTTCTTGACGGTTTCGCTCCAGGCCGGCACTTTTTGGATCTCGTCCAGGGCCAGGACGAAACCTTTCTTGGGAGAGGCCGCGAGCTGACGCCGCGCGTCGTTCCATTGCTGCTCAAGCCAAGCCGGAGCGAAAGCTCTCTCTGCATCGGCCGAAGCATAGCGGGATGCGATCGGAAGCGTTTCCAGGACCTGCCCGACGAGCGTCGTTTTGCCGGATTGCCGGGGTCCGGATAGGACCTGGATGAAATGGCGCGGCTCCATTAAGCGGTCATAAATCGCCTTGAATTGTGGCCTTTTATACATCGTTTTTCCTCAAGAAAATCGATTTTACTCAATATCATGAGTAATTTTACTCAATATCTTGAGAAAATCAAGACCTAGTCGCTCTCTTAATAACCTACGCCTGATCGCCCATCCCCTACCTTCACCAATTCGGGAGGGCGTCAATGAAAACCCTGATTAAAATCGCGACTTTAATCCTGGTGATTTTTTCCCTGTTCGGCTGAGAATAAGCACTACTTTTTTTTCTCTCTAATCCGCGCTCCCGCCGCCCGTCGTGTCTTCCTCCCGCTTTTCTTTGTTTTCTTCTTCGCCGTCTTCTTCCCGCGTTCGCCGGCGGGGAGCGAGGGCGCGGCGCGTTCGATCTCGACGCCGAAAATCTCCGACAGTTCGCTCTCGTCGATCGCAGGCGGGCCCGCCGCCGCGCCGGCCAGCGCGCTCGAGCCGACGGCCTCGTCGATGAGTTTCGCGTGATCGACCCCCCGAAGGACGAAAAACAGCTCCGGCCGGCTGTCGAGCCGCGCCCCGACGCCGTAAAGCGTGGCCGCGACGTGCTTGCACATGGTCGCGTAATCCGGGCACGAGCAGCTCATTTTGATCTCGTTCGTCCCGGGAAACAATCTCCTCCGCGGGTCCGTGATGACGCTCATGACCGCGCCGGACAATCGGCCCTGCAGGAGCTCGACGACCGACGCGATCCCCCCCGTGCACGCGTCGCATAACGCCTTCCAGCGGGGAGCGGAAAGCTTCTTGATTTGGATCTCCACATTATAGAGGTCGTTTCCCACGACCCGCGCCTTCACCCATCCCGGCCCGATGGCGAGGTCGCAGACCGAGCCGTTTCGGACGTAGGACCGCCCCCGCCCCAATCGGTTCCAGAAATCACAGTGCTCCTCGAGATGACGGCACCAGGCCTTTCCCCAGAAAGTCCGGGCGATCGTCCGGCCTTCGAGAACCACAGGATCGAGCTTCTCCCCTTTCTTGACCAGTCGCGCGATCCGGCGCTCGGCCTTCGCCCGGCGCTCCGCGACCGGCACGTAGCGCGGCCAGTAGCTCGCGTATCGGGAGTATCTCTCGTATCTCCATCCCCATCTTCGGCCCATGATTCACTCCGCCGCGGCGCGATGGATGTCGAGCGCCACAAATTTCAATAGTTCCTCGTCCGACATTTCCGTCAGCCGCTTCTCCGCCCCCTCGTCGAAGAGGCCCCTGGCCAGCGCCGTTTTTTCCGAGATGAGGGCGTCGATTTTCTCTTCGATCGTTCCGCGGCAGACGAATTTGTGGACCAGGACGTTTTTCGTCTGGCCGATGCGAAAGGCGCGGTCGGTCGCCTGGTTCTCGACGGCCGGATTCCACCAGCGGTCGAAGTGGATGACGTGGCCGGCGGCCGTCAGGTTGAGCCCGGTTCCTCCCGCTTTGAGCGACAAGACGAAAAACGGCGGCCCGCCCTCCCTCTGAAAAGCCTCGATAAAGCTTCGGCGCCGTCCGATAGGCGTTCCGCCGTGGAGGATGAGGCCCGGCCGGCCGAAGACCTGCGCCAGAAAACCGGCCAAAGGCTCGGTGATTTCCCGGAACTGGGTGAAGATCAAAGCCTTCTCCTGCCGGGCGGCCAGCTCTTCGCACAGCTCCCGCAGACGGCCGAACTTGCCGCTCCGGGCGGGGTCGTAGTCGCCGTCGGCCGTGGCATGAGCGGGGTGGTTGCAGATCTGCTTGAAGCGGAGGATGGCCGCCAGGACGACGCCGCGCCGCTCGATTCCCTCGGAGCTCGCCAGCCGCGCCTCGAGCTCCCGGACCGTGTCCCGGTAGAGCGCCGCTTGGACGGGCGTCAGAGGGCAGTAAGCGCGCACTTCCGTCTTTTCGGGAAGGTCGGCGATCACCTTCCTGTCGGTCTTCAACCTCCGAAGGATGTAGGGCCGCACCAGCGCCCGCAGCGGCCGGAAGCCGTCGGGCCCCGCCGCCGAGAGGTTTTTCACGTAGTTCCCGAAGGCGCGGGCCGAGCCGAGCAGGCCGGGATTGAGAAAGTCGAAAATCGACCAAAGGTCGGACAGCCGGTTTTCGACGGGCGTGCCCGTCAGGACGATCCGCCGGGGAGCCCGGATTTCCTTGACAGCCCTGGCCTGCCGCGTGGCGGGATTCCGGATCGCCTGCGCTTCGTCGAGCGCGGCCAGGCTCCACCGTCTCTGGCGCAGAAGCGCCGTCCTGTGGAGGAGCCCGTAGGTCGTGATGACCAGGTCCGGACGCCGCCCTCCCCCGCCGTCGAGCTTGTCCGCCCACTCCGATGCCGGAGTTTCCGAGGGATGGGCGTAGAGCACGTTCAGGCTCGGAAAAAACCTCTCGATCTCGGCTTTCCAATTGGCCACGAGCGAGGCGGGAACGACGAGCAGAGCGGGAAGCTCCTTTTCCGGCGTCTCCCTGCGGAGAAGGGCTAAAAGCCCCAGAAGCTGGATCGTCTTGCCCAGTCCCATGTCGTCCGCCAGACAGGCGCCAAGGCCGAGCTTCATCAAGAAGCGCAGCCAGCCGACGCCGTCGCGCTGGTACGGCCGGAGCACGGTGCGAAACTCGGCGCCCGGGTCGCATCCCCCCAGGCCTTCCGGACTCCGCAGGGCGCCGAGCGTCGCGGCGAGAGAGCACCCCGCCCGGGCCCCGAACCATTCGGGGGCCTCGGCTTCGGGGATATTCTCGAGTCCGGAGCTCTCCACTCCCGACAGCAGGCGCATGGCCCGAAGGAACGTCAATCCGTCGCTTCCGGCCTCCTTCTCGACGATCTTCCAATGCGCCATCAGTTCGGACAGACGCCCGGGATCGACCTCGACCCATTTCCCGCGCAGGGAAAAGAGCCCCGGCGAAGCTCCTTGGAGCTGCTTCCATTCCTCCTCCGTCAAGGCCTCGCCGTCGAGAGTCGCCTGGACGGAAAAATCGAGCAGCGAGTCCAGCCCCAGAACGACGCCTTTCTTTTCTCCGACCGTCACGTTCACCCGAGGCCGTGCCGGCCGGCCGTCCTTCCACCAATCGGGCACCCGGACGATCACCCCGCTCGCCTCGAAGAGCCGAATCTCCCGCAGAAAGATATAAGCCTGCCCGGGCGTCCAAGCCTGCGGCTGATAGATCTCCCCCGTCTCCGTCATGCGGCGGAGGAGCGGGCTGTGTTCCGCCGCGGCTTGAACCGGGGAAAGCAGCCGGAGGAGGGCGCTTCTGTTTTTCCGCCCCGCGTACTCCTGGAGCGCCCGGCCGAGGGGGATGTACTGCGGCTTGGACTGATCGGACAGCCGCCCCGTATAGGTCGACATGAAGGCGAAGGGCCGAACCG
>Ga0208047_1001071_pt1 | contig 10140 bp, 9 predicted proteins | sample Kivu_220m_FD_184162 | JGI IMG/M metagenome (GOLD analysis project Ga0208047, IMG submission 184162) | Freshwater microbial communities from Lake Kivu, Western Province, Rwanda to study Microbial Dark Matter (Phase II) - Kivu_220m (SPAdes)... | ecosystem: Environmental > Aquatic > Freshwater >...
ATCTACGTCGACATCTTCCAGGCGCGGCTGAATCCCATCGTCCGCGAAGAGGCGATTCCCTCCAAGTGCGACTACATCAACCTCATCCGGATCACCCAGAAATCACCCGGGACGGTCCGCGTAACCGCCGATGTCGATTTCAACCGCATCCGCCGTTACCAGGTCTATCACGTCTTCGACCCGTTCCGGATCGTCATCGACATCTACCCCCAGGAACGGCCGGCGGCCGGGGCTCCCGCGCCGGCGCCGAAAAAAGCTCCCCAGCCTCCCCAGCCGGCCAAGTCCGGCTACAGCATGGCCCGCCAGCTCGGGCTCGGCATCAAGACCGTCGTCATCGACCCGGGGCATGGAGGCCTCGACCCGGGCTGTTTGGAGCCGTCCGGAACGCGGGAAAAAGACCTGACCCTGGATATCGCCCTCCGCCTCAAGGCCCTGCTCAAGGCCAACACCAAGCTCGACGTCGTCCTGACGCGGGAAAGCGACATCCTCGTCCCGCTCGAGAACCGGACGGTCGTGGCCAACCAGAAGCGGGCCGACCTGTTCGTCTCGATCCACGTCAACGCCTTCTCGGACAAGAAGCGGCGAGGGGTCGAGAGCTTCTATCTCAATTTCAGCTCCGACCCGGCCGTCATGGCCACGGCCGCCCTGGAGAACGCGACGACGACAAAAACCATCGGGGAGATGGACAAGATCATCCGCAAGATCGTCCAGTCGAGCAAGCTCATCGAGTCCAAGGAGCTCGCTGAACAAATCCAGGGGAATCTGGTAAAATACCTCTCCCGCCAGTACACGGACATCAAGAACCTGGGTTCGCGGGGCGGGCCGTTTTGGACCCTGATCGGCTGCGAGATGCCCTCGATCCTGGTCGAGGTGTCGCACCTCTCCAATCCCCAGGAAGCGCAGCGCCTGAAGACCGAGGCCTACCGCCAGCATATCGCGCGGGGCATTTACGAGGGGATCGTGGCCTACATGCAATCGCTGGGTAAAGGATGACGATATGGACCGACGCAAATTTCTCAAGGATATGGGCATCGGCAGCCTCGTCGCCGGGCTGGGGCCGGGGCTCCTCGCTCAAGCTCCCAAGCCGGCAGCCGGGCCCGACCTGGCCTTCATCGTAGGCGATTCGCCGGCCAAGATCACCAAGGAAGCCCTGAACGCCCTGGGCGGCATGAACACGTTCGTGGCCAAGGGCGACGTAGTCATGATCAAGCCCAACATCGGCTGGGACCGGACGCCGGAAATGGCGGCCTGCACCAATCCCGAGGTCGTCAAGGCCCTCGTCGAGATGTGCCTCGGCGCGGGTGCGAAGAAAGTGGTCGTCATGGACAATACGACCAACCAGGCCCAGCGCTGCTATATGCGCTCCGGAATCCAGGCCGCGGCCAAAGAGGCGGGCGCGGACGTGCCCTACGTCAACGAGCGCCGGATCAAGAAGATGGCGATCAAGGGCGAATGGCTCAAGGAATGGGACGTCATCCAGGACTTCGTCGAGGCGGACAAGCTCATCAACGTCCCGATCGCCAAGCACCACAGCCTGTGCCGGGTGACGATCGGGATGAAGAACTGGCTGGGGGCCATCGGCGACCCGCGCAACCAGCTTCACCAAAGGCTGGATGAGGCGGAAGTGGACCTCTCGGCCTTTTTCAAGCCGACCCTGACCGTCCTCGACGCGTACCGGATCCTCGTCCGGAACGGCCCCCAGGGCGGCCGCTTGAGCGATACCAAGCTCCTCAAGACCGTCGTGGCGGGAAAGGACTATGTCGCGGTCGAATCCGTGGGGGCGTCGTTCTTCGACATCCCGCCGGAAGAGCTCCTCTTCCTCAAGCTCGCCGGGCAGAGGGGGCTGGGCGAGATCCATTGGGAGAAGCTGCGCGTTGAAAAAAGAACGGTCTAGGAAATACAGAGCGCTCCAGTTCGTTCGGGTCGCGGTCCAGATTTTTTTCTTCGCCCTGTTCCTCTATCTTCTTTTTAGAACGCATTTCACGGGCCAGGACTACATCGGCAACGTCGAAATTTTCTTCCACTTCGACCCGCTCCTGGCGGTCGCGGCGGCCATCGCCTCGCGCGCTCTCTATGCCGCCTTCGTCTTGGCCGCGGTCACCCTGGTCGCGACCTTCGTTCTAGGCCGAGTCGTCTGCGGCTGGGTTTGCCCCCTCGGCGCCCTCCACCAATTCTTCTCCTGGCTGTTCAAGAAGACCAAGCTCCTCCGGCCGAAAAAGACCGTCACCGGCGGTCTCGCCTGGAAATACCTCGTCCTGGTGTTCGTCCTGGTCGGGACCGTCTTCACCCTGAACCTCGTCGGCCTCGTCGACCCCCTCTCCTTCCTCTACCGGACCATCGTCACCGCCGTATTGCCCGCGTTCGGGCAGGGCTTCATGATGCTGACCGGATTCACGTACAGCCTGGGCCTGACCGGCCCGGGCGACGCGCTGACCCAGTTTTACGAAACCCTGACGGTCAACGCCACGTTTCGGCAGGGATTTCTCATCGGCCTCATTTTCCTCGCCTTCGTCCTGCTCAACATCTACCGGGAGCGCTTCTGGTGCCGCTACGTTTGCCCCCTCGGCGCTTTTCTCGGCCTGGCCTCGCGCTGGAACGTATTCAAGCTGAAGGTCAACGAGCATAAATGCATCAAGTGCAACCTCTGCACGCTCCACTGCGAAACCCAGGCCAACCCCTGGCCGGACGAGAAATGGAAGAGCTCGGAATGCGTCTATTGCGAGACGTGCGCCGCGATCTGCCCGACCGCGGCCATCACCTTCCCGGCCAAGAGCAAGCCGGAAAAGCTTCCGGCCGTCGACCTCTCTCGGCGGAAGATCCTGGCGGCCTCGTTCCTGGCCTTCTTCTCCGTGCCCTTCTTCCGCATCTCCCAGGCCGCCAAAAGGGCCCATGAAAAGCTCATCCGGCCGCCGGGCGCGCTGCCGGAAAAAGCGTTTCTCGAGAAATGCATCAAGTGCGGCGAATGCATGAAGGCCTGCCCGACGAACGCCCTCCAGCCGGCCGTAACGGAAGCCGGGCCGGAGGGATTGTGGACGCCGGTCCTCGTGCCGAAGATCGGGTACTGCGAATATTACTGCTCGCTGTGTTCGCAGGTCTGCCCCACGGGCGCGATCAAGGAGCTGACCGTGCCGGAGAAGCTTGTCGTCCGGATCGGCACAGCCTGGATCGACAAGAACCGCTGCATCCCCTACTTCCTGGGCCGGCCCTGCATCGTCTGCGAGGAGCATTGCCCGACTTCGCCCAAGGCTATCAAGTTCGTCATGGTCGAGACGAAGCTCCCGGATGGGACGGTCGCGACGCAGAAGGCGCCTGTCATCGACCTCGACCTGTGCATCGGCTGCGGCATCTGCGAGAACAAGTGCCCGGTCATGGACCAGCCGGCGATCTACGTCACGAGCGTCGGCGAGCAGAGGTCGGAGAAGAACCAGCTGCTGCTGCCGATTTAATAAAAGGGGACACACACTTTTGGGACACGCACTTTGGGGACAGGTCCTTTTCTTTCTATAAGGGAATACGATCTTGATGGAGCGTGGGAAATCTCGCCTATTCCTGCGGCGGCTTATCTTCTAATCCCATCCAAACGAGCGGCGGTTTGATGTCTCCGATGACTTCGCGGAGGATCCTCCTGGCCACGGATTGACTGGCCTTGCCGGCCGCAATGAACGTCAGGATCGTTATTTTCCCCGGCAATCGAGAAACGACCGTCGCGTAATATTCGATTTCCGGTCCGCGTTCTCCGATGCATTCGATCTTATGCATCTCGATGTAATAGCATCCCCAGCCAAAAGACCAGCCGAACGCCAACGGGAGGTCGAGGCGCCCGCTGGCGCGCGGCGGCTCAAGGATCGAGGGAGAGCGGACGATCGACTGTGAATAGTGGTAGGGAAGCCCGATATACGGATTGGCGAACGCTCCTCCGCCGACGACGACGGCCCAGATGAAGCGGTTATAATCTGCGGAGCTTGTCCAGAATGCCGGCAAGGCGGAGGGCTCGGATTCCGGTCGGCCGGCAACGATCCCGGCAGGCGGGTCCTGGAGCCGGGGCTCTCGGGTAAAACTCATTTCTTTCAACGTCAAGAAATCGAAGACGACTTCTTTCGCCAGATCATTGAAGTTGCGGCCGAATTTCTGCTCAAGAACGAACTTCAGGAAACCGTAGCCCTCATCCGAATATCCGAAATATCCGCCTGGGGACCTCTCGAAAACGAGTTTTCCGTCGGGCCGGTCCGCGCGTGAATTCGCCAGCCCGCTCCGTTGGGTAAGGATCCAACGAGCGGTCAGGCTTTTGGAGCGGGAGTCGGCGGTTAAATCGGCATAAGCCGGATACTCGGCAAGGGGCTTCGGCAGATATTTATAAAGAGGATGATCGATATCGAACAGCCCCTTATCAACTAATTTGAGTGCCAGATATCCGAATACAGGTTGGCCCAGTCGGTTGGCCGGAAACATCGTCGCGCCGTCGACCGGCGCGCCGCCCTCGAAATGCGTCTTGCCGAAATCGAAAAAATAAGTATTCGGGTTCGCCATCCAGGAATCTGCCTGGGTTAAAGTCAAGGAAAGCCCGGAAAGCCCGGATTCGTCCATGATCCTTTGCAACTGGTCCCAAGTCTGAAGGTAAGTCCTCGCCTCGCCCTGAATAGTTGTCCAAGTCCATTCCGACCGCGCGGCCGAGGGCGGCTGAAGATAGGTCGATGGAACCGGGTGCTCCGAAGGCCCCGGCGGAACGGCCGGTTGCGGCCGGGCCGCACAAGATATAAGGACAATAATGGACAGGGCAATAAAAGGGGACACATACTTTGGGGACATGGACTTCTGGAACACATACAATTTTAAGGTTATATGAGATAAATATTCAACTTAAGCGTCAATAAAAGTAGCGAGCACCGATTAACAAAATGCCAAGATATGCGCGAATCGTAATTCCTGGATATCCTCATCACATAATACAGCGCGGCAATCGAAACCAAACCGTCTTTTTTTCCGACGCGGATAGGCGCTTTTATTTAAAGCTTTTAATGATTTATGCAAAAAAATATGGCCTCGAGATTTGGGCGTATTGCCTTATGAGAAACCACCTCCACTTGATCGGGGTGCCTAAATATCCAAATAGCCTAGCTAGATGCCTCGCTGAGACACATAAGAAATATTCGGCCTATATCAATAAAAAGCACGGCTGGAAAGGATATTTATGGCAGGGCCGATTCATATCTTATCCTATGGATGAAACCTATCTATACGCCGCGGTTAGATATGTCGAAACAAATCCGGTAAAGGCCAAGATCGTCGAAAAAGCGGAAGATTATAGGTGGTCGAGCGCATATTCGCATGTCAACAAGAAAAAGAATCCTTTATTAACGGAAAATTTCCTGACCGAAGAAATCAAGAATTGGGGCGATTTCCTCCTGGATAAGCAGAGCGAAATAGATCGGACGATTTTTCAGAAGCATGAAAAATGCAGGGAGCCGTTGGGAAATGATGAATTCATCGAGATGGCGAACAAAACAAGAAAAAAGCGTTAATAATCAGGCTGATAGGACAGCGCTTTGCCTCGCTGGCGAATTTAAGGGATGTGTCCCCAATGTGTGTGTCCCCAAAGTGTGTGTCCCCTATTCAAAAAGCTTTTTCAATTCGTCCTTGAGGGCCGGGACGACCTGGAAGAGGTCTCCGACGATCCCATAATCGGCCACCTTGAAGATCGGCGCTTCGGCGTCCTTGTTGACGGCAACGATGACCTTTGAGGACGACATGCCGGCCAGGTGTTGAATCGCTCCGGAGATCCCGAACGCCATGTACAGGCCGGGAGAGACGGTTTTTCCCGTCTGCCCCACCTGGTGCTGGTGCCCGATCCAGCCCGAATCGACCGCCGAGCGCGAAGCGCCGACGGCCGAGCGCGGGATGACCGCGGCGAGGTCCTTGAGGAGGGCGAAATTCTCGGGCCCTTTCATGCCCCGGCCGCCGCTGACGATGACGTCGGCTTCGGTCACGTCGATCTCGGCCCCGCTCTCCACGATCAGATCGGCCACGCGGCCCTTGACCGCCCCGTCGGGCAGCGCGGCCGCTTTCTTGACGACCTCGCCGGCGGCCGCTCCCTCCGCCACCGCCGGAAAGACGTTCGGCCTGAGCGTTGCGACCTGGGGCGAAGATTTTAAGCGCAGGGTCAGGAAGGCTTTCCCGGCGTAGATGGGCCGGGTGAACACGAGCTTCCCGTCCTTCACCGCGACGGCCGTGCAATCCGTGGCCAGCCCGACGCCGAGCTTGGCCGCGAGCCTCGGAGCGAGGTCCTTGCCCATCGCCGTGGCGGCGAAAAAGACCGCTTCCGGGGCGGCCTCCTTGATCAAGCCGTGGAGCGCCGCGGCGTATCCCTGAGCCGAATACGAGGCCAGCTCGGCGTGCTCAAGCAGGAAAACCCGGGCCGCGCCGTAAGAGAAGAGCGTCGGGTCGAGGCAGTCCACGTCCTTGCCGACGAGCACCGCGCCGACATCGGTCCCGAGTTCCGCGGCCCGCCGCTTTGCCTCACTGAGGGCTTCGAGCGAGCTTTTCTTGATCTTGCCTTCGCGCGTTTCGATGAATGTCAGGAACATGTTCGCCTCCCCTCAGATGATCTTGGCTTCGCGCCGGAGCAGCCGGGCCAGCTCTTTGGCCGCTTCTTCGGGTGTCCCGGGGATGATCTTTCCGGCCTGGCGCGCCGGCGGCATCTCCAAGGCCACGACCTCGACCTGGGGCGCGACGTCGTCCTTGGTCAGGCCGAGCTCTTCGAGGGTGACGACGGGGATGACCTTCTTCTTGGCCGCCATGATGCCTTTGAGCGTTTCGTAGCGGGGCTCGTTCAGCCCTTTTTGAGCGCTGACCACGGCCGGGAGCGAGAAGACGACCTTCTCCATCGCCCCTTCGATCTCCCGGTGAGCGGTCCCCGAAGCCCCTTCGATTTCGAGCTTGGTCACCACGTTGGCTTGGGGCAGGCCGAGCATCTCGGCGACCATGGACGGGACCTGGGCGTTGTCCGCTCCCACCGATTGCTTGCCGAAGAGGAGCAGGTCGAACTGGGGATATTTCTTTTCGACGGTCCGGGCGATCAGCCGGGCGACGCGGAGGCCGTCGTAGGATTCCTTGAGCTCGTCCTTGATGAGGACGGCCTCGTCGGCGCCCATGGCCAAGCCTTTCTTGAGAGTGGTCAGGGCTTCGTCCCCGCCGACGGAAAGGACGGTCACCTGGCCGCCCTTCGCTTCCCTCAGGCGCAATGCCTCTTCGATCGCGTACTCGTCGTTGGGGCTGATGACGAAATTCAGCCCGTCCTCGATGATCGCGCGGGTATCATAATTGATCCGGATCTTCGATTCGGTGTCCGGGACGCGTTTGATGAAGACGAGAATGTTCATGGCCCCTCCCCTCTCACGTTGGGTTCCGGCCCCGTTTTATCGAAGCGGGGCGGATTCGCTCTATCCGTCAAAACGGCGGAACAGCAGCGAGCCGTTCGTGCCGCCGAAGCCGAAGGAGTTGCTCAGGGCGTAGACGATCTCGGCCGGACGAGCCGCGTTCGGCACGTAGTCCAGGTCGCACTCCGGGTCCGGGAACTCGTAGTTGATCGTCGGCGTCATGATCTGGTGTTTGATGGACAGGGCGACGGCTCCCGCCTCGACCCCGCCCGTCGCGCCGAGCAGATGCCCGGTCATGGACTTCGTCGAGCTCACCGCCACCTTCCGGGAGCTCTCTCCGAACAGCCTCTTGATGGCGGCCGTCTCGATCTTGTCGTTGAGCGGAGTGGAGGTGCCGTGGGCGTTGATGAACTGGACGTCGCCCGGCGGGACGCCCGCCTCCTCCATGGCGATCCGCATGACCCGCTCGGCGCCCTCGCCTTCCGCCGCCGGAGCGGCGACGTGATAGGCATCTCCGGTCATGCCGAAGCCGACGATCTCGGCGTAGATCTTCGCCCCCCGCCTCAGGGCATGCCCCAGCTCCTCGAGGAGAAGGATGCCTGCGCCTTCGCCCATGACGAAGCCGTCGCGGCGGGCGTCGAAGGGCCGGGAGGCCTTCTGCGGTTCGTCGTTGCGCTCCGAAAGGGCTTTCATGGAGCAAAAGCCGGCCACGCTGAGCGGAGTTATGGCCGCCTCCGCCCCGCCGGCGATCATCAGGTCGGCATCCCCCCGGGAGATCAGACGGTAGGAATCGCCGAGGCAGTGCGTCGAGGTGGTGCAGGCCGTGACCGCGGCCAGGTTCGGCCCCTTGGCCTTGTACTTGATCGAGACCTGACCCGACGCCTCGTTGATGATGACCGAGACGAGGAAAAACGGAGAGACGCGGTCGGGCCCCTTCTGGTGGAGGGTCAGGACCATGTCTTCGATCGTCCCGATCCCCCCGATGCCGGAGCCGATATGGACGCCGCAGCGGGGCCCCTCGAGGCGCGCACGTTCGATCCCGGAGTCTTCGACCGCGAAGTGGGCCGCAGCCAGGGCATACTGGATGAACGGATCCATCCGGCGCGCTTCCTTCCGGTCGATAAAGTCGGCGGGATCGAAGCTTTTGAGCTCGCCGGCGATACGGCTTGAAAAGCGGGCCGCGTCGAAACGCGTGATCGGGCCGATCCCGCTCCGGCCGGAGACGAGCGCCTCCCACGTGGCCCTGGTCCCGATGCCCAGGGGGGTGACCAGGCCTATCCCCGTGATGACGACCCGGCGATCCGCGGATTGAGTCTTCCGCGCTCCCGGATCAAGAGACATGGCTTAGGATATAATCCATCGCTTTGCCGACGGTCGTCAGCTTCTCGGCTTCCTCGTCGGGAATGTCCAGGCCGAACTCGTCTTCGAGAGCCATGACGAGCTCCACGGTGTCCAGAGAGTCCGCGCCCAGGTCTTCGATGAAAGAGGCGGATTCCGTGACCTGCTCTTCGCTGATGCTCAGCTTGTCCGCAACGATCACCTTCATTTTCTTCAACAATTCGTCTCTTTCCATGGGTACCTCCATTAATGATTTTCGGAAATCTACATATACATCCCGCCGTTGACGTGGATGACTTGGCCGGTGATGTAGGCTGCCTCGTCCGAGCAGAGGAACTTGACGGCGTGGGCCACGTCGGCCGGCTCCCCGAACCTCTGCATCGGGATGACGCCGAGGAACGCGGTTTTGACTGCCTCGGGCAGCCCGGCGGTCATCGGCGTCGCAATGTAGCCCGGCGCGACGGCGTTGACCGTGATCCCCCGGCCGGCCACTTCGCGGGCGAGCGATTTCGTGAAGCCAATCAGCCCCGCCTTCGAGGCCGCGTAGTTCGCCTGGCCGGCGTTCCCCATCACGCCCACGACCGAGGCGAGATTGACGATCCGGCCGGAGCGCGCTCCGACCATGGCCCGGATGACGGCTTTGGAAAAATTGAAAACGCCTTTGAGGTTGACGGCGATGACGGCATCCCACTCCTCCTCGCGCATGCGCATGAAGAGGTTGTCCTTGGTGATGCCGGCGTTGTTGACGAGATGGTCGATTTTGTTGCAGTCTTTGAGGACGGCTTCGATGACGGCCGCCGCCTGGTCGAGCTTGCTCACATCGGCCCGCTGGAAGAGGGCCTTTCCCCCGTCCGCGGCGATGGACCGGGCGACCTCGTCGAGCTTCTCCGGCTGGATATCGACGAGGACGACGGTCGCTCCCTCGCGGGCGAAGAGGCGGGCGATGGCCTCGCCGATGCCCTGGGAGGCGCCCGTGATCACGGAAACCCGGCCTTCAAACATCATGTCAGGCTCCCGCGACCCGCGGACCGAAATCCTTCCCCCCGGCCTTGACGGAGATCCTCACCTCTGCCCCCGCTTATTCTTCGACTTCTTTGACGACCTGCCGGCCCCGATAGAACCCACACTCGGGGCAGGCCCTATGGGGAAGCTTGGGGGTTCCGCAATTGGCGCATACGGAGAAGGAGGGGACGACGAGCGCGTCGTGGCCCCGCCGTTTTCCTTTGCGGGAATGAGAGTGGCGTCGTTTTGGATTAGGCATTTATCTTTTATCTTTCACGAAGATTTTTAATTTTTCCTGCCGTTCGTCGGTTTCCTTGACCTGGCAGCCGCAATTTCCGTCCCTCCGGATCTTGCCGCAGACGGCGCAGATCCCCTCGCAGCCCTCCGAACAGAGGGGCTTGGACGGGAAGGTCAGGTTGAGCTGCTC
>Ga0208047_1001075_pt1 | contig 10133 bp, 6 predicted proteins | sample Kivu_220m_FD_184162 | JGI IMG/M metagenome (GOLD analysis project Ga0208047, IMG submission 184162) | Freshwater microbial communities from Lake Kivu, Western Province, Rwanda to study Microbial Dark Matter (Phase II) - Kivu_220m (SPAdes)... | ecosystem: Environmental > Aquatic > Freshwater >...
AGATACTGGAAGGGGATGCGGCGGGAAACCGTACGCCCCCCTACCAAACTCATAATGCCGCGGTACCGTATCATAGGAGTCAGTACGCGAGAGTAAGTTCCGTGGTACTAAAGGGAAACAGCCCAGATCGTCGTCTAAGGCCCCTAAATCCGGATTAAGTGTAAAAGGAAGTGAAACTGCTTGGACACCCAGGAGGTTGGCTCAGAAGCAGCCACCCTTTAAAGAGTGCGTAACAGCTCACTGGTATAGCGGTTTTGCGCCGAAAATTTACCGGGGCTCAAATCCGGTGCCGAAGACACGGACTCGTGCTATGCACGAGTGGTAGGGGAGCGTTCTGTAATCTGCGAAGCCCCGCTGCGAGGCGGAGTGGAGAGTACAGAAGTGAGAATGCAGGCATGAGTAACGTAATCCGCCTGAAAATGGCGGACGCCAAAAACCCAAGGTTTCCTTCGCTACGTTGTTCGACGAAGGGTAAGTCGGCCCTAACCGTATTCCCGATATAATCGGGAAGGGGGATGGATAAACGGTTAATATTCCGTTACTTCGCTGTATCTGTGATGGAGGGACGGAGTTTGATAGGCTGTGAGTTTGTATGGTTGGGCTTCTAAGCTACAAGCCAGTCTTTGTTGGTAAATCCGCAAAGGCGCTGGTCCTTTGGACTGTACGCGAGTGGTGGGGGAGGTCGTTTTACGGCCAACGCAGCCAATTTAAGCTTCCAAGAAAATCTTCTAAACTTTAGATGCAGTGAAACCGTACCGCAAACCGACACTGGTGGGTGGGTAGAAAATACCAAGGCGAACGAGAGAACTATGATTGAGGAACTCGGCAAACTAGCCCCGTAACTTCGGGATAAGGGGTCCCCGCCAGCATCTGCGAAGCTGTGGGCGGGGCGCAGTGAAAGGGCTCAAGCGACTGTTTAGCAAAAACACAGCACTCTGCTAACCCGTAAGGGGATGTATAGGGTGTGAGGCCTGCCCAGTGCCCGTAGGTCAAACCCAGGGGTTCACGCTTCTGGACTAAGCCCGGGTGAACGGCAGCAGTAACTATAACTGTTCTAAGGTAGAATGCGCGCTGCTTTAGTAAAATCTGGCTATATGCTGGGAAATCTGGAGTATCTTGCATTACGATTAGCTTTATAGCAAACGTAAAAATGTGCAAGTGCAGACAATCAGCAGGAAAGATCCTCCACGAGGCTAGATGATAGAGGATAGAATGTAGATAAAGAAGATTGAAATTAGAAGGTAGAATGTTCTACACTTACTAAAGAAAATGATTAAGAGCTTTAGAGATCTTGATGTATATAGAATCTCTTATGGGTTAATGATAGTTGTATCTGAAGCTATTAAGAAGCTCCCAAAGGAAGAGAAATATACATTAGTAGACCAAATGAGAAGAGCATCAAGATCAATACCTTCAAATATTGCAGAAGGGTACGCCAAAAGGCAGTATATCGCAGAATTTAAAAGACATCTTGTTTCTGCAATAGGTGAATCCAATGAAATGGAGGTTCATCTTGATACCGCAAAAGACCTAAAATTATTACCTAGTGATCTTTGCAGTAAGATTCTGAAGGATTATCAAGATTTAGGTGGTAAATTAAATCGGCTGATTAAGAACTGGAAGAAGTATTAAATCCAGCTTCTATCTTCAAACATCGAAATCTACATTCTAGTTTCTACCATCTAGCTTCTGGTAGGAAATCCCCACTCACTATACGCCAGACCCGCTGCTTTTGGCGGGAAGAGATAGTGGCGTCTACATAGCGATATGTAGTGGTTGTATATTAAGGATAATACAGCCTGAAGTTACTCAATTGTAACAAAGATTAACAAGCGAAATTCCTTGTCGGGTAAGTTCCGACCCGCATGAAAGGCTTAACGACTTGAGCGCTCTCTTAATCATAGACTCGGTGAAATTGCGGTATCCGTGAAGACGCGGATTACACGCCGCAGGACGAAAAGACCCTATGGAGCTTTACTGTAGCTTGGCATTGGCAACTGTTCTGGTCTGTGTAGAATAGGTGGGAGCCCCGTCCTTTGGACGGGACGACAGTGAAATACCACTCTCTTCGGGATGGAAGCCTTACCTCTGTACCATAAAGTGCAGGGAGACAATGCCTGGTGGGCAGTTTGACTGGGGCGGTCCCCGCCTAAAGAGTAACGGCGGGACCCAAAGGTCAGCTTGGTCCGGATGGAAATCGGACTGTAAGTGTAAAGGCATAAGCTGGCTTAACTGTAAGACTTACAAGTCAGGCATCGGCCATAGGCCGACCGTCCTCTGGACGGGATGCGAAAGCAGGGCTTAGTGATCCTCTAGAGCTTAGTGGTAGGCTCAGAGCTTAATGGACAAAAGTTACCCTAGGGATAGGTTCTGAAATAAGAACCGTTGTTCCTCTCCCGAGTAATCGGGTGTTAAAATATGGCTAATAACGGTGGAAGTTTTTACCTGCGGGCTTGGGTGGCCCATATCGAGAGGGGTAAAAATAATACCGTGGGAAGCTGGTTGAGTAGAGGTGGGATGTCAGAATACAGAAGGCGGTCTTGAATGCAGATGACAGAAATGGGAATATCAAACTGTGATCAAAAGTTTTATAGATCTTGAAGTGTACAAGGTATGATTCTCTAGCGTCCAAATTATCTAAGCTGAGGGATAATTGGAGGAGTTTTTGATCCGGAGTGATATCTTGATTCTGTTTTCTGTAATCTGACATCTCACTTCGAAAAGCCTAGCCCCGTAACGACTGAACGAAATCTTTACATGGAAAGTAGTGAGATACACTATATAAAAGTGTATAATACGCCATCCCCGTTATATGTAACGGGTGAAGATATAGTCTAATCTCAAAGAGATTGAACAGGCTGATCGGATCCGAGAGTCCACATCGACGATCCGGTTTGGCACCTTAAGTAACATCGGGGTGCTGCAGTAGTAATACTGCACCAAAAAACCGGCTAATAACGGTGAAACCCAAATTGACTTCGTATTATATTCGGTATATTATGAAGTTAATGGGCAATACCATGGGAAGCTTATCAAAAGTGCAAGAAGAATTGATCATAGGAACTTTGCTTGGAGATGGCCATTTGAGAAGAAAAACTAATACTCTTCTTGAGGTGAATCATTCGTATAAGCAGAGGGATTATTGTTTTTGGAAGTGCTCTATACTTGAAAATTTAGTATTGACCTCACCTCATATAAGGAACAGTGGCGTTAATAGAAGGTCAATGCGTTTTACAACGCAGAGTATTTTCGCTTTAAATCGTTTTTACGATTTGTTCTATAAAAACGGTATAAAAATTGTTCCGGGTGCCTTAAACTTAACACCCTTTTCTTTGGCTGTTTGGTTTATGGACGATGGGAGCAAAAGTGGAGGTTCTATATATTTAAATACCCAGCAATATAGTGTTGGAGAACAGAACCTTTTACGCACTTTTCTGCTAGATCAATTCGGATTTGTAACTTCCTTGAATAAGGATAAGACATATTTCAGGATAAGAGTGTCTAAAAAATCAGCATTACAGTTATGTTTGTTGATTTCGACCTACATTCCTGAATGCATGTCTTATAAACTTTTGATATAGCCCCTTATCGACTTAATACAATCTCGTAAAGTTGTATTGGATGGATTGAATTAGCAATTCATAATACGCCGGCCCCACTAAAATAAAAATTTAGATGGGTGAAGATATAGTCAGTGCCATTAGTAATAATGGAGTATTGCCGATAGCGATGTCGGCTCGTCGCAACCTGGGGGGGCAGCACCTCCCAAGGGTCCGGCTGTTCGCCGGTTAAAGCGGCACGCGAGCTGGGTTCAGAGCGTCGTGAGACAGCTCGGACTTTATCCGCGGTGTGCGTTTGCAGTTGAGAGGCTTTCTTCCCAGTACGAGAGGACCGGAAGGAACAAACCTCTGGTGTACCAGTTGTCCTACCAAGGGCATCGCTGGGTAGCTATGTTTGGATTTGATAAGTGCTGAAAGCATCTAAGCACGAAGCGTACCTCAAGATGAACTGCGGGTCTACCGGGAGACTACCGGATACAGGCAGCAGGTGTAGGCACCGTGAGGTGTATAGCCGAGCTGTACTGATTGACCTTGATGTGTCCTTAACCGCATAGTTGCTAAAAGAGGTGAATGGTGCTGGTGATTTTAGCGGGATCGTACTACTCCTTTTACCCACCCGCTTCGCCGTAAGGCGTTGCGGCGGGTTCCATTCCGAACAGGACCGTAAAAGGTCCCAGCGGTCAAGATACTTTCCGCCTGAGGCGGATGGGAAAATAGCTCATTGCCGGCGCTATTTTTTATATAGGGATTATCCCGATTCGGGATAATCCCTAATTGGGGATGTATGAACAAGATAAAACGTGCAAAAACAATGGAAGATTTACTGGAGGAAGACTTTTCCGTGCCTGCATCTTTGCGTGCTGGGTCTGTAGTTGAGGGGAAGGTTGTTTCTATAACTCATGGAGAGGTGGTGGTTGATGTAGGAGGTAAAAGTGAGGGGATTGTCAGTGGCGATGACCTTTCTGATGAGTCTGGCACGTGTAAAAATTTAAAGGTTGGAGATAAGGTTTTGGTAACTGTGGCTCAAACGGAGGATTCCAGGGGTTCCCTGGTCTTGTCCTTTAAGAAAGCCGAGAAAGAGAGGCGTTGGGCGAAGTTGCAGCAAAATTTTTCCCAAGGTATACCTTTTGAGGTGGGGGTTATGGAGTACAATAAGGGCGGAATACTGGTTGATGTAGAGGGGCTTCGCGGTTTCGTCCCCATTTCTCATTTAAATAAGACTCATTTTGCGCAGTTTAATAAAGCGACCACCGCCGAAGGTCCCTCTTCAGCAAATAGAAACCTTAAGGAGGTCCTGGGCGAAACTTTGAAGGTCAAAATAATTGAGCTTGATAAAGAGCAAAATAGAATAGTTTTATCCGAAAAGGAGCTCGAAAGTGCTAAAATTGAGAAGGAAATCAGGGAACGCTTAAAGAAAATAAAAGTTGGAGACGTTTTAGAAGGGGCGGTAATTGCCATCCTCCCATTTGGGCTTTTGGTTGATTGCGGAGGGATAGACGGCTTAATCCATATAAGCGAGGTTTCTTGGGAGAAGGTTCAAAATTTGAGTGGTCTATATAGGGTAGGCGATAAGGTAAAAGTTAAAGTGCTGACCATTGACGAGAAAGAAGGAAAGCTGGGTTTAAGCGTGAAGGCTTTAATGGATAACCCTTGGGACAAGCTGGCCGGTAGATATCAAGAAGGCGCTATCGTTAAAGGTAAGGTGACAAAGATTATGCCTTTTGGGGCTTTTGTTGAGCTTGAACCGGGCCTTGAGGGATTGGTGCATGTGTCGGAAACAGTTGGTCCTTTAAACCCCGGCGATGCGGTAAAGGCAATGGTGATTACAATTGATCCGCAAAATCAAAAACTTGCCTTGAGTATGAGAAAGATTGAGGAGTCAAAAATATACAAATGAGTGAATGGCTATGCTAACTAATATTTCCTCTAAAGCAATAAACTTTTTGTGGTCCCTTAAAAATGTGTCCAGAAATGACTCGATAGGTATTAAGGACCTTATATCTTCGCTTTCCTTATCCAGCAGGTTTTATAAAGATTATTTTTCGTCTATCCCTGTTAAGGGCGGCAAGGACATTAAAATATCCGATCTGGTGGGTAGGGCTTATGTTGAAGCTATGGAGGATGCAAGCCCCGTTTTGGATCTAGACCATTTGTTTTTGGCCTTCACAAGTTTCTTGGACTCTGGTACGTATTCTTCGGCGAAAAATTTTTCCGAGAAGAAGGGCGGCTCTGCCGTTATTACCGATCTAACTTATCAGGCGGAGCTTGGAACCCTGCCAAAAGTTATCGATAGAGAAGAGGAGTTGGGCAATTTGGTGAAAAGGCTTATGAGACGGCAGAAGAGCAACCTGCTTTTGGTGGGGCCCCGCGGAGTAGGAAAAACGTCTTTGATATACGCTCTGGCGCAAAAAATTACTCGATGGGATGTTCCAAGGGAGTTTGTAGGAGCGAAAATATTTAGCATTAACCTTGCGGCCGCTGCCGTAGAGCCATATTCTATGAGAGGGGTATTGGAAGATAATGTGAGTAATATAATGATGCGAGATCCGGGTTTGGGTAGGAAAGTGATTTTCTTTTTTGACAATTTGAATCTTCTTCCTCTTGGTACTTCTTTTGGATTTTCGGTTAAGCCTGCTAAGAGTTTTGTTTATTTTATAGGGGCTACGGAGGACACTGAAAACTTTAAGTTTATGGACGGCTCGTTAAATAATATGTGGGAGGTCTTTAGTGTTGAAGAGCCTTGTCCCGATGTGTTGCTTAAGATAATAAAACTGCGATCTAGGGAGCTGTCTGCGCTTCATAATGTCAAAATAGATAATGCTGCTGTTGCGGCTTTGGCTAATACAGATTTATCCAAAGCGAGTATGCCTATGCAGGCAGGTTATGGTTCGGCTTTGCCCGGTGCGGCTTTAGATATATTGGACTTTCTTTGTGCAGATAAAAGATTTTTGTGTGATAGGCCAAGTAAAAGCCTGAAGAAAATAAACGAGAGGTTGCTTAGCCTTAAAGCGAGTTTTAGGGAGGCCCTAAGGAGGAGAGATTTGGATGAGGCGTCAAGGATAAACAAGAGTATCAAGATAGAGGAGGGGGTTTTGTTTGGTGCGGCGCTTGGGAAATCAGAGAAGGTATTTATAAGTGCTTTGGATGTTGAGAGATTCCTTAAGCGGGAGTTGGGAGTTTCGGAGAAGGTAGACTTTTCTAATATCGAGAAAATAATGTCCAAAAGGATAGTAGGTCAAAAGGAGGCTATAGCCGATTTAGCTTCCGCCTTAAGGAGATCTAATTTAAGGCTTAAGGGGCCGAGCCGGCCCATTGGCTGCTTTTTGTTTTTGGGTGCAACAGGTGTTGGAAAGACTGAAACGGCGAAGGTTCTGGCTGGCACCCGCTTTCCGGATGGAAAAAATTTTCTGCGGCTTGATATGTCTGATTTTAGAGAGAGGCATACCGTGAGTAGGCTTACCGGAGCGCCTCCCGGGTACGTGGGTTTTGAGGAAGGGGGACAATTAACGTCCTTTGTTTCTGATAACCCCAAAAGCGTGATTCTTTTTGATGAAATAGATAAGGCGCATCCGGATGTCCTTAATATACTTTTGCAAATAATGGAGGAGGGGGAACTTACTGATTCATCCGGAATTAAGGTTTCTTTTAGGGATTGCGTTGTGATTTTAACGGGTAATATAGGCTCCGACTTAATTAATAAAGGAGAATTTGGGTTTGCCCCTGCTGCTGACGCCCGCGCGATAGGGTTTTCTTATCCCCCTTATAACCTAATGAAAGAGCGCATAATGGAGGAGGCCAAAAAGGTTCTAAAGCCTGAGTTTTTAAACAGGCTTGACAGCATAGTTGTGTTCAAAATGCTGTCCAAGGCCGATTTGATGCAAATAGCGGATATGCTTATTAGTGAGTATGCGAGTGTTCTCTCAAAAAGGGGAGTGAAGCTTTGGGCGGCAGATTCCGTGAAGGAATACCTCGTTGAGAAAAGTTTTTCGTTGGAGTATGGTGCGAGACCGTTGAGGAGATTGATAGAGAAGGAAGTGGTGGATAAGGTGGCGGAAAGTGTCCTTAAGAAGAAGGTAAAAGTGGGAGATAGTGTGGCAATCTCCAAACAAAGGAAGGGCTCGTCCACAGTGCTTCAATTTGAAGTTAAAGAGGGTTAGACCTGTTATACTTAAATTATGAAATCATCCAATGTTTTTGTTTGCTCCTCCTGCGGCGAGGCATTTCCTAGATGGTCCGGCCAGTGCCCCTCCTGCGGCTTGTGGAATACTCTTGTTGAAACAGCCGCCCCCGCAAAAAAGTCAGCGCAGAAGCACCAGATTCTAAAAATATCCGCGACCCCCTTGTCCAGCGTCAATGTCGAGCTTAAATCCCGTTTACGGACTAGAATATCCGAGTTTGACCGCGTTTTGGGCGGTGGCTTCGTAAGCGGGCAGGTGGTGCTTTTGGCTGGGGAGCCCGGTATTGGAAAAAGCACATTGCTTCTGCAGGCTGCGGAGGCCATAGCTGGAGGTTCGGAGAACGGATCTGTTTTCTACGTTTCCGGCGAAGAATCTTTGGGCCAGATTGCTTTGCGGGCCAAAAGGCTTGGCATAAACTCTAAAAATATTACTGTGGTAAATGATATAAATGTTGAGTCCATAATTTCCCTTTTGGAAAAAGAGGCCAAAAACGTCATTCTGGTGATAGTTGACTCCGTACAAACTTTGTACACCGAAAGCCTTTTGGGTATGGCAGGTTCTGTTGGTCAGATCAGGGAGTGTACTTTAAAATTATCCCAGTTTGCAAAAGGCAGCAGCATACCCTTAATTTTGGTAGGGCATATAACAAAGGAGGGGTCTATTGCGGGACCCAAAGTTTTGGAACATATCGTTGATACGGTGCTGTATCTGGAAGGCGACAAAAACCATCTCTTTAGAGTTTTGAAATGTTCAAAAAACAGATTTGGACGTGTAGACGAAGCTGGGATTTTTGAGATGCAGGAGAAAGGTATGGCAGAGGTAAAAAACCCGTCAACATATTTTTTGGATGAAAGGTTAGAAAATGTATCCGGTTCCAGCATAACTATGTCTATGGAGGGGAGCCGGCCCTTTGCTGTGGAGGTTCAGGCTCTTTCCTCAAAAACGAGCTTTGGATATCCCAAAAGGGCTTCAAGTGGCATTAGCATAAACAAAGTTCAGATACTTTGTGCGGTTGTTGAGCGGCGCCTTTCAGTTAGTTTACAGGAGTACGATATATATGTTAATGTGGCAGGGGGATTGAGATTGAATGATCCTGCGGCGGATTTGGCGGTGTGTCTTTCTCTTTATTCAAGCGTCAGGAATGTTCCTCTGAAGAATATGGTGGTCTTTGGCGAAGTGGGGCTTTCGGGCGAGGTCAGACGGGTGCCTCATATGGAAAAACGGATTTTGGAGGCCAAAAGGCTCGGGTTTAAAAATATCTTGAGCCCTGAAAACGTTAGGTCTTTAAAAGAGGCAGTTTTTAATTTTGAGCATAAAAATACCTTATAAGTTAATAGCTCGGTTTGCTATTTCTGCTGGTGTTGGTCTTATTGCGTTTAATTTGGCGGGCAGCTGGTATTTTAGCAGCAACCCATTTTTGGGGATTTTGTATCTGGCAGAGTCTATTATAGCCTTCGTTCTGGCTGTAGTCTTGTATTTATTTTCCCCATTTTTTGCCAAGCTTATATCTTTGTGGTTTGAAAATATGGCGGCTAAAGCGGTAAGGCGTGTAGTGAGCGATTTTCAGCGGCTGCAGAAAGAAAGGGCCAAAGCTCTTCGCGAAAAAGAGGAGAAAAGCCTCAAAAATTTTGGTACGTTTCCTTTGGTTCTGGACACGTCAGCTATTATAGATGGAAGGATTTTTGAGGTGGTGCGTTTAGGTTTTGATACTGCGAATGTTATTGTCCCGCAGTTTGTTGTTGATGAACTTCAGCATATTGCTGACAGTGAAGATGGTGTGAGAAGGCAAAAGGGGCGGCGGGGCCTGGACAGTTTGAATTCTATAAGAAAATTAAAAGGCCAATCTTTTAAGCTTGTGAATTTGGGAGTTAAAGACACGGTTGATAAGGAGTTGGTTTCTTTGGCTAAGAAGGTAAAAGGCAGGCTTGTTACGGTGGATTTTAATTTGAACAAAGCGGCTGAAGTTTCAGGGGTTAGGGTCCTAAATATTAATGAGCTGGCAAATGCTCTAAAGACAGTAGTTCTTCCAGGGGAGAAAATTAAGGTTAAGGTGATACAAAAGGGTAAGGAGGAGTCTCAAGGCGTTGGATATCTGGACGACGGCACGATGGTGGTTGTTGAGGAGGGTTCCGGGATGGTTGGGGATGAGGCCTCCGAGGTAATGGTTTTGAGGGTTATACAAACGGCAGCTGGGAAAATGATATTTTGCAAGAATAATGCTCAAAAATAAACCATGAACCATAAGTGCAGGCACTTTAGGTTCATGGTATTTTTTTGCCATGGGAGGGCAAGTATAAATCTTCCACAGCCGCAGCAAAGTTCAAGAACAAAATGTTCTTATTTTTAAACATACAATAAATTTCCCCCCTGTCAATGTTTTTTGTCTTTAGGGATA
>Ga0208047_1001079_pt1 | contig 10114 bp, 8 predicted proteins | sample Kivu_220m_FD_184162 | JGI IMG/M metagenome (GOLD analysis project Ga0208047, IMG submission 184162) | Freshwater microbial communities from Lake Kivu, Western Province, Rwanda to study Microbial Dark Matter (Phase II) - Kivu_220m (SPAdes)... | ecosystem: Environmental > Aquatic > Freshwater >...
ATCTAAGTTCTAACATCTAAGATAGTTTTATGGATTCTTCCATTGAAGAAATAAAAAGCCGGCTGGATATTATTGAGCTTATTGGTCAATACATTAAACTGCGCAAGACCGGCGTGAATTTTTCTGCGCTTTGCCCTTTCCATTCCGAAAAGACAGGTTCGTTTTTCATTTCACCCGCGCGCCAAACCTGGAAGTGTTTTGGTTGTGGTAAGGGTGGCGACATTTTTACTTTCGTGCAGGAGATCGAAGGCGTGGAGTTCGGAGACGCGCTGCGAATTCTGGCCGCCAAGGCCGGCGTGGAGCTCAAAAAGCGCGCGCCCCAGATTGACCAAAAATTAAAGACCCAGCGCCAGCGAATTTATGACCTTTGCGAGCTGGCCGCGAAGTTTTTTGAAAAACAATTAAAAGCCAGTGCGCGCGGGCAAGCAGCCAAAAAATATCTTTTAGACCGCGGGATTTCGGAAAAAAGCATTTTGGAGTGGCGTTTAGGTTATGCTCCTGAGACATGGCAGGGGTTGCGCGATTTTTTGGCGTCAGAGGGCTATACTGACGAAGAAATTATTGGCGCTGGACTGGTCGTGTCAAATGATCGCGGTCGCGTTTATGATCGTTTCCGCGGTCGGATAATTTTTCCGATCTTTGATTTCAACTCACAAATCGTTGGTTTTGGCGGAAGAATTTTTGAAAACAGGAATGAAAATGGAAGCCCACCGCCGTCCCCTCAAGGCGGGACGATGGTAAGCGAGGCCAAATACCTCAACACGGCCAACACCTTGCTTTATGATAAAAGTCGGATTCTTTATGGTCTTGATCGTGCCAAAGTCGCGATTCGCCGCCAAAACCGCTGCGTTTTGGTCGAGGGTTATACTGACGTGATAATGTCGGCACAAGCTGAGGTGGGAAACGTGGTTGCCAGTTCGGGCACGGCGCTGACCGAAACGCAATTAAAAATCCTAAAAAGATTTACCGACAATTTGGTTTTGGGTTATGATATGGATTTGGCCGGCGACAGCGCCAACCGGCGTGCCATTGATTTGGCGCTGTCTTTGGGATTCAACGTCAGCGTGGCGCGGCCGCCTTTTGAAGGTAAAGATCCGGCTGACGTGATTGCGCTCGATCCGCGGGAATGGCAAAAGACCGTGGCTTCTCCCAAAACCATAATGGAATTCTACTTTGAACGGGCGTTTGCCGCTGGCGACAAAGAAACCGCGCCTGGTCGCAAAAAGATAGTTGAATTCATTCTGCCGGCGATAAAAATAATTCCCAACGCAGTGGAGCAGGCGTTCTGGCTGCAAAAACTCGCCGACCGCTTGGAAACGCGCGACATCCACTACGAGGACTACTTGCGCCAAGAGTTAAAAAAAGTTAAGCTAAACCCATATCCAGAAGTCAAAACTACCGAAAACTTGTCGCCAAAAACCGCGCTAACTCCCGAAAAACAGCTAGAAAAAAGAATATTAGTGCTGGCGATAAAATATCCTCAGGCAGCCGGGTCTATCGACGAATCGCTACTTGATTTTTTTTCGGCTGGCGCTAAAGAAATAATCAAAAATCTAAAAAACGATCCGGTATGGCACGGCCGTGATTTGGAGGGAAAAGACAAGGAATTTTATGAATCGCTTGCCCTGGAAGCGGAAAGCGAGATCATCGACCAAAAAGCCGCGTTTGACGAGATTGAATTCCATATTTGTCGGATAAACAACATCCTTTTCAAAAATTCAACGGTGCGGCTTTTGCGTGCGATACGCGCGGCCGAGAAATGCGGCGATAATCAAACAACCGCGCGGTTGCGCCATGAATTGAATTCATTATTAGGATCCACTCAAAACAAAAGCTAAGTTCAAAAAATACATGGTAAAACAAAAAAAACGAAAGCCAAAAAAAATAAAAAAACGCCCCGGCACGAAAAAAAATAAAAAACCGGCGAAGCTCAAAACGAAATCAAAACTGAAATCAAAACCCAAAATGAAAGCAAGAATGAAGTCAAGAAAAAAACCAAGACCAAAAATAAAACCAAAACCAAAAACAAAAACAAAAGCAAAGCCAAAAAAGAAAAAACCGACCCCAAGAACTTTTAAAAAGCGCGCCAAGACAAAAAAGAAAAAAGGTGGAATATCGCCCAAGATTTTTGACCCGCACAAGCTGGAAATTTTCATGGGAAAAGGCCGGGAAAGGGGGTTTGTTACTTTTTCGGAAATTTTGTCGTTTTTCCCAAGCGTGGAAAAAGATGTTGACGGTTTGGATGAACTATACCAAAAACTTGACTCGCTGGGCATCGAAGTCAAAGAAGCGCGAGAATTTTTGGAAGTCGGCCAGGTCGCAACCAAAAGGCGCGCCGAGGCAAAAATCGATCCGGTGCAGATGTATTTAAAAGAAATCGGTCAGATACCGGCTCTCACGGCTCGCGACGAAAAAGATCTTGCCAAAAAAATCGAAGCCGGTGACATGGAAGCCAAAAAACGGCTCACCCAATCAAACCTGAAGTTGGTGGTTTCAATCGCGCGCAAATATATTGGTCGCAGCTCGCACCTTGGGTTACTTGACCTGATTCAAGAGGGAAATCTGGGATTGTTTCGCGCCGTGGAAAAATTCGACTGGCGCAAAGGCTATAAATTTTCAACCTATGCCACATGGTGGATTCGCCAGGCGATCACGCGGGCGTTGGCTGATCAGGCGCGCACCGTGCGCATTCCGGTGCATATGATCGAAACGATATCAAAATACACGCAGGCAAAACGCAAACTTTTGCAGTTTTTGGGTCGCGAACCATTGCCCGAAGAAATTGCTTCTGAACTTGGCTTGGAAACCGATAAGGTCCGCTACATCCAAAAGATTTCGCAGGATTCGGTGTCGCTAGAAACCCCGGTGGGCAAGGACGGCGAAGACAGCATTTTGGCGGAATTCATTGCCGACGACAAAGTAACCTCGCCATCCTTAGACGCGGCGCGCAGTTTGCTGAAAAACCGTTTACAAGAGGTTTTGGTGGATCTCACGCCGCGCGAGCAAAAAATTCTGGCGCTGCGTTTTGGTCTGGAAGATGGCGTTACGCACACGCTTGAAGAGGTTGGCCAGGAGTTTGGTGTGACGCGCGAACGCATCCGCCAGATTGAAGCCAAAGCGCTGGAAAAGATCCGCAACCACGACGCGTTGAAAAAACTAAAGGACTACTAAAGAAATTTCAAAATCCAAAGTTCAAAGTTCAAACAAAGCCCAAAATCCTAATGACTAAATAAAATTTGCATGCAGTTTTAGCTTTTGGTTTTGGATTTTGTTTGACATTTGAGTTTTGGCATTTGGATTTTATGAAATACCAATCAATTGTTTTCTCCAGTCTGCCTGGGGCGGGCAAGTCCACGCTGGTGAAAAAGTTAAGCGAAATCTACTGTTGGCCGGTTTTAAGTGTAGGCGATTTGTGGCGGGAGAAATGGAAAAAACTCCACTCCGACCAAGAAATTACTTTTGAAGAATACTGGCGCACCAGTTCAACTTCAGAAAACCTACAGGTTAATGCTGATTTTCGGGAGGAAGTACTGAAGAAAAATCTAATCGGCGACAGCCGCTACTCTATCTATTTACGCGATATACCGGTGCTTTTGGTTTTTCTTACTGCAGGATTAGACTTGCGTGCCAAGCGAGGATTCGGCTTGGAAAAATACCAAGGCAAATCCGCCGAGGAGATCAAAAAAATTCTTTGCCAGCGCGAAGTTGACGAAACGGCCACGAGCAAACGGCTTTTCAATTACGACTACCGCGATCCGGCATATTACCACATCACGTTAAATACTGGTCTGCTCTCGCAGGAAGAAGAGATCACTATCATCAAAGGATTAGTGTCGCCGTAAAATTAAAAAGGTTCGCGCTCAAAACTAACTATGGGACGAAAAATCCTTTTACCATTAATCGTTGGAGCGCTTTTGGCGTTTTTGTTGGTTGTTCCAAAAACAGCGCAAGCGGTCGATCAAGCGTTAATTCAGCAACTAACCCAGCAAATAAAAGCTCTTAAACAAGAGATCGCGCTTATGCGCGCGACTTTGGCGAATTGGCACTCAAAAAATGCAATTACGGCGTCGGCTTACTTGGCGCAAAATCTTTCGGATAATTCGGTCCTTTTAAGCAAGAACCCGAACAAATCGTATCCGATTGCTTCCATTGTTAAACTGATGAATGCAGTTGTTACTCATGAAAATATTGACAACGGCAAAATGATAACCGTGACCGATAAAATGCTTAAACCATTTGGCCAAAGCCCGGCTATTTTTTTTGGGGCCAATATTAGCGCGCAAAATCTGCTGAAGGCGTCTCTTATCCAATCAACAAACGACGCCGCGGAGGCATTGGCGTGTTCGGCGGGGGAAGAAAAGTTTTTGGGGCTGATGAACCAAAAGGCAAAAGAGCTGGGGATGACCAGCACCGTTTTTTATGACGCCCACGGATTGGATCCTGCCAACCATTCCACCGCCAGCGACCTTACCAAGCTTTTGTCCTATATTTACAAAAATCATCCGGATATCTTGGAAACCACCAAAGACAACGACTTTTGGCTACCTAACATTAACGGCAAGTTGGTTAAATTTATAAATATGAATGGTTTTTATCCCATTTCTAATTTTATTGGCGGGAAAACCGGCTATTTGGTAGAGGCCAAGCAAACTTTGGCCGCGTTGTTTGATGTCAACGGAGAACCGGTCGCGGTGATTGTGCTCCATTCAAAAAATTGCCAAGCCGACGCTTTTAGAATTCTTGAAAAGATTGAAAATTCAAAAAACCCTTTAAATTAGGTAATCTAAAAATAATAATGCAAAAAAGCGATTTGAAAAAAATCAATAATTGGCTTTGGGAAGTGCCCATGACCTTGAATCCGGCAATGCGCGTGCCGGGCCGGATTTTTGCTTCGGAAAAACTGCTTAACGATATTCTTGGCGACCGTTCAGTTGTCCAACTAATCAACGGCGCCACGCTGCCCGGGATTGCCGGATTTGCCATAGCCATGCCCGATTGCCACGAGGGTTACAGCGTGCCCATCGGTTTTGTCGGCGCCATCAACGCCGCAAACGGCGTTATTTCGCCGGGCGCTTGCGGTTTTGACATTAATTGCGGTATGAAGTTGTTAAAATCAGAATGCACCGAAAATGAAGTCAAATCGCGCCTGGAACAACTAGCCGGGCAAATGCAAGACCAGGTCCCTTCGGGTTTGGGCCGGGGAAGAGAAATCAAAATGACCATTAGCCAAATTAACGAAATTCTAAGAGGCGGAGCCCGAGTGCTTGTGAATTGGGGTTATGGCAGCAGCCAAGACCTTGAAAATTGCGAAGCCAACGGTTGCTTGCCTTGGGCTGATCACATGGCGGTTTCCGATCGCGCCAAAGAGCGGGGGCGAGACCAAGTTGGCACTCTAGGATCGGGAAACCATTTTCTGGAAGTCCAAAAAGTGGCGCGCGTTTTTGACAATGATTCGGCAAAAACATTCGGTCTTTTTGAAAACCAAATCGTGATAATGATTCACACCGGCAGCCGGGGGCTGGGGCATCAGGTTTGCACCGATTACTTAAAAATAATGATTCCGGCAATGCAAAAATACGGCGTCGCCGTGCCCGATAAAGAATTCGCGTGCGTGCCGTTTAGCGCTCCCGAGGGCCAAAGGTATTTTTCGGCAATGGCGGCCGCGGCCAATTACGCTTGGGCCAACCGCCAATTCATCGCCCATTTTGTGAGGGTTGCTTGGGAAAAAGTTTTTGGAAATACAAATTTATCCGCCATTTACGATCTGGCGCACAACACGATTAAGAAAGAAAAACATATCGTTAATGGGATCGAGAGCGAATTTTTGGTCCACCGCAAAGGCGCCACGCGCGCGTTTGGGCCGGGCGACCCAGAAATTCCAAAAATCTACCAACAATCAGGACAACCGGTTTTCGTGCCTGGATCAATGGGTACTGCCTCTTATGTTTTAGCTGGCGCCAAAGAAAACACCGCGTTTAGTTCCGCTTGCCATGGCAGCGGCCGGGTGATGTCTCGCGCCGAAGCGTTGCGCCGATTTTCCGGCAGGCAAATCATCAAAGAATTAGCAAGCAGGGGAGTGATCATAAAATCTTGGTCCGAGCACGGCGTGGCTGAAGAAGCGCCGCAAGCATATAAAAACATCGATGAAGTGATTGAAGTAGTGCACAATGCGGGTTTGGCAAAAAAAGTTGCCCGGCTTGTTCCTTTGGCAGTCATTAAAGGAGAATAATCCCTCGCGCCGTTTTTAGCTGTTTTGAATTAAGAATAATTAATAGTTGACAAACTTTTAATTTTGGTCAAGATAGGACTAAGCCCCTTTAAAAAGGTGATTTAATTGAAGAAAAAAAGGATTATTTGGAATGGAGTCGCGGTTGCTTTGATATTAACCTCGTTGATGCTTTTGCAGGCAACAGAAAGTCAAACACTGCCAACTGTTATTTGCCACGGCTGCCAGAGGGCAAGCGACCAAACAACCAAAAGCAAAACCTTTTGGGTAAATGAAAACAATGATTTTAACTTGGAGTGGAGCGGTCCCAGCGGTAATTACCGATGGGAAATAAACGGCAAAGAAACCGGCAAAGGGAAATTGCTATATTTAACCGCAAGAAAAGACGCGGAATATGTTTTCGCCAGCATTGATCGCAATGGCCAAAAACAGGAGCTTTTCCGGGCAACCGTAAGAATTATTCTTCCAGAGGTTTGCCGGCCAAGCTTTGATTCGGAGATAATCATTAACGACAAAGAATATTCCAGTAGCGACACAAAAAAAGTTGCCGTGGGTGAATGGTTCAATTTGGAAGTTGAGATTGATGAAAACGACTGTCATAACTACAAAATTGAATGGACAAGCGATCCAGACGGTGTTATTGAATTCAACAACCATTATTCACGCAAAACAACCGCAATTGTGCGTAAAGGTTTAACGTGGAATCCCAAAATCGAGGTGACACTTTCAGCAAGCGATGGCAGTTTGTCAATAATCAAAGATACCCATTTGTCAATCAGCGGAAACACTCCTCCAGCGATCAAAATAAGATACGACGCTTATTCGCATAAGAGTTTCGATGTCTACTTTGATAAAACCACGACCGGGACTTATGGCAACGAAGACAATGACTATTTAGCCCGCATTGAAGCCAAGCTATATGATTCCCGCGGCAATTTCATTGACAGCGACTTTGATGAATTTGATGAAGGCGATAATCTTGAGCCGTTGACATTGACACCGCAAGCTGCTGGCGAATACACACTATTCACCCGCGTTGTTGATAGCCATGGCGCTTCCGCTGAATTCGAACAAGCCATTTTGGTACAAAAAGGCGATACCGGCAAAGACGAACCCGTGATCTACGCGCCGGATTCGGTTGGATGCATTACCGGCCAGATTTGCCGAATAGATGCTTCAGAAACCATTGTGCGCGATAACAGTGTGAAATTAGAATTTTACGAAGATGGGATTCCGTTATCCAACGATAAATACGGTGGGTCTTGTAACAGCGCTATTTGCCCGCACATTTTCAGCGAAGGCAATCACAAAGTGCGATTGGACGCGTATTACCTTGACGAAGATGGCGATAGATACAACGAAGTTAGTAAAACAATCTTTGTAAATGCCCACAAACAAACTACAGATTCGTCAAAAGCCAAAAAATCACCACTGGATTCCAGTACAACAGCGCTTGCCCTTTTAGGAGCAATTTTGTTTGGCGCCAAAACCCGCAAAAAACCAAAAAACTAAGCTGATATTCTTCAGCTATTTTTTATTTTTCAATAAGACAGGCCCTTGAAAATTATCGCGTGATAAGCTATTATTGACTCGTAAGAAAACCATTCCGGTGTGGCGCAATGGTAGCGCGGCTCGCTGTGATATTTCGCAGCCTTTGGCGGAAACGCCAGAGTGAAAATTCCGGGATAACGGTGAAACCGCAATCAAGGTAACACCGTGGGAACCCCACCATAACGGGGGCACCGTAGAGACTAGATACCGGAACCACCCACCAAAAATTGGCGGGCGGAAGATATAGTCCACGCTTCGTGGAAACACGGGGATAAGTGTAACGAGAAGGTTGTAGGTTCGAATCCTACCACCGGAGCCCAGTAGTTGATATTATAACCGCTTTTTCTTCAACCAATTTTTGAATCAATTGGGTGGGTTTGGCTTCGACAATTTGTTTATCTTTTACCCAAAAGCCTTCCCAGAAAAGCGACAAGTAAAGCCTCTTAACCTCGGGAGAGGCTTTTTTGTATGATTCGCCGATATTTCTGGTTAATGCCAAAATTTGCCTGACGACATCAATATCAATGTTGTGTTTATGTTCCAATTCGTAAATTTGTTTTTGGATACTCGCGATTTCCGCTTCGAATCTATCCCTTACCCTTATAAATCCGTTATCGGTGAGAGTTCCGGCAATCAATTTGTTTTCTGCGACTTCGCGCTTTTTCTCTATACCCGTCTTTTTATTAAACAAAGCCAACTTTTGCTTATTCACTTCCACTGTTTTGCTTTTGTAAAAATTCTTTACGCTTCCTATGATAAGGCCAATGAATTTTTGCGAAAATTGCAGACCTTTGAATTTTTCCTCCACCATTTCCTCCAATTCTTCAACTTCAATGTTTTGTCCGCCATTGCTGTGCTTTTTAACTCTGGCGGCGCAATGGTAATAGTCAACGCATTTGCCCTTTCGATGTTTTTCCGCCGTATATCTTTGTTTGCAAATACCGCAAAACACAAAACCTCTTAATAAGAAATTGTGTATTCTTCGGCGACAAGCGTGTTGGTTATGGGCGGCCATAATCGTAAGAATCTGTTTATGTTCTTCAATCGTTATCATTGGATTATGGTTTCCGATTTTCTCTTGGCCATTCCATCGCATTAGTCCGGCGTAAAACGGGTCTTTTAGAATATTTATCATTATTCCATTGCTGATTTTCTTCCCATTTCTGGAAGTCAATCCTTTTTCGTAAAGAATGTCTGAAATCACTATTGCCGAATAATTACTCTGTAAATACATTTTTAACGCTTCTTTGATGAGCAACCATTTTTGAGGGTCATCGACAATAATTCTGTCGCCGTTGACCTCTTGATTGAGAAAACCCAATTTGGCCAAACCCGGCCACCAGCCGGAATCAAATCTGGCTTGCATACCTTTTCGAGTTTTTCTTGAATTTACATCAGATTGGAATTGATTGACCGAAGCAATAATTGTGTCGACCATTATTCCTTCCGGCGAGTTATCCAGCATTGGTTGAGCAACTGAAATAAGCTTGACTCCAATCTTTTTCAATACTGCCCTGATTGTTAAATGGTCTTTTGTGTTTCGTGCCAATCGGTCAGTTTCTTGAACCAAGATTGCTGAATATCCGCCTTCCTCTTGGCATTTAGCCAACATATCTTGAAGAGCTGGCCTTTCAAGATTTGTTCCGCTGCGCCCTTCATCCTTAAAAACCTCTGCCACTTCGTAGCCGTTATCATCCGCAAATTTACGGCAAAATTTCTCTTGCGTATCAAGCGAAAATCCTTCAATTTGCTCCGCGCTCGAAACGCGGCAATAAACCAAAACCCGTTCCATATGTTTTAAATTGTTTTATTTGTGGTATATACAAAAATAAGCAAACTATGGCGCAAGCCATTATTGCACAGCAAAGGCTTTTTACCGTCGAAAGTGGAAGCCTTTTGCTTTTATTTTTTGACTTTATATTATAACCTCTTGCTTAATATAAGCCCCGCTTATGCGAATTGCTGTTTATTTTGCCGCCAATTCATTGTTCTTAACTTCTTTGGTTTGCTTTTCGGAAAAAATCTGGGTAATAAAAAGTTCGGCAAATCGTTTTGCCATTTCTTTTGCTTCTTGGCTAAATTCACTATTGTTTTGCGATTCTTTTTCGTTTGCCATAGTTATTATTACCCAGAATATAAATAATTTAGTTTCGACCTTTTAAAATGTTTTGGGAAATAAGAAATGCTGGTTCATTTACTGAATACAATGCAAAATTATTTTCCGAGATGCAAAAATTTTTTGCAGCGAAAGGAAATCTTTTTTATTTCGCGCCAGTCTGTTTTCATTTGTCGTAATTATTGCCCTTACCTTACCCGTATTGCAAAGATTGACAATTT
>Ga0208047_1001081_pt1 | contig 10108 bp, 6 predicted proteins | sample Kivu_220m_FD_184162 | JGI IMG/M metagenome (GOLD analysis project Ga0208047, IMG submission 184162) | Freshwater microbial communities from Lake Kivu, Western Province, Rwanda to study Microbial Dark Matter (Phase II) - Kivu_220m (SPAdes)... | ecosystem: Environmental > Aquatic > Freshwater >...
CTAGCGGTTGTGACAATCTCTGGTATGCTTCGGGTTACGTCGCTTAGTCTCCTGCTGAAAACGCGGACCTGTTCTCCATTCTTGTGGATCTGTATGCGTGCACCATCGTACTTGTATTCGAACGCCGTGCCGTTCCTATGATGCCCGATGATCTCTCGAATGTCGGTTGCCGTGCTTGCGAGCATGGGTCTGACTGGGCTGAGTAGAGATATCTTCACCGTGGCCACTGCGCTTGGGTTTGTGAGAGACTGTGCTGCAATTTTTCCAATGTCACCCATGATCATGTAGGCTCGCCGCACCTGATCCAAGCTCAGTTTTGAAGACGAGGCGATCGCCGCAAGGAGTACGCCGTCCACCGCACCGATTTCCATCTCGCCGGAAAGCAGTCGGAACGCATACCGCTTCTCGAGTTCGCTGAATCTGGAGAAGAGTCCTTGAAGTATGTTCTCGGCTCGTTGTTTCCTGTCTGCTCCGCTCAGAGCAGCCAGCGACTCAAAAGCGCTGCTGACTTCCAGCAAGCTCTGCCCCGCTTCCGTGGGAAGTAGTGAGGTCTGCAGACTATCGGCTTTGGTGAGCTTCCAGAGGGTCGCACCTCCCACGCCCAACTTCTTCACTTCATGCTCGCTGAGCACGCGCCCCGTGAGGAAACGCGCCGCAATCGGCACTTCTGCCGGGAGAAGCGTCGAGATGAAATCCGAGATCAGCTGCGCCTTCTTGTTCCGGCTTCTGCTAGCCTCTAGGCCTTTGCACAGTTCCGCAAAAGCTCGAAAAGAGGTTGGAGACACCATAGATCTCATCGGCTGCTGGGTACCAAACAAGGCCTGCTGCTATTCATCGCCCGAGCCAGTGCTCGAGGTCAGGCTCCGGAGAACGCTTGGCCATGCGTTTCATCCGTTCGACAGCGATCTTCACTCGCTCCTGAGCAAATCCCCTTTCATCGCACAAGAACCTCAACAGTGCTCCCTCATCCATGGGTTGTTGCGAGGTCGAATAGTCCAATGTGACTTTCGGTTGCAGGAAGATGTTCCGCAACGCCTGCAGGTCATCTGGGACCAAGTCTCTCACACTCTCCCGGAGATTCTCCACAGAACCATGACGCCTGATGAGCTTAAGCGCTGTCTTGGGGCCTACTCCCCTTATGCCTTCGTTGAAGTCTGTTCCGATCAGTATCGCCAGGTCTACCAGTTGCTCACGTGTGATTCCATGGTGGCTGAGAAAGGTCGATAGTTCTATCATTTCGGGTTTCAGTGGCCGGGAGGTTCCCTTGCTCGGTAGGAACTCTTTGCCTGAGACAGTGAGATACCGCACAACTCGCGGGCTTCCAAACAAGATGGAATCATAGTCTCGACTGCTCGCCGCCCAAGCGTCCCCACGTGAGGCCATGAATGCTGCCTGTGCTTCACCCTCACCGGGAGCCTGCACGTATGGCACGCCCATCAGGGCTAACAGGCGCTTTGCGTCGTCGATCATCGGCTGATCCATTTTGCTCATCATCACCGCCTTCGACCATGCAGTCTGGAAATCATGCCTCCGCAGAGCCTGACTCCACTCTGCTGCGGCCTTCTCTCTGGCAGCTCTTCTCTCAGCTAGCACTCTTGCCTTCAGTGGGTGAGGCTGGCCATCAAAGACGAATACGAATCTCGGGCCGTAGTCAAGCATCAGCCTTGTTGAGCGAAATAGCAGCCCGGCCAAGTGTGAAGTTGTCCGGCCTTGGGGATCCCTGAGCGAGACCCCATCCGGTGTCCTGATCAGGGACAGGAATTGGTGGAGCATGTTGTTCGCATCGACAGCCAACACTCTCCCGCGCAACTCCTTGAGAATAAGGTCCCGTCGGACGATGATGGGACGAAGGTTGCAGCCCAACTCTTGGACCTCAAAGAGCTGACGGACGTTCAGACAAACGCCATGAACTGGCTCGTTCGCCTATCCGCTTGCCAGGTAGTTGTTGACGGCCTTCACGTCAAATCTGTCGGTGCTGAGAACTGCCCGAATGAAGTTGAAGAATCTCCTCCTGTTGTCTCTCGACAACGAGGGATACCAAATCGGGTTTGCCACCACCAAGCTTCTCCAAGCATAGAATGGCTGAATGACCTCAAGCAGTTCGCTGTCCCCCGTCTTTTCCAAGTAGTTGTTCATGAACAACTCGTAGAGCTGGACAAACGGGCCGACCAATTCACCGTGCGCTTGGATCGAGAACAACAGGTAGTTGATCGACATCGCCGCTACGTCATCAGCCGCTTCTCCCCACTGCCCTCTACTCCTGTCAAGGACTGTAAAATCCGTCCCCTTCCGGAACATGACATTAAAGGGATGGAAGTCTCCGTGGACTCTTCGCAGACGATCGGACTTGGCTTTCAGTTTCCACCTCCACTCGACACATTTCTTCTCGATCTCTTTGAGCTCGTCCTTTTCCAGAAAGTCTGCCCTGTTCGGGTAGCTGTCGATCAAGCCCATGGTGCATTCTCCGTGGCCCACCAGGTCTCGTACTGCCCGCACATACAGGTTAGGGGAGTCCTTCTTGACTTTGTGGACGCGAGTAAGGTAGTTCGAGAGCGCAGCACATCTTCTCAGATCCATTCTCGTCATGGAGCCCGAATCTCGGATCCTTTCGAGATCCCTATAGTAGCCCTGACCGTCGACCTTGTCAAACAGAACGAAGTATTCCGAGAAATCCCCCACTGACCTGAGTCCGCCCTTCTGGGTGATTATGCCGACATCAAGTGATTTGACGTGCCTCGGCAGCAGACCGGAGGTGCAGTGAGAGAAGAGAAGTGATTGCGCCCTGTCCCATGCAAAGTCGTGTCCGAACACGCTCGGGCGCATGGTTTCCAATACAGCACTCTTCGTCTGTTTGCCAACCTTGTACTCGATGACATATGGCGTGCCGTATCCGAATCCCTTCAGTTTCCCGACAAGCTTTGTCTTCTTTGGTTTCTGAAGCTCCCCCACGCGTAGGATCTTCACATCACGGTTCTCGAGCGAATGTAGGTAGTCCTGCAGGGCACCGAGTCTCAAATCCGGCATGTCGCAGGCTTCCGGTTCACGTAGAGCACTGTTCTGCACAAAACAATAGCGCTTCGCAAGGGATGGACGTCAGGTCCGACCGAACCTGATCATGACATACTTCACTATGTGTTCGGCGGATTCGCTGGGCCGAAGCTCTAAGGTGTCCACTGTGAGCTCCGGCGAGCGAGGGGCCTCATATGGGACACCTACCCCTGGGACAGTCTTGCTGGCTCCTGTCCTGGCTTTCATGTAGATGCGTGATGGTGCCCCGAACTTCCTCTTCCGTTTCTGTTCACGGTGTATGCAAACATCGAGAGGGCACTTCAGGTAGACCTCGGCAAAACGCCTGATGCCACGTCTGGCCGCGCGACGATAGCCCCTCCTGTTCGCCGTAGCATCGATAATCACGTTCACCCCGTTCTGCGCAAGTATCTCAGCGACGAAGACGAGGGCGCCGTAGACCATGCGCCTTTCCTCTTCGCTGTATTTCGGATGAGCTGTGAGGATCTCTCTCACCATCTCAATCGACAGCACCTGAGTGTGGATGTGCTTCTGCAGAAGTCTTCGTGCCACGAGACGCGCGAGTGTGGATTTGCCACTACCCGGCATTCCAGTGAGCCAGATCGCCCAGCCGCTCATTCCTGACACTGCTCGTCGCAGTCCTTTCGAGACGGATTCGAGCTGGAAAAGTATAAAAGGCATCTGAAGAGTTTGCAGCCCACTTTCAAGAGTGGAGATAGGAGAACGAGATGCCTCGTTACAAGTCAACAACTGAGATCATGAAGATCATCGAGAACAAGGACCAGATCCGAAAGGCGTAGGCTCAGCCTCGCCCGGAATATATCGGGATCATCGCTCACGTCGATCACGGTAAGACGACGATGAGCGACTCGCTTCTGGCGGCCGCTGGTCTCTTGTCTCCATCCGTTGCTGGCACAGCCCTGGCGCTGGACTACATGGAAGAGGAACAGAAACGCCAGATGACAATCAAGGCAGCGAACGTCAGCTTGCTACACGAGCGCAGTGGAACAGCTTACGTGATCAATCTCATCGACACGCCTGGGCACGTAGATTTCTCGGGACGGGTAACCCGTTCCATCCGTGCTATCGACGGTGCTGTCGTAGTCGTAGATTCGGTTGAGGAGATCATGGTCCAGACTGAGACGGTAACGAGGCAGGCGCTCGAGGATAGGGTCCGTCCTGTTCTTTACATCAACAAGATCGATCGACTGATCAAGGAATTGCGGCTCTCGCCCGAGCAGATTCAGGAGAGAATCTCACGTATCATTGCGGAGTTCAATCGACTCGTGAATCTGTATGCTGAGCCAGAGTATCGTGATAAGTGGTTGGTCAGCTTCGCAGGGAACACTGTCGCGATGGGTTCCGCGAAGGACCGGTGGGGCTTCACTGCGGAGGTGGCGAAGGAGAAAGGCGTCAAGTTCTCTGACGTTGTAGATGCCTACCTGAACGACAAGATCGACCAGCTGCGAGAGAGAGCGCCACTCCACGAGGCTATCCTGAACATGGCCGTCGAGGCGATGCCACCTCCTCATGTGGCTCAGAAGTATCGGATACCGAAGATCTGGAAGGGTGATCTGAGTAGCGGCGTCGGAAAGGCCATGATGGAGTGCGACGACAGCGGGCCTGCAGTCCTAGCAGTTACGAATATTGTGGTTGATCCGCAGGCTGGAGTTGTCGCTGTAGGGCGTCTGTTCTCGGGTACGCTCAAAGAAGGGACACCAATCCACCTTGTCGGCGCCCGAATGGACCAGAGGATCCAGCAGGTCTGCATATTCATGGGGCCATACAGAGAGATTGTTGGGACAATCACTGCCGGCAACATTCCGGCCCTTCTCGGACTTGATGCGGCAAGAGCAGGTGAGACGCTTTCAGAGCAGAAGGATGTTGTGCCTTTCGAGGCTGTCAAGTATGTCACCGAACCGGTCGTCACAATGGCTGTCGAGCCTAAGTATAGTCGAGACCTGCCGCGACTGATTGAGACACTGAGAAGACTGTCGATTGAGGATCCAAACTTGGTTACCAGGATCAACGAGGAGACCGGCGAGTACCTGATCGCAGGCATGGGTACACTTCACCTAGAGATTGCGAATACGCTGATTACGAAGACGGGCCTCGAGATTGTCACGTCGAATCCAATTGTGATTTACCGGGAGACCGTACGTAGCCCGGCGGGTCCATTTGAGGGCAAGTCACCGAACAGGCACAACAAGATCCAGCTTGAGATCGAGCCGCTCGACGAGGAAACAATCGGCATGATCAAGAAAGGTGAGATCGGCGAGTACATGGACAAACATGCCATGGCCAAAGTGCTCCGCGAGAAAGGGTGGCCGCCTGAAGAAGCACGTGGTGTGTGGTTGGTTGAGGATTCGGGAAACATCCTAGTCGAGGTTACGAAGGGGGCGCAGTATCTGCAGGAGGTCAAGGATCATATCCTCCATGGCTTCCGGCAAGCCCTCAGAGAGGGGCCGCTCGCCTACGAGAACATTCGAGGCATCAAGGTCAAGGTATCTGATGTCTCGCTCCACGAAGACCCAGTCCACCGCGGGCCAGCACAGATCATGCCCATGACGCAAAGAGCACTGTTCGCAGCGTTCATGTCAGCGAACCCGACACTTCTGGAACCGGTCCAGAAGATCACGGTAAAGGCTCCGCCGGACTTGCTCGGAGCTGCCACGAGCGTGATCTCTCAGAAGCGCGGAAAGGTCCTCTCTGTCGATCAAAAAGGGCACCTCGTCTACGTTGTCGGCGAACTCCCGACGTCGGAGAGCTTCGACCTCTCAGAAGTGATGCGCGGCGCGTCGGCGGGAAGGGCCTTCTGGGGTCTGGAATTCTCACACTGGGCCTCAGTGCCGGGCTCAATGATCAACCAAGTGATCGCAGACATCAGAAAGAGGAAGGGCCTGCCTCCTGAACCAAAGAGGGCAGCGGACTTCCTAGAGGCATAAGCTACACGGATCCCGACAATGATGCTCAAAGCTTGATGCCGGAAGATCCGGGCTTCCACTGGGTACTGGCTCGGCTTCGCCTTGCTATAAGATAGGCACGGCCCTGCAGGGGGCGGGTGGCATCGTCCACTCAAGACTCAGCTCAACGCTTAGCGTCCGGCATTCTGCACCGCTGTACGAGGGGCGTCTAGGTTGTCACAGCAAGGGCTTCAGGTATGGTCGGGTGTCAAGTTTGGAGAATCGTGACAGCTTGATGCTTGCCCCATCCTTTGCAACAGCACGTATGTAGTTCCCGGCGCGTTTGTCGGTCCACCAGCTTGCTCCGAACAGGTTCTCGAGTTTGCGATCTAGCTCGGCTGCTCGGACTGCCGCGATCATGTAGCTTGGCGAGTAGAGATCGTAGTCCGGCATTACGTGGTGCAGCTGCCAGTACTTACCCGGAAGGCGCATGCCCATGAACTCCTCTGTGTATCGCTCGTATCGTTCGTTGGCTTCATCGATCGACATGTTCTCTTCCCAGAACTCGATCTTCATGAGCGAATTCGCAGCGTAAAATGTGAGGAAGTACAGCTCCATGAACCTCGTCCGGTCCACCGCTTCTGTGGCGATGTCTTTTGAGACCTTGAATTGTCTACTCAGGAAGCTGGGTTTCCTCATGAGTCGCTCGATGAGATTCGAGAAGATCTCAGCAACACCATTCGGAATAGTATACTTGTCCCAGTACGGTGCGTCATCTGAGATCGCGATGAAGTGCATGCCATGTCCGTGCTCGTGAAATGAACTCTCCATATCTGTAAACGGCTTCACAGGCCGCACCAGCAGCCGGACATCATTCGGAATCTGAACTCCAAAACAGACGGGTGATGTGTGTTTTCCGGGTCTCTCCTCTGCATCCGTCTGCAGCCTCTCAACCCGGAAACCAAGCTTTGTCAAGACACGTTTTGGTTCCTCCGCAGGATCGAAACCCTTGAAGCCGGAGTCAAGAGGCTCGAAGACTCTACCGCGGAAGAAGTACAGATCGTCGTAGTATTCTGCGGGTCTTCCGTTGACCTCCTGAGAGTAGTGTTCCAGCCGTTCTGTGAAGGGCTTCTTGGCTGTGCGACCGAGCATCTTCACCATGTTCTTGAGCTGCTCGAGCGAGATCCCCTCAAGTTGCAGGTAGAGCTCGAGAGGGGATGTTCCATACTGTCTCTCGACTTCTCTGGACTTGTCGAACATGCCTTTGATCGTTGGCGTTATGAGGTTCACTCTTCCGACGAATTCGTCGAAGACGGCCTTGCGGTCGGCGGAGTTCTTCGCTTGTGCGTTGAATTGCCTCCAGCTGTTCCATGTGACTGGTCTTCCGTTGACCTCATGACCCTTCGCGACCACTTCTTCCTCACGTTTCTTGTAGAGTTCAAGCTTCAGCGGAGTCTTTGAGGCGTCAGAGACATCATAGACCTTGCCGAGGAAGAGGCGTCTTGGTTCCTTGAACTGTGAGAGAAAATCCCTAGCGTGATCTATTCGCTTCTCAGCCACGGACTTCATGAACGATTCGCTGTATGGTAGACCGCTGAACTGCCGCCATTCCTCGTTGGCATAAGCCACGTACAGCGCCTCGTCAACTCTGCACCAACTCGACAGGTTCATGCGTCACGGGAAGACTACGCGAGAAGAAAATGCTTTCGTCGTTGTCACCAGAGGCCGCAACCCAGAGACAAGTCGTGGGCAGCACTCGTGTTCGACCACCGTACTATTTTATGCGTCGTGGCTGCATCTGTTAGGTGCGGCCGAAATGGCCGGATCGAGGGTGCGTGAGGACGAGCGCCTCCGCCATGCCGTGGTCCAGAACCGCCGACGTGCGGTGGGCATCCTGGTCTAAGACGGAGACGGGCCCTTGGCCTCGCCGTAGGCCCCCCAAGCCTCTAACCCGGGTCCAAATCCCGGCGGCCGCACCACACTCTTCCTTCTATGGGTTTGTGTCGCGACGACGGGGGCAGAATGCGCGTGGAAAACGGGAAGCTGACCATCAGAAATAGCCCATTTTGTTTTGCGTTTGGGCTACTGGCGCCGATCCGGGCTAATCCGTCAGAAAATCCTTCGGAAGCTCTTGGGCATTCTCGCGGTCAGGATCGGCGGAATCATGCTATCAGCTTAGAGGCTCATCGGCCTCTTCTTGGTTCTCGCTTCAAGCATCCGTTCCTGTTGGGGGATCGACTTGTTCTCTTCTGCAATGAGAGCGAGTCTCTGCTTACTTGGGGCGGCCGGCGATTTCGTGCAATTGTCCCCAAGCCTTCTGCTCGCGGTCGGCGATTGTCGACATGAGCGGACTGGCTTGGGTTAATGTGTCGGATGATGCTGGTGTCGCGTGTGCTGTTTCGAAGATCTTTGCGACTTTCTGCCATTGGTCTCCGATTGCCCGCATTTCGTCCCCGACTTTCGCCAGTCGCGTATCTCCTGTGATGGTGGCGGCTTCTTTCAGGAAGCGGCCGTACATGTAGCGGAAGATGCCGCCGCCTGATCCGCCTCTCGCGTCGATGAAGATGAAGACATTGAAGCATGCGTCTCGGAGGCTTTCTCTGTCCATTATCCTCGGCCACTTGAGCACTCGTTGCGCTGCTGTTCGAATGCCTCTGACTCCCAAGTTCGCAATCGGCGGCTTCAACATGCCTTTGGCTGCTTCTTCGATGGCCTGTCGAACTTCTTCCGATCTGGGTGGACGCTTGCCGCCAAAGTCAAAGGTGTACCAGGTATTCCGAGGTGGGAACGGTTTGAACTGTGAGCCACGCGCACGAGCCAGCACCTCGAGTGGCACAGGATGCAGTTCCCCGTCTCGATCAGCCACGAGCGCCTGTCGGCTTCCAAGATCATATCCTGCGAGGACGACCGCATGCCCTCCAAAGTGGTATTCCTTTGGGAAATGGAAGTATGGCAGGAAGCCCATATCAAGCTGAACCATCACCGGCTCGCCCGATGCGAGTAGCTCCAGCACGGCCTTCTCGGCTTTCCTGGCGCTGCCCGTGTGAAACGCTTTGATCCGAACACCGGTACGCTTCCCGGCAGTCTTCTCTAATCCGTCCTCACCGGGCCGCCCTACATTGGTACGCCCACCAAGGAATGGTGTGGTGCCCTTCATGTGCCAGTAGACAAAACCCACTCCGGCACCTAATCCTAATAGCAGGTCTTCGCTGACCTGATAGTCGTGGAATTCGTAGATGTGACGCATTGACCCGGTGACGCAATGATGAGTCTTCAACGGCCGAAAGCCTTGCAGCCGCTGCAAAGTCAACGCAACATCACTCACGCCGACTAGTCTGGAAGGAACTATTTTAGTGGTAACTCGACCCAGCTTGTGCCATCCTGCAGGTTCCGGACTCTGAAGCCGAGCTCATTGCAGATTCTGAGCATCGCCTTGTTGTCTGTCAGGACGATCCCGTATATCTTCTCTAATCCCTTCTCCTGAGCAATCCCGATGATCATGTCGACAAGTTTGTACCCGAGACCTTTGCCTTGGAACTGATCGTGTACGACGACTGCAAATTCGCCCTTCTTGAAATCCGATTCAATGATCAGCCTCCCGATTCCGACTATTCTCCTCTTCTCGTGCTCCTTGACTTCGCCGACAATCGCCATCTCCCGATCATAGTCTATGTTACAGAACCTGATGAGCATCTCATGCGTTATGTTCCTGATGACTTGGAAGAATCTTCCCCGGAGAGTGTCCTCGGATAGGGTTGTCAGCATCTCATGCTCCAGTGGCTCATCCTCGGGCCTTATCGGTCTCAACAGCACTTCCGTTCCGTCCGTCATCCTCCAGGGTATCACATATCTCGTCGGATAGGGCGTAATGACCAAATGCGAATACGCAGACTGAGGTGTCAGAGCGTTCTTGTCAATGACGATTCTCGCGTCAAGAGCGTAGGTCTTTCCACCGGTGATCGCAAGCGGGTTCACGTCAATCTCCTCGATCTCCGGGAAATCCACTATGAGGTTCGAGAATCTGACGATGATCTCTTCAAGTTGCCTGATGTCTGCTGGCGGCTTTCCTCTGTATCCCTGGAGCATCTTCTGCACTCTCGTGTCCTCCATCAACCTCCTCACCAGCGTTTGGTTTAGAGGCGGCAGGCCGATCGAGAAGTCTCTGAACACCTCGGCGC
>Ga0208047_1001082_pt1 | contig 10108 bp, 16 predicted proteins | sample Kivu_220m_FD_184162 | JGI IMG/M metagenome (GOLD analysis project Ga0208047, IMG submission 184162) | Freshwater microbial communities from Lake Kivu, Western Province, Rwanda to study Microbial Dark Matter (Phase II) - Kivu_220m (SPAdes)... | ecosystem: Environmental > Aquatic > Freshwater >...
CCACAGCATGTTGGCCCGACGGACCAACTTGGGCTTGACCCCTGCCGCCTGAGCGATGGCCTCCAGCATGATCCCCTCACCCACCCCGTGGCGCATCTCGGCGATGACGTCCTTGACGATGTACTTGGCCTCCACAGGCGTGGCTCGCAGCAGCAAGCCCCGCAAGAGATCCTCTTTCCGCTTGCGGGAACCTGACCCCGTCGCGGCAGCGATCTCCTCGAAGGTTCGATACACGTCCAGGATAGTGAGAGGTGGAGGCTGGGGCGGTTCAGACCGGGCCCGCTCCAGGAGCATCTGCACCGCCTCCCCTGTATCCTCTGCTTCAGCAAAGATGGCTTGGCTATCAGTGGCCGTGGGGCTGGCCAACCCGCCCACCACCTTCATCGCCGCCTTCCAGCTCAGGTTGAGGGCCCGCCCGTCCCACTCGGGGAAGACCTGGCCAATGGTCAGACGCAGCGCGGGCGGAATCTCTGCTGGGTCCAGCTTCTGCAAGAATTCAGCCAGCAAACCGGCCAGCTCCAGGCGGCTGGTCGTTCTCTCCAACTGTTCGCCCAGGCTGGCCAGTTTAGCGAAAAGGGTTTCCCTCACCTGTCCTCCGTTTCGCAGGATTAGCAAGCATTGTACATTACCGTCGCTCGATGAGCAGACCGTTTTCACCAGCAGCAATCGTGGTGGCAAACCTGGTACGAGCATCGGCTCGGACGACCCAAAGGTACTCAGGACGAATCTTCACCGCAGAAAGATAGCTGGCCACCAAGTCGGCTGATTTCGCTGCCAATTCGTCGTCCGGGTCAAACAGCAGCACGGCGTCAAAGCCATCCGGGTAGCCCGCCCCAGCCAGAAGCTCTCTGGCCGAATCCGGGCGGTATGCCAGCGACATGGGGCCAGACAAGGTTTCTCCTGAGAGGAAGTCCACTAACACCACTTCCCCAACTTCCTTTCGGAGCGCAGCCCAGTTTAGGCCGAATCCCAGGGCGTTTTGCACCGACTCATTGGCGAAGGCCTCACCACCAATTGAAAGGGAGAACTTCGCGGCTACGGTTATCGTCGTGCTCACTACGGGGGAAAGCTGACCGGCCGCATCGCTGGCCTGAGCGTAGATGGTGAACCTGCCATCCTTGCCCGTCCATTTCAAGGCCGGCCATCTTTGCTCACACCGCGTTACTCCACCACAGTTGGCCTGATCCCCTTTGTCGAGGTAATAATCCCCCGTGTCCTTGCTCCACCAGCGAACGGATTGCACGCCGAAATCATCGCTGGCAATCACTCCGATCACAACGGCATCCCCTTGATTGATCGTTGGCGGCTCCAGGTGAATCCCCTCCACCTTCGGCGGGGAGTCAACGGTGATTTCTACCCGGCTGGCTCGGTCATCAGGCCAGGTTACGTCGAGCCAATTGGCGCCATCCGGGCTATAGTGCGGCGTGAACCAGTATCTACCGGGCTTGGGGAAGCTCCTGCTATGCAAATACGTGTCCCCATTGCCAGGATCCAGTGAGAAGTCGGGTATCATGTAGAAATCCTGGATGGAATCATCGGGGCCTCGCCCCTTGACGCCGAACCTCCAGGGGGTGAAGGTCTGTTCTCCGTAGTTGTGCACCTTAAAAGTCGCGGTTATGATCTCTCCCACAAGCGGCCTGAGATTGGAGATCTGCAGGTCAGAGATCAAGCGCACATCCGCGGGCCGAGGAAGGGTGGGGGTTAGGGTAACAGTCGGCGTGTCTGCTGGCGTGCTGATTGGAGGGGGCGTTGGGGTGAGGGTCGGCGCCGTTGTCGAAGTGGATGTGGGAAGGGGTGTTGGCGTTCTCGGTGCTGGGGGGGTGCTGGTAGAGGTCGGCACGATGGCGGGCGTGTCTGTGGGCAATGGCGGTGTACTCGTAGGTAGGGGTTCGGCTACACAGCATGCCGCAGTCAGAGCTAACAGTAAGACGGCAATCATTGTGATTCGCTTGACACCCATGATCTACCTCCCCTTCCCGGTTTGATCGAATCTGATTATATCATAATGCTTCAAATTGTCAATAACCTGCCCAGGCATTGAAATCCGTCAACCCTGCCAATCCGCCGTTCTAAAAACAAAAGGGGCGAGGTCCCCGATGACCTCACCCCTTTACCAGTTTCCCTTGCGACCTGTGACTTGCGACCTGTCGAGTGAGCTTTACCGCTTGGTGTACTGAGGCGCCTTGCGGGCGCGCTTGAGCCCAGGCTTTTTCCTTTCTTTCACGCGCGCATCCCGCGTCAGGAAGCCTCCCTTGCGCAAAACGGGTCGCAGATTTGGGTCAGCCGCCAGCAAAGCGCGAGCGATGCCATGGCGCACGGCCCCCGCCTGACCAGATATGCCTCCCCCCTGAACCTTGACCAGAACATTGAACGTGCCCACGCTGTTCGTGACCTTGAGAGGCTCCAACAAATGCAGCACATCAGCCTGTCGCGAGAAGTACTCCTCCACCGGCTTGTCGTTCACGACGATGTTGCCCTCGCCAGGATAGAGCCGCACACGAGCGGTGGCCACCTTACGCCGTCCTACCCCCTCATAGTAAACAACTGACATTTTCCTCTCCTCTCGATGGAACCAGTTGTCATTGCGAGCGACCGCAGGGAGCGAAGCAATCTCCTACTTTGCGAGCTGGAGATTGCTTCGGCGCTTCGCTCCTCGCAATGACACTATACTTCCAGCACCTTGGGCTGCTGAGCTTGATGGGGATGGGAATCGCCTGCGTACACCTTGAGTTTGGTAAGCATTTTTCGCCCCAGTGGGTTCTTGGGCAGCATCCCCCGCACGGCAGCCTCCACTACCCGCTGCGGATGTTTCTGCAACTGATCCCTCAAGTTGATGCTTTTGAGCCCGCCAGGATAACCCGAATGGCGATAGTAGATCTTTTGATCCAGCTTCTGCCCGGTGGCCTGCACCTTGTCGGCGTTGACCACGATGACATAGTCGCCGCAATCGAGGTGCGGAGTATACACGGGCTTGTGCTTGCCCCGCAACACCTCGGCGATCTTCGAAGCCAGACGCCCCAATGTCTTGCCCTCAGCATCTACCAGAAACCACTCTCGTTCTATATCCTCCGGTTTAGGAGTATACGTCTTCACCTGATGAATCCTCCGAGTTCTTTTGTGAGTCTGCGTCCCTTTATGGTCAATAGTTTACCCTGATCAAACACAAGCCATGAGCCGGAGCAAGGTGGCCCGCCCTATCTCCATCAGCGGCCTGGAGAATGTCCCTGAACTCCCGGGGGGATAACTCCCCTGTGCCCACCAACACTAGTGTGCTAACCAACCTCCTCACCATCCGATAGAGAAAGGCATTGGCTACGATGTCGAAGTAGACGAATGGCCCCTGGCGAGCGCACTCGGCCCGGTATACCTCGCGCACCGTGTTATCGCCCTGAGGCGCTCGGCCGAAAGAGGCGAAATCGTGGTCGCCCACCAGGGTGCCAGCGGCCTCGTTCATCACTGCCACGTCGAGAGGCTGCGGAAAATGATAGGCGAAACGTCGAGCCAATGGCGAACGCAAGGGTTGGTTCAGGATGGTATAACGATACTCGCGGCTCACGGCATCGAAGCGGGGATGAAAGCTCTCGGTCACGGGCCTCAGCTCACGCACCGCGATATCTTGGGGAAGTACGGCGTTCAGGGCACGCTGAAGCTCCTCAATCGAATGTCGCCAGGCCGTACTGAAGGTGATGACTTGCCCCAAGGCGTGAACGCCCGCGTCGGTGCGGCCTGCGGCGATGATTCTGATCGCTTCCTGGGTGACTCCAGTCAGCGCCCTTTCTATCTCCCCCTGAATCGTCCGTCCCCGGGCCTGTATCTGGAAGCCGAGGTAGTCGGTGCCATCGTATTCGACGACGGCCATGAGCCGGATTTCGGATTTCGGATTTCGGATTTCGGAATCCGCAATCCGCAATCTGCAATCCACAATCGAGTTACTCCACCAATTCCAGAAGAACCATCGAGGCCCCATCGCCCTGACGTCGTCCCAGTTTGTATATCCGGGTGTAGCCGCCGGAACGTCCTTCGTAGCGAGGAGCCAGTTCGTCGAACAGCTTGTGCACGATGGACGGATCGTTCAACCTGGCAGCGGCCAGCCGCCGGGCGTGTAGGTCGCCGCGCTTGCCCAAGGTGATTAGCTTCTCTGCCTTCCCCTGAACAGACTTGGCTTTGGCTTCTGTTGTCCTTATTCGCTCATGGCGAAACAATTCGGTTATCAAGTTTCTATATAGAGCGCTACGCTGGCCGCTGGAGCGGCCCAGCGTGCGACCCGCTTTCCGATGCCTCATAGAGCAATCGCTCCTTCAGATTCCTTTTCGGTCAACAGCAAGCCCCTCTTTCTCAACCCTTCCTTCAGGTCACGCAAAGACTTGGGGCCGAAATTCCGAATACTCAACATCTCCTCATCGCCTTTTTCCAACTTCTCCAGCACCTCACCCACATTGGTGATCCCCGTCCGCTTGAGGCAATTGAAGACTCGCACGTTGAGGCCCAGGTCATCAATTAGCATGTCATACACATGGGCGGGCAGGCCTTCTTCCTCAGCCTCTTCTTCTGGGATCTCTTCTTCGGCGCCCGCCACCAGCAATAGGTGCTTCACCAGTATTTGGGCGGCCTCTTTCAGAGCCTCCAGGGGCTGGATGGAGCCGTCGGTCCAGATGTCCATCACCAGCCTATCGAAGTTGGTCATCTGACCGACGCGGGCTCTTTGCACTTCGTATCCCACTTTGCGGATGGGGCTGAAGATGGCATCAATGGGAACCTCGCCGATGGGCAACTTGGCTCGCTCTTCGGCGGGGGAGTACCCTTTGCCGCGTTGCACTGTCATCTCCATCTCTATTTCTGCCTCATCGGAGTCTACGGTACACAAATACAACTCAGGGTTGATGATTTCCACCTCACTGGGACATTCCAGGTCACCGGCCGTCACCACGCCTTCGCCCCGCACCTGCAGACGTAAGCGGACCGGATCAGAATCTTCGGAGTGCATCTTCAGCCGTATTTGCTTTAGATTAAGGATCAGCTGCGTCATGTCTTCCTTGACATGAGGTATGGTTGAGAACTCATGGTACACATCACTAACCCTGACGGACGTGATGGCAGCACCAGACATGGACGAGAGGAGAACACGGCGCAAAGCATTGCCAATGGTTACGCCATAGCCACTCTCCATGGGTCCGATGATGAAGCGGCCATAACCTCTCGAGCCGATCTCGCACTCGACCTTGGGCAAAACATTGCTCATCAGATGATTGCCTTCCTGATTTGTCATTTAGCCTAACTCCCTCAAGAAGTCAGGGAACCAGGGAATGAATGATCAGGGAATGAATCAGTGGTCAGGGGAATCAGGCATCTGGAGTGCACCCCGATCCCCTGATTTCCTGATTTCCTGATTTCCTGATCCCCGATCTACTGGTTTCCTGATCACTCACTTAACGGCTGTAGTACTCGACAATCAACTGCTCGCTCAAGGGCAGGTCTATCTCTTGGCGCGAGGGCAAATGCAGAATACGCCCCGACATGCTGAGAGCGTCCAGGCTCATCCAATCCGGCACAGCCTTGCCCTCCAGCTCCCTTGCCCGGTCCTGAAAATAGGTCAGCTTCTTGCGCTGCTCGCGCACCGATATCACGTCGCCTGGCTCCACCAGCATCGAGGGGATGTTGGCCCTCCGCCCGTTGCGGTTGAAGTGGCCATGGCGCACCAACTGGCGGGCCTGGGCCCGCGAATCGGCAAACCCCAGCCGATAAACCACGTTGTCGAGTCTGCTTTCCAGAATCATCAACAGGTTCTCGCCAGTCAGTCCCTTGCGTCGCTCGGCCTCCTGGAAGTATCGTCGGAATTGCCTTTCCAGGACGCCGTAGATACGGCGCGCCTTCTGTTTCTCCCGAAGCTGCAGGGCATATTCCGATGGCCGTCGGCGGCGGAACTGAGACTCGCGGCCATGCATGCCAGGGGCATAGGAACGCCTATCCAGGGCACATTTGGCGGTTAAACATCGTTCACCTTTCAGGAAGAGCTTCTCGCCCTCCCGTCTACACTGCTTACAAACCGGGCCGGTATGTCTGGCCATGTTACCTCCTGGTTCTACTACTACATCCTTCGCCTCTTGGGTGGGCGACAGCCGTTGTGAGGAATGGGCGTCACATCGGTGATGGTTCTCACCTTAAGGCCCGCCGTCTGCAAAGCGCGAATGGCCGCCTCTCGGCCAGGCCCAGGCCCTTTGACGAACACGTCTACCTCTCTCAGACCGTTATCAACGGCCTGCTTGGCCGTGTGCTCGGTGGCCAAGCGGGCGGCATAGGGGGTACTCTTGCGTGATCCCTTGAAGCCAGCGGTGCCTGCACTCCCCCAGGCAATGGTGTTACCTTGCTGGTCGGTCATGGTGATGATCGTGTTGTTAAACGTAGCATGAATGTGAGCCTGCCCATAAGGGACGCTCTTGCGCGCCCGGCGAGTCGTTCGTCTTCCTTTTTGTTGCGGCATCCTTCCTCTCCTACTTCTTCTTCATCCCACGCCTGCGGCCACGGCCAGGCACCGTCCTGCGCGGGCCACGCTTGGTACGGGCGTTGGTTCTGGTCCGCTGGCCACGCACAGGCAAGTTCTGACGGTGGCGAAGCCCGCGATAGCAACCGATTTCCATCAGGCGCTTGATGTTCTGGCTGATCTCACGGCGCAGATCACCCTCAACTTTATAGTCAGCCGTAATCACCTCGCGCAATTGGCTGATCTCGGTCTCGGCCAGATCCTTGACCCGGATGTCGGGGTTGACGCCCGTCCTGGCCAGGATCTCGCGGCTGGTCGCCCGACCGATACCGTAGATGTAGGTCAGGCCAACCTCCACTCGCTTATTGCGAGGCAAGTCCACTCCAGCAATTCGTGCCATTTCCTCCCTCCTAGCACATACCCTATCCCTGTCGCTGCTTGTGCTTGGGGTTCTGGCAGATCACACGAACCACGCCCTTGCGTTTGACGATTTTGCACCTGGAGCAGCGACGCTTAACCGATGCACTAACCTTCATCGGAACTTCCTCCTGATTGTCACTTAATAAAGCCCTCGTAGTGGCGCATCAGAAGCTGAGCCTCCAACTGCTTCATGGTGTCTAACACCACGCCAACCACGATGAGCAAACCGGAACTAGTAATGAGCATCATCCCAGGATTCTCCACCACCCCAAGCACGTCCACGATCCAGGGCAGCACAGCAACCACGCCCAGGAAAAGCGCTCCCACCAGGGTGATGCGCCGCATAACCCCGTTCAGGTAATCGGCAGTGCGCTTGCCGGGGCGGATGCCTGGGATGAACCCCCCCTGACGCTTCAGGTTCTCAGGCAGATTCTGCTGTTGGAAAACCACGTCGGTGTAGAAGTAAGTGAAACCAATAATCATCAGGAAATACATGACGTAATAGAAATTGCCCCGACCGTTGAAAGTCTGGTAGATAGTGTTGGCAATATTGGCAATTGTCTGGTTCTGCGCCGAGACAAAGTAGGAGGCAATGACCCCAGGAAATAGCAAAAAGGACTGCGCAAAAATCAGCGGGATCATGCCTGCCGCGTTGACCCGCAGAGGGATGTGAGTGCTTTGGCCGCCGGCAATGCGCAACCGGCTGCCTCGCATGGCCAGCACCCGCTTGCCGTATTGCACCGGAATGCGCCGTTGTCCCTCCTGCACAATGACGATAACCGCCACTGTAATAGCCATGATAATAACAAAGGCTATCAACCCTCGCACGTCACCTACCAGCAGGGTGCCCACTCGTTGTGGTATATCAGACACGATGCCGCCAAAAATGATGATGGAAAGGCCGTTGCCTACGCCCTGCTCCGTGATCAACTCCCCTAGCCAGATAGCGAACATTGTGCCCGCCGTCAGAGTCAAGACCGTGGCGATCGTAGGCAGGAGTGTCGCCCCCGAAAGGCCAAAATTGCTGATGACGCCCTGGCTCTGCAACAACTGGGCCTGGCCATAGGCTGACAAGGCAGACAACGGGATGGCCAGGTAATAAGTGTATTGATTGAGCTTAGCGCGGCCCGCCTCGCCTTCCTGAGCGATCTCTTCTAACCTGGGGATAAGGGGCTGCAAGAGCTGCATGACGATGCTAGCCGTGATGTATGGATAGACCCCCAGAGCTATGACCGAGAAGTTGGACATGGCGCCACCCGAGAACATATCCAGCAAGCCCAACAGTTGGTTGGCTTCAAAGACCTGGTGCAGAGCTACCGGGTCCACGTTAGGCACCGGAAGGTGGGCCGCCAGGCGGTAAATAACCAAGATGAGAAAGGTGATCAAGATCCTGCGCCTGAGGTCAGGCAGCTTAAAAGCGTTACGGACAGCCTGTATCATTTGCTCCTACCCCCGTTCTTCCAGTGCTCACTTCTCCCGATTCATCCCTGCCACACGAATATGGTCTTCTTGTTTTTCTAATGAAGGTTTCACCACGAGGAACTTTCCAAAGCACAATTTCCTTATCTGGGTATTTCTTCTTGGCCTCCAAGTATACAACCTCTGGCTCCTCATCGGCACATACTACCTTTTTGTTCACAATAGAAACATACTTATCCTCATACTCAGTCAGATCTACTGCTGTAAACCACCTGAATGTTTCATCCATCAGAGTCACCTCAAGATGTAGATTTGTAGTAGCGACTTTAGTCGCTCTTTAAAGTGGCACCACTTCCACCGTGCCACCGGCATCCAGGATCTTCTCCTGAGCGCTGGCCGAGAAGCGATGGGCCTTGACGGTGAGAGGCCGATCCAGCTCACCGCGTCCCAGGATGACTACCGTCTCTTGGGGCGATTTGACGATGCCGGCCTCAGCCAAGGTAGCCGGGCTGACCTCGTCTCCCGCAGAGAAACCGTCCAACCGGTCGAGGTTGACCGGGGTGTAATGTAGCTTAAAGATATTGGTGAAGCCCCGCTTGTGGGGCAGTCGCCGTACCAAAGGCAACTGGCCGCCCTCGAAGTAGGGGCGTACCCCCCCACCAGAGCGCGCATTCTGCCCCTTGGTGCCCCGGCCAGCGGTCTTGCCCTGGCCAGCAGCGATCCCGCGCCCTTTTCGTTTTCTCTTCTCCTTGGCCCCTTCAGCAGGACGCAACTCGTGTAACTTCATCATGACCCCCAAAGTCGGTAAATCCGTACACTCGTGAACCCGTAGATTCGGACATTCGTCAACTGATCCACGAATCTACGAGCTTACGAACCTACGACTCTACGAATTCTTCCACCTCGACCAGATGCCTCACTCTGTTGACCATGCCCCTGGTGACCGGGTCGTCTTTCCACTCGACGGTGTCACCCAGCCGCTTGAGGCCCAGAGACCTGATGGTCGCCTTCTGTCGCTCAGAATAGCCGATACTGCTCTTTACCCATTTGATGCGCAGCTTCGCCTGTCTCTTTTTCTTCTTTTGACCTCTGTCCTTCTCTTTCGCTTGCTTGTCAACCACTGGTCTGCCCCCTCGCCCAGAAGGGCGTGATCTCTGCCACAGGTTTGCCTCGGAGTCTGGCCTCTTCTTCGACGTCTTTCAGTTGCGCAAGGCCCTTCATCGTGGCCTTGACCACGTTGAGAATATTGGCGCTGCCCAAGGACTTGGTCAATATATCGCGGATACCGGCCGCCTCCACCACGGCTCGCACTCCGCCGCCAGCGATAACCCCCGTGCCAGGCGATGCCGGCTTCAGGAGGATTTTGGATGCGCCGAACTGAGCTGTTACCTCGTGAGGGATCGTCGTGCCCACCATAGGGATCTTCCTCATGTTCTGCTTGGCTCGCTCTGCTCCCTTGCGGATGGCATCGGGCACGCCGCGCGCTTTGCCTACCCCCACACCCACATTGCCCTGGTTGTCGCCCACCACGACCAGAACACGGAAGGCGAAGCGTCGCCCGCCCTTGATCACTTTGGCGGTGCGTGCGATATGCACCACCCGCTCATCCAGCTCTTCCCTCTCTTCGAAAACCTCCCTCGCCATCAATCCTCCTTCTAGAACTCCAATCCAGCCTGGCGCAATCCCTCGGCCAGGGCCTTCACCCGCCCATGATATCTGTAACCACCTCTATCGAATACCACCCACTTCACGCCTCGCGCCAGGGCTCGCTGGGCCAGAAGCTCTCCGACC
>Ga0208047_1001085_pt1 | contig 10087 bp, 7 predicted proteins | sample Kivu_220m_FD_184162 | JGI IMG/M metagenome (GOLD analysis project Ga0208047, IMG submission 184162) | Freshwater microbial communities from Lake Kivu, Western Province, Rwanda to study Microbial Dark Matter (Phase II) - Kivu_220m (SPAdes)... | ecosystem: Environmental > Aquatic > Freshwater >...
GAAGAGGCCGAGGGCTTCCTCGATGGCCTCGTACAGGACGGTGTCTTGGCCGAGGGGGATCCCCCGGACGGCCCTCTCCGCCGCGGCCTTGTCCGCCGAGAGGGGGGCTTCGACTTTGACCTGATCGTCGAAGCTGACGACGGCGACGCGGTCGTCGACGCTGAGGCGCCGGATGAACCCGACGGCCGCGTCCTTCGTCCGGTCGAGGGCCGCTTTCATGCTCCCGCTCCGGTCGAAGAGGAGGGCCACGGCCAGGGACTCTCCCCCTTGGAGGGCGGATTGGAGAGACGTGATTTTCTGCGCCGTCCCGTCGCAAAGGACGGCGAGCTCCCGGTCGGTCAAGCCGAGGACGGAATTCCCCGCGGCGTCGTTGACGGAGAAATAAAGCCGGACGTCGGGCAGGGCGCTGACGTCGATCCGCTGGAGAGTCACGGAGACGGAGGCCGCCTTCCCGGCTCGGGGGACAAGCAGCAGGAAGGCCGCGGCGAAAAACAGCGTCCCTCGGGACGGCCCCCGGCCTCCGCTCATCCCCTCCCCTCCTCCTCCCCTAGGCCTTCCCCTTCGGCCAGGCCTCGAGCCGGACGGTGTCGGACAGCGACGGCTTGACGTCCGGTTGTCCGTCCCGGAGTCCGGCCACGACGGCGGTCAGGTTGTCATCACCCCGCGTCTCCTTGGCCGTCCGGATCAGGATCGGGCAGATGTCCTTGGCCTGACGATGATGCTTGAAGGCCTTGACGATCTTCTTCTCCGAGAGGGGGCCGTACAGGCCGTCCGTGCAGCAGAGGAGATAATCTTCTTCGGCGAGGTCGAGGTCGAAGAAGTCGGCCTCGACGGCCTCTTGAAATCCCAAGGAGCGGGTGATCATCGACTTGAACGGGGAATTCTGGATTTCGGCCTCCGAGAGGAGGTTCCGGCGCCGTTGTTCGGCGATCCAGGAATGGTCCAGGGTGATTTGGCGGAGCTTTCCGTCGCGGAGATGATAGGCCCGGCTGTCGCCGACGTTGGCGATCGTCGCCCGGCAGTCCTCGATGACCGCGGCGACGAGGGTCGTCCCCATGCCGAGAAGGGCGGATTCGGAGGCCGCCTTTTCGAAGATCGCCCGATTGGCCCTCTGGATCACGGCCCCTAGGGCCGCCCGGACGTCCGGCCGGGGCAACGCCGCCGCCCAGGCCGCCATGTCTTCCTTGACGATGTCGATGGCCAGGCCGCTGGCCACGGCCCCCCCGGCATGGCCGCCGATCCCATCGGCTACGGCCAGCAGGAAGGGGGTGGCCTTCCCCGCCGGCCGGCCGAGGTTCAAGAGGATGAAATTGTCCTCGTTGGCCTCGCGGACTCGGCCGACGTCGCTGAGCCCGAAGGCGTCGATGATCATTCCTTCTTGAAGTGGAGGACGGTCCGGCCCATTTCGAGAAGCGTCCCGCTCTCGATGATCGTCGGCCCGCTGATCGGCTGGCCGTTGATCCGAGTCGGGTTCGTCGCGCTTTCGTTGGCGACGGTGAACTGCTTCTTGACGTTGTCGTAGAAAATCGAGGCCTGTTCCTTGGAGACCGTTTCGTCGTTGACCTCGATGTCGTTCTTGCGCGTTCCGGGCCGCCCGATCGTCGTCACCTGCTGGTGGAGGGTGAATTCCTTGCCCTTGTCGGGACCCTTCTCGACGAGGATCTCGGCCCCGAGGCTGATGAAGACCTGGGTTTTGGCCGGGGCCGGGGCGGCGGCGGGGACCGTGGCCGTGGGCATCTTCATCGTCTTCAAGGCGTCGGGCGCGGGAGCCGGCGGAGGAACATAGGCCGGAGGCGCGGCCGCCGGCCGGGCCTGGGGCCGAATCGTCTCGGCGGGGGCCGCGGCCCGCTTGGGCTTCGTCAGGAGGACGATGAAGGTGATGAGGAGGATGAGAAAGACCACCCCCGCTCCGATGAGAAGGTAAAGTGTCGTCGAAGCCATCCCCGGCGCCGCGCGGCTCAATTCCTTCATGATCGGGACGTTGGCCGCCGTCGGATCCTGAATGATGACCCCCGTGACCTTGAAATTCCGGCTGATCGGCGGAAGGTCGTCCGTCCGGATCGTCAGGGGATTGGGGCAGCTGTCATCGAGCAGGGTGTACGTCCCGCGCGTCGTCCCGGCCGGGTTCGGGACCACGGCCTGGACCTGGCCGCTGACGGTGACCGTCGTATTCCAGTACCGCGCCGGATTGCCCAGGATGTCGACGATCCAGGTCGTCTGGGCGAGAGCCTCGGCCGTCAACCCAAGAGAGAAAAGAACGACCGCGAGGCCGATCCAAAAACTCCGTTTTTCCATTGCCGACCTCCTCTCTTCGAAGGAATGTCCCTATGCTATCCGTAAAAAAAACCTTTGTCAATGAACCCCGAATTCCGACCCGACTCCTATCGGCTAATTCGGGAATGAACGCAAACAGCGCACCTTCCGGGAGCGAACCCGACGACTCGTCCGGGAGAATCCGGCCGTCAGCGGCGCTGGAGGCGGACGTTGGCTCCGATGGAGCCGCTGAGAGAAATGAGGGTGTCACGCTCCAGCCCGAAGGTGATCGTCCGGCGGTCGGAGGCGTTCACCTGGTTCTGAACGTTGACCCGGATCGACCGGCCGTCGACGTCGGTCCAGCGGCCGGTGAGGACAACCGACCTCCCCCGGACCGTATCGATAGTCAGTTGGGCCGACCCGTCGTCCCGCAGCTCGATCTCCATGGGCGGGGCGGGGACGTCCCGGTAGAAGGTCCCAACCCAAACGCTGGCCGCCCCTCCCCCGCCGCCGCCCGAGCCGCCTCGGAGGGAGGCGGGGACGTTCGGGCTGAAATAAATCCTCTGGACCTGGCCGATGGGAAACTCCTCCCCGCTCTCGAACTGGAAGACGCGCCGCTCGGAGCTGAAATCCACGATCCGGCCAACGGACACGCCGCCGTTCCGGAGGAAGACGAAGTGGTCGCGGGGATTCAACTGATTCCGCTCGTTCGGGAAATCCCAGGCGTCGTTGATGAAGTTGATCATCCACAGGTCGCGAAGGGGATATTCGCCGTTGTTCTCGGTCTCGAGAACCAGCCGCGTGCTCGAGATGTCGATGACCTTGTCGATGACGGAATCGCCGCTCCGGAGAAAGATCGTCGCCTCGCCGCTTCTCATCCGGGTCTGGGCGGCCAAGGCGGCGACGGCGACAAGGGCGAAGACAAGGACGGTCACGACGGTTCGGGGCTTAAACATGGCACACCTCCTCAAAAGACGTTCCGGTTCATTTTACCACAACCGGCCGCCCGGACCGCAACTGGCGCCGGCCGACCGCCACGGGGCCGAGACGCGCAGGGCCCGGGGTAATTGACGGCCGCCCCACCCGCGGCTACAATCCCGGGCATGAACCTCTCCCCGCTCGACTGGGCCATCGTCGCCGCGGTTTTCGTCATCCTGGCCGCCGTCGTCCTCGCTTCCCGCGGCCTCATGCGGAGCGTCTCCGATTTTCTGGCCGCCGGCCGGACGGGCGGCCGCTATCTCGTCTCGATGTCGCAGGGAACGGCCGCCCTGGGTGCGATTACGATCGTCGGGATGCTCGAGATGAACTACATCGCCGGCTTCTGCCTCCGCTGGTGGGAGATGGTCATGGCCGTCGTCCTCGTGGCCATCAGCGTCTCGGGCTGGGTCCTGTACCGATTCCGGCAGACCCGGTGCCTGACCATGGCCCAGTTTTTCGAGGTCCGCTACAGCCGCCGCTTCCGGATCTTCGCCGGCAGCCTGGCCTTCGTCTCCGGGATCATCAACTTCGGGATTTTCCCGGCCGTGAGCGCCCGGTTTTTCATTTATTACTGCGGCCTGCCGGCCAAGGTCGGCATTCTCGGCCTCGAGGTTTCGACCTTCGCCCTGCTCATGATCGTCGTCCTGGCCGTGCCGATCTCTTTCATCTTCTCCGGAGGCCAGATCTCGGTCATGATCACGGATTTTCTCCAGGGCCTCTTCATCAACGCCGTCTTCATCCTCATTCTCGTCGTCCTGATGCGCGAGGTCGATTGGGGCCACATCTTCGAGGCCGTGGCCGCGGCGCCGGCCGACGCTTCGCTCATCAATCCCTTCAAGACGGGCCAGACGAAGGATTACAACTTCTGGTACTTCCTCATCGGGATGGCCGGCGTCATCTACGGCAAGCTCTCCTGGCAAGGGACCCAGGCCTTCAACGCCTCGGCCAAGAGCGCCCACGAAGCCAAGATGGGCGACGTCCTGGCCAATTGGCGGGGCATCCCCCAGTGGGGGCTTTTTCTCGTCTTCGTCCCCGTCCTGGCCTACACGTTTTTTCACCATCCCGATTTCGCCGGCCGGGCGGCGGCGGTCCGGCCCGTTCTCGACGGCATCGCCTCCGAGGCGATCCGCAGCCAGCTCACCGTCCCCCTGGCCTTGACGAAGCTCCTCCCCCACGGGCTCCTGGGCGCCTTCGCCGCGGTCATGCTCGCCGCCTCTTTCGGCTGCCACAGCACCTATCTCCATTCCTGGGGAAGCATCTTCATCCAGGATGTCATCATGCCTTTCCGGAAAAAGCCCTTCGAGCCCCGGCAACATCTCCGGGTGCTCAAGCTCTCCGTCCTGGGCGTCGCGGTCTTCGTCTACGTCTTCAGCCTCCTTTTCCAGCAGAGTGAGTACATCTTCCTCTTCTTCGCCGTCACGGGGGCGATCTTCGCCGGCGGCTCGGGGGCGGTCATCATCGGCGGCTTGTACTGGAGACGAGGGACGACGGCGGCGGCCTGGACGGCCATGGTCACCGGCTCGGTCGTGGCCGTCGGGGGAATCATCATCGGCCAGGTCGACAAGGATTTTCCCGTCAACGGCCAGATGTTCTGGGGGCTGGCCATGGCCGCGGCGATCGTCGTCTACGTCCTCGTCTCCCTCGTCACGGTCCGAGGCCGAAGGTTCGACATGGACCGGATGCTCCACCGCGGAGCGCACGCCGTCGAAGGCGAAATCCGCGTCGTCGAGGCCGTACCGCTCAAAGGCTGGAAAGTCCTGGGCATGGGACGGGAGTTCACCCCAACCGACAAAATCATCTACGTGGCGACTTACGCCTGGACCCTGGCCTGGGTCGTCGTCTTCGCCGGAGGGACCTTCCTCAACCTAACCCGCGGCGTCGGCAACGGGCCCTGGTTCGCCTTCTGGAAGACGTACGTCTGGATTTACCTTGCGGCTTCGGTTTTCGTCCTCCTCTGGTTTTCCGCGGGCGGCTTCAAGAACCTGGCCGAAATGATCCGGGCCCTGCGGACGGCCCAACGCGACCACCGCGACTCCGGCTTCGTCGATAAATGATAAAAATCAATACGGGGACACATCACTTCTCTGTCCTCAAAAGTGGACAAATAAGGTATGTGTCCCCGTTTTTGTTTTAAGAGAGAACGATAATGAAGTATGGACGCTTTTCGACCGACGGCCGGGAATACCTCATCACCCATGTCGCGACGCCGAGTCCCTGGATCAACTATCTTTACAACGGCCGGTATTTCGCCACGGTCTCGGGAAACGGCGGCGGGATCAGCTATTTCCGGAGCCCCCTTCACGGCCGCGTGACCCGCTACCGGATCAACGACATCCCCCCCGACAGGCCGGGGAAATACATCTACGTCAAGGACGTCGATTCGGGGGCGATCTGGACACTGACCTGGCAGCCTATCGGGAGGGACGTCGAGGCCTATCGAGCGGCCCATGGTTTCGGCTACACCCGAGTCGAGGCCGAGGTCGAGGGGATCGCTTCGTCGGTTCTCTTCTTCGTTCCCCGCGACGATGACGCCGAGATCTGGCGCGCGAGGCTTCGGAACGAGTCGGGCCGCCTCCGGCGGCTTTCGGTGTTCGGCTATGTCGAATTCGCCCTCGGCCACGCCCTCATCGACCTCATCAACCAGTGCGACGACCAGCATTTCAACCGGGTGAGATTCGACCCGGACCTCAACAGCCTCTTTGCGACCAAGACCTATTGGGTCACGGAAACGCGGGGAACCCAGCACCAGGAAAACAAGGAGTGGGACCGATGGGCGTTCTTCACCGTCAACCATCCGGTCGCCGCTTTCGAAACGATGCGGGAAAGGTTCATCGGGCCCTACCGGAGCGAGGGCAACCCCCTGGCCGTCGAGGCAGGCCGGTTGTCCTCGCGGGAAACGGATTTCGGAAACGCCGTCGGCGCCCTCCAGGTCGACCTCGAACTCGAACCAGGGGAATCCAAAGAGATCGTCTTTACCCTAGGCGTCATCGCCAAAACGGAGTTCGAGGCCTCCAAGGCGGCCGTCGTCCGGAAATATCGCGACCCGGCCGAGGTCGAGACCGCTTTTGGGAATGTCCGGGCGTCCTGGGATGAATATCTTTCCTTCACCCGGGCCGAGACGCCCGACCCGGACGTCAACGTCTTTCTCAACGGCTGGTCGCCATACCAGGCGAAGGTCGCTTTCGACGTCGGCCGGGTGGCCAGTTTCTATTACTGGGGCATCGGCCGCGGCTTCGGATACCGCGATACCGCCCAGGACGCGATCGCCATCGTCGTCGCCGACCCCGGCAAGGCGAGAAGCCGGATCGGCCTCCTGGCCCGTCAAATGCGGCGAGACGGGAAGGTCTACCATCATTTCTACGGCGACGGGCAGGGGGAATTCACCCGGCACTGCGACGATCCTCTCTGGTTCATCCTGGCCGTGACGGAGTACGCCAAGGAGACGGGGGATTTCGCCGTCCTCGACCGCGAAGAGCCGTTTCTCGAAGGCCCTCCCGGCTCCATCCTCAATCATCTTTTCGCCGTCGTCGAATTCGCCCGGGGCAACACGGGCCGCCACGGCCTGCCTATTTTCGGCCGGGGCGACTGGAACGACACCCTCGACTACATCGGCGGCGACGACGGCGGGGAGAGCGTCTGGGGAGGGATGTTCTGTGCGGCTATGCTCGACAGACTGGCCGAACTCCTTGAGGCGGCCGGGCGGCCGGAGCATCGGGACGAAGTCGTCGAGCTCCGCGACCGGTTCCGGTCGGCGGTCGAATCCTACGGCTGGGACGGCGAATGGTACCTCCGCGCCTTCGGCGAGAACGACCGCCGGGTCGGCTCGAGGGAAAACGCCGCCGGGAAGATCTTCCTCAACACCCAGAGCTGGGCCGTCATCGCCGGCCTGCCGGATCGCTCCCGGCTCGTCCAGGCCATGGACAGCGTCCGGAGGCATCTCGACTCGGCCTACGGCCCCAAGATCTGCGCCCCCGCCTTCCGTGAAATCGATCCTAAGATCGGCCTGATCACCCGCTGCGTTTGGGGAAAGAAGGAAAACGGAGCCGTCTTCTGCCATCCGGCCGCCTGGCTCATCCAGGCCGAATGCCTCCTCGGCCGCGGCGATCGGGCCTTTCATTATTATCGGACCCTGTTGCCCAACCGCGTCGACTCGGATATTTTCGCCGCCGAGCCCTACGTCTACTCCCAGTACATCACCAGCGACGAGCATGAAAGCCCGGGCCGGGCCAGCCACTCCTGGCAAACGGGCTCGGCGGCCTGGATGTATCGTGTGGCCTACGACTATATCCTCGGTATCCGCCCGGCATACGAAGGGCTGAGGATCGACCCGGTCATCCCCGCCTCATGGAAAAGATTCGGGGCCGAGCGCGTCTTCCGCGGGACGCGCTATTTCGTCGAGGTCGAGAATCCCGGAGGCGTCGAATCCGGGATCTCGTCGCTCAAAGTCGACGGCCGCCTCATCGAAAGCCATATCGTCCCGCCTTCCGATAAGCCCGAATGCCGAGTTCACGTTGTCCTGGGCCGGAGACTCTCTTAACGTTTTTCCCGAATGACGTGTAGAGTCCAGATGAGGAGGGGAAAATGCCCAACCCGATCCGCTTCATCCTGACCGCGATTCTGGCGTTTGTCGGCCTTTTCCAAGAGCGGGCCAATCCCAAAACGCCGCTCCATCCGAATCCGGGCCGCATCCTCAAGCTCGCCGAAGAGTTGAGAATTCCCGGCGAAGGCGAAGGATACTATTTCGAGGGAGCCCGGGACCTCGAAATCGACTCCTCCGGCAACCTCTACATCTGCGATTCCTGGAGCTCGGCCCGGAAGGCGCACCTGCCGAAATTTTCACCGGAAGGGAAGTTCGTCAAGGACCTCTATCGCCAGGGCGAGGGGCCGGGCGAGATTCTATCGTCCTATGATTTCGCCGTGAGCGGCGGGGATCTCTTCATCTTTGACTCCATGAAACGGAAAATCGTCGTCATGGACACGGACGGAAATTTCAAGACGGAGTTCAAGAAGGAAACTTCGCCGTTCAACGGATTGTTGGGAACATCTGGAGAGTGGCTCGTTTTTTCGCGCAGGGACTCCCCCCTCGAAAGAAAGACATCGCGTCTCTATGACGTCAAGCACGTCATCGTCCTCGTGTCCAAGGACGGAAAAAGCGAAAAGGAATTGGCCTCGATCTTGAATCGCGAGTTCTATATCTCCTTGGCCCAGGGCGGAGGAGGGATGGGTTGGGATCCTTTTGGGGCGATCATCGGGAACGGCCGGCTGTATGTCTTGTCGACTCAGAAATATCTCATCCAGGTCCTCGACCTCGCGACGGGGAAAATCGTCTTTTCGTTCAAAAGGGATTATCCCCGCGTCGACCATGCCGCCCGCGATTGGGAGAAGAAATTCATCTCCCAATACAATGCCCCCAACCGCGAATACGAAAATGACGTCGCCGCCCTATTCTTTGACGGCCGGTTCCTCTGGGTTCAGACCTCGACCGAATCCAAGGAAAAAGGCATCCTCTACGACCTCTTCGATCCGGACGGCCGTTTCGTCGACAGCTTCCATGTCAACCTCAAGGGACGCGTCCTGAGAATCGACGGCGAGTATCTCTTCGCCTCCATCTCCGATCCCAACGACCTTCCCCTCCTCGTCAAATACCGGATCGCCGAGCCTATCGGCACGGTTCGTTAGGCGGTCCGGAACCGTTTCCGTCACCAAACGAAAAGAAAGCCGTCTTCCTCTCTCACGAAATTCCGACCCGGCCGGATATTCCGGGAACAACAATTCGTCCCCTATCGCCGGGTGAAAAAGGCGTGGATCTCGTGGCGGCGGGGAAACGTCTCGGCCCGCACGTATCCGCAGGACCTCAGCAGGGAAAAAACCTCTTCGGAGGTCACCTCGCGAGGAAGCATGGTCGGATGGATCTCGCAGAAGACCAGACGGCATCTTTCCCGCGACAGGGTATTCTGAAGCCCCCGGAGGACGTCATACTCGTATCCCTCGACGTCGATCTTGACGACGTGAGGCAGCGGAAGCCGATGGTCGTGGACGAAGGCATCTCCGTGGACCATTTCGACGTCTTCATTCCATCGGCTGCCCTCGGCCCGGGTCATGCTGAAAAGGCCGAAGTCGTCCTCGGAACAGCCATAAAGGCCCATTTTGCCGGACCGCCGGCCGACGGCGAGACGGAAGGACCGGATGTTCTTCAAGTCGTTCAAGTTCGCGTTGGCGATGAGTTTCGCGTAGTTCTTCGTTTGGGGCTCGAAGGCGACGACGCATCCTTCGGGCCCGACTTTCCTGGCCATGAAAAGGGCGTGGGTCCCGAGGCTCGCCCCGATATCGTAGGCCACGTCGTCCGTTCCCAGGTTCGCCAGAAGTTTCTCCAAGGCAACGACTTCCCCGACCCTGACATCGAGCAGTTCGTCTTCGAGGAAGGCCAGCTCCCGGGGGCTCGTCACATGGAATTCCGCCGAATATCCGCAAAGGGAGATCCTGATCTTCCTGTTGATCCGGCAGCTCATCCAAGAATAGATCTTCCGGGCCTGCCGTTTGACCCCCATGGTCTTCGCGATCCTGAGGGTCAGGGGATGGTATCGGACTTTTCTCAGCCAGGCCGACAGGCTCTCCGCCACGCTCACCGCTTAACCTCGGTCAGAATCCGCGAAAACGAGGGACAGGGTATCACGTCCCCCGATTAAATGATTTCGAGCGAGTCGCGATCGGGAAGCTTCGGGAATTTAGCGTGCGGCTCGGCCTGGTACCAGAAGGCGACCGAGGCGATGTCGTCCTGGAGAGGCAGATAGCGGCCGCCCGACCTCCATCCCAAGGCCTGGATCGTGACCCTCAAATCCTTCTCGAACCGGATGGG
>Ga0208047_1001088_pt1 | contig 10070 bp, 10 predicted proteins | sample Kivu_220m_FD_184162 | JGI IMG/M metagenome (GOLD analysis project Ga0208047, IMG submission 184162) | Freshwater microbial communities from Lake Kivu, Western Province, Rwanda to study Microbial Dark Matter (Phase II) - Kivu_220m (SPAdes)... | ecosystem: Environmental > Aquatic > Freshwater >...
TTAACCTGTTTTCCCGGTATTATTCAAGCGCAGCAATTCTTTTTTCACCCTCAAGATTCCTTATTTCTTCTATATCCCGGGTGCATTCCATGCAACCCAGGTATGTTCCGTCACCAGCTCTGAGGGCAAAAAATTCAATAAGTATTTTATGTTTCGGGGCTCCTGGCTCTAAAGCGAGATCTATCCAGAAACTGACGTTATCTGAATTTCCTTTTTTCATGTTATCTACAATCTTAATTACCCTGTCAAGGCTTTCCTTTGGATGGCAATCCCTGAAGTTAAGCCCTATTGAGCTCAGCGGCCGCTTAAAAATCCTGTTATCGTGCTTGTTCCATCCGACAACTTCATCGTTTGCGTCTATTACAGTAACCTCCAGCGGCAAGCTCTCTATCATGGCCATAACCATTTCTTTATTCATTTGATCAAACAGCATTTCAGTCCTTCCTTAAAACTTAGACTTTTAAAATTATTATTACTGATATGATAAGTGGAAAATATTAAAAGTAAAAGTTTTAAATTATTTTAATCCTGGCAGATTATGGCTTATAATGACTTCCATGGAATACTTTGCATTGACAGATACCGGGAAATGGCGTGAACAAAATGAAGACTTCTTCTATGCTGACCAGGAGTCGGGGCTGTTTATTGTTGCTGACGGAATGGGCGGCCATAATGCCGGAGAAGTTGCTAGCAGGCTTGCAGTAGAAAGCTTTGTAAACAGGTTTACAGCACTAAAAGAAAATATAAACAGTGCCCAGGGACAAAAAGCTATTCAAGGCAAAGATAAAAATGCTGCAATACTTGCAGAGTCCTTTAACTATGCCAATCATATGGTTTACGAGATGTCAGAATCAAAAAAAAGCCTCAACGGCATGGGTACCACTTTTACATGCTGCTATATAGAAAACCACATTGCAAATATTATTCATATTGGAGACAGCCGTATATATTTTGCAGCAGATGGAGCCTTTGAACTTTTGACTGAGGATCATACACTGGTAGGAGAAATGTATAAAAAAGGGCTCATAACCTATGAAGAGATGTTCGGGCATCCCATGCGCAATTATTTAAATAAAGTAATCGGGACTGACCAGGAAGCTGAATTTGACTATATAGCGAAAGAACTTAAAGCAGACGACATACTTATTCTTTGCACAGACGGATTAAACAGTATGCTTACGGACCAGCAGATTTTTTCCATTGTCTTAAAACACAGACAGCCAAAAAAAATCACTGAAGAACTTATAAAGGCAGCCAATAAAATGGGCGGCCGTGACAATATAACTGTAATAACAATTAAAAAATCATGACTGTAGTATGGTAACAGACAGGTTAACAGGACTGAAAATAAATGACAGGTACGAGATACTGTCAAAACTTGCCTCCGGAGGCATGGCAGATGTGTACTTGGGCTACGACATAAAACAGGCAAAAAAAGTCGCAATAAAAATACTGCACGAGAATTATTCATCAAACCGCAATTTTATCGCGCGCTTCAAATCAGAAGCAAAAATACTCACAAAGCTTTCCAACCCCAATATTGTCAGTATATATGAATGGGGCGAGTTCAATGACCTTTATTTCATTATAATGGAATATGTCAGCGGTGAAAGCCTGAAAAAAATAATTGAAAAAAATGGCTCACTTGGCGCAAGACTTACTGCATCTTATGCAATACAGATATGCAATGCCCTGCAGGAAGCACATTCAAATAACCTTGTCCACAGGGATATAAAACCGCAGAACATAATGATAACTGAAGAGGGCCAGGTAAAACTTACTGATTTTGGAATAGCCAAAACAGTTGCTGATGACATTACAAAAACAATGGGCATATTCGGGACAGCACATTATGTCTCACCGGAACAGGCCCAGGGAAAGATACTTGATTACCGCTCCGATATTTATTCACTTGGCATAGTAATGTACGAAATGCTTTGCGGAGATGTCCCTTTCAGGGGCGGAAGCTCCATCGATATAAGTCTGCGCCATATCAGTGAAAACCCGCAGCCGATTTCAGTTCTTGCACCAGGAGTTTCACCAAAAATTGAAAAGATAGTCATGAAATGCCTTCAAAAAAACCCGGCACTCAGATATTCAAGCTCCAGTGAATTGAAAAAGGATCTGGAAAATTTCCTTGAAGGGCGGATGCTTTCCTTTGAAAAAGAAGAGCTTGCTGCAAGTAACGGCCAATCCAGGCGGAGGTATCAGATATTGCGTAAAAATAAATCCGGAGCCGCATCCTTAAAAATACCTTACAACCAGGATGATATTTCTTACCCTGGAAGCTCTTTACAGGCAGAAAAGGCATACGCAAAGCAATATAAAAAATCTGCCAGGTTGCGTAATTTCCTTATAGGACTGGCAGTGCTTTTTGCTGTTTTATTTTTTATTTTTCTTTCTTTGTTTTTAGCAAACAATACTAAACTTGAAAACTTAAGGTCTGAGCCAGAATATTCATTTGTGCCGCCAGTTATTAATATAGGAGCCCAGCAGGCAAAAGATATTCTTTCAACATATGGTTTAAGCTTAAAAATATCAGGGACGGAGTCAAGCGACAAAGTAGAAAAAGATTTCATAATCTCACAGCAGCCCCAAAAAGGCAGTAAAGTACCTGCAGGCAGCACTGTAAATGTCATAGTCAGCAGTGGTGCCAAAGAAATCAGCGCTGCTGTTCCAAACCTGACAGGAATGGATAAGGAAAGTGCATTGAAATTGCTTAAAGAAGAGGGTTTTACAGGCGGCGCCACCTATGAAGAATTCAATGATTTTTATATGCCCGGTATAGTAATAAGCCAGCTGCCTGAAGGCGGCTCGACATATCCCCTGGATACTGTAATAGATATTACTATAAGCAAAGGGGCAGAATTTGTAACAGTGCCCGACCTTGCCGGTTATGATTATGTTTATTCTATTACCAGCCTTGAGGCCCTTGGTTTTAATGTGCTGGTATTAAGAGAGTCATCAGGCGCTTATCCGGTTGGGACCACATTGGGCACAAAGCCTGCGGCAGGAACATCACTAAAGAAAAATGACATTGTAAAGCTTATTATATCTGTAAATTACGAACTTGTTGCAGTCCCGGATATGGTATCAATGGAATATTCCAAGGCACAGGGAGTTCTTGACAATATGGGTATAATTTATGAGGTAAGTTATATAAAAGTTGATTATTCCATACAGAAAGACACAGTAATTGAACAGTATCCGGAGGCAGGCACAAATATATCTTTTGCTGAAAAAGTCATACTTTTTGTGGGGAATTAAAATAGCCCATTTTTTCAAATTTATCTGCCCTTGCAGCCTTAAAGTCATAATCTTTTCCAAAACCGTCAAATTTTTTAAGGGTGCCCAAAATGAAATTGCGCACAATCCGCACAGTTCTCTCAGGGCTTTTCTGTGCACCGCCCATAGGCTCATAAATAATCCTGTCAATAACCCCAAGTTTTAAAAGGTCCCTTGATGTCAGCTTTAGTGCGCGTGCAGCAAGTTTTGCAACTCCACTGTCTCTCCATAAAATAGATGCGCATCCTTCAGGCGAAATCACAGAATATGTCGAGTTCTCAAGCATCATCACATAGTTGCCAATTGCAAGGGCAAGTGCACCGCCGCTTCCGCCCTCGCCAATCAGAACTACCAGTGTCGGCACCTTAAGTTCAAACATCTTTAAAATGCTGTTTGCTATTGCTGCTGCCTGACCATTGTCTTCGGCCTCAAGGGCAGGATATGCTCCAGGTGTGTCAATAAATGTAATTACCGGAAAACCAAATCTGTCAGCAAGGTCCATTAACCTGTCTGCTTTCCTGTAGCCCTGCGGCATGCTTGAACCGAAGTTAAAAGCTATCCTTTCTTTAATATCCTTCCCCTTATTATGTCCTATTACTGCAACAGTCCTTCCGTTTAACTGCCCAAACCCGCTGATAATCGACTTGTCATCCATCTGCAGCCTGTCTCCTGAAAGCTCAACAAAGTTTTTAAAAATACCTTTTATATAATCCGGGGTATGTGGCCTGTTTTCATCTCTTGATAATTCAACAACTCGCCATGATTTTAATGCTTCTCTTTCTACATGCCTGTAGTTATCTATTTTTTCAGCAACTTTTTTTTCAGCATCATTAAAATGAATTCCCGAAAATCCCCTCAGCCTTTTTAGTTTCTCCAGCTTAAAAATAGACTGCAGGGCATCCTTCAGGAAATTTTTTGTAAGCCCATTAAGTTTTTCAATTTCAACCATTTAGTTTTGATCCCCTCTGATTTATAAAACTGCCGGTGAAAAAAGAAGTAGCAGTTTTTCCAGTGTGACTTTTATTTCCCTGCGTTCAAGTATCATATCGACCTGGCCGTTTTTAAGGTTTCTTTCTGCCAAGCCAAAATCAGCTGGTACAGATTTTTTAATAGTCTGTTCAACAACTCTCGGGCCCGCAAAACAAAAAAGAGCTCCCGGTTCAGAAATTATAATATCTGCAACTGTTGCAAAACTTGCGCTCACTCCACCGGTTGTAGGATTTGTAATAACACAGAAATATGGTATTTTTTCTTCATGAAGCCTGTTTATACATGAAACGGTCTTTGCCATTTGCATAAGTGACATTATCCCCTCCTGCATCCTTGCCCCTCCGCTTGCAGCAAAAATAACAAGGGGTATTTTCCTGTTTATGCTGTTATCAGCAATGACTTTAATCCTCTCGCCTACAACGCTGCCCATGCTGCCGCCCATAAAATTAAAGTCCATCACTCCGATTGACACCCTGTGGCCGCCTATTGCGGCTTCTCCTGTAACTATTGCTTCATTTAAACCGGATTTTATCTTGGCTTCAGATAACCTGTCGTTATAAGGTTTAAGGTCATAAAAATCAAGCACATCAAAAGAAGTTATTTCTCCTGCCATTTCAACAAAGCTGCCATGGTCGCATGTTGCCTGTATCCTTTCCATTGCACTCATGTAATCATGGTAATTGCAATTCGGGCATACTTTAAGGTTAATCAGGAAATCTTCCGGCTCTATTTCTTTTTTGCACTTCCTGCATATAATCTTTTCTGACGTTTTATCTGAATTTTTTTCAATACTGTTTTCGCTCATAATTTTTACAGATGTTATGATTTGGATAAAAATTTTTAAATGCTAACCTTCAAATTTCTTAAACCCTACTGTCACATTATGGCCGCCAAAACCCATTGAATTGGAAACGGCAAAGTTGACTGTCTTTTTCAGGACCTTATTTGGCGTGAAGTTAAGAGGGCCGCATTTCTCATCCGGATTATCAAGGTTAATTGTAGGAGGTATAAGATCATTCTTGATTGCCATTATTGTCGCCGCAGCTTCAATTGCTCCTGCCGCTCCAAGGCAGTGCCCATGCATCGATTTAGTTGAGCTTACATTCAATTTCCTTATATGGTCCCCGAAACAGGTTGCCACTGCAGCGCTCTCAACAATATCATTTAAGGGCGTTGATGTGCCATGCGCATTCAGGTAGTCAATTTCATCAACAGATACTCCGCCCTCATTAAGGCAGTTTTTGATGCACCTGACCACATTTACACCCGACTCTTCAAGCGCTGTCATGTGGAATGCTTCTCCTGTCATTCCATATCCAAAAATCTCTGCATATATTTTTGCACCCCTGGAAATCGCATATTCCAATTCTTCTAATATAATGACCCCGGCACCTTCGCCCATGACAAATCCATCCCTGTCCCTGTCAAAAGGCCTGGAGGCTTTTTGAGGCGCATCATTTCTAGTCGACATTGCATTCATGTTTGAAAATCCAGCCATTCCAAGAGGAGTTATTGCGGCTTCGGCGCCTCCGCTAATCATTACCTTCGCTGATCCCCTTTTGATTACTTCATATGCATCCCCTATGGAATTGGAGCCTGCGGCACAAGCGGTTGTGGCCGTGCTTACCGGCCCTTTTGCACCTGAAAATATGGATGCCTGAGCTGCAGCCATATTGCATATTATCATTGGAATTAAAAATGGGCTGACTCTGTCGGCTCCCCTTTCCATAAGCACCTGATGCTGAGCTTCAAGTGTAAGCAGGCCCCCTATTCCGCTGCCTATAAAAACTCCTGTATAGTTTTCATTTGTGCTGTCTATTTTTAATCCTGAATCTTTTAAAGCTAGCGCTGTTGCAGCTACGCCAAATTGTGCAAACCTGTCCATTCTTTTGGCAGCTTTAAAATCCATAAAATCCGCAGGGTCAAAATCTTTTATCTGAGCTGCTATCTTGGAACCATGTTTTGAAGTATCAAATGTATCTATCAGGCTGACCCCTGATTTGCCCGCTGAAAGATTTGCCCAGAATTCTTCAAGACCGGTGCCTATGGCAGTTACTACTCCCATTCCGGTAACTACAACTCTTTTTATATTTGAATTATTTTTTGCCATATTTTGTTTTTGCTCCTGTATCTATTTATCTTATATACCCATTCCGCCATCTATACTCAATACTGTGCCGGTAGCATATTCTGAATCAGGTCCAGCCAAAAAAAGCACCGCACTTGCAACATCTTCAGGTGTCCCAAGTTTTCCCGAAGGAATACTGGCCAGCAGTTTTTCTTTAACGTTTTCGCCAAGTTTTGCAGTCATTTCTGTCTCTATATAACCAGGTGCTATTGCATTTACATTTATGTTTCGGCTTGCAACTTCCCTTGCCAGGGATTTTGTAAGCCCAATCAGCCCTGCTTTTGAAGCTGAATAATTGCACTGTCCTGCATTTCCCTTAACCCCTACAATCGAAGATATATTTATTATTCTTCCGCTTCTTTTTTTTATCATATGTTTTACTGTATGTTTTGAACAGATAAAAGCGCCCGTAAGGTTAATGTCTATGACTTTCTTCCAGTCTTCTATGCTCATCCGCATTATAAGGTTATCAAGAGTTATTCCGGCATTATTTACCAGCACATCGATTGAACCGTATTTTTCTGCAATGCTGTCAATTGCTGATGCAGCCTGGTTCTCATCTGCAACATTTACCTTAAAAAACTCCGCTTTTTTCCCTTTATGCAGGGCTTTAAATTCTTCGATGGCTTTTAATCCGCTTTCTTCATTTATATCAAATATGCATACAGTTGCACCATTATCAAGAAGGGTATGGCTGATTTTTTTACCTATGCCGGCGGCTCCTCCGGTTACAATGCATATTTTACCTTCCAGTTTTTCCATTTATCAGTTCCTCTCCTGTATTTTGTTTGCTGCGCCAATTTTTTTAGAAATATTATTTTATTAATTAAATCCAGGTTTTTAATTTAATTGGCCCTTTCTACAAGATATTTTTTTAAATTACCGATTTCTTCTGAAGAGTCCATGCTGTATATCTGTAAATCTTCCATTCCGGCCTTTGAAGCTATGCGCCTTACCAGGCCTGATAGAACCTTTCCGGGCCCGATTTCAATAAAAGTATTTGCTCCTTCAGATAGAGCTTTTTCAATAGAGCCTACCCATTTCACAGGATTAGTAAGCTGCCTGACAAGTACATCCTTTATCATATCAGACGATATTTTTGACACTTCGGTAGATGAGAAGAAATCCATTTTAAGTTCATTGAAAGAAGATATATTTTTTTCAATAAAAATTCCCAGTTCTTCAGATACTTTTTTCATTAATGGGCAATGCGATGCTATACTTACTTTTAATGGTAAAACCCTCTTTGCGCCTCTGGTTTTAAGTTCTTCTCCTGCCTTTAAGACATCATCGGCATAACCGCTAATTACAATCTGCGAATAATCATTATAGTTTGCAACAAAAACACTGCTGCTGTAATTTGAAAGTACTTCAGAAATGGTGCCGATATCTGAACCGATTACCGCCGCCATCATCATTTCTTTTTGTCCCTGCCTTAAATCATGTAAATTACCATCCTGACTGCTATCTTTAAAGTTACCTGAAACACCAGCCATCAGTTTTCCACGGAATGAGACAAGTTCTGCGCCCTTTGCAAAATCAAAAGCCCCGCAACTGTAAAGTGCGCCGTAATCACCAAGGCTGTGGCCTAAAACTGCGTTTACTTTGGCAGGATTGAGCCTGCAGTCATTGAAAAGATAATCATTTAAAATAGCGCTCACTGTGTATATGAGTATCTGGCTGTATTGCGTCCTGTCAATCAGGCTGCCTTTTTCATCCTGATTTTTTAAAATATCAATAAGGTTTTCTCCAAAAATATTGCTTGAGGTATCCAGGTAATCTAAATATTTATTATTTGCCTCAAGAAATTCAAGGCTCATTCCAGCAGACTGTGAACCCTGCCCGGGAAACATAAGTACCATATTTTTTTTATTGCCTTTATTGTTTTCTGGCATATTGTCCTTTCAGTATATAACTTTAATTAAGGAGCAGTTACTGCAAACATGGCCTCTGCATAACAGGCAAGTTCACCCTCAACAGTTGCGCTGCCTTTTGCCCTGCCGATATTTCGACGAAAATCTGTTATTTCAACATCTATAATAAGCTTATCACCGGGCCGGACAATCCTTTTAAAACGGGCTTTGTCTATTCCTGCAAAAAGAACCAGCTTGCCGTTGTTTTCAGGCAGTATCAGCACCGATATTGCTCCTGCCTGAGCTATTGCTTCAACCATTAGGACTCCGGGCATTATAGGGTTTTGAGGAAAATGGCCCTTAAAAAAATATTCCTCACCTCTTATATATTTTACTGCTTTTATGCTCCTGCCGGGTTCTATCTCAGTGACTTCATCTATGAGCAGGAATGGTTCCCTGTGAGGGATTATTTTCTCTATATCCGGCTTTGATAATTTGTCCAATATTTTAACCTTTCTACCAGGAGTAAATTTTGACCCTTTGCTTTTTTGTTAGACGTGATGCATTATTATATAGTTTCAGCAGTAATATGGTCTTTAATATTAATGAAAACATGATTAATTATCATGATAATTGTTTAGGAAACTGCATTTATTATGGCAAATACATACAGGATTTATCCTGGAAAAATAAAAAAATTATTAAAAACATACTTTATCGCAAAAGAACTTGTTCTGCTTAAAACAGTAGATTCAACAAATAACCATGCTTTTATGCTTGCAAAAAAGGCTTTCAACAGCGAAAACAATGATGAAAAAGATAAAATAAATGGTATGGTCATTGTTTCAGAAGAGCAGTCCTGCGGCAGGGGCAGATTTGACAGGAAATGGTTTTCACCAAAAGGCGGATTGTGGTTTTCAATAATTTTAAATCCTTCTATTGCTTTACAAACATTACAGCATATCACTTTAGTTGCCGCAGCAACTATCTCAAATGTTTTAGAAAAGCAATATAATATAAATGTCAGGATAAAATGGCCTAATGACATATACTTTGGACAAAAGAAACTTGCAGGAATTCTTATCGAATCTGAGAATATTAATGGTAAAATTATTATTGTTATTGGAATAGGGATAAATGTAAATAATGCCTTTTACCGTAATACTGATGAAAATCTATCGGAGGCTATTTCAATATCTGATATACTTGCTTGTAAAGTGGACATGGGTATTTTTTTAACAGAGCTTTTAAATAATTTTGAAAAGTCGTATGTAGATTTTTTAAATACTCAGGATCTAAAAGGCATCTTAAAAGAAATCGATATTGTCATTAATTAATCTGGTTCGAATCCTCTTTCCCCAGCCAGACTATATATTGACACATTTAAGCTTTTGTTTATAATGATAATTAACAGATCCCAGGGCGCCTCTTTACAATGCGGACCAGCCTGGGACAATTTTTTTTTATGCATTAATCAAATTGTTAAAACCTCCAAAATCAATAGATGAACAAATTTATCTTTTAAGAAGTCGAAATATTATTATTGAGGATACTGAAGAAGTAAAATCATTTTTAGAAAATAATAATTATTATCGATTGATGGGCTATGCTTACCATCTAAAAATAGACAAGGAAGCCTATAAACAAGGGACTGCTATAACTACAATTATCGGTATTTATAATTTTGATAAATCTTTAAGGCATTTAATACTTTCAGTATTAGAAGATTTTGAAATTTCTTTTAGGACAAAACTTTCATATTATCTCAGCCATAAATATGGAAGTGAATGTTATTTGAGAAAAGATATTTTTAT
>Ga0208047_1001090_pt1 | contig 10053 bp, 11 predicted proteins | sample Kivu_220m_FD_184162 | JGI IMG/M metagenome (GOLD analysis project Ga0208047, IMG submission 184162) | Freshwater microbial communities from Lake Kivu, Western Province, Rwanda to study Microbial Dark Matter (Phase II) - Kivu_220m (SPAdes)... | ecosystem: Environmental > Aquatic > Freshwater >...
TTGAGCTGCAAAGATCAGGGTGTGGGGATCCCCGGCGAGCAGTTGAATAAAATCTTTGACCCCTATTTTACGACCAAATCGCAAGGGAGTGGATTGGGTCTGGCGATCTGTGATGCAATTATCCGCAAACATGAGGGGTATATAGCGGTTGAATCGGTTGTGGGTAAGGGTTCAACCTTCACGGTCTTTTTACCGGCTTATCAAGAACAGTTGGACAGTTGATTAGCCGTTTTATGATCTTTTATCTTTGGATGGAATTTTAAATGAGATTGTAATGAAAATTTCATCTGTTAGTAGATTGTATATTAGTTTGATCGCGATTGCTCTCCTGTCTGTCTGTTCGCACCGGATCTATCAAACTGTCTATCCTACCTTGAATGACGGAAGATACGATTCGGAGTTTCCCTATCGTAACTGTTCGGCAGAGCTGAAGCAGATCGGCGAGACGGTTAAAATGGTTAACGCGGTTGCCTATTATCGGAGTTATGTTTTCGCAGAAGACCGGAGAGTTCGAAAATCTCAATTACAGTTAGAGTTTATCCGGCAAAACACTTCGGAGATAATCTACTATAATCAGGCTACCGCGGGGACCGCAACGATTATCTTGAGACAGAGCGACCGGATGGCGCTTTTAACCTGTGCCCATATCGTCAATTTCCCGGATACGTTAGTGCGCTATTATGCTTTAGAGGATGGCAAGCCCAGTCCCTTTGTTCAATCTTTATCGGTCAAAGAAAAGCAGGCTAACTATGTTACCAATATCGGCAACGTCGGCGAAATGAGTATTCTTAGGATTGACGAAGATAAAGACTTAGCGATACTGGGAGTCCAGTTCCCTGCATCGGCGGATAGACTTGTTCCGGTATTTGATTATCCGCTGGGTTGCGCCAGGGACTTAGAGTGGGGTAGTTTTGTCTATCTTTTAGGTTATCCGCGGGGAGTCAAGCTCGTCACCCGGGGAATTGTCAGCGAACCCAACCGGGATAAGCATGGCGAATTTATCATTGACGCCCTGTTCAATCGGGCTGCAGCGGTGGCATTGTCTTAGCCGTAAGAGATGGGGTTCCCAATTTCGAATTGGTGGGGATCGCTAAATCGGCGGCTGCCGAATATGAATACCTGATCAGACCGAATAGTAGTCTTGATCAGACTAATTACGACCTGCATTTTCCCTATACCGGTGACCTGTACGTGGATTATAAAGCGAATATTCAGTACGGAGTTACGCACGTCGTGCCAATCGAGGCGATCCAGACCTTTTTTCGGGATAACAACGAATTTTTCCTGAGACTGGGTTACGACTTCGCTTATTTTGCGAAGTGAAACAGCAAAGGTTGGGTGAATTAATTCACCAATTCCGAATTTTTCTAATGTCACCAAACCAGGCAATTTGGAAATTATCCGGTCTACCGAATTGCTTGTAAATCTTAGCCGAATCCTATAAATTTCAGACCGATTTTACAGAAGTGTGACAGATAAAATTGATAAACCTAAAGGAGAATGTATATGGCGACAAAAATTGCAATTAACGGGTTTGGACGTATCGGGCGGTTAGTTTTTAAAGCGGCTTACACTAATCCAAAGTTAGCAGTTGTGGCGATTAACGACTTAACCGATGCCAGGACTTTAGCGCATCTGTTGAAGTATGATTCGATTCATGGCAAATTCCCGGGCACGATCGCAGTGGAGGGCAATTTCCTGGTCGTTGATGGGAAAAAGATTGAAGTCTATGCTCAGAAAGACCCGGCTGCCTTGCCCTGGGGTAAATTGGGCGTTGAGATTGTCGTCGAAGCGACCGGTAAATTTCGCAACCGGGATGGCATGCAGAAGCACATTCAGGCTGGAGCCAAAAAGGTTGTGTTGACGGTTCCCGCCGATGCCAAAGAGGATGTGGATGTGACTTTGGTACTTGGCGTCAATGACGAGATGTTGACCAAATCGGCGGTTTTCGTTTCCAATGCTTCCTGTACGACCAACTGTCTGGCGCCGATTGCCAAGGTTTTGCATGACAATTTTGGGATTAAGTGCGGCTTGATGAATACGATCCATTCCTATACCAACGATCAGGTGATTCTCGATTTTCCGCACAAGGATTTACGCCGGGCGCGGGCGGCGGCGCTTTCGATTATCCCGACCAAGACCGGCGCTGCCAAAGCCATTGGTTTGGTCATTCCGGCGTTAGATAAAAAGCTGGATGGTTTTGCAATGCGTGTCCCGACTCCCGACGGCTCAGTGGTTGACCTGACCTGTGAATTAGAGAAACCGGCGACCAAAGACGAAATTAATGCGGCGATGAAGGCGGCTGCCGAAGGACCGATGAAAGGCATTTTGGAGTACTGCGAGGATCCGGTGGTCAGCACCGACATTATCGGTAACCCGCATTCTTCGGTTTTTGATGCGGCTCTGACCAAAGTCCTCGATGGCAATTTTGTCAAGGTAGTCTCCTGGTACGACAATGAATGGGCTTACAGCCTGCGGGTAGTGGATACCGCTCTCAAGCTGGCATAAAGGTTATCAAAGGCGTTTTTTGAAAACAGTCAAGTTTATTTTTGGCATTCATAATCATCAGCCGGTAGGCAACTTTGATTTCGTTTTCGAAGATGCTTACCGGCATAGTTATCTCCCCTTTATCGAGGTTATCGAGGAATTTCCAAAGACGGCGATAACGCTGCATTTCAGCGGCTGTTTGCTGGAATGGTTAGAAGCGCATTACCCGGAATACTTAGACCGGATTGCCAAATTGGTGCAGCGCGGCAATATCGAAATCCTGTCCGGCGGATTTTTCGAACCGGTGTTAGCAATGATCGCCGATGCCGATAAGATCGGTCAGATCAAGATGATGAATGATTATATTCGGAAGCGCTTTGGCTATCAGGCGCAGGGATTATGGCTGACCGAGCGGGTCTGGGAACCATACATGGCTAAGCCAATCGCCGAGGCTAACATAAAATATGTCACGGTGGATGATTATCATTTTCTGAGCACTGGCAAAATGGAGAATGAACTGACCGGACATTTTATCACCGAAGAGCAGGGGCGCACGCTTTCGATATTTCCGATTAATCAGAAATTGCGCTATGCGATTCCCTTTAAAGAGCCCCAGGTGACGGTAGATTATCTGCGCCAGTTTGCCACCGATGATGGTAATAATGTAATAGTAATGACCGATGACGGCGAGAAATTTGGGGTCTGGCCGGGAACCTATAAAACCGTTTTTGAAGAAGGCTGGCTGCGCAAATTCCTGACCATTCTGGATGAGAACAGCGACTGGATCAAGACCTGTACTTTTACGGATTATTATGCCGTTCACTCACCCAAAGGTCGCATCTATCTGCCGACGGCATCTTATTTCGAGATGAGTGAGTGGGCACTGCCCTGGGAGGCGGGCGAAAAGTTTGACGATCTGGTCCGGGAGTTCGAAAAACAGGAGCGGATCGAAGCGGTCAAGCCGTTTATCAAAGGCGGCATCTGGCGCAATTTTCTGTTTAAATACGATGAAGCCAACTGGATGCAGAAAAAGATGCTGCACCTCTCGGAACGCTATCACAGTATCGCAGAATCGTCCCTGAATGCAGCTCAGCAAAAGGATTTGAAAAGCGCCCGCGAGCACCTCTGGCGCGGGATGTGCAATTGCGCTTACTGGCACGGCATCTTTGGCGGACTCTACCTGCCGCACCTGCGCCATGCGATTTATAGTGAATTATTAAATTGCGAGCGAATCCTTAATAAATTGCAGAAACGACCGGCTTTTTATGTTGAAGAGACGGATATTGATGGCGATGGCGATCCCGAAGTTCTAATAACTCACAATCAGATATTCACTGCCTTTGCTCCGCATCGGGGGGCGCTGATGAGTGAATTTTCCCTCCTGAAGAAAGCCTTCAATGTGCTCAATACCTTGAAACGTTATCAAGAATCCTATCACCGCAAGGTCTTGACTGCCAACAAAAATTCCGGCAGCGGCTCGATTCACGACAACATTACCGCTAAGGAAGAGGGACTTGAAAATTATCTGAAATATGATATTTACCCGCGGAAGAATCTAATTGATCATATTATCAATGCCAACGTTACATTAGAGCAATTTCAGAATGGTGAATATTATGAAGATGGCGACTTCATCGGGGGCGAGTATAATTATTACCTGAATAAGCAGGAGCATGCGCTAATCTTTTTCCGGGACGGCTGGGTCAACTGGCAGCGCTTTCGAATCGAAAAGAAAATTATTCTCGAAGATTCAGTTATTAAAATCTCTTACAGTTTGATTAACAGTGGCAATAAACCGAACTCTTTCCGGTTTGGTCCGGAATTCAATTTCGCCATGCTCGGCGGTAACAGCCCGGATCGCTATTATTTGGCGAATGATCAGCGCCTGCCAGAATCGGCGCTAAACTCAAAGGGGAGTTTGAAGGGGATCAAAACCCTGGCAGTCGTAAACGAATGGGATCGGTTCAAACTCACGGTGAGTTCCGAAAAGGCTAAGGAGTTCTGGTATTTTCCGGTGGAAACGGTGTCCCTGTCCGAAGCCGGATTCGAGCGCGTCTATCAAAGCTCGGTGGTCGTTCCCCTGTTTGAGGTGAATCTGCAGCCGGGCGAAACAATCGAGATTCCGCTCAGCCTCAGGGTTGATTATCTTTAAGTAGTTGTGATTGTTATTATCGAACGACTTTCAGTTCTGTCAGGTCATCAGACCTGACAGCTAATTTAGGCGTCAGATTTGAGAATCTGGCACAATGAAGTTAAAAATATTGATGAGAGATAGCTGTGCTGAGCGAGATTAAAAATCCCCGGCAGGTTACTAGCGAGCCGCACCGCCGTTGGTTCACCGATGAATATTTCGATTTGATCGTCTGGGAAGATCCGATTGGGAGTATTGTTGCATTTCAATTGTGTTATGATAAAGGTCCTCATGAAAAAGCCCTGACTTGGGGAGAGTTGAGTGGCTTCGAGCATCGGGGAATTGACGATGGCGAGAATCGAGTGCAGCATCACAAAATGACTCCAATTCTTATCCCTGATGGCGAATTTGAGCGGGAGCCGATCCTGAATCGGTTTTTGCAGGAGAGTGGTCAGATTGACAATACGATCAGGAATTTTGTGATCCGGAAACTGAATCAATATTGAGATACTAACCTTCCGAAGGTTTCCCAATAAATCGGGACAAGCCCAACCTTCGGAAGGTTGGATAAAAAGAGGAGAATCCAAAATATGATTAACATCTTACTTTACTTGCTTTTAGGGTTGACTGCCGGAATTTTTAGTGGAGTAATTGGGATTGGAGGCGGGATAATTATCGTTCCGGCGCTGGTCTTTTTGTTTGGACTTTCGCAACATCAGGCGCAGGGTACAACGTTGGCACTATTGGTTCCGCCAATCGGGATTCTGGCAGCCTGGACCTATTACAGGCAGGGATATGTTAACCTGCAGATCGCCGCTTTTATCTGTCTCGGTTTCTTTTTTGGCAGTTTGTTAGGAGCAAAAGTCGCCATCGGATTATCGGATACGGCTTTGGAAAAGGTGTTTGGAGTTGCCTTGCTGCTGATTTCACTCAAGATGATTTTTGGGAGATGAGGGGACAGTGAGAAATTGTATATGACTGATTTTATTTAGAGACAGAAATCGCTTCTGTATTCATCGAGTGATGACATCCAAATTTTAATATTCACCGATTGCTAAATAGACCTCTAAAAAATTTTACTTGTCCTTGAAAAAATTTCTTGACAAATATTAAATTGACTACTAATATTAATCAAATTTGAAAAGGGGCAGTTAGTCAGTTCTCAGCTGGCGCTGCTTTTTGAAAGAGAAGAAAGGAAGTCCGGGAAGACAATTGCTTTTTCTCGGAAAAGTATATTTATTTTCTGGATTAACATTTGTAGGTCTTTTTAAACTAAAATACTACTAATGAAAGGAGAAAAAAATGAAGAAGATTATTTTTATTGTGATCCTATTTTCAGGACTTGTATTATCTCAGCAACTGAAAGTTGTTTACAATGAAGTGTATCAAACAGAGACGGCAATTGGGAATAAGGATGACATTCTAAAGATTTCATCCTATGGCTATATCATTAAAAGCGAGGGAGATGATTTCTCCTTGATTGATAAGGACAAGAATTTTGAGAGATTACACATATACAATAGAAAAGGTAAAACACAAAAAGAACGTCAACGTGAAAGTATGAGATTTAGTCCAAATGACCGCTATTTGTGTATAAATGAGTTAGAAGATAACAGAACAGTTCTTAAGATTTACGATACGATTAATAAAAATTACAGAGTAATCAAACATCAAAAAGGTAATATTGTTACTGCATCAGTTTATAGTATGGAGAAAATATTGTATCAAGTAAGAGAAAAAATGAGTCCTCCGAAAGTGTATATGTTGGAAAGTGACCAAGAACCAATTTTCATTACGGAGGGTCTTGGGGAAATGTGGTCTCCAAATGGTAAATGGTTTCTAGTAGAGGAGTGTGTTGGTACTGCTGATAGATTTGGACGGAAACCGATTTCTAAGTTTGCTATATTTAATTCAGATCGAGAAAAGGTATTTGAGACGGCTGAATTTGGAATAGTAGGTCCAATAAGATGGTCACCAAATTCGGATAAATTAATAATAGGAAATCACGCTGGAACGAGTTTTTATATTGTTTACTTAGAAGAAATAGGTGGAAAATTAATCATTAAGAATAAATATCACTTTACAGGATTTGAAAATGAACCTGAGAAAAAACGGTACTATGGAGTAATGAATCCTGAATGTTCGCCAGATGGTTCAAAAATTTCTTTTAAAAGAACATCTTCAGATGGTCATATATCGTTTGGTGACAATATATGGATATTGGAAGATACATCATATAATTGTTACGCCATATCTGACTTTAAAGATACTGATATTAGTGATATTACCTGGTCTCAATCCGGGGAAATATATGTTATAAAAGAAACAAGAGATATAGAAAAGATCAAAAAAGAAATTATCAAGATTAGTGAAAGGAAATTATAAATGAATAGTATAAGATATAGGTTACAAAAAAAGATAATAGAATTTAATATTCTTGCTGTCTTCTCTTTTTCTATATGCATTGCACAAGATTTCCCTCGCTAAAGATTACCTTGAATTTGGGGATATAGATGTTAGCTAAAAGCTCCACCTGATCAACAGGTAGAGACACGCTGCACCTGTCAAAAGCCCGGTCTCATCAGAGACTCTGTTGGAGTTCCTGACTGGGTTGAAATTACGCGAAAATAAGTGTAGTTTCAACAATGAAGATAGAAAATGAGGAAACACGATGCCCTTTAATAACAAGACCTACGCTAAAATCACACTAACAACCGCGATACTTTTAACGATCCTACTTCTGGCTATATCCTGCAAGGAGTGCCTTACTGAGCCGGAAAATCACAGTATTCCTGACACAACCAGCCATAATTTTGTATGGGAGATCGATACGCTGGGAGAATACGGGAGCAAGTTGATGGATGTCACTATCGTTGATGAGAATAATATTCTAGCCGTGGGTGACATCAATACCGATAGCGGAAAATTCAATGCCGCCAAGTGGGACGGCGATAGATGGACTGTTTTTGACATTGAAGCGCAGTACATGGGTAGCATGACCAATCCGAATCTCTACAGAATTTTTTACTTTTCAGAGAATGATATCTGGATTACTGATTTCGGTTATCCATTTCACTGGAATGGTAATAAATGGACTATTTATCAACTCCACGATATGGGAATAAATGCCAGTGTTGGATATGGAATTTGGGGAATGTCATCTTCAAATATGTATTTTGTAGGTATTAATGGAAATATCGTCCACTATGACGGCCAGAAGTTTACCAAGATTGAAACCCATTCCGATTTACGGTTTTATGACGTATGGGGAAATTCAGAAAACGACGTTTACTTCTGTCAATATGATATTAGTTCCAGGCTCTCCAGTGTTCTGTATTATGACGGTCAGAATCTTACCAGTAAGTACTATTTTGATTCAGTTGATTATGAATCCAAAGTGCTTGCCGGAAGAGTCCAGACAATTTGGGCTTATGGCGATACCCTATATGCCGGGTGTTCATCGGGAGTCTGGAAGGAATCTCTGAAGACAGGCGAGGGAAAAATGAAATCATGGCTTGATATCTGTGGCGACTGGGTCTATCCCAATCGGATCCGGGGACAGGAGAACAATGATATTTTCGTCGTCGGGAACTGGATGAAAATGGCGCATTATAACGGTGCAAGCTGGAAATCGTTTTCCTCTGTTTTTGGCACTGTTGGCGATTATTTCTCAGTGTCAATCAAAGGCAACCTTGTATGTGCCGTTGGCAGGGCTAATAGTGCCCAGGCCATCATTGTTACCGGCAGGCGGTTTTAAAAGAAAAGGAGAAACAATGAAAAAGATATTAGGAATTATTTCAATAATGATACTTACAACATCTCTCTTTGCAGTGGAAAGTCATGTCACCGAGCTGCAGCATGTATATTTTGTAAGTTATTTCAAGTATTACGATACTTCTTTTTTTATCCTCGCTACGGGGTTGTACTCCGTAGCGAAGAAAGAGGTCTTTATTTGTTCGTTCCGGAGCAGCCCGCCTGCTCTTCCTCTGATCGGCCAACCTATCACGTTGGCTTGCAGGGAGTAGGCGGGGAGCACTGAAACGAGGAAAATACTTAGCAATCTAAATTCAATTTTAAAATTGACTTAGTTTTACTTTAATTGCATCCATAAGATTTTTATTTATCCATGAAAAAATTTCTGGACAAATATCAAAATGATTTCTAACATTCATTCGGTATATCAGGGCAGTTAGTCAGTTCTCAGCTGGCGCTGTTCTTTGAAAGAGAAAAAAGGATTCCGGGAAGATGGCTACTTTTCCTCGGAAAAGTATATTTATTTTCTTGATTAACATTTGTAGGTCTTTTAACACTAAAATACTAATGAAAGGAGAAAAAATGAAAAAGATTACCTTAATTATGATTCTTTTTTCAATATTTGGATTTTCTCAGCAACCGAAATTCGTTTACAATGAAGTGTATAAAACAGAAACGGCAATTGGGAATAAGGATGACATTCCTAAAAATTTCATCCTATGGCTATATTATTAAAAGTGAGGGAGATGATTTTTTCCTTCTTGATAAAGATAAGAATTTTGAGAAATCACATATCTACACTAAAAGAGGAAAAACACCAAGGGAACGTAAAGGTGAAAAAGTCATGTTAAGTACTAATGACCGTTATTTATGCATCATAGAATTTGAGACTGACAAAACAGTCCTTCAGGTTTATGATACGATAAATAAAAAGTCAAAAGTGATACAACATCAAAAAAGTAATGTTGTTACTGCATCTATATATAATTTGGATAAAATATTGTATCAAATAAGAGAAAGTATGAGTCCACCAAAGGTGTACCTATTGGAAGACGACAAAGAACCAATTTTCGTTACGGAAGGTCTTGGAGAAAAGTGGTCTCCGAATGGTAAATGGTTTCTCGTAGAGGAGTGTATGGGCACGGCTGATAAATTTGGGCGAAAACCGATTTCTAAGTTTTCACTGTTTGATTCTGATAGAAAAAAGGTATTTGAGACGACTGAATTTGGAATAGAAGGTCCGGTAAGATGGTCACCCAATTCGGATAAATTAGTAATAGGGAATTACGGAGGTACGAGTTTTTATATTATTTATTTAGAAGAAGTGGAGAAAAAGTTAATCGTTAAGAATAAATATCATTTTCCGGGATTTAATAATGAACCTGATAAAAATCAGTATTATGGGGTTTTAAATCCTGAATGGTCACCAGATGGTTCTAAAATTTCTTTTTTAAGAGTAACAGAAGATGATCATATCTCGCTCGATGAAAATGTATGGATATTGGAGGATACTACATATAATTGTTACCCAGTATCTGACTTTAAAAATGCGCATATAAGTAATATTACCTGGTCTCAATCCGGGGAAATATATGTTATAAAAGAGACAAAAGATTTAGAAAGGAACAATAAAGAAATTATCAAGATTAGTGAAAGGAAATTATAAATGAATAGTATAAGAT
>Ga0208047_1001091_pt1 | contig 10053 bp, 10 predicted proteins | sample Kivu_220m_FD_184162 | JGI IMG/M metagenome (GOLD analysis project Ga0208047, IMG submission 184162) | Freshwater microbial communities from Lake Kivu, Western Province, Rwanda to study Microbial Dark Matter (Phase II) - Kivu_220m (SPAdes)... | ecosystem: Environmental > Aquatic > Freshwater >...
AATGCCGATGTATACCTTTGTATTCATGTTCTCTTTCATTCTCCTTTTTGCCCTTCCTTGCATGATGCGGGATCATCGGTCCCAGACAACTGTTCGGGCTCTCTTAGAGGTTGGGTGCGGCGACCCACGCTAAGTAACGGCCTGTTAGACCAAGAGTTTATCGGCCTGCCGCATCCATCAGTAATTAGGATAACACGAATTAAAGATACAAGGGTTTAGAGTTTGGGATTTTCACTATTATAGATGATTATGCTTGCCCGAAAAGCGCCTTCTCAATCTCCCTGATTTTCTCCAATCCCTTGATCTCGCGGGGGAACATGGGCAGCTCGGTAGTTCGCAGGCGGCCGTATTTCATGCGGATCAGCTCCAGGTACTCCTTCTGCTGTGTGGCGCGCTCCTGCATAAAAGCCGAATCGGGCGACTTAACCACGTTATTGATAATCAAGCGGCTCACCTTGAATCCGAATTTGTTCATCTCTTCGAAAATGCCGTCGAGTTGGTTGACTGCCAGGGCCTCGGGTATGGCAACGATGTTGAAATCCACATTATCGCGCAGGAAAGAAACATCCAGGGCGGAAAGCGCTTCCCAGCGGCGGATGATGTCCAGGATGGGCTCCCTGGTGCCCGATCCGGCCTTTAACCGGGTATAGATGCGCGGCGCTGCCTTGAGGTGTTTGCTGAGCATGGCCGGGGTGTGCAGAAGCGCCAGCGTCTGCCCCAGCGGAGCGGTATCCCACACGATGGCATCATAAGTGTGGCTTTCTACAAGCTCGCGGATATAGTCGACCATAAACTCTTCGGCGAGGCCCGGCAGCATGGACGACATGAAACCTACGAACTCGGCATAGCCGATGTCCACGAAGGAAGAGAAAACCTGGAAAACGTCCCTGCCGAATTTACCGTCCCACATCTGCTGAACCTCCGCGTCACCAAGCTCGCTGAAATACAGGTTTGCCGTGACAATGGAGGGTTTTGCCTCGATCCTGATCTCGAAAATGTGCTGTAGTGAAGGGGTCGCGTCGGTGGAGATTACCAGCGTCTTTTTCCCTTCCTGAGCGAAATGCAGGCCTGCCGCCGCCGCGCAGGTGGTCTTGCCCACGCCGCCTTTGCCTGCAAAGACCGTGACCGACGTATCGTTTTTCCCCGGCATGAGGCTATTGTAAATAATACGGAAGGTATTGTAAAAAGGCCGGTTCTGAAGTATCATTGCCGCAGATTTTGTTATACGACATCCTTGCTTGATGCGGGATGGTTGCTGAAGGAGCTGTAATAGGATGCCGCCCTCAATACTTTCGAAAACCAACTTCCTCTACGGGTTGCAATGCCACAAATATTTCTGGAAGCTGCTGTATGCGCGTGAAGAGATACCGCCTGTAGACGAGGCCACGCAATTCATCTTCGACCAGGGTCACGAAGTCGGCAATCTCGCTAAAAAACTGTTCCCCGATGGTATTGACATCCCCGCCGATGACTTTCAGGCCAGTATCAGGATCACGAAAGAGCAGCTTTCCAGCGGCAGGCCCCTGTTTGAAGCCAATATGTTGGCTGGCAATATATGCTGCAGGGTGGATATTTTAAACCCGGCAGGCGACGGCGTGTGGGATATCATCGAAGTGAAAAGCGCCGCCAGCGTTAAAGAAGTAAATATGGCGGATGTTGCCTTTCAAAGGTTATGCTGCCGGAGAGGCGGGCTGAAGATCGGAAGATGCAAACTCGCTTATATCAACAATAAATATATTAAAGAGGGAGAGATCGATCCGAAACAGCTTTTTATCATCGAGGATATCACCGACCGGGTGGACGCCGTATCCGACGGTTTGCAGGAGCAGGTGGAAGCAGTGCTCGGCGTCATGTCGCTGCAACAGTGCCCTGAAGTCGCCATCGGCCCGCACTGCACGGATCCTTACCCCTGCCCGCTGCATGACAGGTGCCGGGCGTTTTTGCCTGAGCACAATGTCCTTGCGCTGTATTACGGTGGTAACAGGCGTTTCGAATTGCTGGAGAGCGGCATCCAGGAGATCAAAGATATCCCCGACGATTTTTTCAGCAATGAGAAACAGCGCATTCAGCAGGACAGCGTGATTAAGGGTGAAGCCCATATCAACAGGGAGGCTATCAGGCAGTTTCTCGACCGGTTGCATTATCCCCTCTACTATCTGGACTTCGAAACTTTCGCTACGGCCATACCGTTGTACGACGGAACGCATCCCTATCAACAGATACCCTTCCAGTTTTCGCTTCATGTTGCGGAGAATGCGGGAGCTGCACCACGGCACCATATGTACCTTGCCGAAGGTACGGAAGACCCCCGGCCCGCCCTGGCCCGTGAGCTGAAGGGGCTGCTGGGGGACAGGGGAAGCATAGTGGCCTATTTTGCACCTTTCGAGGAGCAGGTATTGAGAGAGCTTGCCGGGGCCTTTCCTGAGTATCAGGAATGGGTCGATAGTTTGCAGCCGAGGATGCTGGACCTTTATAAACCGTTCAAGAGCTTCCATTATTACCACCCGGCGCAAAAAGGCAGCGCGTCACTGAAGAGCGTGCTTCCCGCTATGACGGGGGTGGATTATGACGGGCTGGGCATAAGCAACGGGAAGATAGCCGGGGTGGCTTTTCTGGCGGCGGAACGCGGCGGCCTCAGCGAGGCGGAAAGAGAAGTTATACGTGGAAACCTCAGGGAATATTGCAGCCAGGATACTTCGGGCATGGTCCTGATAGTGAAAAAACTCACCGAAGCTGCGGAACGCTTACTATAAAGCAGTAATTTCTTCCACGGACAGATCGGGGATATCATCGTTCAGAAGCAGGAAAAGCTCCAGGGTATAGTCTATGCCTTTGGCAGGATCGTGGATGGCGAAGCTGCCGAAATCCGGGGCCATGCGGATCACCTGGCGGTAGGCGTTGACCACGATGGCTTTAGCTCCGGCATCGGCTGAATTCGAGAACTTCTTAAGGTTGTACAGGCCTATATAGTACCAGGCCGGAAAGACATCGTGATCCCGGGTTAAGACCTGGCCGAACAGCTTGAAGGACTCCTCGATTTTACCCAGGTTATACAGGCTGACCGCCTTATTGGTCAGCGCCATAATATTCTCCGGCTCGATTTGCAGGGCACGGTCGAAGCAAGCGACAGCCTCGTCATTCTGGTCCAGCCTGAAGTGGCACAATCCTTTATTGATCAAATCGCCGGCAGTTAATTCACCCTCATGCTCCTTGATCAGGGAACAGCAGAAATCCAGTGATTTTTCATATTCTTCATTCTCGATATGTTCGTTAATCAACTGGCGCAGCTCTTCGATTTTCACAGGCGGCTCCTTTAACTACTTTGAATAACCTTAGCACAATCCAGCAGGTCAGCCAAACGGGCTTATTTCCTGTTCTTTTTAGGTTTGGCAGGCAGCGATACCGCATAGGCATGCGCCCGCTTGAGCCATTCATTAAATGCCTGTGCATCATCGTAGAGCGCCCTGGGAACAACGATGTATTCCTTCATGATACGGCCTTTCAAAGGTTCGAAGGGTCTGGCATCCGGAAATTTCTTCATGATCTCAGCCCTGTCGCTTTCCGAAAAACGGATGAAGATATGGTCTTCGTGCACTCCGGCAAACATATTGCGGTTAATCCAGAAAACGGGGGAGCCGAACATAGGCCTTTTGTCACAGGTAAAGCGCAACAGAGCGGAATCGAGCACCCTGCCCAGTTCGGGTGAGCTCTTCTTCCATTGTTTTTCCATATATTTCACTCCTGAAAAATTAATTGGCTGGGCCGATAGTTGTGATCGGCTGCATACAGTCTCCAGAATTTACGCTGGCTAGACCCAGCCTTCAGCCTCAAGGTGGTCATGCAACTCATCCGGATGGTGGCGGCAGCGGTATTCCAGCCTGCTGGATTCGGCATGCGCACGGTCATACGTCCAGCCTTGCGCCATGCGGTTGCGTTCGTGTAATTCGTGCAGCAGCACATAGCCGCGTTCCTGCTCCTCAAGGTCATCATCGATCCACACCTCGTTGTGAGGTACAAACTCGTAGACATGGTCATGGCCGCCCTCGGTGAAGTCGATGTCAAATACGCTTCTCACCATGCGCCCGTTTACAAACCACACGCTGACACCGTTGCTCAGTTTCTTCCACAGAAGGTCATGGACCTTCGCCGGATCAGGCAGGTCCTGGTTATTATGTGTGGCGCTTTTTATGTCTCCGGCCTTACGCCGTTCATTACGCTCGGCCAGATCGGCCCGCTCCAGCGCATCGTTATAGGAAACACCCTTTGCCATCAGCCTGTGTTCAACAAGAAGGTGGTCGATATAAAATTCCGTCTCGTCCTCTTTGGCTTCACGGTCAATCCACAGTTCGTTAACTGGTATGTAGGGGAACCTGTAGTGCTGGCCGAAATTGGTGAACTCTTCATCGATGTGCGTGCGAATGTACGTGCCGTCGACTATCCACGCAACCAGGTCGCCCCGCCGGTCGACTTCTTTGATGTAGGGTGGCTTTATAGCGCTGCTCAACTGTATTCGAGTATATGGGCTTCTAACGCAGCAGTCAAGCGGATATAATCTACGTACAATGCTGGAAGTTGTGCCTGGCGTTTACAAGCTGAGCGGTCCCTGGGACCAGGCGGACCTGGGCGCCAGTGTTTACCTGGTGGCCGAGGGTGGAGATCTCACGCTGATCGATAGCGGGTACGGGGGTAAGGCCGTGCAGATATTGAAAAGGGTGCACGAACTTGGCTTCGCAGCCCATCGCATCACACATATCATAGCCACACATCACCATCCCGACCATGTGGGCAGCCTGGCCGCGCTGAAGAAGATGACGGGGGCGAAGGTAATTGCGCATCCGGCGGATGCACCCTATATTGAAGGCAGTTTACCGCAGCCGGGACCTTTCCGACCAACGCTATATAAAGCCGTGTGGCATCCGTTATTGAAGCTGCTGCAAACCGAACCTGCAGCAGTAGATATGGCAGTCAGCGATGGTGATGAGCTGCCTGTAGCGGGCGGTATCAGGATTATACATACCCCTGGGCATACTCCGGGCAGCATATGCCTTTATCTCAAGCAAAAACGATTGGTGTTCACCGGCGACCTGATTGCGCGCCGCCTCGATATAAAGCTGCCGTCGCTGGCCTTCTCGGCGGATATCCCGGAGCTGTTGCAGTCAATTCATAAGCTGTCCGGGATTGAGTTCGACATCGCCTGCTTCGGGCACGGCTGGCCTATGAAGCAGGATGCTAATCGGAAAGTTGAAGAATTTAGTCAGCAATATCCTCTATAAAAGCTGCTTTCATATTTCATCCAACTCTACAAAATTCCATCATGCATTTCCATATTCAGAGGCAAACGAAGAAGTTTGTCTTTTAGAAGTTTTATTGTATCTGGGTCAATGGTAGATGCTTTATTTCGTGCTTGCCATTCTGCTATGCCATCATATGTACAATGTCTTAAATAATTTAATACACCCTCACTCCCATTCAGTTGTAACCAATGTGGATGCTGGGCATTTATTATCACAATCACCTTATGCTCCAATGTGGATTCTATGACAAGGTAAGGATCATTTATGGATGCATCTCCAAGAAGATATCCTAATACCTCAAATGTGCCTATATTGGCGTGAAATGTAGGTTCGCGGTCACTCACGGCTTGCTCTAATGGCTGTAATGCTTGGTGAATAATTTCGGGTGGTGGAACAGATTCAATGTTTATGAGATCAACCATTTCTGCCGATGTCAATTCTCTTTTTAACTCATCAATCGCTACCTGCGTTTCAATTTCAGAAGGACCACGCTGATCTTCGCCGCCCTTGCGGTATGCTTTAGCGGCTTCTGCATAATCATTACAACATTCTTTTAATTTCTCTTGGACTTGATCTTCTTCATCTCCTTGCCAGAGGATATCATCCTTAGTATGGCTGACCTCAAAATCGTTCATGTGAATTTCGCCGATTAGACGCTGATTGACTAAATCATTTGATCCTTGAATTTGACCATATAGGCTTTCGGGACGCCAAGAATCTGGCCACCCCCTTACTACTCGATTTGCATGCATTATCGAGAATCCAGCTTTGGCACGACCGCCTTTTGCCAACACGCCAACCCAGCCATTTGCATGTTTACTTCCGATGGAAAAGGCAAAGTCCTTCCTATAACGGCTTCCGTCTGATGCTTGCAGGAATATGTCATCTGAATCTTCCCAAGTGAGTTGGGTACCATTCCATCTAAGAATAAGTAATTTGCTTCTTAAATCTTGCCTATACATAGAGCTTAAAAAATCTCTAATTTTTCCGATTGTTCTACCATGGAATACGCGATTTAATCCGGTTATTTCTACAACAGTATAATGTTGTTCCTCCGGACGATTCTTCGAATCATATTGAGGCAAAGTATTTTGTCCACTAGCTACCATTTCAACATCAACTTCTACCTTATATTCAACCGTATCTCCAAGCCTTTTTGTTCGTATATTCCAAGAATTACCAAGCCAGCAGGCAGCCGTTTTTAAACCCATCCCATATTGTGATCTCCCACTGCAATCTGGCGGTTTTGCTCCAACATGAAGAGCTCGCTCCAATTCACTATAGGACATTCCCATAGCATTATCTGCAACTCTTATTAAACCTTCTTTGTCCTTATCGTAGACGATAGATACTTCAAGTAATTCTTTGTTTTTATCATATTCGGTATCAAGTATATCTTTATTGTCAAAATAGGATTGTGTCGAGTTATCTACAAACTCAGCTATTGCGTGCCATGGAGTATAGGATAACCTTTTATAGGACTGGATGACTTCCAATCCTAATCTCAATTGAAATGCCATCATACCCTCCTTCTACCTATTGTTTGAAAATGAAGTGCACCAATTTCATCGCGGATTATTAAATAATCATACTCAGAATTTAAAGGGCTTCGTCTTAGAGGATTAAGCCACACGCCAGTACTTGAATCAATTCGTTCCCATTCAGTTAGGCCGCCTTCAAATTCAATTTCACATTTTTGTCCTTGTGTGATGCCCAAACCGGCAGGTGAAGATACAACAAGAAGTCGCGGCATACCTGTATCAGCGTGGCACATAGACACTAAATTATTTTGCACCATAGTAGGATTTTCCCCATTAATACGTACGATGTGATGATTTTTCTCAGACCGAAAAACTTCAATAATCTGTAAAAGGGCGTTTAATTTAATTAATGGCTCTTTCCATGCTGGTGATGGTCCATTAACTATTACGAGGACCCGTGGTTGAATGCCTTTCATCATATCTACAAGTTTGTCTCGTTCAAGGCGAGTATCTTGAGCCAATAAATAATCTGCTTCAGATTCTCCATATTTTGCTTTTGACAAAATCTCTACTTGGGGTAGTACATGATCACGTAGTGAATGATGAGTCATTTCAACCTCGATTATCCACCAAATTCTGTACTGGATATCAATTAAAGCCATGTCAGGTTCTGTTGCGTCTGTATCTGATTGAACTACTTTCTTAAACTGAGTTGTAAGATAATTTGGATAAAGCAAAACAGAACGGCTAAGCACTAATCTTTCGAATTCATCTTCGTACAATGCTGTACTAGAAACAGACTCATACCATTCGTCATTATAAAGAATTTTTGACATTAGCAAACATTCATACTAGGAAGTTGAAATGAGCTTCGTTTCCATTGTACGGAAGCTGCCTCAGATATATGCGTTGCTTCTTCTATGAGGCGTTCTTCTTCGACAGTAGTCGCATATATAGTATAAATAATGGCTTTTTCTTTACCTATAGCTGGTCTCAATACACGTCCAAGTCGTTGTATTCGTTGCCGGGTACTTGCGGTTGAGCTGGATATTATTGCTACTGTTGTTTCAGGAAGATTTATACCTTCATCTAATGCTCTACATGTGACTAAAACATCGAATATGCCACGTCTATAAAGTCGCAAATTATCTTGACGAACACTAGGATTCATTTGAGAATGATAAAGAGCAGCATTATAATGCCTTTCAACGAGAAGTTGATATATCTTCGCAGCGGCTTCGATTCGTTCATGGAAAATGATAGCGCGTTGTCCCCTATGGTTATCTAGCAGACGTAATGCAACGGGTATACGATTTGCCGCAGAACTAGCTATTATCGCACGTTTTTGGAGAAGTTGTTTTAATTTCTCACGATATCTATTACTATCTTTTACATTTGACATTTGTATTGTTCTAGCAATAGTTTTACTAAATTTGTCATATTCCCTTCTTTCATGTGGGAGTAACTCCGTAGAAACATTGATCAAATCAAATGGCACTATAATGCCATCCTTGCGAGCTTGTATGTAATCATATTGAAAAATCACGCTTCCCAAGCATGGAATAAGGATTTGTTCGAGACCTTGATCATATTCCCTTTTTGGGGTAGCCGATAAACCTAGAGTAGCTTTATAAAATCCGTCAAGTGCGTGTTTATTTGACGGGCTGGCAGCGTGATGACATTCGTCAACAATTAGGAAACAATCAAATCTGGTAGAGATTGGTCTTGCAGTTATACGGGCAGTATTCAATACATGTAAATTAATTTTTGCTGGTTTCTTTGGATGACTCCCTCCTAAAAAGCAAACTATATCGTCAGCGGCAATATTTAAATCCTCTCTAAGGCTAACATACCACTGATCCAACAATGCAATTGTTGGAACAATTATATTGACTCGTCCATCCCTATAGTTTTGCCAAAAGGAAATCATACATAATTCAGCAAAAACTGTTTTACCACCTCCAGTGACAACTTCAACAATACCTTGCATTTTAGAGGCCCATAGTTTGTGTGCAACATTTTGCCAATGCCTTGGTTCAAAGGTAGGCTGACCCATATATAATTTTTTAGACATGTAACTCAGGTTTCTGAAATCAAACTCGTAAACCGACCCTTAGAGCCAGTTACATAATCCGGGATGGGTTCGAAAGCAATCCATTTTCTATTTAAATATTCTGCCACTGCACCTGTTGTATTGCTTCCTGCAAATGGATCCAATACGACATCTCCAGGATCAGTTAAAAATTTAATAAAAAATTCGGCAATACTAGTTGGCATTCGTGCTGGATGTGGTTTTATTTTATTTATTCGACAATATTTTTGATAAGGATCGGTTGCGCTCGTATTTGCATAGGTAAGCACATTTGAGGGAATTGCGCCACTATTATCTCGTAAAAATGATTTTGTACCGATATTATGTTCAGAGGGTCTTTTACCCGCATTATATTCTTGTTTAGCCAATAAATCTCGCATCGCAATACTATATTTTTTGAGAACTTTCCGATTATCTGCCTTTGGTCTATCACAAACAGACAGCCACCATATATGTGTATAGGAATCTTTAACCCTAATACGTTCTACATTTACCCATTGGGCTGGTGAAGGTAAGCGAGCTTGGTTATAGCATATAAATTGCTGGCAAAGGTTAAAGCCAACTTTATCCGTTAATGCTAACAATGAACGTAGAGGTAGGGTAGACATTGTTGGCTTACCTTTTTCCCATGCATTTCCAAGCTCTATGACTAATGACCCATCCGCAGTAAGGAGATCTCTGAATAGTGGCGCCATATCAGCTAACCACTCAACATAGGCGTCACCACTCAAATTTCCATAAGCCTTTTTACGATTAAGAGGAAAAGGAGGTGAAGTAAGTATAAGTTGAATCCTATTGTGATATAATTTGCCAATCTCGGATGTAAGAAGTTCTTCAGCGGTTCCACTATACATCACACCAAGGGATGTCCTGTAAGCCGCTCTCCTCAGTACAGCCTTTTTTAGCTTGGTGTTAGATTGAACTGTCCGCAATCCGTATTTCATATTACATAATAGATAGCTCGATATCTGTTTGTAGATTATATCTCATAGGTATATTTGTCAAGATAACGAATAATACCTCAATAGATAGTATTTCAAGTTGGTTTTCAGTAATCAATAGAGAATAATGCAATTTATTTATACTATGAACAAATCCTACGTAATTCTGTTAAATCAAAAAGATATTAAAATATTCCCTTTAGAAAAAATTCTTTTTAAATTTAGCCTTCTAAAAGACATAATAT
>Ga0208047_1001100_pt1 | contig 9973 bp, 9 predicted proteins | sample Kivu_220m_FD_184162 | JGI IMG/M metagenome (GOLD analysis project Ga0208047, IMG submission 184162) | Freshwater microbial communities from Lake Kivu, Western Province, Rwanda to study Microbial Dark Matter (Phase II) - Kivu_220m (SPAdes)... | ecosystem: Environmental > Aquatic > Freshwater > Lake...
ATATCACATACCTGCTTCTGTTTTTCAATTAGTTTATATCATAAATCAAATCACTAGTCTGCGTGAAGTCAATTAGCGGGGTAACCGAAGTCACCCTGATGTGATTGTATCAGGATATTGAGCACGAAATGAAGTATCAGAAAAAGGGCCATCAGTTGCTCGGATCAGTTAAGGATTATCAATACTAAAGTGAAGTTTGACTTGTATTATCGGTCTCATTTTCATATTATTCTAAAAGACCTGTCATGGTAAAATTATCTAAACACTCAGAGTCGAGTCCTGCCAGTCATGCAAAGGCAAAAGAGAGATCAATTCTTCTGGGATTGATACTGGGAATATTTGGCCTTGTTACGGGTATAATTGCTGCGATCATAGCGAATTCGGTAACCCTCGAATCTGAGATTTTAAAAAATGCAGGTCTGGCTACGGCCGTATTCCTCTCCTACCTGAGTATCAGGAAAATCAACCGTGGTAAAACCGAAGGCTACAATTACGGGTACGGAAAGCTGGAGAGCTTTTCCGGATTAATAGTAGCTGTAGTTTTAGTGCTTTCTCTGATAATCGTAATCTCGCATACAGTAGAAAGATTTCAGCATCCGGTTGAATTACATCCCAAAGGTCTGGATGTTGCTATTATATTCACGTTGATAGCCCTGGCCACAAGTGTCTGGATGTGGAGGCATGATTATCACCTTGCCAAAGAGGAATATTCGCCGGTCATGGAGTCATTATGGAGAATGTACCGCTTTAAAACTATTGCTTCTGTTTTCGTAACATTATCGTTAGTACTGAGTTACATATTTGGAGACTATGCGTGGTCAGCGTATGTGGATCCGGTCGGCTCCATAATTATCGGGCTTTTCATTGTGCAATCAATTTACAATATCAGCACGATGTCGGTTTACGATTTATTGGATAGGGCGCTGGAGGAATCTTTGCAGCTTATTATTCTCAGGGAACTCGCCGGTTATTTCAACGACTATGAAGCTATCCACGGCATCAGATCACGCAGATCCGGCGCAAGCGTCTATGTTGAAATTTTCCTGGAATTTGACGGTCAGCGAAAAATGGCTGATGTGCAGAGCGTTATCAATGCCATCAAAAGCAACCTGGAACAGAAAATAAACGGAAGTCAGATAGTTATATCCCCCACTACTACATCAGTGGCTTGAAAGGATAATTAAATGACGGTAGCGTTGATAAATATCCTCATCGGGCTGATAAAAATTGCCTGTGTTGTCGTTGTTTTTGCTTATCTGGTTTCCCGCACGACATTTTTCCGGGAGGCTCTGAGAAAGAAGTTAAATTTTAAGAACCAGGTTCTTCTCATTATCCTTTTCGGCGCCTTATCAATTTTCGGGACTTACGGAGGTGTCGAACTCCCGTCCGGGGCTATTGCCAATACAAGGGATCTGGGGCCGCTGGTTGGCGGTATGTTTTGTGGCCCGATAGTTGGCCTGGGCGCGGGGTTGATCGGCGGCATACACCGTTATTTTCTGGGTGGTTTTGTTTGCGTTCCTTGCGCTGTTGCTACAGTACTTGCCGGCTTGATCGGCGGCGGGATCTATCTTATGAGGAAGGGAGACTATATTCCCATATGGCTGGCAGCAGTAGTTCCCGTATTTGTGGAATCATTGCATATGGGCATTACTCTCCTTTTAGCCCAACCTTTTACGCAGGCTCTGGCGGTTGTGCAGGAAGTAATGTTTCCCATGATCGTTGCGAACGCTATGGGATCGGTAGTCTTCGCCTACATTGTGCAGAACCTTGTAATAGAGCAACGCACTGCGGCAGAAAAAGAGAAATATCGTCACGAACTGGAGCGGACTGAATATGAAATGGAGACTGCCAGGAATATTCAGCAGGGCTTATTGCCCGATTCACCTCCGTCAATTGAAGGATTCGATATTGCTGCATGCAGCCTTCCCGCCCGGCAGGTTGGCGGCGATTTTTTTGATTTTATTGAACTGGATAACGGTAGCTATGGAATTGTAATTGCGGATGTATCCGGGAAAGGTGTGCCGGCGGCACTTTTCATGGCGCTGTCGCGCGCTCTGGTAAGAGCCAATGTACTGGAAGAAAACAATGGCGTGGAGGCTATTGAAAAGGCAAATCATGTTATTGAGCAGGAATCCAAATCCGGCATGTTTGTGACGTTGCTCTACGGAGTACTTGAAAAAGGAACAACAGGATTTAAATATGTAAATGCAGGGCACAATCCCCCTTTGATTTACAGGCATGCTACAGGCAGTCACGGCCTGGCCAAACTCGCAGGGATTGCCCTCGGTGTGCTTGAAGATATTAAGTTGAAAAACGAGGAAATTGCCCTCGCTCCGGGAGACTTACTGCTGCTGTATACAGACGGGATCACTGAGGCTGTTAATTCAGCAGGTGAGCAATACGGCATGGATCGACTCTCCGATGTAATATCGAAGAGCGCTGCACTACCAGCGCAGGCTGTAGTGGAGAAGATTAAGGAAGAGGTGTTTAGTTTTTCTCTCGGTCAGCCGCAACATGACGATTTTACCTGCGTAGTTGTCAAGGCTATGCAGTAATCATTAAAACCTATGAAAAATAACGTACTGCAGATTGACAATGCAAAGCTGGAAGACATCCCCAGGCTGGTAGGATTTGTCACAGGCTGGATGGAGCAACAAGGGCTCAATAGATACATTTTTGCAGTAGAAACGGCAGTTGACGAAGCCTGTACCAATGTAATTAAACATGGTTACCTGAATAAAGGCGGCTATATCGAAATCTCCTGTGATTTACATAAGGATGAACTGGTTATAACGGTGAGAGACAGGGGGCAGAAATTTGATCCTTCACGGGTACCTGCGCCCGATATAGATACGGACCTGGAAGAACGGAAAATCGGCGGCCTGGGAATCTATATGATGAGAAAAATGATGGACGAAGTGCAGTACACTTTTCATGCTGCAACCGGGAATACACTTACGATGAGTAAGAAAATTCTTTAGCCGATGATGATATCTTCAAGCGAACGCTTGGGTACATGGTGCACCCCGTTATCGTCACGCCAGTAGTTTGTATTACCGTCTTTGCCCAGAGGTTCCAGCACAACCGTCTCTTTGGGTTTACCCAGTGCGATCACCAGAAGGATTTCATAGCGGGGCGCTATCTTTAATGCTTCGCTTAGCTCTTTTCTACGCACTGTAGCTATCATACATCCGCCAAACCCTTTCTCAGTAGCACCCAGCAATATGCTCTGAGCAACTATTCCGTGATCGCAACTGAAAGCCCTGGTTATTTCAGTATCGCCCAGCACAATAATGTATGCGGAAGGGCGTTCGCCTTCAGATGGTCCCGGCCAGGTTTTCAAAAGCATGGCCCATCCAAGCGTGGAAAATATTAAAGCGTTCTTTGCGGGATCGTTGGAAAGGATATATTTGAGATGCTGAAAATTTTTACTGGAGGCGGAAAGCCTGGCAAGGTCAACCAGTTCCCTGAGGATTTCAAGTTTAATTTCTACGTCCTGATAGAAACGCCTGTAGCTCCTGTTCTTTAAAATGAGGTTTTTAATCTCCATGTTTGCTGCCTCCGCTAGTCGCATGCCGATCAGGCATGTTTGAGGGCTACACTCTCGAGGACATTGGCCACGTCTTCGCACATATCGGTAGCGCCTTCCATATGTTCATAGATTTCTCGCCATTTGATCAGATCGGCGGTTTCTGTATTTTCTTCAAACAATTCACCGAGAGCTGAGCGGTAGATTGTATCACCCAGATTCTCCAGACGGTTTATCTCTACACAACTGCTGAGTATCTTTTCAAGGTTGGCGTTGTGTTTCCTCAGGCTTGGCATAACATGTTGAACCTCGGCTGTTGTTTGTACAAGGATATCAGCCAGTTCCCTGGCTCTCTGACCCGGAGCCTTGACCTTGTACAGCACCATAGCGTCGGCGGCAGCCTGGATCAGGTCAGTGACATCATCCAGAGCATGTGCCAGCTGAGTGATGTCTTCCCTGTCGAAGGGTGTAATGAACGATCGGTTCAACTGAAACATAATTTCGTGTGTTATGGTGTCTCCCTGGTGCTCGATTTTCATCAGCTCTTCAACTTTCTGATCGACGTTTTCCCAGCTGCAGACCAGCTCCTTCAAACATTCCGCTGCCCTGACCATATTTTGAGCGCTGACCTCAAAAAGATCAAAGAACCTGTCATCACGGGGCATTAAATTGAATTTGAACATATTATCACCTGTTGTTCATTCATGCCTTCGGATTGTTTCCGATGCCGCAGGTTGGAGATGGAGGGACAAAAACGTGCATAACCTGTGTAAAAAGCGGTGGGAACTAAAAAATAGATCATAAATTGAATGTTAGCTACCCGGTTTAGCGGATTTACACACTGAATTATAACACAGGGTGCGGAATCGATGCTCTGCGGAGTAAAGCAGAATCAGCCGGCGAAGTGTTAATCTACTTCAATTGACTTGATATCTGGCTGGGTTTATCCTATGAGTATCCGGTTCAGTGCCTGCACATTGTTAGACAATTCGACTGAAGCGAGAAAAAATGCTTTATTTGTACTTGATGGATAATGAGGACCCATGAAGCCTTATCAGAATCAACATAACCCTCCCGAGAAAAGAGTAGAAGATCTGCTTTCCCGTATGACTCTGGGTGAAAAGATGGCGCAGCTTGGCGGTGTATGGGCTATGGAGCTGCTGGATAACAGGAGATTTTCACCTGAAAAAGCACATATGCTGATCAAGGATGGCATAGGACAGGTGAATAGGGTAGGAGTAGGTACGACGCTTGAACCACAGGAAATTGCCGAATATGCCAACTCGGTTCAGAAGTATCTTGTTGAAAATACCAGGCTGGGAATACCTGCTTTAATTCATGAAGAATGCCTGAGCGGTTTTGCTACCAAAGGGGCGACTGTATTTCCCCAGGCGATCGGCATGGCAAGCAGCTGGGATATCGACCTTATCCGGAGGATTGGGGGGGTGATTCGCAAGCAGATGATGGCTGTGGGATTACACCAGGGTCTTGCTCCTGTGCTGGATATTGCGCGTGAACCACGCTGGGGACGCATTGAAGAAACATACGGGGAAGACCCTTACCTCGTGGCACGACTGGGGGTTGCCTATATACAAGGTCTTCAGGGGGAAAATATTCGAGATGGCATTATAGCGACTCTTAAGCATTTTGCCGGTTATGGTAAACCGGAGGGTGGCCTGAACCATGCCCCGGCCGATATTACCACCAGGATGCTTAAAGAGGTTTATCTTTACCCATTTGTTAAGGGGATCAAGGAAGCTGGCGCATTTTCCATCATGAACGGTTATCATGAGGTTGATGGCGTCCCCTGCGCTGCTTCAGAAGAATTGCTCACACAAATTTTACGCAAAGAGTGGGGATTTGAGGGAACGGTAGTTTCAGATTATTATGCTGTATCGCTGCTTAAAACTTTTCATTACGTAGCTGCTGATTTTACTGAGGCGGCCAAGCTTGCAATGACGGCAGGCATAGATATCGAGTTACCCAAGCATGAATGTTATTCCGACGAATTCAAACAAGAGATTGAATGCGGCAGATTTAAAACAAGTGTGGTTAACCGTGCCGTAAGGCGAGTACTAAAGACGAAATTCCTGGCCGGTCTTTTTGAGAGGCCCTATATCGAAGTTCCAGCCGGAAAGAAAATATTTGATCTACCCGAACAAAGGGTTCTTGCCAGGGAGGCCGCCTGTAAATCGATTGTACTGCTCAAGAACAGGGATAATCTATTGCCGCTGAATAAAAGTCTTAAAACAATAGCGGTGATCGGGCCCAACGCCGACAATCCCAGAAACCAGCTCGGCGATTACACTTATGCAGCCCACGTAAGTATGATAGGTATGACCGCACATTCGCTCAATTGTCGGTTTACCGAACAGGACCTGTTACCTGACCAACTGACAGTGCCTGTTGTCAGTATCCTCCAGGGGATTCGTAACAAGGTATTGCCCGGTTGCTCTGTCAACTATGCGAAAGGTTGTGAGCTGGGGAAAGATTTGGGCGAGGATTTAAAAGAGGCTGTCAAGGTTGCCCTGGCGGCAGATGTGGTAATACTGGTAGTGGGCGGTAAATCCGGATTGACGACAGAATGTACCTGCGGCGAGATGAGGGACAGGGTCAGTCTTAACCTGCCCGATGTTCAGGATGCCCTGGTAAAAGCTGTGTATAACACGCACAAACCTGTCATACTTGTGATTGTGGACGGAAGGCCGGTCACGCTTGGCTGGATTGCCAATGAGATCCCGGCGATTATCGAGGCATGGCTGCCTGGAGAAGAAGGTGGCAATGCAGTAGCCGACATTATTTTTGGCGACTGCAATCCTTCAGCGAAACTACCGGTCTCGTTCCCCTATTCGGTGGGGCAGTTGCCTGTTTATTACGGCGTTAAACCTTCAGGAGGAAAATCTCAGTTTTGGGGTGACTATGTGGATTCCTGCACCGGCCCCCTTTATGAGTTCGGCTATGGTTTAAGCTATACAACATTCGACTATAAGGACCTTACTATTAAGCCACAGAAAATTGATAGGTGCGGAAAAGTGACGATAGGGGCTGAGATAACCAATACAGGTAAGGTTGATGGTGAGGAAATAGTGCAGCTCTATATAAATGATGTTGTAGCCAGCGTTACAAGGCCGGTAAAGCAGTTGAAAGGATTTCAGCGTCTATCTTTAAAACCGAGTCAGACCGAGAGGGTATATTTCGATTTACCAGTTGAAGAGCTTGGATTCTACGATAAGAACATGCGGTACATTGTAGAGCCGGGTGTATTTAAGGTGATGGTGGGTCGTTCCTCGCAGGATATAGCCCTTGAAGGGCAATTTGAAGTGGAAACTTGATCTGAATTACTGCTGTGCTGAATCCCTGATCTGCCAATATTGTGCATATAGGGCAAAAACAGGAATTAAAACAAATTCCCGCCGGACAGCAACTTGATCAGGAAATAAGCTATTGCCGCAATAATGGCGGCTCCCGGAATGGTCAGGACCCAGGCCCATACAATACGCAGGGTAATCCCCCAGTGCACGGCAGTCCAGCGGTTGGCGGTGCCCACGCCGGAAATGGCGCCGGTTATGACGTGCGTGGTGCTGACAGGGACACCCAGGTGCGTGGCCAGGAAAATGGATATGGCGCTGGCAGTTTCCGCACAGAATCCGTCTATCGGTCGTAACCGGGTGATCCTTTGCCCCATGGTCTTAACAATGCGCCAGCCGCCGCTCAATGTTCCCAGGGCAATAGCGGTATGTGCAATCAATACTACCCACAACGGTACGACAAATTCGTGTATTATACCTCCGGCAAAGAGCAGGCTGGTTATGATGCCCATGGTTTTCTGCGCGTCGTTGCCTCCGTGACCCAGACTGTAAAAAGCGGCAGAAAAGAGCTGCAGAATTCGCGACCATTTATTTACTACTCCCGGCCTTTCTTTACGCAGTATCCACGATGTAATGATCTTGAATAACCAGCCTAAAACCAGGCCGATAGCGGGCGCCAGGGCGATGAAAATCAGTGTTTTGTACCATCCTCCCGGGATAATCACGCCAAAGCCGCTTTTTACTATGGCAGCCCCCGCATAGCCACCGATCAGAGCGTGGGAAGAACTGCTAGGTAATCCCAGATACCAGGTGATCAAGTTCCAGCAGATAGCACCAATGAGACCCGCCAGGATTACCGTCTCATTCACCAGTGACACATCTATCATTCCATTGCCGATTGTCACAGCAACCGCTGTCCCGAAGATAAGAAACGCTATGAAGTTAAAGAAAGCCGCCCAAATGACGGCCAGTTTGGGCGGCAGAACCCTGGTGGAAACAATGGTGGAGATGGAATTGGCGGCATCATGCATGCCATTGGTAAAGTCAAAAACCAGGGCTACGGCGATAATACCGGCAATAAAGAGTAAATTTAAGTCCAAGATATATCCCTTTTAGTCCAGGTCGACAGGATTCTTGCATTCACGGCAGCGCTTGGCTCCCCTGAAAGTCGGGTGACCGCAGTGCGGGCATACGTAGCGCTTATCCTCTTCTTGCATCCATTCTTCGGTGCCTATTTGACGCCACCTGGGGACGGCACGCAACATGACTTTCTTGCCCACCGGGATGGGGAAATTATCGATCAATTTGCAGGGGAAGTCCGCGCACTGAAAGCAACCCTCGATCTTTTTATCGGAGCAGCAGGATTTTATGGGGCATACTTTGCAAAAGCCGAAAACTCGTTCTGAGAGGCATCCATCGCAGACAAGTTCTTCTGCCGTTGCGTTGTATACCGGGGCGAGGCGTTCTCTAAACCTATCGTTGTTGTCCCTGGTGGCAATGTATATGCCGCAAACTCCACAGTAGAGTCCGCAGGGTGCTGCAAGCTCTTTCTTAACTGCCATTATTCTCCTCCCCTGGCAAAAGTCATAGCGATTATATGCTCAGACGTTGCTGGTTGTAAAGCTGTTACGGGGTGGCTGAATATCCTAAAATCAGTTGTTCTGCAGTATGCTCTGATGTAGAATTGCATATCAGTCAGAAATTAATTCCTTAGACAGGAGGATGAAACGATGAAATCAAAATGGGGTTGCCTGCTGGCGGCAGTCGGAGCAGTCGTCGTAGTTTCCATAATCATAGTTATGGCGCTGGCCGGCATTTACAACTCACTGGTCGCCAAGTCGCAGGATATTGATGCTCAGTGGTCACAGGTGGAAACACAGTACCAGAGGAGGTACGATCTGATACCCAACCTGGTAAATTCCGTGAAAGGGATGATGACCCAGGAACAGACGGTGTTCCAGTCGATTGCCGATGCCAGGACTAAATATGGCGCTGCGCAGACGGTTAACGATAAAGCGGTAGCAGCGGGAGAAGTTGAGACGGCGCTGGGAAGACTGATAGCTGTCATGGAGAACTATCCCGAGCTCAAATCAAGCCAGAATGTGACCAATCTCATGGACGATGGCGGGAACGGAAAACCGCATCAGTGTGGAGAGGGGGCGTTACAACGAAAAAGTACGGGATTACAATACCACGATAAAGACATTCCCCACCAATATGCTGGCGGGTATGTTCGGATTTACCGAGAGGCAGTACTTCGAGGCCGTATCCGGCTCTGAGAAGGCGCCCGAGGTCAAGTTTTAGTGAACCGTTGCCTGTTTCTTCTGCCCCTGGCCATATTGTGTGCCCTGCTTTTAATGCCCTTGGGCACAGCGGTGGTAAAGGCGCAAAATTTCCCTGAATACGAGGGATTTATCAATGACTATGCCAACCTGTTATCCATGCAGGCCAAAACGCAGCTGGAAGCGCAACTCACCCAGTTGGAGAAGGATACTACCGCCGAGGTTGCTGTGGTAACCGTGAAAAGCCTGGAAGGGGATTACATTGAAGATTATGCCGTAAAGTTGTTTGAAAAATGGGGGATCGGCAAAAAGGACAAGAACAACGGTGTGCTTTTCCTGGTAGCCCTGGATGATCGCAAGATGAGGATTGAGGTAGGATACGGATTGGAACCGATAATAACTGACGGCCGCGCAGGCAGGATACGCGATAATGATGTTATACCGCAGTTCAAGCAGAATGACTATGAAGGCGGCATTATTGCCGGTGTCAACAGCATAGAAAAATATATCAGGAACGGGACGCCCCCGGCTCCGCTGGAAGAAAATCCCGTAAAAAATGTGTTTGAGGATTTTGGCACAGCCTTCTTTTTCATGTCGATCATTACAATCTACCTTTCAGGTTTTATGGCTCGCAGCAAGAACATCTGGCTGGGTGGTATCTGGGGTGCTGTGGCGGGTGGCATAATGGGCCTGGTTATCGGGGGCATCACGGCGCTAATTGCGATGCCGTTGATATTCACCGGTCTCGGACTGGGTACTGACTATCTGCTTTCCAAGAATTACCAGAAGCAGGTGGCATCCGGCAAATCCACCAAATGGAACCAGACCTGGGGTGGTTTCGGTGGATTTGGAGG
>Ga0208047_1001108_pt1 | contig 9937 bp, 7 predicted proteins | sample Kivu_220m_FD_184162 | JGI IMG/M metagenome (GOLD analysis project Ga0208047, IMG submission 184162) | Freshwater microbial communities from Lake Kivu, Western Province, Rwanda to study Microbial Dark Matter (Phase II) - Kivu_220m (SPAdes)... | ecosystem: Environmental > Aquatic > Freshwater > Lake...
CACTGGCAGGACCGCAGGCCTTGTCCATCCGCGCTACCAGCCGCCGCCGACGCGGCAGGAGGGGAGATAGTTAACGCACACATTGACTGCCAACCCTGTCCATCTGTGGTTGACTCTCGCCAGGCGGTCTCGCTTGCGTTCGCAATGATGCTGCCCTAACATGAGTCCGTGACCGATATCACGCTGACTGTGGCCGGGCAGGCCGGGCAGGGCATCGATACCGCTTCCGAGCTGCTGGCCCGAGCCCTGGTGCGGAGCGGCTACCACACTTTTTCCTATCCCAACATCATGTCCCGCATCCGTGGCGGGCACAACTTCACGGCGGTCCGGGTCTCGGACCGGCAGGTCTATTCCGCGCCGGGGAAGTTCAACGCTTTGCTCGCGATGGATGAGCTGTCGGTGAGCGAGCACCAAGCGGACATGGTAGACGGGGGGACCATCGTGGCGGAAGTGCGAAGTGCGAGTGCCGAACGCCGAACGATGAACGATGAACGAGCTAACGAACCAACGACGTTCCGGGTGCCGATGGCGGAGATTGCGGAGAAGCACGGCGGGTCGAAGAAGATGGCGAACGTGGTCGGGCTCGGTGCGCTGCTGGCTTTGACCGGACACCCGGCAACCGGGTTGCGGAGTCTGCTGAAGGAGCGGTTCGGTGCCAAGGGCGAGGAGGTGGTGCGGCAGAACCTTGCCAGTCTGAAGGCCGGGGCCGACTACGTGAAGAAGAAGTGGGCCGGGACCTGTCCGTGCGAGCTGCCGCGAGGCTTGGGACACGATCCGAAACTCCCGGGGAGTTTCGGTCATGTCCCGCGCCAGCCGAAGCGGCTGCTCATCTCGGGCAACCACGCGATTGCGCTCGGGGCGCTGGCCTCGGGTGTGCGGTTCCATGCCGGCTACCCGATGTCGCCTTCGACGCCGATAATGGAGTATCTGGCTGCGAAGCAGGCCGAGGCCGGGCTGGTGATGGAGCAGGCCGAGAGTGAGATTGCCGCCATCAACATGGTGATCGGCGCGTCGTACGCCGGGGCCCGGGCCATGACCGCGACTTCGGGCGGCGGTTTCGCTTTGATGGTCGAGGGGCTCGGAATGGCGGCAATGGCCGAACTGCCGTTGGTCATCGTGATTGCGATGCGGGCAGGTCCGGCTACTGGTTTCCCGACCCGCACCGAGCAGGGCGAGTTGTTGTACGTCACGAGCGCGTCGCAGGATGAGTTCCCGCGCTTCGTGTTCGCGCCCGGTACGGCCGAGGAGGCGTTCTACGCGACCAACCGGGCATTCGAGCTGGCCAACCGGTTCCAGGTTCCGGCGATTGTCCTTTCCGACCAGCTCCTTTCGGATTCGCTCTGGACCGTTCCTTCCTTCAATCTCGCCCGGGTGAAGGCGAGCCATGACTTTGACGAGCAGGAGTGGCAGGGACGGGCGCCGAACAGCTACAAGCGCTACGCAGTGACGAGGAGCGGTGTCTCGCCACGGCTGCGGCCGGGGTTCCGCGGCCAGTTGGTCCGGGCGCTCGGGACCGAGCACGATGAGGACGGCCTCCAGACCGAGGATAGGGCCGTGCGCGTGAAGATGCACGAGAAGCGGATGAGCAAGCTTCCGGCCATGGCCGAGGCAGTGGAGGCGCCGACCTGCTACCCGGAGGAGACCGCGGACTGCGTCGTGGTCTGCTTCGGTTCGACCTATGGTGCGGCGCGAGAGGCGGTCGACATCCTGCGGGCGGACCGGGCGAGCGTGGCGATGGTGCATCTGTGCGACTTGATTCCGTTCCCGCGCGAGGGCGTGGCGGCCCTGCTGTCGCCGGCGCGCAAAGTTGTGACGGTTGAGGGTAACTCGACCGGCCAGCTTGCCGCCCTGCTCCGGCGTGAGACCGGAATCAAGGCCGATGCGCAGGTGCTGAAGTACGACGGCAGGCCGTTTGTCGCACAGGAGCTGGCTACGGAGCTGAGGGGCATGTGCAAGTGAGCGGCGGCGCGGCTCGAAGTATCAAGGACGAAGGACAAAGGACAAAGCAATCGAGAAGGCACAAAGGAGGAAGTCGGAATTTGTACTTCCGCCTTGTCTCCTTGCTTAGTCCTTTGTCCTTACCACTTTGTCCTTCGTCTGATGGAGCGCGACGTGGCTGAGGACAAGGCCTGGTCAACAAGCGCTGAAACCACCTGGTGCCCGGGGTGCGGGAACTTCGGGATTCTCGCAGCGCTCAGGCAGGCACTCATTGCGGCGAGGCTCGATCCGTGGCAGGTCGTGATAGTGGGCGGTATCGGGCAGGCCGGCAAGGTGGCGCAGTATGCGGGCGCCAACTTCCTGCACGGGCTGCACGGCCGCGCCATCCCGCACGCGCTGGGCGTGAAGTTCGCGAACCCGGAACTGAAGGTCATTGCCGTGGGCGGTGATGGCGACATGTACGGCGAGGGCGGCAATCATCTGCTCCATGCGTTCCGTCGCAACCCGGATATCGTCTGCCTCGCGCACAATAACGGCGTCTACGGCCTGACCAAGGGACAGGCAGCCCCGACCAGCAGTCTCAGGTTCACTACCAAGCACCGCGAGGCGGGCACGCACATGCCTCCTTTCAATCCGCTGGCAGCCGGGCTGGCGATGGGCGGGAGTTTCATCGCGCGCGGGTTCGCCGGCGACCAGAAGCATCTCTCCCGGTTGATCGGCGAGGCGCTGGAGCACCGGGGCTTCGGGTTCATCGACATCCTGCAGCCGTGCGTTACCTACAACCACGTCAATACCGCGGAGTGGTATCGGAAGCGGGTCTACGACCTCGAGCTTGAATCACACAACCCGCTGGACGCCGACGTGGCGCGCGCCCGAATCCTGGAGTGGCCGGCGCCGGGAGACGACGTCGAGATTCCCATCGGCGTCTTCTACCGTTCGCGGCGCCCGGCCTACGAGACGTGCGGCCGGCCCGGACAGGCGATTACCGGTCTTGAGTTCGACACCGGTGTGGTGAAGAAGGCGATGGAGGAGTTCCGGTGAGCGAGCTCAGTATCGTCATCACCGGCCGGGCAGGGCAGGGGCTGCAGGTCATCTCGCGCACACTCGGCCGGATGCTGGTGCGGGCCGGGTACTACGTCTTCGTGACGCAGGACGTGATGTCGCGCATCCGTGGCGGCCACAACTTCGCACGGGTGCGGGTCAGCAGCGGACCGGTGGCGGCAGACGGGGACAAGGCGCAGGTGCTGGTGGCGCTCGACCCGGCGCTCGTGGCGCGGCACCTGCCGGACCTGGCCGAGGACGCCGTCGTGGTCACCGAAGCGCCGGCCGAACTGCCGGCAGGCATGAACGCGGTTGTGATTCCACTTGCCGACCTTGCCCGCGAGCACGGCGAGGACCCGGTCATGGCCAATGCGGCCGCAGTCGGCGCTACCCTGGCGCTGCTTGGGCTTGAGCTCGATGGGACCGAGGAGATGTTTGAGAACCAGTTCGCGCACAAGGGGAACGAGGTTGTGAAGCGGAACGTCGCGGCAGTCCGGGCCGGGTTCCGCGCGGTCGAAGACGACCACAAGCGGTGCTGCTCGCACCGGCTGGGGACGCCTGCTCACGGCTTGGGACACGATCCGAAACTCCCGGGGAGTTTCGGTCATGTCCCGCGCCACGTGCTCATCTCCGGTTCCGAGGCGATCGCGCTGGGTGCGATTGCCGCGGGCGTGCGGGTCGTGACCGGGTACCCGATGTCCCCGGCCACCCCGATTGTCGCGTACTGCTTCGGCCACGCCCAGGAGGCAGGCCTCATCGTGGAGCAGCCCGAGGATGAGGTGTCGGCGGCCAACCTCGCTATCGGCGCCGCGTTCGCCGGCGCCCGCGCCATGGTCTGTACTGCCGGTGGCGGGTTCTGCCTGATGAATGAGGCCCTGAGTCTTGACGGGATGACCGAAGTTCCGCTGGTTCTCTGTGTGGGGATGAGGCCGGGCCCGGCAACCGGCATGGCGACCAGGACGGCCCAGGCCGATGTTCTGTTCTCCATCTACGCCGGGCACGGTGAGTTCCCGCGGGCGGTGCTGACCCCGGCTGATGCCGGCCAGGCGTTTCTCGCGGCCCAGGAGGCATTCCGGATTGCATGGAAGTACCAGACGCCGGTCTTCATCCTCTTCGACCAGTTCATGGCCGACTCGCTCTGGACCGTGGAAGAGGACGACCTCCGAACAGAAAACCGCCAAGGCCGCCAAGAACGCCAAGCATCGGAGCCGATGGAAGCGTACTCGTATCGGCGGTATAAGCCGACCGAGAGTGGCGTGTCGCCGATGCTCGTACCCGGCACGCCGGAGCAGCTTGTCTACGCCGATTCCGACGAGCACACCGAGGAAGGGCATATCACCGAGTCGGCAGCGACGCGCGACCTGATGGTAAACAAGCGGAACTCGAAGCTGCATGGTATCAGGCAGGAGCTGGGAGAGGTGAAGGTAGAGGCAGAGGTAGAGGCGGAGACACTGGTGTTCTGCTTCGGCTCCACACGAGGAGTTGTCGCCGAGGCGGTTGCGCGGCTGCAGAAGAAGGGGCACAAGGTCGCAATGGTCCATCTGAGATACGTCTGGCCGTTCCCGGCCGAGGCAGTGGCCGGGCTTGTTACCAAGGGCAAGAAGGTGGTGACGGTCGAGCAGAACCATACCGGCCAGCTTGCCCAGCTACTGCTGCAGGAGTGGGGGTTGCGCGTGGACGGAATTGTCCGACGCTATGACGGCCGGCCGTTTACCGTCGGCGAGGTGGAGTCCGAGCTTGAGAAGATGATGGGAGTTGGGAATGGCTGAGCAGCTCACACCGAGGAGCTTCGAGAGCGCTGACCCGATCGCCTGGTGCCCGGGGTGCGGCAACTTCGGTATCCGCGAGGCAGTCAAGCTGGCCTTGTCCGAGCTCGGGCTGAAGCCGGAGCAGACCTGCTTTGTATCCGGGATCGGCCAGGCGGCCAAGGCGCCGCACTACATTCGCTGCAACCTGTTCAACGGGCTGCACGGCCGGACTCTGCCGGTCGCCACCGGCATCAAGCTGACCAATCCTGAGCTCGTGGTCTTTGCCGAAGGCGGGGATGGCGACGGGTACGCCGAAGGCGGGAACCACTTCCTGCATGCCCTGCGCCGGAACCTGGACATGACGTATCTGGTTCATGACAACCAGATATACGGCCTGACCAAGGGGCAGACGTCACCGACCAGCGAAGCGGGGTTGAGGACCAGGACCACGCCCTGCGGAGCTATCGAGCCGGCGTTCCGGCCCCTGGCCCTGGCAGTCATGATGGACACCGGGTTCGTCGGCAGAGGGTTCTGCGGCCGGCCGCGGCACCTTGCCGACATCATCAAGCAGGCGGTGCAGCACCGCGGATTCTCGCTGGTCGAGATACTGCAGAACTGCGTCAGTTTCAACCACGTCAATACGGCCAAGTGGTACAGCCACCGCATCTACGACCTTGCCGAGGAGAAGCACGACCCTGCCGACCGGGACAAGGCCTATCAGAAGGCGTTGGAGTGGGGTGACCGGATTCCGCTCGGGGTGATCTACAAGTCGGGCAGGGAGAGCTACGGCGTACTGGCCAGGGACATGACCGAAGTCGCGGGGACTGTACCGGATGGCGCCGCGTCCCTACGCGGCGGGGACTGTCCCCCTCTGGCGACTTCGGAACGTACCCCTGCGCTTGTCGACCGGCTGCTCGCGAACTTCCGCTAGTCTCTCAGGACACCTGATCTGTGTTCATCCGTGTCCGTACGTGGTCTGTTTGAGGCCGACTTCTACTTCTGGAAGCCCGACCGCGGGTGCGCGCGGTTGTAGACCTGTTTGAGCCGTTCCACCGTCACGTGGGAGTAGATTTGGGTGGTCGAGAGGGAAGCATGTCCAAGGAGTTCCTGAACCGCGCGGAGGTCGGCGCCGCGTTCGAGCAGGTGGGTGGCAAAGGCGTGGCGGAGAGAGTGAGGGTTGGTCGCGGTCGCGTCGGCCACTCGCGAGAGCGCCTTGCGGACGATATTCTGGATGCTGCGCGTCGTGAGCCGGCCGCCGTGGTTATTCGTGAACACAGGAGAGGCTTCTTTGTGGCTGCGGACTGCCAGCCATTCGTCCAGGGCCTGTTTCTCGGCGCGGCCCAGCGGTACGATTCGCTCCTTGCCGCCTTTGCCGCGCACGCGGATGGTCTCGGCGACGAAGTCGATGTCAGCGACGTTCATGCCGACCAGTTCGGCGGCACGCAGACCTGAGCCGTAGAGCGTCTCCAGTATCGCCCGCTCACGTACGACAACTTCCTCGTTGCCTTTGATTTCCAGGGCTTCCCGAACCTGGTACTGTGTCAGGAACCCGGGCAGACGTTGTTCCCCCCGCGGACCTTTGACTGCGGTTGCAGGATTAGCCGCGAGAATCCCCTGACGGACCAGGAAGCGGAGGAATGTCTTGACCGAGGAGAGCTTGCGCGCCGATGACCGCTTGCCGTATCCGTAGCGAAGCAGGGCTCCGAGGAAGTCGCGAACGTCGGCGTGCGTGAGTGCGGCGAGCGGCTTGCCGTCGAGTCGGTCCGTGCAGTATTCGAAGAACTGGCCGAGGTCGGTCGAATAGGACTTGATGGTATGGTCGGAGTAGTGCTTCTCTTTCTCGATCCAGCCGAGGAAATCCTCCCGGGCCGCCGCGTACGCGGGATTCGCGGGAGCCTCGTTCCAGACGGGTGACTTGTCTTCGGAACTGTCCACGGGTCAGGATACACCGTCACCCGCGCTGGTCAACTTGCGGAGCGGCCGCTGGCGGGTATCATCTGACTCATGAGTGAAGTCTGTTTTGTCTGTGGCCGCCGGGCGAATCGTCAGTGTCCGGCCGACTCGGTCCTGGAACACGGTTCGCAGTCCGCGGCCGGGGCCAGCCTGCGCTGGATATGTTCTCAATGCTGTGGCAGGGGCCGACGCCGGACGATTAACTGTCCGGACAACTGCCCTCATTTCCGCACCGGCGCCCGGGCTGCGTTGCTGAAGCTGGCGGAGTTGAGCCAGGACCTGGACTTCGAGATACGAAATGGCGAGGTGCTCCACAACCTCCGTTTGGCCGTTTCCCGGGTGCGCCGGAGCCGATTGCCGGATTTGAAGGACAGCGAAGTGAGGCAGGCGTTCACCAACGCCGCTGACACGATGCGGACCCGCTCAAGCGGGCTGATTTTTGACTTCCGCTCACCGGACCCGCGCGTGCAGATGCTGGGTGACGCCCTGCTTTCGGTCGCGACCCTGCACGAACGGGGAGAGAAGCAGATGGCCAAGACCGATGCGGCGGACCTTGTGAAGTGCCTCAAGTATCTGGAGAGACAGGCCGCAGCCGCAAAGAAGCAGGAGCGAGGGGACACGGAGTTTCTGGAGTTGATCGTGCAGAGCGTGAGCAGGGAGTATCTGGTGCGGGAACCGGAAGGACTAGTAGAGGGTAGGCTCCGGCTGAAGCCGGAGATCGGACGTCAGAGGACTTCAGTCGGAAGTTGCCGGGCGGAGAAGGACCGCGGGAAGCGAACCCAAACCGACATCCAAGCGTCTGAATAGTCAGAGGATGCAAGGGCTGTGAGTTGACGGGAGGAGATGCAGAGCATTCTAGTCTATGGAGGACAAGTGAATCGTCGTATATCGCTGAAACTGGTCGGCGCAATACTCGCGCCGGCCGTCCTAGTTGCGTTCGTTATCGGGCTCGTGTTGGCCGGCGTCTTGTCACTGCGGCCGGCAGCGGCACAGGTTGATACGAAGCTGGCTCAGGTCGGGACCGGGCTCGGCGTCACCGACCACAGCCCGTTCGTGCAGGTCGCGGATGCCGTGTTGCCCGCGGTCGTCAACATATCCGCCGAGAAGACGGTCAGGCTGGCGCAACGACAGCGGTCGCCGCTGCAGGGGAGTCCGTTCGAGGAGTTCTTCCGGGACTTCATGCGCGGGATGCCCGCCATACCACTGGAACGGCAGCAGAACTCGCTTGGCTCGGGCGTCGTCATCAGTCCGGACGGGTACATCGTCACCAATAACCATGTGGTGGCCGGCTTCGACAAGATCGCCGTACGACTTCCGGACGACACTGAGTTCAAAGGCAGTGAAGTCAAGGTCGTGGGCCGGGACCCGAAGAGCGACCTAGCCGTGCTCAAGGTTGAGAGTAGGAAGCCGCTGCCCGCGCTCGTGCTGGCGAACCCGGATGACATCAGGATCGGGGACTGGGCGATAGCAGTGGGCAATCCGTTCGGTCTGAACAGTACAGTCACGGTCGGCGTGGTGTCGGCCAAAGGCCGGTCCGGGCTGCCGCTGCCCGAGGGGCCGAGCTACCAGGATTTCATTCAGACCGATGCGTCCATCAACCCGGGTAACTCGGGTGGCGCGCTCGTGAACATCAAGGGCGAGTTGATGGGCATCAACAGCGCAATTCGAACTCCGACCGGCGGCAGCGTCGGGATCGGGTTCGCGGTGCCGGTCGACATCGTGAAGTCGGTGAGCGACCAGCTCATCAAGACCGGAAAGGTCGTGCGTGGCTATATGGGGATCAGACCCCAACCGGTCACTGATGCCATCAGGAAGGCGCTGGGCCTCGAGGACAACAAGGGTGTGCTCGTGGCCGACGTCATTGATGGGCAGCCGGCGGACAAAGCCGGGATCAAGTCCGGCGACGTCATCGTCTCAGTTGACGGCGTGAAGTCAGAGGGACTGGAGCAGTTCCGGAAGCAGGTCGCCGGTTTCGCGCCCGGGTCGAGCATCGCGTTCGGGATTGTCCGGGACGGAAAGCGGATGACCAAGGTCGTTACCCTGACGACGTTCCCCGATGATGAGCAACAGGCTTCGGAGCCCTCCGAGGAGCAGCCGGCCGCGTGGCTGGGCATCACGGTTCGAAGTCTCACTGCCGATGAACAGGCACAGGCGAAGGTCTCGGGCGGCGTGCTGGTTGAGGATGTCGAGTCCGGGGGAGCCGCGGCCGAGGCCGGAATCGAGAGCGGCGATATCGTGCTTGAGGTCGGCAAGATCAGAATCAACGGTATGAGCGACTACAGCCGCGCAGCGCGTCAGTTCAAGGGAAGCAACCGGCCCGTCTTGTTCCGCATCAATCGCGGTGGTTCGGTGCTCTACATCGCAGTGGAGCCAACCGACTAGCCCGGGCGGACTTCCCGTCAGCGGAAACGGGCTTCCCGGGGCAAGGCCTGACGGCTCAGGCACTTGGTCCGGGAAGCCCCTCGGCATTGTCCGGTCAAAGTCACCTATTGACCGAGGGGGTGTTTTGTGTAAGAATGGTCACGTGCGAAAGGAGCACTTAGCGAGCATTCTGTCCTGAATGTTGCTTGATGCAGACCGCGCGCCGACGACGGCAGGCGAGGCGCCGCGACGGTGGCTGGCGCGAATCCCATCCCGAAACCGACGCTCCCAGCGGAGTATCCATACGAATTGCGCGGACGACGATGACCTCTCCATTGATACTTGACGGCAGGGCCGCGGCCAAGGCCGTGCGCGCTGACCTGGCCCGGCGGTCGAGAGAGCTGGCTGCGCGAGGTGTAACACCTTCGCTTCGCATCCTCCAGGTGGGTAAGGACCCCGCTTCATGTATCTACGTTGCCAGCAAAGTGAAAGCCTCGGTCAAGGTCGGCATCGACGCCCAGGTGACGCATCTGGATGAGAGCGCCGGGTTTGACGACGTCGCAAGGGTCGTCGGCTCGTCGAACGACGATCCGTCGGTCCACGGATTCATCGTCCAGCTGCCCCTGCCCTCCGGGGTGGACTCCTGTGGCGTGCTCCATTTGGTCAATCCGAGCAAGGACGTCGATGGGCTGAGCCCGGCAAGTCTGGGAGCGCTGGCCTCCGGGCATCCCGGTTTCATGCCGGCCACGCCGTCCGGCATCATCGAGTTGCTGCTGCGGAACGGCATCACCATCTCCGGCAGACGGGTCGTGATTGTCGGCCGAGGGGAGCTGATCGGCAGACCGCTGTCCAGCATGCTGCTGCTGCATGGGGAGCGCGGTGACGCGACCGTGACC
>Ga0208047_1001112_pt1 | contig 9925 bp, 7 predicted proteins | sample Kivu_220m_FD_184162 | JGI IMG/M metagenome (GOLD analysis project Ga0208047, IMG submission 184162) | Freshwater microbial communities from Lake Kivu, Western Province, Rwanda to study Microbial Dark Matter (Phase II) - Kivu_220m (SPAdes)... | ecosystem: Environmental > Aquatic > Freshwater > Lake...
TATAATCAAAGCGACTATAGCCACTAATAAAAATAATCCATAGCTTTCCAGAAAACCCATCGTAGCCAGAAGCATCCTGGTGGGCAACGGCAGCGTGCCACCCAACTTGCTAAACATGGCAATCATAGGTGGCAGAAGGACTGTTATCATGATAGCGCCAACACCGATTGCCAGGCAGAAGACAATGATGGGGTACATCATCGCCTGTTTGATTTTAGCCATGGCTGTGCTCTGACGCTCGATGTAAGAGCCTAAGTTCCGGAGCACGGTTTCCAGAGCACCGGTTTGTTCACCAACGCCCATCATCTTGCAGTAAAGTTTAGAAAAGATATTAGGATGCCGTGCCATAGCTACAGAAAGCGATTTGCCGCCTCGGAGGTCCTGGAGTACCTCGGTGAGCACCTTTTTCAGGGTTTTGTCTGTGGTTTGCGATTCGAGTAGCTCCAGTGCCTGAATGATGCCAACGCCTGATTCCAAGAGCAATGCCAGTTGCCGGGAGAAGGTGACCATCTCGTCCGGTTTGACCTTTGCCTGAAGGAACCCCCCTAGAGTGGGGAAGAGCGAGGTAACAGGCTTAATGCTGACCACGCGGTAACCTATGTTAGCCAGCATGTCTACAGCCGCCTGCTCATCCGCGGCTGAGACCTTTCCTTTAACTATCTGCCTGTCACCGGTATAACCGAGATAGTTGTAATCCATATCGCTTATCCTGCATTATCTGGCGAGGCTAAAACCTTGCCACTGACCTAGTATTTATTAGCTATATTTAATCATATAGCATTGATAGCAACGTGTCCATCGGAAGCTGTAGCTGATTCGTATGCTTTCCTAGTAGTACATTAGTACTGGTTGATGAAAAAATACTCCAGTCTGTGGTCATAGAAATCCTAAATTTGAGAGTTTGAATATTGGTCTTGTTGAGACTCGGAGACACGTTTTCTAGGTTCTAATCACCTATTAGATAGGCGTTGCGCAGTACCTCATGTGGCGTGGTGATACCGGCTTTGGCTTTGAGCATACCGTCCTGGGCTAAAGTTATCATTCCTTCTTCGATTGCCAAGGCACGAATTTCAGTGGCGGAAGCCCCGGTAACGATTGAATGCTTGATTTTGTCGCTCATGGACAGGATTTCAAAGAGACCCGTTCTGCCCAGATAGCCAGTGTAAGTACAATTTTTACAGCCATCACCATAATCAAACTCGGTACACTCTTCACCCGTTTCGCGGTAATAGGCTGCTTGTTCTACCAGAGGTGCGGTGGCTTTCTTGGCGCAGTGGGGGCAAACGCGCCGCACCATTCGTTGAGCCACGATACAGATAACGGCGGAGCATATCAGGAAGGGCTCAACGCCAAGGTCGATAAGTCGAAACAGAACGCCCACAGTATCGTTGGCGTGAACCGATGATAGCACCAGATGACCGGTAAGGGCAGATTGAGTGGCTATATCAGCCGTCTCACTGTCTCGGATTTCACCTACCAGTATGATGTCAGGGTCAAGGCGGACGATAGCCCGCAAGCCGCTGGCGAAGGTTACGCCTGCCTTGGTATTTATTTGTATCTGGTTTACGCCCTGGAACCGATATTCCACGGGGTCTTCAATGGTGATGATATTGCGACCGACCTTATCCAGGGAATTGACTGCGGCATAAAGCGTGGTGGTTTTGCCGGCACCGGTAGGTCCGCTGAGCAAGAGCATGCCATAAGGAGCCATAAGCACGCGCTCAAACTTCTCCTGGCTCTCAGGCAGAAAACCGAGCTGGGATAGGGACAATACTGCCATCGACTTGTCCAAAAGGCGGAGCACTGCCGTTTCACCGTGGACAGTGCTTATAGTGGCTACCCTGATATCGATGTCTCTTCCCGGGGCAACAATCGAGAACTGCCCATCCTGAGGACGGCGTGGGTCAGCAATATTCATATTTGCCAGAATTTTAATACGGGATATTAGCGGACCATGAGCGGTGATGGGCAAGGATGTTACCTCGTGTAGAATACCATCGATACGGTAGCGGACTCTGACCTTATCTATTTCAGGCTCGATATGGACATCCGAAGCCCGGGACTTCACGGCTTCTTCGACCAGCAGGTTTAGAGCCTTGGCTACAGGGGAATCATCAGCTATTACTTCGATACCAGCTCTCTCCACGGCTGCTGTGTCGGGTTTTGGTGCTACCATACCAAACTGTTTGACTATTTCGCCGAAGGCTTTGTAGTTAAAATCGATGGCTTGTTGCAAATCTGAGGGCTCAGCCGGTGCTGCCTCGATTCTCATCTTGGTTTTAGCGGCAATGGCTTGTATAGACAGAATATCATCAGGGTTGGACATAGCCACGCGCAGGGTGTTGCCCTCAATCGCCAGAGGTAAAACATTGTACTTTCGGGCAAGCTTTTCAGGGATTAGGTTGAGGGCTTCTGCTGTCGGGGCTTGACTCAGCGTGTTAAGTCTAGGGGCAGCGACAGAGGCTGCGGCTGCCGGCTCAACCAGCGGTGATTCGGCTAATTTTACTGCTGAAGGTTCCTTGCCCGGTTGTGCAGCTGACCTTTTGTGTGTTTGCGGTTCAATTGGCGGCTTTTCAGGAGCTGCTTTGCTGGTTTCGAAGACTTTTATCTGCTGCCCTTCAGCGAATTGTCTGGCTTCATCACTGAGTTTAGGTGATGCTACCAGCAGGCTGCGGATGATGCCGGTATCGCGGACTTTGGCATCGAGTAGAGCCATAGCCTCCATGCCTACTTCTTCTTCTGCGGAGAGGAAATCTATGCTAACCGGGTGTGTGATAATGCCATCGTTAACATAAGCCAGTATATCAAAGGTGTATTCCGCTCCAGATATGCCCCTCACTTTAACTTGCTCATCGAGCTTGTAACCATGCTCAGCTAGAGATTTCAGGAGGTGGGCTTTGCTTCTGAAATCAATTGGCTTATGGTGTTTGGCTGCTGGTGGTGATGCCGCGTTCAGGAAATCGGTCAGCGACGCTTCATCAAAGACCTTCACGTGCTGTTGCCGGGCGAAATTAGCCGCCATAGCACCGAGCTTGGGTATAGCGACGAAAAGTTTATCAGGGATGCTAACATCGGTCGCTTTTTCATCAAAACCGAATATAGCGCCCAGCCCTACCTCTGCATGCTGGCTGACAGATAATCCGACGACAACATCATAGCTAAACAAACCATCGTCTTTGTGAACCAGCATGGTGAAGGTATGCTCGTTGCCTGAGCCGCCTTTGACTTTGGCATCTCTGGTTACTTCATAGCCATGCTGCTTCAGGCGCTGTGCCAACTGGCTCTCACGCGTTTGCTCAGTATCTGCCTTTGCCATCGTTGTTTCGCCTTGCTTTGTAAATTATACTTTAAGAAAACACAGCTATACAAACCCCATATATCAGGGAGTGTATAGCTGTAGCTTCTTCTCTGGACTATTTCAGCTTCAGGGTACAACGGTTCCCAAACCGTCTCTTCGGGGTGCTTGCTCCTGACCTGGTAGAGCCTGCTCCAATCTGGGGCTATAATTATTGCACGCCATACGTATCATGCCCAGCGGCACGGTCTTTGGGGCATTCACTACCATAAAGCACGACCCATCAGCTATCGGCTTAAGAACCTGATAGGAGAAGGCTGTACTATATATAACATCATCTAGCTTGCCGAATCCGGTGGTCGACTGTTTGAAGGCATCGATTGAGTCGTTGATTGTTTGGATGAACCCGCCCATCATTTCGGGTGGGAGTTTATTATCGGGCGATGCCCAGTACGAGAGCAGCATACCATCATTATCTGCCACTATTATAACCCAGGTTCCCGCTAGCCCCCCCGCCATTTCAGATAGTATTTCTTGCATTTTAAGGTCTGCCAATAGAGCTCACCTCCTTTCTCCCAGTTCCTGTTTCTCTTAAGCGTACCCTCAAAAGACACTCCTAGTTTAAGTTTATGCAAGTTAAAGCATGTTTGTCAAGCTTGGCGAAACATTCCATATAGTACCTTAGTCCTGTGCAGTACTTATGTAGTGATTATGTCCCTTGGTGGGAGAGGGTCACAATGACCAAGACCGCTAAGGTTTGGAATTTAGAGCATTTGGATTTTGGTATTGTTTGGGATTTAGTGTTTAGAGTTTAGGAATCTGTTGGCGTGTAGCCTCGACCTTGCACCTACCACTGTAGCCCCGACCTTTTAAGGTCGGGGTCACGAGGCTAAAGCCTCGTGGCTACATGTTTCGTGCAAACAGCCGGTCTAAAAACATCCACGCGCTCTGACCCTTCACCCGCTCATTCTGAGCCTGTCGAAGAATGCTTGAAACTTAGAGCATTTGGATTTTGGTATTGTTTGGGATTTAGTGTTTAGAGTTTAGGATTTATTGATGTGTGGGGACGTGAAGTGCCCTTTTTCAGGGTACGATTGTCTCTATTTTGTCGCTTTGTGGCTCTGGCACTTGACCAGGTATAGCCTGTTCTAACAGAGGTGCATAATTGTTGCACGCCATACGTATTTCGCCCAGAGACGCAGCCCTGGGGGCGTCCACGACTATAAAGCAAGCCCCATTACATATTGGCTTGAGTAGCATATAACCTGAGGAGGTATTTAATATGACATCATTGAGCCTGTTGAGTCCGGTAGCCGACTGTTTAAAGGATTTGATTGTACTGTTGACCTGCTGAACGAATCCCCCCAGTCCTTCCGGTGACAGGTTATTGTCAGGCGATTCCCACGATGCAAGCAACATGCTATCAATATCTAAAATTGCTATCAGCCTGATTCCTGTCAGCCCACCCACCATTTCCGATAATATGTCCTTCATGATAAGGTCTGACATTACAGATGCATTCCTCTCTTTACTACCGATTCCGCCTCATTTCAAGTACATGATTAGTCCGCCAAATAACTAAAAAACCTTAGTGCACGGGTCACACAAGTTTGGCTATTCTTGCCGACTTGTCTGACTTCAGGGGACAACTGTTCCTGTGCCATCTTTCCTGGGTGATGGCTCACGACCGGGTAATGACTGCTCCAGTCTGGGGGCATAATTATTGCATGCAGTGCGTATTATGCCTAGCGGCACGGTTCTCGGTGCGCTGACTACTAAAAAACAGGTCGCCTCAGCTATAGGCTTAATTACCTGGTGTATGTTGGTGGTACTGAATATGATGTCATCGAACTTGGTGAAACCCACAGGCGCCTGTTTGAATATAGTCATTGTGTTGGTAAATATCCGAATGAAGCCACCCAGTGCTTCAGGGGAAACCTTATTATCAGGTGATTGCCAGGATGCCAGCACCATGCAATCGCTGTCTACCAGCGTTATCATCCAGATTCCTGCCACCCCCCTTGCCATCTCGGACACTATGTCCTTCATGTTACCGTCTGGCACTAGGAATTACCTCCTTTCTGTCTACATCTATTCCTGGTTTTTGTTGTGTCTCATTCCAGCCATGAGATTATTTCAAACTAGATAGCATATAAACAACAAGGCAAATATATATACAGGTCCTACCTATTTTCTGACTAGGGCACGATTGTTCCCATGCCATCTCTTCGAGGCAATGACCCATGTCCTGGCAGAGCCTGTTCCAGTCGAGGGGCAAAATTGGCGCTTGCCATACGTATCATGCCTAAAGGGACGGTCTTTGGGGCACTTACAAACAGAAAGCACGCCCCATCGGCTATCGGCTTAGCCAGCATATATGTGAAGGGCGTAGCGAACGTAACATCATCGAGCTTGGTAAAGCCAACAGTCGACTGCCTAAATGCGTTTATCGCCCCGTTAATTATCTGGATAAAACCGCCGAAGTTTTCAGCTGAAACCCTATTTTCCGGTGACTCCCACGATGCAAGCACCATCCCATCAGTATCTGCCACCATTACCACCCAGGTTCCCGCCAGTCCTCTTGCCATCTCGGATAATATGTCCTTCATGCTACCATCTGGCATTGAATCTACCTCCTTTCTCCCAATGAGTTTATCTTAGATATGCCCTCAAAAGACAATCTAATTTAAGTGTATGCAAGTTAAACTGTGTTTGTCAAGTTCAAGGAAGCTCTACACATAACTGTTTTATAGAAATCGTGCATGACGAATCAGAATGAAATCTCAAATCCTAAGTCCGAGACCGTCAGGATTTGGAATTTAGACATTTGAATTTTGGTATTGTTTGGGATTTATGGTTTAGGGGTTAGGATTCATTGATTTATAGCATCGTCTGTGGGCAGGCGACACCTATGGAATCTTATGCCAACTTGGCTGAGTCATCAACTTCGATGACTTTGATTCTCTGGTACTGAGTGAATTGCCTGGCTTCGTGGCTGAGCTTGGGGCAGGCAATCAGGAGCTTATCATGTATGCCCACATCGTAGGCTCTGGTATCAAATGAGGACACTGCATTGAAGCTGATTTCTTCTTTGGCTACCAAAATGCCTATGCCCAGGGTATGGGTGATGATGCCATCGTCATTGAAAGCTAGTATATCGAAGGTATGTTCAACACCAGACCTGCCCATAATTCTAGCTTTTTCCTCGAACCTGTATCCGGAGCTTTTCAGGTGGTCCAGGAGTTTGGCTCTGGTTTCGAAGGTGAAAGGTTTATGGCTTGGCTGCTTTGGGTTTGATGACCTAAGCGAATTCAGTACACTTTCCAGGTCCTTTTCCTCAATGATTTTAATCCTCTGCTGCCGGGCATACCGGCTAGCTTCCTGGTCAAGTTTTGGCACTACCAGCAAAACCTTGTCATGTATGCCTAAGTCATAGACCTTGTTATCGAAAGTGAAAACCTCGGCTAAGCTTATATCTTGTCCCCGACTACTAATGAGTATGCCGACACCGATGATGTAGGTTATGAGACCATCATCTCGTTGTGCCAGAATATCCAGTAAATGCTTGGCTCCTGATTTGGTCGTGCCGTTGACATTGGCGCTTTCAACCACCTCATAGCCCTGTTTCTTAAGGAGTTCCACAAATCGCGGTCTCTCATCAAGCTCGAATTCCATCTTGCGTTTCTTGTCCAGGTTAAGGCGGTAGGAATAGAGCACAGTCTCCTTAGCTGAATATTCAGGGAAGAAGTGCGAGCACTGGAGGCATTGCCAGCTGGAAGCAGCGTCTTTTGATATGGTGCCGCAGTCACGGCATTTATAGTTTATGCCCAGGCTCTGGTAGTCAGTGCCAAGAAATCTAAGTTCCTGCTTGCATTTAGGACAGATGTATTTGCCATTACCTGTGGCATAGTCATCCTCAAGGCTATTGTTGCGGCAGGCGAAGTGCTCCAGTATTCGTCCTTTGCCTACATTCCCGGAGCCGCACTTGGGGCAGCCCAGCCCTGGCTTTAATCTCGGGGACTGGCACTGGGGACAAAACACAATGTTCCCCTTGATGTTTCTATCGAGAATATCCTCGTTAGCCAGAAATTCTAGGGTTGTTACAGCATCCTGAGTTGTCGACCCCAGCAGGCTTTCCGCTTGAGGATAGGCGAAACCATTCTTGGTAGCCAGGTCAGTGGTCGGTTTTATTTCGCCTATATTTCCTGCCAGGAATTCCTTGACCAGCTTCATAGCCTTGGGGTCTTGTTTCACTATATTGATGACGTCTATAACTTCAACCATTATGTCTCCAGCTACTTGATTCCCAGTTAAGAAAGTTTAAACTAAACATCAGCGAGTTGCAATACATTTATTTAGCTTCAGGCAGATTTTAGTCATATCTGGGATAGTACATTAGTACTAAACGAGGCTGATACGGAAAGATAAAAAGGCACAGGGCTAAAGCCCTGCACCTGCGTTCTCCACTCCACCTTATATTTGACAAAGGCAGGGCACTTGGCTACAATTGTTGTTGTAAACAACAACAATGATTGATTTACAGAATTATATAAATGTGCGTGAAGCAGCCAGGCAGGTAGGCATACATGAGGAGTCGTTGCGGCGGCTTCTCAGGCTGGGCAGTCCACCGGGGGTGAAAATAGGTGGTCAGTGGTTTATAAGCAAAGAGCAATTGACTCTGTTCACAGCTACGTATGATACTAAAACTGGTAAGAGAAGGCAGCTTATTTAGGAGTTTGTTTTTCGACATGAGGAGGCTTATGCGAAAACGAGTTATGGCGAGCTTCAGCCTTTTGCTGGCTCTGGCATTGCTATTAGGCTTGATACCTGTGGTGAACATTGAGCCATCGTCAGCTAACCCGACGAAGATGAATTGGACTATTGTTAATACACCAAACACGGAGAATAATGTCATAGCCAGTCCTTCCGAAATCAACGTCATAGTCGTCGGCTCTGACGACAGGACTTTCTATGCCGTGGATATATCCAATGGCGCTGTTTATAAATCGACCGATGGCGGCATTAGCTGGACGGTTAATCTAGGTGGTGCTGGTGGTAGTCTAGTAGCCGCCGGCGCTATTCTGCCAGTGTGGAATTTAGCCGTAGCTCCGGATGACGTGAATTTCCTGGTGGCGGTAACAGATGGAGGTGTAGGTAATAATGGTCCAAAAGTGATATTTGCCTCCGAGGACGGCGGGGCTAACTGGTATAACGCCAATTTCCTTCCCACTCCTCCTCTGGGTATTACTGAATACATTAGCTGCGTGGATATCTCTGTGAAATATGGCATCAACAACCGCGATATTGCCATCGGCACCAGGGACGGACTTCTTATTCCAGGTGGCAGGGTATTTGTGGCGAAGATGCCCGGCTTTGTCAATTGGGCGAACCAGCTTCTGCCGGCAATATCTGATGTAATAGCGCTTAAATTCTCGCCTTCATACACCAGCGATTCCAGCCTGGTGGTCGTCTCGTCGTCTGCTCTTGAGACCCGTCTCCATATGGGTTATCGTGATACAGGTCTTAACACCACCAACTGGAATTTCGTTGGCGGTTATCCGGTGCTGATTATTGACACGAACTATGTGGGCACCTCGCCAACCAACCAACAAATCATAACTGCCGACATCGACCTGCCCGCCGACTTCTTCGGGACAAATCCCAGCCTCCGTCGGGTTTATGTCAGCACAGATATTCAGACTTTACCAATTATTCTGGGTGTTCAATGGGGCGTCTACCGAATTGATGACATTGTGGTCTACTGGATAAAACCTCCGACAACGGTGCCCACGGCTGGCAGGATTTCCAGCATAGCCTATCACGGATATTATGCTGAAGGCGTGCTTCTGGCGGGTGAGGTTACCGCCGACCCATTAACGGGCTTGGTGCCTGTGTGGAGGACTTCAGACCCTATCGCCACCACGCCTACATGGCTGAAGTCAGACGACCGTAAATCACCCACCGGCGGCTTCACTTTTGGCTTTGCCAATGCCCAGGTAGCCTGGAATTCTGAGGGCACACTGGCTTATTGCGGCACCAGCTCAGCCAATCCCGTACTTGGGGGTACTGGCTTGGGGCTAACCCAATGGCCATTTGCCTGGACTAACACCGTCACCTTTGATGAATCCGCCTTCTCGGTCAGCCCCTGTGCCCCAGACTATGGGCAACTACTCGTTCTATTTAATAAGACGCAGGATACCGATATCGGCAATATCTGGAACCAGCTCACCCTGATAGATACCATGATGGCTACTCCTGCTTTTCTTTCCGACGTCGCTGCACTGGAAGCTCCTGAACCTGCAACCGTGGGGACTGCCTACGACGACTATGATATCCTCTATTTAGCCTCCATAAATAATGCCGGTGGCTCAGATAGTATCTGGCGGAGCACCAGTGACCCGCTGGGCACGACCTGGGAGAGAGTGCTGTGCTTCACTACCACCAATGACGACATAATCCTCCGTGTTCCACAGACGCCTTACGACGAAGCTGTTAGAAGCAATACTATTGTTTTTGCCGACCGCAATACTGCCGTTGTTGGTTATTCTGCGGATGAGGGGCAAGTGTGGGATGTTCGTCCTTTCACCTCGGTAAATGCGTTAACTGATTTAGCTGTTGCCAGCAGTGGAA
>Ga0208047_1001119_pt1 | contig 9899 bp, 9 predicted proteins | sample Kivu_220m_FD_184162 | JGI IMG/M metagenome (GOLD analysis project Ga0208047, IMG submission 184162) | Freshwater microbial communities from Lake Kivu, Western Province, Rwanda to study Microbial Dark Matter (Phase II) - Kivu_220m (SPAdes)... | ecosystem: Environmental > Aquatic > Freshwater > Lake...
TAACGAACGCCCTTGCGAGGTATGGCCTGAACCCTGACAATATTCTCGTCATCATGCATCAGCTGATGGTTGGAAGGTTCGCGTCGATATCCCCGAGTGAGAAGCTCAAGATGCTCGAGGAAGCAGTAGGATTCCAGTCCTACCGATCCAACGTGCTGGAAGCACAAGAGCGGCTGACGAGAGTTGCGGGCGAGGAGGAGTCCCTCGCTCAGGTCCTAGAGTCCACGAAGGAGACTCACGAGTACTGGAGAAGAGAACGCGAACGATTCCTCCTCAAGAGAACTCTCGACACCAAGCTCGCCGAGCTTAAGAGAGAGATGGCTTGGGCCAGGATCCACAAGCGAGAAGAAGCGCTGTCCCGGATTCAAGAGAAGATCGAATCACGAGCCAGAATGATCGAGAACGCAGACCAGAGACTGCTCGAAGCAGATGAATCCCTGAAAAACCGCCAAGAGAGACATGGCGGCCACATCAAGGACCGATTCGAGCTATACGGCAAGTACCTCGTGCTCGTGCGTCAAGAAGCCGCGGCTGTGTCCACCCTCGAATGGGTTCAGAGATTCGAGAAACAAGCACAAGAACGATTCTTCCCGGACGCGATGATCGACAGCCCCGAAGAATCTCAGATGCCGACGGGGACCGGCAGTCAGGATCAGAGAGTCTCCATTGCCGTGAAAGAATGGCTTGGTGATCTCAGTCGCATCAGGATGGAAACGGCAGAGAAACTCCAACGAACCCAAGCGAGACTTCAATCCAGAGAAGCTGAACTCCACGAACTCGACGCGCGAGTCGAAGGCGAACTCTCACGCTTGATAGACGCAAGAGTTAACACTCAGGTTCTTGCATTCAAGAGGAAGCTGCTCAGTGAGCAGTTGGCCGACCTAGAGGCTCAGCGGAGAATGCTGGATGAAGAGGTCGAACCTCTCAGGGCCAACGCCGAGAAAATGGGCGCCCGATTCCAGAACCCCAGAAAGATCTCCGACATAATCATGGACATGGGCGCAACTGAAGAACAGCTGAGGCCTCTTGCAAACCTCTCCGAGGACGTGGAGAAGATGTATGCCTCATACGCGACGATGTACGAGGACCTACGAGCAAAGACAGAGCAACTGGCCCGTAATAGGCAGGACGTAATTGTCGAAGTTGAGAAGCGACTCGGAAGATGGAGGGAGGTTGTCTCCGGTTTCCTCGATTCACTCGAAGACCGCTATAATCAGATTCTGCAAGAAGTGGGAGCAACCGGCGAGTTAAGGCTCTCTATCGGAAAGAACGCTGACCAAGCAGGGCTTGACATCTTGGTAGGATTCAAAGGCGTGCCGCCGATGCGCCTTGATTCGCTTACTCAGAGTGGGGGCGAAAGAAGCATAGCACTCATGGCATTTCTGCTCGCACTGCAGCAGCATATCTCTTCTCCGTTCAGAGCCATCGACGAGTTCGATGTCCACATGGATCCGAAGAACAGAGAAGTAATCTCAAGGCTGATTGTTTCGAGCGCGCGAGAGGTAGGAGATACGCAATACCTCGCCATAACCCCAGGCCAAGTCGCAGTCCCAGATGCTGATGTCCATGTAATCGTGGTCCAGAACGTGGAAGGCGCTTCAGTCGTGGCGCAGGTGAAGTAGGTGACATCGCCAAGCACGAAACCGGAACGTGTCAGGCTAGCGTCCGGCAGGAAGGACCTGCGGGAACTCATCCAGACCTGCGAGGCCGTAAGAGAACGGAAGTTCAATCCCTTCTTCTTGGACGTGGCTCTTGCCGTCGAGACATTGCGCAGGTATTTCCCGTTTTGGGACTCGCTTGACGATCACTGTCTCGACGCTCAGACGATCAACGACCTAGCAGAAGTACTGAACCTGCAGAAGAGCCAACTCAGATACCAGTCAAGTGCCCTATACACTGCCCCGGAGGTGCTTGAGAAGAAACTTCGTGCACTATCTGTGAAACGGCTCGGCGAGATATTCCTCAAGTCCTGGCATCCGACCGTGGAGAGAGAGCAACTCACAGTTGAAGGGATACGAGAGGGGCTTCGCTACTGGGACCAGATGATATCGTTCGAGGAAAGAAGAAAGAGATTACACCTTGGGAGGGCCGCTCCACCGACCCCTACCGATCTTGACTCGCTCGTCAAATCCGGCATCATGACTCGCGAGGACTTCGCGAAGAACCTAAGCAGACTTTGGGAACAGCTTCGAACACTGACGGGGGAAGATGGCTCGGTTGAGTATTGGTCCTTCGTGCGGCGAGGGACTTACGAAGAAACTGTGCAACGCGCATACTATGTGAGTTTCCTCCTTACCTATGGCTTCGCCAAGATGATACGTGAATCCACGGGTATGAGATTGGTCGGGCTTGACACACCGACGGGAAAAGTCGCAGAAGGAGCTGTCAGCTATCCGATCGCAATACCGAGAGCAAGTGAACCCCAAGTCGCACAAGAGACTCTGATGTGATGGGAAATGCAAGAGTCAAGCGATGAGAAACGCTTCTACAGCGACAAGCTGAAGCACGCCATTCATATGCTGCTCTTCAAGCGAGGAAAGATGCCTGGAGCGAAAGAGTGGGAGTTGAAGGCCAGCATCGGCAAGAACTACAAGCAAGTCATCAGTCAACTCGATGCTCTCCTATCTGACTTCGATCTTCAGGTGAAGAAGGTGGAACCGGAGCATCATCAGAATCGGCACCTCGAGGAACAACTCGAGACCACAGATGACGCACGATACTTTGTGACCTTGAGAGGGACTCTCGCTCCAAAGGAGGCGCGGCTGTCAGGATGGCGAATCGATAACCTCGCCGCATTGACCGTTGCCATCGCATACATCGTCACAAAGCAGGGCAAGGCCCCACGTGAGGAAGTGGAGAAGCTGCTGGCCGAGAAAGTTGGACGATGGAAGACTCTTACACTACTGGATGCTTTCACACGAAACGGCTACCTGAAGGAAGATGAGGCAGGGTCCTTGTCACTAGGTTGGCGCACGTTGTCTGAGGTCAACCTCAGGGATCTGATGACACTACTGGCGGAGACGGGGCGCTGACTTCGCCTCTGCCTCAAGGGCCTTCTTGAGTTCGCCCACGAACAGCTTCGCATGCTTCTTCGTCTTGATCAAGCGACTGTACTCGTGCTTTCGTATGCTCTCAGACGCTTTCTTCAGCTCGTCTTGCTGTGCGTAATGATCGTGCACCTTGCTGCGACTCAGGACAGAGAGAACCTTCCCGGTGTAGAATCCGTCAAGATTCTGACCCTTGCACATGGGGCACGCGCATGTGAGTTTCTTTCCGTGCAGCTCAGTCCATTCGTTTCGCTTGAAGACTCCCCATCCCGACTTGTCAAAGACGTTGATCTTGTCCTTCGTCAGGGGAACCGGTGGCGGGGGCACCACCCACCTCGAGTAGCTATCAACTCCAAAATAGGGCATGAGCATGCCTTGCGAACTTGACAGCATGTGACGTGCAAACCTAATCTTCGGTGGATTCTGGAAGGCGTGAATCCATGTGCCCGGGTGCTTCTTCTTGATCTTCTCGACCGCCCTGAGCGTATAGTAATGGAACCCTCCTCTCATGTCAACCCCCAGAAGACGCGACTTGCTCTTCAGGACAGGTGAAGAGAACAGTTCGAACTCTCTCTGCGTCTCTGACGCTTGCAGTATCGGCATTATGGGTTTGTCGACGCCTTTCTGATCCATCCACCTCGTTGCGAACCGTAGCAAGGAAGCGAAGTCATCTGGGCTCATGCCTGCAGCCTGCTGCACAGTAATGACATCCATGTCAGCGAAGTACTGCAGGTCCAGCAGGGTCCGCAGGTCTTCTGCACTATTGTAGGCGGCTTCGCCCTTGAAAACCAGGAACAGCAGCCTCGCCACATCCTCGAACCCTCCTGACTCGCGCGAGACCCTCCGTGCAAAATCGCGAAGAGAGTCCTCTTTCTCCAGGATCCTTCTGAGCGAATCTGGGTACATGAGCTTGGCAGAGACTACTACTTCTCCGGGAAGCGTGTCCTTCGTGCCCACGATTCGAGTCGCATTCATTTCGGCCGTCGTCGCGAACTTATTGGGCAAGGCGGCGGATACCTTGCCAATACGAAGGATACCAGCATTCGCTGAGGTTGTTTCGTCGCTGACTTGATCTTCGATTGACATCTCAACCATCGAGCTTCCCGGCGTTGCATGTGGCTCTTTCCAGCCATGGGATTTAAGACGACTGCTCTGGCGCTCCGTGGAAGGCAGTCTGCGTGAAGTATGTTCCATTTCCTGTCGAGATGCTCATAGATCGCGCGCCGTACTCATCACTCATCTGCAAAACACAACTGATCAGGCGGCTCGCTACTCCCGGGAAAGGCCTGCCTGATCTCCTTCCTTTCTTCTCCGCATTCGGAGCAAGCACGGTTGATTGCGTTCGAAGTGCCCCGAGATCGTGTTGGAGAAACAAAGTGCTTCACCGACTACCCTACGTGCTTGCTAGGAGCCTCACATCTACGACATGGACTTGCCTCGACAACCTGTGATTCCTGTGCTTCTCGCCGTCAATGCCGGCCACATCTTCGAGTGTGAGGGCCCGCTCAGCTGTATGTCGCTCGGAGGCAGCTGAAACTACGGCCGAAGGCGCAATGCGCGCTTTTGCTTGCTGATTGGAAATCTGAGCCCGCGGCCGCGCAAGGCTCAAGAGCGAAGATCTTGTTGAGAGCCACGGTTACACTATGTAGCGGGTGCTCCATTCTTCATTATGATCTTTCCGTCGACGTAGAGTTCGCCCTGCTTCATGTTCTTGATCATGTCGAGATGGCTTGACGCTTTGTTGATGCCGTGATACGATCCAGTGTTGCTGCCAATTGCCAAGTGGATGGTGCCGTAGATCTTCTCGTCGACTATGATACTTCCCCCTGTGTATTTGGCGCCGGGGTTGCAGCCTATTCCCAGTTCTGCGATAAGATCTTTGTCACCAGTGTTTGCTTCGAGGAAGCTGCTGAATCGATCGGCACCATCATCTGCGCTTGCGCTGACAACTCTTCCGTTGGTGAATTCCAGTTGCAGGTTCTTCACCTTTCCGAACCCAGATATGGCAACCTCTTCAAATAGGATGGTTCCGTTGGCTGTCGTTTCGAGTGGTGCGACGAACACCTCACCGCATGGGATGTTCAATCCAACGTCGCCCCGGGACACATCTTCAAGAGAGATTGTTGGATCGTCCAGAAGCACCGGCCGGCCCTTGATCGCGAAGCTAAGATCCGTTCCATCCTTCGCGAGGATTCTGACTTTCTCTTTCCCGTTCAGAGCGTCTCCATAGTGCTTGATGAGCTCCATCAAGTCTTTGGAGAATGACTGTCTGATGCTGTCGAAGAAGATGCGCCGAAATTCTGGTGGGTCAAGTCCGTATGCTTTGGCTGCAGAGGGGATCGGCCAGCCCATGTAGGCCCATCTGACCTTCCTCTCATCCACGATTCCCGTGTACTTCTGTCTAGAGGGGGCACCAAGCTTCCATTTATCGACAAGGCCCGCTGTGAAGTTGGGATCGTCATATTCCCCAATGTACAGGTCAACATCCTCAGTTTCAACGAGCCGGAGAAGCAGCGGTTCGACTTCTCCGAGAGAGTCCTCGGGTTTCGTTGAAAGCTTGATCCTTTCACGACCATAGTTGAGCGGGCGCAGTAGGGTATGAGCTCCTCGCTTCCAACATTCCTCTTCGACCTTGAGAGCGAAATCTATGCATGTCTGATCTGCAGTGTTGTATCTGATGACAACAGATTCGCCGGAACCGTCACTGCGTCTGCCAATTCGCAAGGATTCAGCGACAAGGAAACGAGCAATCTGGTCGATCTCAGCCGGTGCGAGCTCAGACACGGGCAATCACTACCGGTTCACGTAACGACGCGAAGACATGCTCTAATAGCTTCTGAACCTGCGCCTTGCGGTTCTTCCTCTATGTTGAAACCCTTATGTATGCGCCTTGCAGAGCTACGGGCGAAACCTTCAGTCGTGCAAAATGGTGACCCGGATGAGCGAAGGAGCTGAACTACCACCTCAAGTCCAGGAGGATCTGCTAAGATTCCAACAGCTCCAACAGACGCTCCAAGCCGTCATGTCGCAGAAACAGCAGCTTGAGATGGATATATCGGAGACCGACAGAGCTCTTTCCGAGCTTGAGAAAGTGACCGGAGAGAGCCCGGTCTACAAGAGCGTTGGGAGTATTCTGGTCAAAGCAGACAAGGAAGGACTGCTGACGGAACTCAAAGAGAAGAAAGAGTTGCTTAATACAAGAGTTACAGTTCTTGGAAGACAAGAAGAGAGGACACGCGAACGGATCAAAGACCTGCAGCAGAAGCTCCAAGAGAAGCTACGCGCGCCCAAGTCACTCGAATAGCTGTGCCTACTCACACACGTTGTTATTGTTGAGCTGGATCAATCGTGAGTATTGAACTCCGCGCACCGCCAAACGACGACGAAATAGAAGCGATCTGCTCGGCAGCTGAGGAGGCTGCTCGCAGGTTGATACTCTCGAAGATCTCGCTGAAGAAACTCGAAGACCTGCACCTATCCGTTGAAGCGGTCGGTGACAAGCCTCTTTCGCTGAGCATCGAGATTGCCGTCGACACAGGCCAGGAAGATCGTCACCTCAGCACAGTGGTCGATGAAGCCACAGACGCTGCTTTCGCGGCTGCGGAGGCAAAAGTACGGGAGCTGAATCTATGCGTAGTCTCGACCGACTGATTCGAATCGCGAAGTCCTCACACAGGGCCCTCATACTTGGCCACCAGAACGCCGACCCAGACGCCGTGTGCTCAGCCTATCTTCTGGCTGGCCTCCTGAAGAGAACGAACAGACGACTTAAGACGACCGTCGTCTTCCCGGATGGCGTGAGCAAGGTCTCCGCTCAAGTGCTTAGAAACCTCGGATTCTCCATGGAAGAGAAGGCCGAACCATCCGAGTTCGATGCAATCTTCACAGTCGACACGAACACACTGCAGCAGCTCGGCAGCCTTCAGGAGCCTGTGCGAAACTCGGGCAGACCGATTGTCGTGATCGATCATCATGCGATTCATCCCAACACACGTGCCCTTGCAACGATCCTTGTGTCCGATGAGAAGGCCACTTCCGCCTGCGAGGTCGTGTATGGCCTCTACAAAGCCAAGAGATTTCACCTTACGAAAAAGGAAGCGTTTGCCGCTTTTCTCGGACTGGCATATGAGACCGGACACTTTACGATCGCAACGACAAGATCTCTTAGATTGGCATGCGAGCTGTTGGATGCCGGCGTCGATGGAACAAGAGCGTTGAATCTCATCCGGGTCCCGATGGACAATTCCGAGCGCATTGCTCGAGTGAAATCGGCAAGGCGCCTGGATTGGGAGAACATTGGTGGCTGGATTGTCGCGACATCTACGGTGGGCTCATTCCACGCATCTGCAGCTCGATCTCTTGTCGGGCTTGGAGCACATGTTGCCATAGTCGGCGGGGAGAAGGAAGATAGAACAACACTTAGCCTTCGCTCGACTAACGAGTTCTACTCGAAGACAGGATTCCACTTGGGCCGCAATCTCGCAACGGTCCTGGGCGAGACCATGAACGGCGCAGGCGGCGGTCACTCCACGGCGGCTGGAGCAACAGTTCAAGGAAGCGTACGCGAAGTCCTCAAGAAGTCCGTTGACTTGCTCAAGGCACACCTGGGCCGTGACAAGAAAACAGCCCAATGAAAGGCTATATGGCGCAGCCAGGATATGGCGCGCAACTCGAAAGATGGTAGCTACTGGAGAACCTTCGCATCGATCTGGAACGACGGGAGATCGCAGTGACTTGTCGGCTGTTCGCGCAAGTAGCCTGACCTTCACCTATGCTGGTGCATCCACACCGTCCATCGACGGCGTTTCCCTCAAGATATCTTCCGGAGAGTTCGTTATCTTGACGGGGCCAAGCGGATGTGGGAAGACTACTCTCTGCCGATGCCTGAACGGATTGATTCCGAGCTTCTACTCCGGTGATCTCACAGGGGAACTCATCGTCGACGGGATGACCGTGGGGAAACAGACGACGGCAGAGCTCTCGTCTCATGTAGGTCTCGTATTCCAGAACCCGGAGAACCAGCTGTTTTCTCTGAGCATCGAAAGAGACGTTGCTTTTGGCCCTGAGAATCTCGGGCTAGACAGAGAAGAAACGCGAAGGAGAGTTGACTGGGCCCTAAGAGCGACTGGAATCACAGACCTCAAGGACAGACCTCCCTACGAGCTTTCTGGGGGGCAACAACAGAGGGCGGCGATAGCAGCTGTGTTGGCGATGCAGCCAAAGATAATTGTGCTGGATGAACCTACGTCGTTCCTAGATCCTAGATCAGCGTTGGAGATCCTTGAAGTCATTTCCAACTTGAACAGAGAGCTTGGGATCACTGTCATCTTGGTCGAACACAGGCTTGACCTCGCCTCAAAGTATGCAAGCAGGGTCATCGTTATGGACTCTGGCAAGGTCGTCCTGGACGGAACTCCGAGAGGGGTCTACGGCGAGCAAGCGCGGCTTATTGGAATCGGCTTGCCGCGTGTGATCACGCTCTTCGGTCTCCTGCAAAAGGCAGGACTCGAGTTCTCCCAGTTACCGACAACTGTGGAGGAGGGGGCCCAAGAGCTGAGGAGGATTATGTCCAGATGATACGGACTGAAGGCCTCAAGTACGCATACCCAAGCGCGTCAGAAGTGCTTCGAGGCATCGACCTTACCATCGAAGATGGGGAATTCGTTGCGATAATGGGAGAGAACGGAGCGGGGAAGACCACTCTTGTCAAGACTTTCAACGGCCTCCTGTTGCCGACTTCCGGCAGGGTAGTGATCGACGGCGTCAACACGCGCGAATCCAGTGTCGCACAGCTCTCCAAGGACGTGGGACTGGTGTTTCAGAACCCGGACCACCAGTTATTCTCTGAGACAGTGAGGGAAGAGCTTGCATTCTCACTCAGGAACTTTGGCTATGGTGAGGACGCCATCGATAGACGAGTCACCAGCATACTCGAGACGCTAGACCTCGCTCGGTATGCAGATTCCTCTCCGTTCATATTGAGCGGAGGAGAGAGAAAGAGAGTCGCATTGGCAGCCGTATTAGTGTGGAATCCAAAGCATATGATCCTTGACGAACCAACGATTGGGCAAGACTACGAACAGAAAGACCGGCTAAGGAACTTCATTGTACAGCTGAACACTCAAGGAAAGACTGTCATAATCATCACGCACGACGTCGAGTTTGTGGCGGAGTGCAGACCTCGCGTAGTTCTTCTCTCTAGGGGACTAGTGATAGGGGATGGGCCGGCCGAGGACATTCTGTCGGATGAGCAGCTTCTGGATAGAGGGTCGCTCACGCGCCCTCAGATCGGCGCACTCATGCATCAACTCAGAGACCTCGGATTTTCCGATCGCGTGATAGATGCTCACTCAGCGCAGCAGGCAATCCTTCACGCACTCGGGAGGAGACAGTAGATGTCACTCAAGGTCTTCGACGGGTTCAAGTTCGCGAAACTCCCTACCCCGATCCACATGATGGATCCACGCGCGAAGTTCACCATGACAATGGGGCTGTTTGTTGCCGCGCTCATGTTCTCCAACATTTATGCACTGATCATCATCTTCCTTGTCCAGCTTCCGATTGTCTATGCTGCAAAGACATGGAAGAAGTGGGCGGGTTCGATGAGAGCGGGCCTCTTGTTCGCGTTCCTCATATTCGCAATGAATTTCGTGTTCGGGTCAACGCTCGTTTTCTCCGCGGCGATGACGGTGAGATTCATTTCTCTAATGTCCGCGTTCTCGTTGTTCTTCATGACCACGTCGCCTGACGATCTGGGGTTGGCGCTCGAGCAGGCACATGTTCCATACACTCTGTCGTTCACGTTCACAACGGCTGTCAGACTGGTCCCAACCATGGCCCTCGATGCCCAGA
>Ga0208047_1001127_pt1 | contig 9846 bp, 8 predicted proteins | sample Kivu_220m_FD_184162 | JGI IMG/M metagenome (GOLD analysis project Ga0208047, IMG submission 184162) | Freshwater microbial communities from Lake Kivu, Western Province, Rwanda to study Microbial Dark Matter (Phase II) - Kivu_220m (SPAdes)... | ecosystem: Environmental > Aquatic > Freshwater > Lake...
CTCTGCTTGCATGCCGGCAATCGATTTGCCTTGGCTCTGCAAATCAATGACATTTTGGCAGTGTCGTTTCTCTGCTTTTTTAAGTTCTGTAAGCCAGTATTGACATAATTTTAAGGGGGTGAAACCATCAGGAATTTCAATACTATAATCTCTAATTAACCTACCGGCTTCTTCTGTATCATCATCAGCAACTGCCATCTCCAAAAACAATCTGTCTTGAGATTTTAACCCCGCGGGTAACAGTCTAGCTATTACTTGCTCTTGTTCTTTCATATCTCTTTCAACAAAGACATTAGTTTATTTCCCAACTTGGTCAATTTGTAATAAACCCTCTGACCTTTTTTCTTATCAACTACTAACCCAGTATTTTTTAAATCAGCCAGGTGGTGAGAAATGAGACTCTGTGACATATCAACATGCTCTATAATCTGACAAACACAGTGTTCATTTTGTTTGAGAACACAAAGAACTTTTAGTCTGCTTTTCTCGGCAACGATTTTCAAAAGAGAGGCCAACGAAACAATTTTTCTAAACTCACTTTTGTCCGGTTCACAACAGTTGTATGAACCCATGTTCATATTATAGCCATTCTGGAAAGTTTTGTCAAAAAGAAACAAACGAAGTTTCTTTAATTAGTTTCAATATTAGAATTTGTAGCTAGACAAAAGGGTAAAAAACGGTTTGGGAACAATTTAATAGTACGATAGTTGTAAATCAAAAGTGGTTGGAATCTACTATTTTTCGATCTTGAAGCATCTGATATAATAAGCATAAATAGCTTTTGCGAAAGCAAAAGCCAAAAATCGCGCGCGCGAAAAATAATAGCCATTTGCTTTCGCAAATGGCAAAAAATGTCGGCTCGAACTACAAAATTTATAATCGGCGGCTTTTTTGCGAATATAAAGAGGGCTTTGCGGCGCTCGCCGAGGAAGGCGGCGCGGCGAGCGCCGACCTTCTTACAGCCCCAAAATCTCTATCGGTGAGCCCGGGGTGACTCGAACACCCAACCAACGACTTAAGAGGTCGCTGCTCTGCCAGTTGAGCTACAGGCCCAGTGCGCGTCCGACAGGACTCGAACCTGCAACCTGATGGTCCGAAGCCACCCGCTCTGTCCAATTGAGCTACAGACGCAACTTAATTATAGCAAACAAAAACTCCTTTTTCCATAGTAAATTGGCCCTTGCAAAAATCTTTGCTTTCTGGTTACAATTTCACTACGTGAAATCTCTAATATTCGTGTAAATTCGTGAGCCCACAATAGTAAAGTCTTCAGGCTTGTAAAGCGGAAGATGTGGGCTAATTCGTGTTAATTCGTGAAAAGACTTTAAGAGTTTAAAAAGGTTTGAACTATCTTAAAGAAGGGGGGTGAGACGAAAAAGATGAGCATTCCTTTAATTTTAATCATTGTGGCGATTGCTATCATTGGTTATGTAATTTCTGTCTACAATAATTTACAAACCATCAAAACCAGAATCGGGGCTTCAATTCAGGAAATTGGTAACCAACTAAAGAGGCAAGCAGATTTAATTCCCAATTTAGCCGAATCAGCCAAAACTTATTTGGCTCACGAAAAAACGATTTTCCAGCAACTAACCGAAGCGCGGAAAACAGTGGAAGCAGCTATTCAATCGGGCAGCACTCAAAAAATGGTTGATGCTCAAGAAATTTTAGGCAAAGTTTTAGGCAGAATCAATGTCATTGTCGAAAGTAATCCCCAAATTAAGGCGTCGGAGGTAATCAATAAGCTGATGGGGGAATTGCGTGACACCGCTGACAAAGTAATGTACGCCCGCCGGACTTTAATTGATTTGACCGCCGATTTCAACCGAATTTTGGCTGTTTTTCCGAGCAAAATCGTGGCTAACATTTTTAGCTTTAAGCCAGAGGAAGGGATCAAAGTTGCCGGAGCCGGGGAACATTTGGAAGTAAAAAAGGAAGATTTAGAAACGCCAAAGGTGAATCTCTAAGAGAATCTCAAAACGCAAAACTCAGATGTACTTTTGAGTTTTGACATTTGACATTTGAGATTAAGATGTTAAACGTCTACGAACAAGTTGATGCCAATAAAAGAAGGTCGGCAATAATTATTGCCTGTTTTGTTCTGTTTGTAATCGCCTTTGTCTGGGTAGTGGGCCAAGTCTTGGGTAGCGACCCTAGTATGGTCATCTTTGCTGCCATTTTTTCCCTGGCTTCATCTTTTACTAGCTACTATTGGGGTGATAAAATTATTTTGACTATTTCCGGGGCTAAACCGGCCAACCGTGATGATTTTTTTGATTTTTATACGGTGGCGGAGAATTTGGCTTTAGCCGCCCAAATTCCTATCCCCAAACTTTATGTTATCAAAAGTCCGGCGATGAATGCTTTTGCTACTGGTCGTGATCCCAAACATGCAATTATTTGCACCACCACTGGTCTTTTGGAAAAATTGGACCGTAGTGAGCTTGAGGGAGTAGTTGCTCATGAAATCTCCCATATTACCAATTTTGACATCAGGGTAATGATGATCGTCGCCGTTTTAGTAGGCATGGTTACCTTATTATCTGATTGGTTAATGCGGATGTTATGGTACAGAGGAGGGGAGAGAGAGGAAAGAAAACAGGGAAATGCTTTAGTTATGTTAGTGGGGATTATTACTTTGATTGTTTCGCCTTTAATCGCGAAATTGATTCAATTAGCTATCTCCCGCCGGCGAGAATCTTTAGCTGATGCTTCAGCGGTCAAAATGACTCGCTTTCCCCAAGGCCTAATTTCTGCCTTGGAAAAATTAGCGACCAGTAACATTCCTCTGGTTTCAGCCAATCAAGCGACGGCTCATTTATACATTATCAATCCCTTTAAGGGAATGAAAAAGGGCTTCCACTCCTTCGCTATTCTCTTTGCCACCCATCCGCCAATTGAAGACCGAATCGCCACCTTGAAAAAGATGATCTAGATTGCCTTTGGAGGAAAATCCTAACCCTGATAGTATCTGCGACCCTTAAGTCTATCGGGTAACAAGCTCTTACTAGGATATGCCTCGTAATCTCTCCCATAACCAATATCCTTCATCAACTTCGTAACTGGATTCCTTAAATTCAGCGGAATTGGTAAATTGCCATGTTTTTTGACATCTCCTTGAGCAGCTCGCAAGCCATCATAGGCTGACCTATTTTTTGGCGCTTTGGCCAAATAAACAACCCCATGAGCAAGATTAATCGCACATTCAGGATAACCAATTGTTTCACAGGCGCGAAAAACTTCGTTGGCAACTACTAAAGCGGTAGGTTGAGCCATACCAATATCTTCAGAGGCAAAGACTACCATTCGGCGGGCTATAAAGAGCGGGTCTTCGCCAGCTTCCACCATCCGGGCCAAATAATAGAGAGCAGCAGCAACATCCGAAGCCCGCATACTTTTAATAAAAGCGGAGATAGTATTGTAATGCTCCTCACCTACCCGATCATAAAGCAGGGTTTTCTTTTGTAAAGCCTGTTCAATATCTTCTAGAGTCAGCCCTTTCCTGATTAAGGTCTGACCCTTTATCCTATACCCTATCTCTAAGACATTCAAGGCTATCCGAGCATCTCCGTTACTCGATTCGATTAAGAATTCCCTTGCTTCTGAACTAATTTTTATATTGAGGAATTTTAGTCCTCGTTCAATAATTTTACTCATCTCTCTTTCACCTAACGGATTTAAGACCAAAACACGACAGCGAGAAAGCAAAGGACCAATGACCTCAAAAGAAGGATTTTCCGTTGTGGCGCCAATTAAAACAATTGTTCCTTTCTCCACATGGGGTAAAAGAGCATCTTGTTGGGCTTTGTTAAACCGATGGATCTCATCTAGGAAAAGGATTGTCCTGAAAGGCTTGGATTTACACTGATTTGGCGACCCGCGAACCATTTTCTTAACCTGGAGTCTATCTGGGGTCGCCTGCTGATTCTCACTGATAGTAAGTTGGTCACCAACTTCTAACCGCTCTTTAGCTTCTCCGACTACTTTCCTGATATCCGCCAAAGTGGCAGTTACGGCCGAGAAATGAACAAAGTGGGAATTGGTGGTGTTGGCAATAACATAAGCTAAAGTAGTTTTTCCACATCCCGGCGGTCCCCAAAAAATCATTGAAACTAACTGGTCAGACTCAATCAGTTTCCTCAAAATCCCGTTTTTACCAACCAGGTGTTCCTGGCCAACAAATTCATTCAAGCTCTGTGGCCTTATTCTGTCAGCCAAAGGAGCCACTAATCTTTCAGTTTTCATTTTTCATTACGTCGGTAAGTTAGTTACCGTTTCTTCTTTCTGCTTTTTTATAAAAGTAATCCAGTCTTCAATAATTTGAACCAAGCTTTTCACTGGAGTCTCGATAATAACATCAAAAAGAAAGGTAAAAATATTAATTTTCCCCAACTCTCGGGAAAGTTTTTTTCCTAACTGTAAAAAAGGTAAAGAAATAAAATCAATGAGGGAATTCCCAATGCCTTCTTTCTCTTTGATGACAACTAGTTCTTGGGCTGACTCGCGAATCAGAAAGCCAAAAAACATAATTACCGAGAGGAAGAAAACGAAAATCCCGGCACTAACAAGATTAAATTTTAAAGAAAACAAAAGCCAACCAATGGCCGCAAATGACAAAATAAACGAAGTTCCCAAAACACCCTGGAAAAAGTAGTCCTTTAATCCCATTTTCTTGGCCACCGGCAAGGAAAATTCTACTTGCAAGATTTTGCCGTTTTTGACAATCTCCTTGACTAATTCCACCAGTCTTTCGGTATTTTCCCTTCCTGGCAATCTAATCGTAGCCACGACTAAAAACATTAAAAGAGGAGGAAAAACAATATTAGCAGTAAGAGGTAAAAGTTTAACTTGATGGGAGAAAAATAAATCAAATGGTAACTCTAAAATCAAAGCGAGCGTCATCTTAGTCACAAAGATAAAAAGAATACTCCGGTTGGCCTCTCGCCTAAATTTGGTCTTTGCCGCCGTAAATCTCTTTGCCCAAGTACTTCTTAAATAACTTTCAAAAAGGACCGGGTCTTCTAAAATTTGCTTAGCCTGCTCTTTCGTTTGAAAAACAATATCGCTCAAAGCCAAAAAAGGAGCGGTGTATTTTTTCGCCTTTCTAAAATACCAATCAGCTCGGGGAGAATTTAATTGGTCGTCAATTTTCTTTTTGATTTGGTCAACTTGCCGAGCCACTTGAATTATTTGGTCTCTGGTGGCTTCACCCCAAAATTGAAAATGACCAAAAAACAAAAGAAACGAAAGGTTTTCTCTATCTAATTTTGTCAAAGAACGACCAATGGCCAAAAAAGTTTGTGTGTCTTTATTAGGCAAAACTTGATACATCAACTTGATTAATGCTTCTCTCTCTCCCGGCGAAACTAAAGCTCGTTCCATTTCTACAGAAGCTAAACTGAAAATGAACCCCTGGTAATTTTTGGGGCTCTCGGCAAGAAAAAGACGGTATTTACTCATGATAGCTGCCAGGGCAACAATTTTTACTTCAGGAACAAAATCATTCTTTAGATAGCGGGCCCAAATCAATTCTTTGACCAAAGTTTTGGCTATTTCCGCATCGCTACCGTTGAAAAAACGTCGTGTTAAAAAACGCTCAATGGCATTTCGACGCAGCAGATGCTCCTGCTTGTAGGCAATCACATTTCTCACTTTCTCATACAAAAGGGTTAACGATGAAGCCGCTGTCGGCACATAAATTTTAGTTAAAGTCTCTTCCCTGGCGCTGGCTCGCCAACTCCTCTCACAGGTAGCCAAAAATTCTTCTACTGGGCCAGAGATTCTCCCTCCTTGAAATTCATTCATATCTTAACGCCTCAATGGGGTTCAAGCGTGCAGCTTTGGCCGCGGGGAAAACCCCAAAAATAATTCCTACTAAAGCGGAAACACTAAAGGCTATTACAATTGACCAAGAGGTAACAGTCGTCGTAAAAAAACGATTAATCCCCAAAGACCCCAAAATCCCCAAAAGGACGCCAAGAGAACCACCCAATAAACACAAAATTATCGCCTCTACCAAAAACTGAATTAAAATTGCCTTTGGTTTTGCCCCCACTGCTTTTCTTAAACCTACCTCTCTGGTCCGTTCCGTTACCGAAACCAACATGATATTCATTATACCAATTCCTCCCACCAGTAAGGAAATAGCGGCAATTCCTGCCAAAGCCGCGGTCAATACCCCCAAAATTCTGGAGATCGTCACCAAAATACTTTTGGTGTCCAAAATTGAAAATTCATCATCGTCTAAAGTTTTCAAAAGAATTGATTCAACTTCGGCTTTAGCCTCGCTTATTTGCTGACTGCTAACCGCCTTAATCCAGAAAGACTGCACCTTTTCCATATCAAAATGGCGCATCGCCGTGGTAGCAGGAACAAAAACTTGTTTATCTATGTCAAAACTACCAAAACTCCCTTTTTCCTCTAACACACCCAAAACAATATATTTTTGGTCAGAAATAGTTATTTTTTTTCCAATCGGGTCTTCTTCACCAAAAAGGTCTTCGGCAACGGTTTTCCCAATCACTACTACCTTTCTACCCGAATTATATTGAGAAGGGGTAAAAAATGAACCAACGGCTACTTTTTGGTCTCTGACTTCGGGAAATTGGGGTCCTACTCCCGAAACTTGGGTAACTAGAGTCTTGCCTTGATAACTTAAAGTGCCATTGTTTTCTGTATAAGCCATCACTATTTTGAGTAATTTACCTTCTTTCTCCAACTGTTTTTGACGATCAAAAGTAAATTTCGAAGCCGCCACTCCCGCTCCAGGAGTGCCCCCACTGCCACCACCCCCCGGAGAAACCTCAAATTCACCGGGAATAACAAAAAGAGTGTCGGCACCTAAGTCTTCTAACTGCTGGGTAATATAAGTTTTTAAACCATTGCCAATAGAAACCAATAAAATAACGGAGGCGACGCCAATAATAATTCCCAACATTGTTAAAAAAGCCCTTAATTTGTTAGCCTTCAAGGCACTAATGGCAATCCGAAAAGATTCAGAGAAAGACATTACAATTGGTGATAGCTAATTGCTATAAGCTTTAATATCTTCTAATTTAAAGTCTTTATTCATTTCTCTATCAACTATCAACAATCAACAATTATTCTATCTGATTTTTTCTCCATCTTTAATTTCACTTATCTTTTCAATAATAATCTCTTCTTTCTCGGAAAGTCCTTCAGCGATTTCTGTCTCCGTTTCTCCTTCCAGACCGATTTTAACTTCTTGCTTTCTGGCAACCCCATTCTCAATCACAAAAACAAAATATTGGTCCTTTCTTTTCATTACCGCTGATGAAGGGATAAGAAGAATATTCTCCCTTTTTGCCAAAATTATTTCCACATCTCCATTCATTCCCAGCTTAAACTTCTCCTCAAAATTTTCTGGCAAGCCAAGTTCTACTTTAAAGGCGGTACCGCCACCACTGGTACTGGTAGCAGTAAAATCGATTTTTTCAACCGTAGTTTCCATCTTCTCCTCGGGATAAGCATCAAGCAAAATAACGCCTTTTTGACCGACCCTGATTTGACCGATGTCCACTTCATCAACATTGGCTTCAAAAACAACCAAAGAAGAATCAGCAATGCTAAAAGTGGCCGTGGCCGGGGTGATATTGACGCCGGCTACGGGAACATCAATAGCGGTCACAATTCCCTCAATCGGGGAGTAAATCGTGGCGTATTTGACCGCCAAATCCTTAATTTCATAATCCAAAACCGCTTTATCAAGATCATACTGGGCTTTATCTAAAATTCGCTGAATCGCATCAGTTACCAGTCTCTTCTCTTTAGTAGTTTTGTAATCGTCTTGGGTCTGCTCAAAATCCCATCTTTCCGAAAGATAATCATTGGCATATTTTTGAAAAGTTTTTTCCAACTCTTTTTTGTCCAAAGAAGCGATTGCTTGCCATTTTTTAACTCGGTCGCCTTTCTTAACTCCCACCCAAGCTAACATTCCTGAAGTCTGAAATTTCAAAATCGCTTCAGTCTTAGCTCTTACTTTTCCCGATGCCGAAACAGTTTTGACAATTTCGCCTAGTTTGACCTCGGTCGTTTTAATCTCTGGCTCTTTTTTCCACCGTTCCCCAAAACCCAAATACAAAGCTCCAATGACCAACCCAATAACAGCAGCAACCAAAATCATTTTCTTCTTCATACGCTCCTATTATATCATTACTCTTGACTTAAGAAAAACCCTTCGGGTTGGGGATTTTTAACCCGAATGGTTGGGACACTTGACAAGACTATAAGTTTATGATAGAATTCTTTTCAGATCCTGGGGTTACTTGGAAACAAGCGTACTCTGGGATTTTTTTATGGTCAAAGATAGCTATTATTGACAAGCACCTTCACCAATAAAAGATAAAATGAACAATCTTGGGCTGATAACCGTAATGCTAATTTATATTCTCATAATGCTCCTTGTGATTGGTTTTTTTCTTTTCTATATCTTCGCTGTTGAACCTCCTAAAAAGGTCTCCAGAAGGAAATAAATTCCACAGGTAAAATTGCGGCTTGAAATTCTCTCCAATAGAATTTATACTAAATACCAAATACTAAATACTAAATACTAATTTTCCGCCGGAGTGGCGGAATTGGCAGACGCTTACGGTTTAGGACCGTATCCCGTAAGGGGTGGAGGTTCAAGTCCTCTCTCCGGCACAAAAAGAGATTAGGGTTGGAGGCGCTGGCCGCGCCGACGCCCGCGGCCAGCGCCGCAGACGGATTTGACGGGAAAAATTCAAGCCGGAAAGAAAAGAAGTAAGAAGAAAAGCGCGAAAATTTTTAAAGAACAAAACTTAAATGCCCCCGCTGGTGAGCTCAAATCAGTTTGGATTTGTCCAACGAGGGCATTAAAAAAATCCAAACGGATTCTTGAGCTCAATTTAACAATAACAATTTTATTTTGCTTTTGCAAGGGTAATTTGATAAAATTCAGGTAGTTTTAGGGATTCAGGGAGGTGAATTCTTATGGTAGAGAAAGCAAAAGTATATATAGCTGAGGATAATGCAGATTGGCGATCATCAATAAAGGGATTACTTGAAGACGCCGGACATACGGTTGTAGGTGAAGCGTCTTCAAAACAAAAGGCTCTTTCTGCTGTACCAAAATTTAAAGAACTTGGAGTTCAAATAGCAACACTAGATGCTAATTTAGATGATCCCGCAGATACAAGCGGAAAGGATGGACAAGAAATTTTAGCCGCAATACGTGCTAGCGCTCCTGGCGTTAAAACTATTGGGATAGCCGATCGACCTTTTCCTGGCGTTGACGTAGATCTTCGAAAAGGCAATGTTAGCAATATAGGAGAAGTTGTCAAAGGATTTAAATAAATGACTTTTGCAATAGCAAAAGTCAAAATCGCGCGCGAAAAAGATAATTAAATAGGATTAAAGACTATTTTAAAATCAAAAGCCAAACAAAGATTACTGAAAAACTTAAAAATTGAGAATACTATTTTATCCCATGTCTTTCCCTTTTCTCAAATAGGTGGAAATAATGGGCTAAATTGGGGCTTGACAAGGAAACAACAGAGAGTTATTATTATAACCAGTATGAAGTGAGAGGGTTTTTACTCTCCATGACGCTAACGCCTAAAAGCCTAAGCGTGAGGCACTTCATACTTTAAGAAGCCGGTTTAGGCTTTTTTCTCTCCTTTTTCTATGCTTTTTGTCCATTTCCATACTTGCTGGGTTTACCCAATTTTACCCCAAACCAGTCTAACTTGATACTTTTAGTTTTTGGGCCAAAACAAAGATACTTGGACCAAAATAAATTTTGGCCAAGGGTTTTTGGCAAAAATTTTCTAAAAACAAAAGGGCAGGGGAGGGGAGTAGTGTTTTTAT
>Ga0208047_1001128_pt1 | contig 9844 bp, 14 predicted proteins | sample Kivu_220m_FD_184162 | JGI IMG/M metagenome (GOLD analysis project Ga0208047, IMG submission 184162) | Freshwater microbial communities from Lake Kivu, Western Province, Rwanda to study Microbial Dark Matter (Phase II) - Kivu_220m (SPAdes)... | ecosystem: Environmental > Aquatic > Freshwater >...
GCCACAGCTCATGCATGCGTTGGGCACTCCAACTATGCTATACTTATCATACTTAGCAGGGTGCATCGCATTCGGATGCCTACGTGACAGGAAGGACGGCGATGAAGACATGGATCTCAGTCCTGGCGCTTTGGTCTGCGGTCTCCACTGTAGCCCTAGCGGAATTCGTGCCGGATGCGCCCTTCGTCGGCGAGATCAACGGCTCGTACATCGACCCTGAGTTCAGCGATGTTGCCTGTCAGGTGGCTTTCCAGGATCGGCTGAATCAGCTATGGATCGGCGATATCGATCCATCCAGCGGTCTCTTCCGCACCTCCTCAGGACGCGACTACCTGATGGATACCGACCTTCCGATCCTGATGTACGATCCCGAACATCCCGACTGGAAATACTCGACCAATGGTCCGGAATGGACTCGGTACCTCGGTATGGACTGGATTGTCTACACGCGATTCGACGACCACGATCTCATGCAGCAGTGGTCGGCGCGCCTCACGAACGGCCAACCACTGAGATTCCGGCTAACCAACCATAGCGAGGACTGCTACGGCAACATGCCCAGCCGCTACGACGACGGCGCCCCCACACGACTGGCCTTCACCCATCGCTGGCCAATCTACCTCGCACAAACCGCGTGGATCTACGTGAACGAGCCCGGGGTCTTCCATGAGATCGACGCGCACGATCCGCTACGCATGAGCATGTGGAGCCCGGTTTCTCCGGATTTCCTCTTCATTTACCGTCCGGAAGGGGCACCCCTCGGACAGGTCGCGCGCGTCAACGCCGACACGGGAATCCTGACCGTCCTGACCACTGACGAGGGGGAGAAGGACGATCCCGGGATGTTCCGAGCGCCGGAGTATGGCAACGAGATCCTCCTGGTGGCGAACGTGGACAATGGTGCCCTGGGGATCTACCGCGATCTCGGCTCACCCGATAGCGCCTGGACTCGAGTGGCCACGCTGGAACTGCCGCCGGAGGCGCCCTACCACTACATCTCGTCCCCGGAATGCATCGCGCCCGCCACCGGCATTGGCGGCGTATCCTACTTCGCGCTGCTGGCCCGGGAAAGCGCGGACAGGAGAAGTCCTGGCAGCATCTGGATCTTCGGTCTCGGGATGGACCCGGAGAACTCCTTGGTCCGCCGGGTGGATGATGGGGCTATCGATAGTTCGCTCGCCGTACGGATGGAGCCGGAGCCGTTCTTCGGAACCGACGAAGTCTACGTATACTACAACTACTACGATCTGCAGAGCGGAGTTCATGGGCTCCGCCGAGCGAGAACCGGACTGTATGGTCCCACTAGCGACGCTTCGGCGCTGGCTGCGATTCCGGCACGGGTCGCCCTGCACGGCATCTATCCCAACCCCAGTTCGCGCGATTTCACCATGGCACTTGACCTGCCCCGATCGGGACGCGTTCGTATCTCGGTTTTCGATGTCGCGGGTCGCCGCTTGAAGACGCTGATAGAAGGGGCGCTCCGGCCAGGCAGGCACGAGGTGCTATGGCAAGGGCGCGACGAGTCGAATCAGCCCGTGCACTCCGGGCTTTATATGGTGTTGTTGCAGGTAGACGATTCTCGGGAGACACGGAAGATCACGGTCCTGAGGTAGACCTAAGGTCGGAGTAGGCCGAATCGGGCCGGTTCGGGCGTGGAGGAGACAACGATGCGCCCAACCATCGGCTCCACCGGACTCGCTGCGCTCGCCGGTGAGCCGTACGTTGGGCGGATGGGTCCAGAGGATGCTGCCAGCCCGATGAGGGAGGGGCGCCAGGGATAATGGTCACTCGAATCAGGCCACTCCGTCCGTCTGACGCTGGCTTCGTTGTAGCGTTGGCCACGCGGTTCTCAGAATTCCGACTGCCGGAGTGGCGGTCGCGGAGTGAGATTGACGACTTTTTCCGCAAGAAGCTCGAGGCGGTCGCTAGTCGGCTTGGTCCTGAGGAGGCGGTGTTCATTGCCGAGGAGGAATCAGGGGAGCCCGTGGGCTTCGTGCACGTTCTGACGGAGCCCGACCACTTCAATGGGCAGAAGGGTGCATTGATCTCTGATGTGGCAGTGACCAAGTCGCGGGAGGGTCAGGGGATTGGCCCTCGTCTACTTGAGGCAGCAGAGAACTGGGCCAGGGAAGCGGGCTGTGACTTGGTTTCCCTATACGTGTTCGAGGGCAACATGGGCGCACGCCGGATGTACGAGAGGCACGGGTTCGGACCCGAGACTCTGCTGTATGTCAAACGAGTGAGGCCGACGTGACACTCCTGGTAACCCGGTCGAACAGATCATCATGATCTCCGGCGCTCCTCGTTCTTGGGAGGCCTATGAGCGAGAACCGCCCAACTACTGCATAGAGCTGCCGGCGGTCGCCCCCCGGCGTCGGGGTAGAGCCGCGGCCAAGGGCGGGGCGCCCGCCGCAGCTCATGCATGCGTTGGACGGATTGGGCTAGGACCGCGTGCTGAGATGATCACGCAGCCAAACAGCCAGCGCGGCTTCGGACAGCTCTCCTGCCGAGAGTCTCAGCATCATCGTCACGACCTCGGTTTCCGTGGCCTTGAGCTCTCGCCTGTTCAGTTCCAGGAATGTCACCGAACACCCTAATGCGGCCACGGCGGAACACCTGAAAAGCGGCCACTTCGGGTAGGGATGGATCTGGCACCTTCCCTGGATCAACCAGGGAGGGTGCGCATGGCCAACTACCTGAAGATGTCGAAGCGACAGCAAGTTATCGCGCTTCTCGATCTCGGCTGGACCTACCGGCGGATCGAGGCCGAGACCGGCGTCCGCCGTGAGACGGTCTCGCGCTACGACCGTTGGCGCCGGTCAAATGCGGCCAAAGTGTTCCCCGACTCCGGCCCTCCGGCGAGCCTCGGCGACCCCGTCGCCATGGAGCCTGACGGCTCAAACCCGGCCAAAGTGTTCGCCGGCTCCCCGTCAAATGCGGCCAAAGCGTTCCCCGGCTCGGCCCTTCCGGAGCGTTCGACCGCCGCACCCTTCCGCGAGGCGATCCTGGAGAAGCTCGGGCAGGACCTGAGCCTGCAGCGGATCTGGCAGGACTTGGTGGAGGAGTACGGCTACGGCGGCAGCTACGAGTCGGTCAAGCGCTTCGTGCGCCGCCTCGAACGGCCGCGCCGCGCGGTGGGCGTCTATCACAGCGCCCCCGGGGAGGAGGCCCAGATCGACTTCTTCCGCGGCGCCCCGACCTTCCGGGCCGAGACGGGCCAGTGGGGTCGCCCCTGGGTCTTCCGCATGACCTTGTGCTGCTCGCGCCACGGCTACGAGGAAGCGGTCTGGGACCAGAAGGTCGAGACCTTCCTACGCTGCCACGAGAACGCGTTCGTCGACCTGGGAGGTGTTGTCGGGGTCGCACGCCACGACAATCTCAAGGCCGCCGTCGTCCGCGCCTGCCTCTACGATCCGGATGTCAGCGACATCTACGCCGCCTTCGCCCGCCACTGGGGCTTCACGCCCTTGCCCACGCGCCCGCGGACGCCTCGGGAGAACGGCAAGGAGGAGCGCAGCGGCGGTTACGTGAAGGACAACGCGCTCAAGGGCCGCCGGTTCGAGAGTCTCGAGGAGCAGAACGCGTTCCTGCGCCGCTGGAACCGCACGGTGGCACGGCTGCGGATCCACGGCACCACGCGCCAGCAGGTCTGGACGCACTTCCTGGAGACCGATCGCAAGGCCCTGCGCCCGTTGCCGACCGAGCCCTTCACCTTCTTCCAGAGCGGGACGCGCACGGTCCACGCCGACGGGAACGTCGAAGTGGCGGGCGCCTTCTATCCCGTCCCCCCACACCTGATCCACCAGACGCTGCGCGTCCGCTGGGACCGTCACCTGGTGCGAGTCTTCGACGGTGAGATGCTCGTCGCCGTGCGCCAACGCGTGCCACCGGGGTGCTACGCGCCGAGGCCGGGTGGCTCGTCCCTGGAGGTGACCTCGACGCAGCGCGCCTTCGAGGAACATCTGCTCGGTCGCTGCGAGCGCGTGGGGGCACCCCTGCGCCGGTGGGCGGAGCAGGCGGTGGCCGAACGCGGCGTGCGCGCCTATCGGCTGATCCAGGGAGTTCTCGGCCTGACGCGCACCCAGCCCCGAGAACGCGTGCTCCACGCCGCCGAGCGCGCCCTGGCCCACGGGCTGTTCCGCTACCGGGACCTCAGACGCTTGGCCGAGACGGCCCCGGTACCCGAGGCGGATCGCGTGCTCACGCGCGAGCACGAGAGCATCCGTCCCCTGACCCACTACCGACTGGAGGATCTGGTATGAACGCCCAACTCGACGTCCGCTTGCGTCATCTTCGGCTCTCGGGCATGGCTGAGGCGCTGCCCGGCCGCCTGCAGCAGGCCCTCGGCGCCAGCCTCCCACACCGGGAGTTCCTCGAGCTGCTCGTCGAGGACGAGCTCGCCCGTCGCGCCGACCGGCTCTTCGCCCGCCGGCTGAAGCAGGCCGGCATCGTCCAGGTCAAGGAGTTCACCGACTTCGACTGGACCTACAACCCGAAGCTGCCGCGGGCGCGGCTCTGCGAGCTGGCCACCGGGCGGTTCGTGGCCGAGCACCGCGGCGTGCTCTTGATCGGCCCGCCGGGGCTGGGCAAGAGCCACGCGGTGGTCGCGATCGCTGTCGGTGCCATCCGCGCCGGGTTCCGGGTCCTGATCCGCAGCAGCTTCGATCTGGCCCAGGACTTCGCCGAGGCCGAGGCCACGGGCCAGCGGCGGGAACTCGTCCAGCAACTGACTCGAGTGGATCTGCTCGCCATCGAGGACTTCGGCATGCGCAAGCTCGGGCCCACCGCGGCCGAAGATCTGCTCGAGGTCTTCGTGCGGCGTCACGAGAAGGCCTCGACCCTGATCACGACCAACCGACCCACGGAGGACTGGGGCCAGTTCCTGGGCGACATACCGGCCACGACCGCGATCCTCGATCGCTTCCTGGAGCACGCCGAGATCCTGAAGCTCACGGGCAGGAGCTATCGGCTGCGCGGGCGGACGGGCGGCGGTCAGGCTTCCGACGAGAACCCGGAGAGCTGAGGTGGCGCTCGAGATCCACCAGAGCCCCGCGAAGGGGGGGCACCTACGCATCGCGCGGCCCCGCGATCGTCGCTCCTGCGCGATCCTACGAGGTCGGTCTCAGGTTCGGGGGATCAAAGGAGGTCGCAAGGGGGAAGACCCGGCGCTCGCGGCGCGGAGATCGAACTTGCCGCCAGTGCGTCGGTGGACCGATACTCACACGTGTTCAAGCCCGAGGTGGCCGGCTTTGAAGTGTTCCGTCGTGGCCGCTTTTGACTGTTCGGTGACACCAGGAACACGACCATCACCAGGAACGCCGTCCGCTTGTTGCCATCTCGATAGGGGTGGTTTCGCGCCAGTCCGTACCCATACGACGCTGCCAGCGCTGGCAGGTCCGTCCTGCGGGCGTAAGCGTAGCGATGGCGAGGTCGGGCCAGGGCGGACTCAAGCGCGTTCTCGTCGCGGATTCCCCGAAGCCCGCCGTGCGTCCGCAGCATATCCAGGTGCACCGCATCGACCACGACTCGGTCCACCCACAGGGGCTCGCGTCGCTTCGGAGCCATTGGCTATCTGGCCAGTTCGCGCAAGGCGTTGCGGTACTTGCGCGCCGCCTTTGCTGCGATCATTAGGGCTCGTTCGGTGGCTGGATCATAGGGCGTCAGCAGGATGCCGCGGTCGGTCTCGACCGCCAGCACCCGGTCACCCACCGTCAGGTGCAGGCGCTCTGCCATGTCCTTGGGCAGCGTCGCCCCGATGGACCCACCCACGCGCCGAAGCTTGACCTCTCGGGTCATGTGCCCTCCGATTTCCGGTGTTCCAGATCCAGGACTCAGAGTAGCACTGAAGTACTACTGAGGCAACCGGTTTCCGACGCACCGTCCAACTACTGCATGGACCAGCCGGGGCGGGCCGCCAGCGGCCAGCTAGGGACAAGGCCCGGGCCGGCCCGCGCCGCTGGTGATGCATGCTTTATTGACTCCTGCATAAATAATGTCCTATCCAGGTCATAGAGAAAGGGTGGTCCGGCGGATCATGGAGCGAAGCAGGCCGTGGCGTCGTCGGAGGTCGCGGACGTGTCGATAGGCCGCCAGGGCGAGGGTGTCGGCGTCCGGCGGGGCGCAGTTGGCCAGGGGATTCAGTTTCATGTGACTCCAGACTCCCTCCACGGGATTGAGCTCTGGTGCATAGGCAGGCAGGTACTCGACGCGGAGGCGCGGGTGGCGCTCGAGGAAGCAGCGAACGACGACTCCGCGATGCACGTTGAGGTTGTCCCAGATGAGGATCACATGGCCCCGGAAATGGCGGAGCAGGTCTCGGAGAAAGAGGACAACCCACTCGCCCTGGACATTGAGATGCGAAGCCAGGGAGAAGTAAAGTCCTACCCGGTGGCGCCAGCAGGATACCGAGAGGGCGCCGATGATCGAGACCTTCTGCCGATGGCGTCCTTGCTGATAGAAGATCGGAGTCTGTCCGCGCGGCGCCCAGGTCCGCCGCACCAGCGGCGCGAGCAGCAAGCCGCTCTCGTCGAGGAAGACGAGATGCGCGTTCAGCCGGGCCGCGTTTTTTTTACCCGCGGCCAGTCGACTCTGACCCACCGTTGGATGGCTTGCTCGTCGCGCTCTCGGGCTCGGCGCTCCGGCTTCTGCGGACTCCAGCCCAACGTTCGAAGGAGCCGACCCACATGATCCACGTGGTAGGACACGCGGAAGGTCCGCCGGATCAGCTCGGCCACCCGGGGACAGGTCCACAGATCGGTCGGGAAGCCGTGCGCCTCAGCGCCTTTGAGCAACAGCCGCCGCAGCTTCTCCTTGGATCGGGCATCCAGCTTCGGCGGGCGCCCCGGTGAGGGCTTGGCGGCCAAGCCCTTTGCGCCCTCTTGGTCGAAGGCCGCCCGCCAGCGGCGCACGGATCGACGATCTACGCCCAGCGCGCGCCCCACTTCAACCGGGAGGGAGCCCTCCTGCAGCATGCTCAGCGCGCGACGCCTACGCCGCTCCAACTCCCCGGGACTGCCGAGTGGACGCATGGCTTCCTCCTCGGCAGCAATATAGGACCTTAGTTATGCAGGAGTCAATAGCCCGCATCGCGCGGGACTTGACAGGCGGCTGTTCCATCGATACGATGTTCGTAGTACGAAGGCACTATCGATGGAGGACCCATGGCTGCGGTAACGGTTTCACCCAAGTTTCAGGTCGTGATCCCGAAGGAGATTCGAAAGAAGCTCGGCTTGTTGCCTGGGCAGAGGATCCAGGTCGTCGTCTACGGCGATCGGATCGAACTCATACCCGTCAGGCCCGTGAAGCGCATGCGCGGCTTCCTCAAGGGCATCGACACCCGCGTCCCGCGCGAGGGGGACCGCGCATGAATGTCGTCGACTCCAGCGCGTGGCTTGAGTACTTCGCAAATGGCCCCAATGCAGGCTTCTTTGCTCCGGCCGTAGAGAAGACTGCCGAGCTCCTCATCCCATCGCTGACTCTCTACGAGGTATTCAAGCGTGTGCTCCAGCAACGGGATGAGGGTTCTGCTCTCCAGGCGGTGGCTATCATGCAACAAGGCAATGTCATTGATCTTGATGCGCCGCTGGCGCTGGCGGCCGCTCGCATCAGCATCGATTGCCGCCTCCCCATGGCTGACAGCGTCATCCTGGCCACAACTCGGGCACAGGCCGCAGTCCTCTGGACGCAGGACGCTGACTTCAAGGGCATGACCGGAGTCGAGTATCGGAAAAAGAGGTCCAGTGGTGACTCGGGCTAACTACTGCATACACCAGACGGGGCTGGCCGCCAGCGGCCCGCTAGGGGCAAGGCCCGGGTGGGCCCGCCGCGCTGGTGATGCATGCGTTGGGCCGCCTGAGGGAGCCGATCTTGGCAGGTCATGGAGGCTGATCTTGTCCACTGAAACATGGGAAACGTACTGGCGTGACTACAGAAGCCCTGACTGGTGGGAGAAGCCCGCACCAGAAGTACTCGATCTCATACGGTCACTCTCGCCCGAGCACCGACCGAATGTCCTTGACCTCGGCTGTGGGCTGGGCAGGCATGCCATTGCATTCGGACTGGCAGGGTTTTCCGTAACAGCGACGGATGCCTCATCCGAAGCCGTCCAGCATTTGGTTCACTGGGCGAGAAGCCTGCAATTGTCGATTCAGACCAGGGTAGCGGATGTACTTGACAGAACACTGCCGCGTGGCTCGTTCGATGTAGTCCTGAGCTACAATGTGCTGTATCACGGGACCAGAGAGCGGTTCATGACGGCGATAGAGCACGTTGGATGCCTGCTCAAGCCTGACGGCATATTCTACTTCACCTGTCCGAGCAGGGAGGATGGGAAATACGGCTTTGGCGAGCAGCTAGCTCCTCACACGTACAAATGTGACAAGTCCGTTACGCCGGGCGACGTTCACTATTTCGCGGATGAATGCGACCTGGACGAAATGCTGCGTGGATTCGACAGCATCAGGAGATGGATGACAGAAGGCTACTGGGACAATCGAGGGTCAAGGCAGTTCTACTCAAACTGGAACGTCCTTGTGGCCAAGAAGGCTGGACGAACGGCCCGTCAGCAGGATAGAGGAGGCTGACGTCGGGGCTTGACGTCATGACGTTATGACGCTACCATGGCGACATGAGCACCACGCAGAAACGCGCCACTATCTACCTGGATTCGCGGCTTCACCGGGCGCTTCGCCTCAAGGCAGCGCAGTCGGATCGGTCCATCTCGGCGCTAGTCAACGAGGCGGTTCGACTAGCGCTGCTCGAGGATGCCGAGGACATCGAGGCCTTCTCCCAGCGGAGCGCCGAACCCCGTCTGTCCTTCGAGGCGGTCATCAAGGATCTGAAGCGGCGTGGCAGGCTATAGGCTGTTCATCGCCGCCTCCGCGGCCAAGGAACTCGAGGCCGTCGGGACCAAGCGCGATCGCCAACGCGTCGTTGCGCGCATTCACGCTCTCGTGCGAGAACCCCGCCCCACGGGCGCGCAGAAGCTCACTGCCAAGGAGCAGTACCGCGTTCGCCAGGGTCCATACCGAATCGTGTACGAGATTGATGACTCTGGTTGCACCCTCACGGTCGTTAAGATCGGGCACCGCAAGAACGTCCATCGATAGACCTGCTGATTACTGCATAGAGTTGCCGGCGGTCGCCCGCCGGCACAGGGGCAAGACCGCAGCGACGGGCGAGGCGCCCGCCGCAGCTCATGCATGCGTTCGGCCGCCATGTTCCGAACGGGATGACTCATGGAACGCCTCCAGAAACCACAATTGCACATGATCTGGCCACCCGACATGGCCGCGGTCGCGCCGGGACTCCCACGGGACTACGCTATCCGTACGTTTCGTCCCGCCGACGAGACTGCCTTCCTGCGTCTGATGGGCCAAGCGGACTTCGATCCGTGGGATGATGCGAAGCTGCACGACAACATGGCCAAGATCATCCCGGGCGGATGGTTCTTCGCCATCGAAGAGCAGTCGGGGGCGGTTGTCGGGACGATCATGTGTCTCCACAACTACACTGGCCGGTGCCCATTCACCGGAGATGTCGGTTGGCTTGCGTGCGATCCAGCTCATCGGGGACGTGGGCTCGGGCATGTCCTGGTGGCCCAGGCCACGCGGCGCTTCCTCGAGGCCGGCTACCGGAGGATACAGCTGCATACTGAGCACTACCGTCTCCCCGCGGTGCGCATCTACTTGAAGCTGGGCTACCTTCCGGTGGTGCACGGGCCCGAGTCACGGTCACAATGGGAGGATGCTCTGCCACTGGATTGAATGAGACACCCTCAGAGGCGTAGGGTTCTCTGCGCGAGGAGGGTGAAATGGAGTCAGTTCCCCGCGGTTCCGACGGTCGG